>Ga0315910_10000027_pt1 | contig 325977 bp, 271 predicted proteins | sample EdamamesoilMG_FD_204470 | JGI IMG/M metagenome (GOLD analysis project Ga0315910, IMG submission 204470) | Garden soil microbial communities collected in Santa Monica, California, United States - Edamame soil | ecosystem: Environmental > Terrestrial > Soil > Garden | place: USA: California...
CTGCAAAACAAATCTCCCCCGGCCGTTTCCGACCGGGGGAGTTTTTTTGTTTCCAGGCTCTGTGCCTGACCCGGACTAGAAGTCCGCGTCGCGGCCCGCGTTGAGGGCGCGGTCGATACGAGCGACCGTTTCCATCAGGTGGGCGTTGGTCTCGTCGTCGAGACCGGGCTTGGCCAGGGCACCCTTGGCGGCACCCGAGATGCGCTGCAGGTTCAGTCGCGAGAGCGCGACGGCGTCCTGCGGCGTAGCTGCGCCCGGCGTGACGACCTGCGAGATGAGCATGTCGGTGTAGGTCCGCTGAAGATTGCGGTCCCAACCGGCGGTATTGCCCTTCGGCGTCATGTTCGCCGTCCACACCGACTTCGTCAGCGCGGTGTACAGCTCGGAGAGCTTGAACGGATCGGCCGACTTGTACTGCTGGTCGACCACGCGCGTCTGCAGGGCCGGGTTCATCAGGTTGAAGAGCACACCGGTCTGCATGCTGGCGACCCAGTCCGTGATCGGGAAGTCAAAACGACGACCGTTCGCGAACAGGTTGTTCTCCCAGCTCCACATCTTGTCGTCCTGGAGCTTGTTGACCATCGCCGGTGACAACGCAAAGGCATCCGCCTTGAGCGCGCTGCTGATGACGAAGTCCAGCGCCTTGCGCTGCGTGGCAGCCGGCACCGGGGTGTACGGGTCCTTGCCGCCGCCCTTGTGGGCGCGCTCGGTGTACATGCCGCCGATGTTCTTAACGGCCACGTTGGCGCACGTGTACTTGGTCAGGAACAGCGTCTGCACCGCGCTCCGCAGGGGAACGTAGTCTTCGCCGTCCTTCACCACGCGGTCTTCCAGGAGTCCGCCCTTCAGCAGCGCGTCGCAGATCGCCGAACGCTCCGTGGCCCACGCCATCGGATCGTCGGAAAGATCGTTGATGTTGCTGCGCGGGTCGAGCGCGCCCGCCGGGTACGTGTCTTCGTCGGTGCCGTACAGGTGGCCCTTTTCGAGACACGTCTCCGCGATCGCGTCAGTGGCCTTCTTCTGGTCCTTGGCCGTCGCGCCGTCAACCTGCGCGTAGCCCCACTTGATGACCCACATGTCACCCGTGCCAACCACCGGCGTGAAGTAGTAACCCTGCTTGCCGGAATCCTTGGCGACGTTGGGCGTCGGATAGTCCATCACCGAGCCGGTCATGCCGATCTGCTCGATGGTGCCTTTGTCGTTCAGCTTGTCGTAGGGCGTCGCACCCGAGCTCTTGAAGTTGTGACGCAGTCCGATGGTGTGACCCACCTCGTGCGCTGCAACGAACGTGAGCGCTTCACCGATGTACTCGATGGGAACCTCGCCGCCCGCTTCCACAACGCCCGCCGCCAGCATCGAGAGACGCATCATCTGCGCACCGAGCTCCATGCAGTTGTCGACCGTGCACATGGCGTACGGGCGCTGCTTGAAGTACGGAAGCGCCAGCATGGCCTCTTCGGCCTTGCGCTCTTCTTCCGTCATCCAGAGCTGCTTGAGGTTCGGATCGACGCCCATCAGAGCCGGGCGCGGGCCGCTCAAGCGGCGGTACGACTTGCCGAAGTTGTGCACGATGTTGTGCTCGAACAGAATGTCGGCGTCGATGATTTCACCCGTGCGCGGATCCACGCGTGAGGGTCCAATGGCGCCGTACGACACCTGGTCCGACGTGTTCCAGCGGATCGTGTTGTAACGCGCGTCCACCGGGTTGTAGTTGGGATCCTCTTCCTTGGTGGGCGCCATCTTGCCGATGATCGCGTTCTTGAAGCCAGCGGCTTCGAACGCCTTCTGCCACATATTGACGCCCGCGATCATGTACGGCGCATACTCGGCCGGAACCGTGTGGTCGATATAAAAGATGATCGGCTGCACGGGTTCGGACACGGCCGCCGTCGGATCCTTCTTCTCGAGGCGCCAGCGGTTGGCGTAGTGCGTGAAGAACGTCTCTTCCTTTTCCTTCGTGAAGTCCTTGTGGGACGTCGTGAAGTAGCCCATGCGATCGTCCGCGATGCGCGGCATCATGGGCGTCTCCGGGAGCTGACGAATGCTCCACGAGATACCGATCTGAATCGCACGCGAATCCGGCACGCTGGGGAGGAACAGAGCCTCCGGACGGCTTGCCGAGTACGTCAGACGGGTGTCGACCTCGGTGTTGGTCGGGAAGTTCTGAATACCGGCCATGTAGCCCTTCTTGGTATCCAGACGAACCGGCTGACCAAACGCTCCGCCCATCCAGTAGCTTGCTCCCGCAACGTCGGAGAGCAGGAAGTCCTTGGCGTCGACAATGATCTTGCCGTCGCGTTCGGTCTTGATGGCGAAGTTCTCCAGAATGGAATTGGAGAACGTGAGCTTCAGCGCTTCCTTGAGTTGCGCATCATCGCCCGCACGGAAGTTCGAGCTGAGACGACGCATCTGCAGGTGGTCCTCGTCGCGGTGGAAGTCGAACATGATGTCATCCACCGGCAGACCGCCGTAGATGAAGTGCGACCCGATACCCTGCGACAGGGAGAGGATGGCCAGCATCGGCTTGTCGAGCTGGTCCTTGTTGATCTCGAGCAGAACTTCTTCACCCTTGGTGTAGAAGGTCAGCAAGCCTTCGTTCTTCTTGTGATCCTTGGTGACGACCTTGTCCCAGGGCTTGAACTTGGGTTCAGACTGGGGCGGGGCCGGCTTCTTGAGTTTCTTCTGCAATTCTTCCGCGTACGGACGCGGCTTCATGCGCGCTTCTTTGGTGCCAGGTGCGCCGGGTTGTGCCGGCGCGTCGGAGGCCAACGTGGCGTCGTCAACCTGCGTTGACGCGTCCGCGACCGGCGACACTTCGCTCGCCATGGCGCCGCCGGCCCAAATGGCCAACATGGCAACCAGCACGAGCATCCCGAATTTCCGAACCATGCTCCTCTAACCTCCTGGGAAGGATGAATTGGGTGGGTATGGTGGTCTAATACGCAGATCGCGGGGTTTTCGTTTCCCCTGCAGCCCGATTTTCTCGGCCCGCCCCGGTTTCGGCCGGAATCGGCCTTTTGCAGAGCCCCACCCCGCGGGAAATCATAGTGCCTGCCCGGGGGCCATTCAACCGGGAAACGCCCCGGTGTGATAAGCTTCGCGTCTCGTCGTTCCGTCCGTGTGTTGCAAGGAGGCTCCAGCATGATGCGGTTCGGCCGCGCCCTTCTGCGGGTGGGGTTCCGCCCGTGGCACCTGCTTACCCTGTTTCTCACCCTTCTCGTCGTGTCCGGCCCTTCATACGCGGACCCCGAACTCACGCTGGAGCGCATCTTCGGGTCCCCGGACCTCTTGACCCCGCTGCCCGCCTCTATCACCTGGCGGGCCGACAGCAGGGGCATCTCGTTTGTGCGCAAGGTTCCGGGCGCCGGCGACACGCCCGCAACCCACCAGTTTGTCGTTCGCGAGGTCCCCTCGGGCAAGGAGCACGTGGTCCTCACGGCCGATACCGTCGCGGTTCCCGCCGACCTCGCGACCGCCGCACGGAAACCCTTCGCCATAGGCGCCCACACCTGGCGCCCCGGCCACGACGAGGCCCTGTTTGTCTTTGCGGGCGACCTGTTTGTGCTGTCCGCGCGCGACGGCCGGGTTCGCCGCCTCTCCGACACCGACGGGGATGAAAAGGACCCCGTTTTCTCCCCCGACGGGCGTCGCATTACATACACCCGTAGCAATGACCTCTATACGATGGACCTGGCCACCGGTGCCGAGGTGCGCCACACGACCACCGGTTCGGAGACCCTCCTCAACGGCATCCTGGACTGGGTGTACATGGAGGAACTGTTTACGCGCGGCGACGTGCGCGCCTTCTGGTGGTCGCCGGACGGCGAGCGCATCGCGTTTCTCGAGTTTGACGAGAGCCCGGTGCCGCGCTACCCCATCGTGGACCAGGTGAATCGCGACGCACCCGTCACCTTCCAGCGCTACCCCCGCCCCGGCGACCCCAACCCTATCGTGCGCGTGGGCATTGTGTCCGCTTCCGGCGGTCCGGTGGTGTGGTCCGACGTCGATACCCGGGATGACTCCTACATTGTGCGCGTGAACTGGACCGGCGACTCGCGGTCCGTTGCCATTGAGAAGATGAACCGCGCGCAGGATCACCTCACGTTGTACTTCGCCGACGCCACCACCGGTCGTTCGGCCGTGATCATGGAGGAAAAGGACGACACGTGGGTAAACGCCACGTACGACAAACACTACTACCAGAAGAAGCGCCAGTTTCTGTGGGGTTCGGAGCGCGACGGATTTGCCCACCTGTACCTGTTCAACCTCGACGGCAGCGTGATTCGTCAGGTGACGTCGGGTGCGTGGACGGTTGTGGAACTGGACGGCGTGGATGAAAAGAAGGGGCGCGTGTACTTCACCGCCAACCAGCACAGCGTTCTCGAGCACCACTTCTATCGCATCGACGACAACGGCAAGAACCTGACCCGCATCTCAAAGGAAGAGGGGACGCACAAGGTCAACATGTCGCCGGACCGGCGCTGGTACATCGATGAGTTCAATTCCCACGTGCGTCCCACGCGCGTCTCGGTGCACAACGCGGATGGCAAGCACTTGTTTGAAATTGCCGACCAGCTGGGTCCGGAGCTTGCGGCGACCCCGTTTGCAACGCCCGAGTTCTTCACCATCGAGTCCGGTGGCAACACGTTCAACTGCCGGCTCATCAAGCCGATCGATTTCAACCCGACGAAGAAGTACCCGGTGCTGGTGTTTGTGTACGGCGGGCCGCACTCGCAGGTGGTGCGCAAGACCTGGTCTCGCCAGGACCTGTGGCACGCGTACATGGCGCAGAATGGCTACCTGGTGTTCAGCCTCGACAACCGCGGTTCCGCCGGGCGCGGCAAGGCGTGGGAGGAACACGTGCTCAAGGACATGGGCAACGTGGAGCTCAAGGACCAGCTGGCCGGTGTGGAGTACCTGAAGACGCAAGCATGGGTGGATCCGGATCGCATTGGCGTGTGGGGCTGGAGCTACGGCGGCTACATGACGCTGGTGTCGCTGATGGATGCGCCGGGCGTGTTCAAGGCGGGGTCGTCGGTGGCACCGGTCACGGACTGGCGCCTGTACGATTCCATCTATACCGAGCGTTACATGAAGAACCCGACCGAGAACGCGGCCGGGTACGATGCGGCAGCACCCCTGCTGGACGCGAGCAAATTGCAGGGCAGCCTGCTCCTCATGCACGGCGACGCGGATGACAACGTTCACCTGCAACAGTCGGTGTCACTGGCGCGCAAGCTCATCGACGCGGGCAAGGACTTTGACTACATGGTCTACCCGCAGAAGGAGCACGGCATCACAGGGTCGGCGGACCGCCTGCACCTGTACCGCAAGATGACGGCGTTCTTTGATCGCAATTTGAAGGGGACACCGTCGGCGCCGGTGAGTGGGTTGACGCCATAAAAGCCGAAAGCCCTGCCGTTGCATGATCGGCGGGGCTTTCGCGACATCCACTTCGACTGTGTCGATTCCTTCTCAGCAACGACTCGCGGTGTTCGAAACCTTTCGAGCGGACTCCAGGAGGGGTCCGGGGGAATACGTATCCGCGATTTAAGTTACCTCCACACCTTCATGGATGTACCTGTCAGCCCCTGTTCCATTACTCCGGCACGACGGAACATGTTCCACCGGCACCGGTTGTTTTTTCCTATCGCATGCGCCGTGCCACTTGTCTTATATCTGTAAGTTGTTGTTTTGCATACGGTTCACCCGTACGCGCAAACACATGGGTGCTTTCAAACTTCACAAGTGAGCAAGTCGCTTTACATTCGCCCGTGTGTTTGGGCCGTCACACAAGGTTTGACGGATGGGTGCCATGGCGGGTTGCACGCGGCCTGTGGAACCGGGTCTGGAGGCGGGGGTTCAACTCCGGCGCGCGTTCCCCTATAATGCCCGGATTCCGGCTTTAACAGCTTTCACGAAAGGAACTTCCATGCGTACATCCCGGACGGTCGTCGCTCTCATTGCGACCGCACTGACCGTCACCGGCATCCTCTCCTGCGGCAAGGACGAGCAGGAGGCCGCCAAGTTCGAGCGCGCGGACAACGAAAACTTCACGCGCGAGATGTCGGACATCACCTCGTTCCAGCTCGCGAACGGGATCACCTGCTACGTGCAGGAAGAGCACACGCAGGACCAGGTCGCGGTGGAGGTGCTGTACGGGGTGGGCTACATGAACGAGCCGAAGGGGCAGCCGCAGATGGCGCACCTCACCGAGCACCTCGCAATTTACTGCGGCTCGGGCGAGTTCAAGGACGAGGAAACCACCAAATTGCTGACGCAGGACCGCGGCATGGTGAACGCCGAGGCTTCCGGCGACTTCATCCACTTTGACTACATTGTGCGCGGGGCGCACCTGGAGAACGTGCTCAAGGTGGAGGCGTCGCGCATGAGCGGGCTCACGTGCGGCGACGTCGTGCTCAAGCGCGAGCAGGAAAAGGTGAAGGGCGAAATCGACAAGGTGGTCGCAAACCCCAAGGGTGCCCTCACCAAGTTTGCGATGATGGGCCTGAACCAGGTGATGTACCACGGCGAGCGCGACGTTCCCGTTCGTGACGGTGCCGCGAGCATTTCGGCGGAACAGGTGCGCGCCTTCCACGCCGAGTACTTCCGCCCCGATGACATGGTCGTCGTGATCATCGGTGCGCTTCCGAAGGCCGACATCGAAGCCCTCGTGCGCAAACACCTCGAGCCCATCGCACGCCGGCCGCAGCCGGCGGCTGCGCCCGCGCGCATCACGGGCGACGTGCGGGCAAAGTGGGACGTGCCGGCCAGCGTTATGTACTACATCGCACCGTCGTCCGCGACGGACTATCGCACGCGCACGGTGCTGACACTCTTCGGCGCGTTCTTCAACCAGTTCATGAATGCGTCCCAGGAGCTCTACGGCGGCAACCAGATCGTCTACGCCTCCAACCAGGCCTACCGCGTGGGTCGCGTTCCCTTCTTCATCTTTGCACAACCCACCGCCGGCCGAACCCCGGACGACCTGGCCCCGGTCTTGATGGACCACCTGAACCGTGCCGTCGAGATGATGGCCGACACGACACGCGTGAACACCATCAAAGGCGGCGGCATCAACTTCATGACGTCGACGATGCTGAAGAAGAACGTCCCCGACTACCCGCTGTCCCACCACCAGGTGATCGGGCAGGAGGCCCTGAACGTGGGCATCAAGCACCTGCTGCGCGAAGGACGCACGGTGGACGAGTTCATTGCCGAGGTCAACTCGATCACTCCCCAGGAGTTCGAAAGCACAGTGAAGCGCGAACTCGCGCCGGCCAGGCTCAAGCGCGTGACGTTTTCGCCGCGCTGACGCCAGACCGCATCGTTACCGTATTCACGACGGCCGCCGGGTTGAACGCCCGGCGGCCGTTTCATTTCCGGTGTCTTACAACACCATGGCTTGCGGACGCCACGTGACGAGATTCACACGGGAGTGGCGGAGAATTATTGCCGCCACCCCTTGACAGATAGCGTTAACTGACTAGTTTATAACTCAGAACTGAGTCAGGCTGTGGGCAGGGGGCATGCGCTTCGACGCGGACGGTGACGCTGGTTTCGACACCCGGTGCGTTGTGATCCGCGTCGAAGCGCCAGGCTTGGCGAAAGGAGGCCGCTTCTGCACAGTCCGTGAAGGCGATGTAACCGGAACCGTCCGAATCGTCGGGCGACCGTGCGAGCCGGTGGGTCGTGGTGGCAAACGCGGACGCTTCGCAGTAAGACGGAACCGGAACCGTGGGTTCCTCCTGGGGGAGGGATCAGGTCAGCAATAGAATCATCGCGCGCCGGTCGTGTCGACATTCTCTCCAGAGAGGCTGTGCGGGCACCCCGTCGAAATGACCGGCGCGCAAGGAAACTGCAACGAGTTCGCCTCTTGCGGTGGAAAAGGGACCGCCAGCCCTCCGGCGGGTCCCTTTTCGCTTTGGTTGTGGCCGGAAGATTGTTCATGGCACGAGGTGTGCGGAAGCCGTGGCATGGGTACGGGAACGACGGGATGGGTTCCTCCGCACTGTCCTAATCCAAACTGCCGGCACTTCAACACGTTGACGCCAGACTGGCCCTGCGTGCGCAAGGGTTTCTACGAGCGCCGGGCTCGCCCGCACCGTGTCCAGCGGTTTGCATGTCGTGGGTGCAATCGACACTTCAGTACACAGACCTTCGCGACCTCCTACTGGCAGAAACGCCCCGAGTTATCATCTCGCATTGTTTCGATGGTCGTCGGTTGCATGGGGAACCGGCAGATGGCCCGTGCGCTGGCCTGCAGCCCATCCACGGTCGGTCATCAGGTCGCCCGACTCGGACGCCACTGCTTGCTTGTGCAATCGAACGAGCTCTCGCGGGTGTCGAAGCTGGGGGAAGTCGCGATCGACGGGTTTGAGACGTTTGAGTGGAGCCAGTACTTCCCGTTTCACCACAACGTTGCAGTGGATGTCGAATCGGGCTACTTCCTCTATCACACCGACAGTCCACTGAGACGCAAGGGGCGGATGACGTCTGTACAGAAAAAGCGCCGGCTGGTGCTCGAGACGCAACTGGGGAGGGCTCATCCGGACGCGATCGAGACGGGGGTCAGGGCGCTACTGGCCCCGTTCCTCTCCCGGGTGGCCACGATCCGGAGCGATGACCATCGGGCTTACCCTCGTGCCATAGCCTCGCTGACCCCCAGGATCACGCACCAAATCACATCCTCCCGACAGCGTCGTGACGAACGCAATCCCTTATGGGAGGTCAATGTGTTGGACTTGATGATCCGGCACAGCACCGCCGCCCACAAGCGGGAGACGATTGCGTGGGCCAAGCGGCGCCAGGCTTCCGTCGAGAAGCTCTCGATCTTCCAGGTGTGGCGTAACTACATCAAGCGTCGGAGGGAGAAGGGTCCCCGGATAACGTCAGCGATGCTGATCGGACTCTCAAGTCGGCCGTGGCGCGTTCAGGATCTGCTGGCACGACGGATGTTCTACGACAAGACGCCGCTACCACAGCCCTGGCGCGACTACTACCAACGTCGTGTGCGAACCACCGCGCTGGCGATCAATCGAACGCACAAACTGAGGTACGCGCTCTAACGAGGACGGCGCGCCGAAGTCCTTCCCTACTTGAAGCAGGCGCAATCTTCCGGCCACAACCTTTCGCTTTTTGTGGCGGGCACTACTCCTCGTCCAACTCCAACGACTCATCCGCTTCCAACAGCGCGGCACTCGCGTCGTCCTGCGGGATCCACCCGGTCGGGAGCAGACACTGCGCGCGTCCGTTGTTGGACATCAGCTGGCGCAGATACACAAAGTCGTAGTAGCGCAGGTAGTCGGTGTCGATGAGCGTGGGTGCCTTGGGTTCGTCGTGCATCCAGCGACCGAGCCACGACCACCACGCACCGTCGGCCGAGATGGACGGCATGGGGACCTTCATGTTCACGAGACCGCGCTTTGCGTAGTCGACCACTTCCACGTCGTCGTCTTCATCCAGGCCCGCCAGTTCGCCGGCCAGAGCCACGGCGTCGGAGATGCCGCCGATGCGGTCCACCAGGCCATTCTCCTTCGCGTCCACTCCGGTCCACACGCGCCCCTGCGCCAGTTCCTCTACTTTGACGGCGTCCATCTTGCGGTTGTCGGCGACCTTGCCCACGAAGGTACCGTACATGGACTTCATCACCTTGAGTCCGGCGTCGCGTTCTTCGTCGGTGACCTGACGGTGCGGCAGCGAAATGGGCAGCATGGGCGGTCGCAGCGAGAAGAAGAGGTCCGCGTGCTCGCCGCGCTTTACAAAGTCGCCCTCCATGCCCACTTTTTCGCCCGCACCCTTGTCCCACACCCAGCCCGAGATGACGCCGATGGAACCCGTGATGGTGGTGGGCTGCGCCACGATCTGGTTGGAGCACATGGACAGCCAGTAACCGCCCGACGCCGCCACGTCGCCCTGCGAGATGACGACGGGCTTCTTCTTCATCGCCTTCTTCAACTGTTCGGCCACGATGTCGGATGCCATCGGGCTTCCGCCCGGCGAATCCACACGCAGCACGATGGCCTTCACGTCGCGGTCGGCGGCCAGTTTGCGCAGCGTTTTCTCCAGCTCGCGCGCGTTGATACCGGTGTCCATCGCACAGGCGCCAATGGCGTACGCCACCGCCACCTGCGGGCGCGGGCCCCACAACTTGGACGGGTACCAGTTTTCGTCCAGTGACTTGGCACCGACGTAGCGCGGCTTGCGACCCTCTTCCTTTGCGATCGCTTCCTTGACCTCGTCCCAGCGCCCGATCGCGTCGATGAGTTTCTCACTCTGCGCGGTGCGCGCGTCAAACACGCTGATGTCGCCCACCCAGCGGTCCACGGTGGCGGCGTCCACATTGCGCCCCTTCGCAACATCGTCACGGAACAACGTGTAGATGTCGTCCACCAGCGCCTGACGCTGCTCGCGATCGCCTTCGCTCATTTCGTGGCGCACCAGGGCTTCCATCGCACTCTTGTACTTGAGGAAGCGCCACTCCTCGACACCAATTCCCAGCTTGTCGAGCATGCTGGTGAGGTAGGTGGTGCCGGCAACGTAGCCGGGCAGCATGAAGAGTCCCTCGGGATCCATGAAGATCTGGTCGGCCACACTGGCCACGTAGTACGTGGACATGGTGCCGCCGTCGATGAAGACGTAGACCTTCTTGCCCACCGCGCGCAGCTCTTCCAGCTTGTGACGAATCTCCCACGCCGTGCCGCGCGTGAAGCGCGCGCCGGAGAGGTTAAGGGCAACGCCCGCGATGCGGTCGTCGGTGCGCGCGGCGTCAAGCGACGCGATGGTCTCGCGCAGCGTGCGGCGGTTGTCGAGGAAGCGGAAGCGCGAGTAGGTGACCGGGCCCTTGAGGTTCATCTGCAGGTAGCCGGATTGGTTGTTGAACTTCTTGAAGAGTTCGGAACGCTCGGGGAAACCAAAGCGCACGCCGTAGTCGGTGAGGACGTTGTCGTCGTTGTCGTCAAAGCGCCAGGCCGCGGAGCCGCGCGCGGTGCCGCCGCCCAGGTTTCCGCCAAAGCTGTACGCGAGACCCAGGCTGAAGCCTTCGTTGTCGGTCTGGTCGTCGGCGTACCAGCGCCCCACCAGCTTGAGCCCGGCGGGAATCTCCACCATGGCACCCGTGCTCCAGCGCGGGTGGTCCTGCACGTCGTCGCCGATCATCGCAAACTCGACGTCGCCAAACACGGTGAGGCGGTCGTCGCCCAGCGGACGCACGCCCACATCCACCAGGCTCCGGGCGTCGCCGGTCTTCATGCCAAAATTGACGACGCCACCCACCGAGAGGTAGCGCCCGGGTCGCACCGTAATACCGCTCTGCAGGTGGGACTCGCGGTCAAAGGTTTCGGTGTCGCCACCGGCCCAGCCGTAGCCGAGGCCGAATGTCATGAGGCGCGTGCCACCGCCAACGCCGATGCGGTAATCGGTGACGCTGGCGCGGTCGCCGCCAAACGGCGCCCGCACGTGGTTGGCGCCAAAGCCGATGTTCTCAAGGCCGAGGAAGAGGCCCCACTGGTCAAAGTTGCTCAGGTCACCGCCAAAATCGGAGAAATAGAACTCCAGCTCGCTCCCGGGCATCATGGGATACACCGACGGGTTGGCGTAGCCGCCCACCGCTTCCGTCATCGCCGTGGGCGACGTGAGATTGAAGTGGAGTGTTTCGTAATAGGACGGAATGGTGCCGGCGTCGGCGCGGTTGGCCAGCAGTGACACGGCGGCAACAACGCACGACAGGTTGGCAAGGCGAGCGAGCATGGAATGTCTCCTCTTGTTCACGAACGGCGTCATTCTACGCGAGCATCCATACGCACGCAACGACGGTTGAGTTGCGCGCCAGTGCCGCGGTAGAATGCGGGCTCACCCGAACCTGGGAGGACCGTAAATGCGGCTCGCGTTCTACGGCGCGGCCGGGACTGTCACCGGATCGCGCTACGTCCTGACCATCGGTTCCAAGAACATACTGATCGACTGCGGGCTGTTTCAGGGGCTCAAGAACCTGCGTCTGCGCAACTGGGAGGACCCTCCCTTCGACGTCGCGTCGCTGGACGCGGTCGTCCTGACCCACGCCCACATCGACCACAGCGGCTACCTGCCCGTTCTCATGAAACGCGGCTACCAGGGGCCCATCCACTGCACCGAGGCCACGCGCGATCTGTGCGAAGTTCTCCTTCCCGACTCCGGACACCTGCAGGAAGAAGAAGCCGAGTTCCTGACCAAGCACAAGTACGCGCGCCGCGAACAGGCGCTGCCTCTGTACACGGAGGAGGACGCGCGTGCGTGCCTGAAGTTGCTCAAGCCACACCCGTTTGATACCAACATCGATCTGGGCGACGGCGTCACGTTTCGCTTCACGCGCGCGGGGCACATTCTGGGTGCCGCGTGGGTGACGTTTATGCAGAACGGTTTTCGCGTGGTCTTCTCGGGTGACGTCGGGCGCATGAACGACGTCGTGATGAGACCACCCGTGCCCATTGAGCACGCGGATGTGCTGGTGTGCGAATCCACGTACGGCGACCGCAGACACCCCGACGCCAATCCCTTTGACGAGATGGCGGCTGTCATCAACCGCACCATGAAGCGGCGCGGTGTACTGGTGATTCCCGCGTTTGCGGTGGGGCGCACGCAGGCCATCCTGCACATCATCTCGGAGCTGGAGAGAGGCGACGCCATCAAGGCGCACATCCCCATTTACCTCAACAGCCCCATGGCCATCGACGCCACCGAGATCTACGCCGCGCACGGCGGCGAACACAAGCTGACGCGCGAGCAGTGCGGCGACATGTTCCGTGTCGCGGAATTCGTTCGTGATCGCGAGGCGTCGCGTGCGCTCAACACCGCGGAAGGCCCGGCCATCATCATTGCCGGCAGCGGCATGGCCACGGGCGGACGCGTCGTGCATCATTTGAAGACCCTGCTGCCCGACCCCAACAACACGGTGTTGCTCGTTGGCTTCCAGGCCCCGGGCACACGCGGCGAAGCCCTGCAGAATCACGCGGAAGAGATCAAGATTTTCGGGGAGTTCGTGCCGGTGCGCGCGGAGATCGCCGAGTTGTCGTCCATGTCCGCGCACGGAGACTACGTTGAACTCACGCAGTGGTTGAGCAGCATCAAGGTAAAACCCAAGCGCGTGTTTCTCACGCACGGTGAGCCCACTGCAGCCGAGGCATTCCGCAAGTACCTCGAGCGACACCTGGGCTGGCAACCGGAAATTCCAGAGCACAAGCAGGTCGTGCATCTAAAGTGAGCGCGCCGCGACGGACTCTCGGTCTGTGGGCGTGCGTGGCTCTCGTCGTGGGCAACATGGTGGGCTCGGGCGTGTTCCTCCTGCCCGCGTCGCTGGCGCCGTTTGGCGGCATCGCACTGGTCGGGTGGCTGGTCACGGCGGTGGGTGCCGTTTCCCTGGCTCTCGTGTTCGCGCGGCTCGCGCGCTTGATCCCGCGCGCCGGCGGCCCCTACGCGTACACACGCGCGGGCTACGGCGACTTTGCCGCTTTCTGGATTGCGTGGGGCTACTGGATTGCGTTGTGGTCCGGCAATACGGCCATCGCGGTGGCGTGCGTCAGCTACGCGGGGGTTTTGTTTCCACCACTCTCGGGGACCGGACTGATTCCCGGTGCCGCGTGCGTCGCCATTGTGTGGGTTCTCGTGCTCGTGAACCTGCGCGGTGTCAGGAGTGCCGGCAACCTGCAGAGCGTCACGACACTCCTGAAGCTGGTGCCACTCGCGGGCATTGCGATCTTTGGCCTCTTCTGGTTCAAGCCGGAGCACTTCACACCGTTCAATGCCACCGGCGGCAGTCCGTTTGCCGCCATCTCGGCCGCGGCAACCCTTACGCTGTGGGCGTTTCTCGGTCTCGAGTCCGCCACCATCCCCGCCGACGATGTTGATCAACCCGAGCGCACCATTCCGCGTGCCACCATCATCGGCACACTCATCGCCACCGCCGTCTACATCCTGGGCACCGTTGCCGTTATGGGTATTCTCCCGCGCGAGGAACTGGCGTCGTCGGGAGCACCCTTTGCCGACGCCGCACGGCGCGCGTGGGGCGGATTTGCGTACTACATCGTGGGCGTGGGTGCCGTGATCTCGTGCTTTGGCACGTTGAATGGCTGGATCCTGATGGTGGGACAGGTTCCCGCGGCGGCCGCGCGCGACGGGCTTTTCCCGCGCCGCTTTGCCGCTGTGAATCGGAGTGGCGCGCCCGCGTTTGGACTCGTCGTCGCCGCGGTGCTGATGACAACGCTGATCGTTCTCAATTATTCCGGGTCACGCGGGCTCATCGGCGTTTTCAATTTCATGATCCTGCTGGCGACACTCGCCAACCTGGTGCCCTACGCGTTCTGCTCGCTGGTGCCTTTTCTAACCCGCGGCCGCGGCAACCAACCCGCCCTTTCACGCCGCGACGCCGTTATCGCCGGCGTCGCGTTTGCCTACTCCGTGTGGGCCACGTGGGGTTCCGGCGCCGAGTCCGTTTTGTACGGTTTCGTGTTACTCTTGCTCGGCATTCCCGTTTACGTCTGGCTCAAACGGGAATCAGAAACATCCCCTATAAAGGAGTGAGTCGTGCCCTTCAACTTTCGCCACCGTCATTTTCTCGAACTCGCCGATTGCACGCGCGAAGAAGTGCGTGCCCTGCTCGACCTGTCGCAACAGGTCAAGATTGAGAAGGCGTCCGGCGCCAACCAGCAGCGCCTGCGCGGCAAGAACATCGTTTTGATCTTCGAGAAGACCTCGACGCGCACGCGTTGTGCGTTCGAAGTGGCGGCGTACGACCTCGGCATGGGCGTCACCTACCTGGACCCGTCCGGGTCGCAGATCGGTCACAAGGAATCCATCAAGGACACCGCGCGTGTGCTCGGGCGCATGTACGACGCCATCGAGTACCGCGGCTACGCGCAGTCCGTCGTGGAAGAGCTGGCCAAGTACGCCGGCGTTCCCGTTTACAACGGACTCACCGACGAATCACACCCAACACAGATGCTCGCCGACCTTCTCACTATGGAAGAGCACTGCGACAAGCCCCTGCACAACATTTCGTTTTGCTACATCGGTGACGCGCGCAACAACATGGCCAACTCGCTTCTCCTCGCGGGTGCCCTCATGGGGATGGATGTTCGCATCTGCGGTCCCAAGTCGCTACAGCCCGTTGCGCCCGTGCAAACACGCGCCAAGGCACTCGCCAAAGCGTCCGGCGCCAAGACACTGGTAACCGCCGACCCCGCCAAAGCCGTGCGCGGCGTCGACTTCGTCTACACCGACGTGTGGGTCTCCCTTGGCGAACCCGCCGACGCCTGGGCTTCGCGCATCAAGATGCTCAAACCCTTCCAGGTGACACCGGCTCTCATGAAGGCGACGCGCAACCCCTCCGCCAAATTCATGCACTGCCTCCCCGCGTTCCACAACCGCGAGACCACCAAGGGCGAAGAACTCTTCAAGAAATACAAAATGAACGGGCTGGAAGTAACCGAAGACGTCTTCGAATCCCCCGCCTCCATCGTCTTCGATCAGGCGGAGAACCGCATGCACACCATCAAGGCCCTGCTGGTGGCAACGCTGGGGTAGGCTAGAACAGCACCATCGCCATGAACCCGAATGTGTCCTCCTGAAACGGATTGGACACCTTCGTGTAGTCGAAGCGCGCGCGGAATTTCTGCACAGGCAAACCCACGCCGACGCCCCAACCGGACTCACTCTCGATGGAGGTGGTGTCGTCGTCGAGATCGCGCGTTCCCGCGCGCACGAAGAACATTTCAGCCACGGCCAGTTCGGCGCCGATCGCCCAGGAGAAGGGTTCGTCGTTGAACGCCTCGGTTGCCTCCAAATTTGTCACCACACTGAACACCGGAACGTCGGCCCCGAAGATGGGCGTGGGTGGGCTCGCGAGTCGCACGCTGGGGCCGAATCGAAACACAGTCGGTTGCGGATCACTACGGCCGTCCATGTACTCGATATCGGGTCCGGCATTCGCCAGCGCCATCCCGAATCCCGGCGTCACCGCCCACCCTTCCAGTGTGCCCGTGTACGCGAACGCAGCGCCGGCGTCGAAGACAAACATCGACTCTTCGAACGGCTCGTCATCGACACCGAACGAAGCAGGTCCGTAGTTCAGACTGAGACGCTTGGCCGCGATGCCCGCGCGCAGCGTCCACTGGTCGTCCAGCGCAAATGCAGCGCCGACCGCCAGCGCCATGAAGTCTTCGTAGCTGTCGTACGGTAGCGTCGGTCCCCCCGTGTCACCGTAGTCGAGCCGCCCGTAGGACAGGTCGATGCCGATTGTCGTGTTCGAGCCTTCGCGTTGGTGCACGAGCCCAATGCTGCCTCCGCCCATCCACACGTCTTCCAAAACTTCCTCGTCGTAGCCCCACTTCCCTCCGTAGGCGTAGATGCCGACGCGCCCCGCCACGTTGGCCGGGTTGACGCGCACCGTGGATGGATCCGAGTTGTCAGCGACTCCCGACCAGCCCATCGCCTTGATGCGCGCGCTGATGGGTTCGTGCAACACGTAGGCAGATTGCGCCCCTGCTTCTGTCACGAGTCCCGCGCACACCATCACGAACGCGCAAGCCATGTTTCGCAGTTTCATCTCTGCACCTCTCGGTTCGAACCTACGATTCAGGAGTCTTCGGCACCGACAGCCAGCGGATGTAGCGCATGACGTCGATGACGCTGGAGTCGGCGAGCACGCCGCGGTAGGCGGGCATCTTGACGGGCTGGCGTGATGTGAACCAGCGCGCGGCGCGGTTTTGGTTGAGGCGCGGAATGGAGCCGTCGAGGATCCAGGCGCGCAGTTCGGCGTCGTCGCGAACGAGTTCGTTGAAGTCGTCGCCGCGCCAGGGGGGAACGTAGCCTTTGAAGCTGCGGGGGTTGCGGGTGCCCACGAGGCCGCCGGGACCGTGGCAGCCAAAGCATCCCATTTCGCGTGCGGTGCGGTAGCCGGGGCGCACGTGTTCGGGGATGTCGGGGTACACGGCGACGGCCTTGTAGTAGGCGACGAGGTCGTCGAGATCGCGCTCGCTCAAGAGGCCGCGGTACGCGGGCATGCGCAGCGGCAGCTTCACGGTCGGCAGCGGCTTGAGTCCGGTGTCGCTGTCGCCGGGTTTGGGAAAGGGATCGGGTGCGTGGCGGGCTTCGATGGAGTCGCGCATTGCAAGGCGCCAGGGACGACCATCGAGAATCCACTCGCGGATCTCGTGTTCATTCTTCACGTACATCATCGCCATGCCGCCGTCCCACGCGGGGACGTCGCCGTCGGCGGCACCAGGATTGGGAATGCCGCCGGTGCCGCGCGGTCCGTGACATGCGTGACAACCCATGTGTTCGGCAAGTTCGTAGCCGCGGAGTTCGGGCGTCAGTTTGGGAGCGCGAACATAATTGAAGAACCCAAATGCGGCGAGACCGCCCAGAATGAGAGCGGCCAGAGTTACCACGGAGAGGTGCGCGCGACCGGCGGACTTCACGCCCGCAGTATAGGGGTTGGGAGCCGAATGCGACGATGTCGTTTACACCGAACAAGGGGAGCGGACTGTCGGATCAGCGCGGTCGTTTACTCGCCATTCCCCGCTCGTTTGTGGCGACCGTCGTGTTGACAGTCCGCTCCCGTTCCTCATGGACTTGTGCCGGGACGGTGCATGCGGCACGCCACCCACGGGAATGCGGGTAACGAACGTGGTGATATTGGTTTCTATGCGGGCGCGGCCGGGGTGGTCTGGCTGCGGGTGAATGCGGCGGCGCGTGCGACGCGCGCCAACTCGATGTGGGCGCGAGAGATGGGCCGGGGTTTGCGGCGCGGGTCCGGTGTCCAGAAATTGACACCCTGCAGTAAAGCGAAACGGGCGGCTCCGTGCTGTGTGCACGAACCGCCCGTTTCAAGAATAAGACGCGGCGGGGCTGTTAAAACCTAAGAAGTGTTCAGGCGCCCTTGCCCTCGGTCCCGCCGCGTATGCCGGGAGTTTACTTGGCTTCGGCGATGGACACCAGCTCAAGTGCCTTCATGTTGCCGTTTTCTCTGACCACACCCGTAATGGTGGACTTCTTGCCCGCGAACTCCGCGATCATGGTGTTCACGGGGGCGTGATCCTTGCCGGTGATCAGATACACGGTGCCGTCCGCGGCCAGGAAGCCGGCGGGCAGCCCCTTGGTGATGCAGCTTGTGGCACACTTGGCGTGTTCAGCACCCGTGGCGTTGTGGCCCATGTAGCAGAACATGTCGAGAACCTCGCCGGTCAGCGTGACCGTCTTGGCCTCTTCCTTCTTCTTGGCATCATCGCCGGCAAACGCCGCAGCGCTTACCGCAACCATCAAACCGAGAACCAGAACCAGTACTTTCTTCATTGCAAGCCTCCTTGAAATGTCATCCAGCAGCACTCCATTGAACAACCTTTAGCGGGTCAGGGTTCCACCATCGATCAAGAACGCATGGCCGTTGACGTAACCCGCCACATCGGAACAGAGATAGAGGACAGCTTCCGCGATCTCGTCCACGTCCGCCATCCGCCCGGTCGGGCAGCGCATCTTCACGCGCTCCTCGGACACATTCTGGGTCATGTCGGTCTCCACATAGCCGGGACAGATGGCATTCACGCGAATCCCCTTGCCCGCGTAATCGAGGGCGCCCGCCCGCGACATCCCCACCACCGCGTGCTTGCTCGTCACATACAGCCCGATGTTGGGAAACGCGGCCAGGCCCGACATGCTGGACATGTTGACGATGGCACCGCCGCGCTTCTCCATGAGCGCAAGTTCCTCGCGCATGCACAGCCACACACCCTTCACGTTGACCGACATGATGCGGTCAAACTCGCTTTCGGCGATGGTCCCAATGGGTCCACTGGGGTGCATCACCCCCGCGTTGTTGAACGCGGCATCCACACGGCCAAACTCGTCGCGAATCTTTGCAAACGCGGCCTGCACCTGTTGCGTGTTGGCAACGTCGGCCGGGATGAAGATGCCGTGCGCACCTTCGCCGCCGGCCTTGAGTGCTTCGGCCAGCACGGCGCGTCCTTCGCTCTCGCGCCGCGCAATGAGTGCGACCGTGGCCCCTTCGCGCGCAAACGCAACTGCGGCGGCGCGACCAATGCCGGCGCTGGCTCCCGTCACGACCGCTACCTTGTCACGATATCTCTGCCCGGGAGCGGCTGCCGCGCCGAGCGCTTTCCTCAAAAAGTCCTTCATGGGGTCAGACGGTACTGGACGGGACCACGCGCGTCAACGTGATCACTTTTTCTGCTTCTCCTCCCACGGCTGGAACTCGCCGCAGGTGAGCATGCCGCTTCCGTAGTACGGGTTGGCGATGGTGCTGCCTCCCTGCACCCAGCTTGCTTCCGCCATGGGACAATAGGCTTTGCGCGGGAGCCGGGCACCCGCCTTTACCAGCGCCGCATAGTTGGCGCCGGTGTAATCGATCACGGCCTGGCTCAATCCCTTGAACTGCTCGCGCGTGTCGGCGAGTGCTTCCTTGCCCGCGGCCGCGCTGCGCACGCGCTCGCCGCCTCTGCGCACCACACCGTTGGGCGCGTTGGTCACAATGATGCTCGCCGCTTCCGCCACACCCTTGACGTGGTCCTTCGCGAGCGCTTTCTGGATGCGCAGGTACGCGTCCAGATTCTTCTGCCACTTGTCCGCATCCAGGTTGGGATCCGGCGCGGGGCGCATGCCTTTGGGCGCTTCCACCTGCGGCGCGGCAGTCTGCGCCACGGCACTGCCGGCCATGAAGAGCGCGAGCACAAACACAAGATGCGTCATCGTCCCAGCCCTCGCTTCTTCCACACGTAGTAAATCACCGGATAGATCATGAGCTCCATCAACACCGAGAACGTGATGCCTCCCACCATGGGTGCCGCGATGCGCTTCATGACATCCGCGCCGGTTCCCGTGCTCCACATGATGGGCACGAGACCAATGATGGTGGTTCCCCACGTCATGAACTTGGGCCGGATGCGTTTGACCGCACCGTGGTGGATCGCTTCGCGCAGGTCCGCGAGGGTGCGCATCTTGCCGTCGCGCACGCGGTCCTCGTACGCCAGGTCCAGATAAAGCAGCATGATGATGCCCGTTTCGGCGTCGATGCCGGCCAGCGCGATGATGCCCACCCAGACCGCGGTGCTTAGATTGTAACCAAGCAGGTACAGCGTCCAGAAAGCACCCACCAGCGAGAACGGCACCGCAAGCAGCACGATCGCCGTCTTGGTGCGCGAGCGCGTATTCAAGTAAATGAGAAAGAGGACGAGGAACAGGGTTACCGGAATCATGAGACGCAGCCGCGCCTGCATGCGCTCCATGTGCTCGTACTGACCCGCAAACTCAAAGTAGTAACCGGCCGGGAGCGTCACCTGTTCCTGAATGACGCGTCGCGCTTCCTTCACATAGTCACCGTAGCTCTTGCCCATCACGTCTACAAACACGTAGCCGACGCGCGAGCCGCCCTCGTTGTAGATCATGGGAGCGCTGGTGGAGAAGCGAATGTCGGCCAGCTGCGATATCGGCACCTGCCCGCCCGCGGGTGTGGGCACCAGCACGCGTGAGAGCTGGTCCAGGTCGTCGCGAAGTTCGCGCGCGTAGCGCACGTTTACCGGGTAGCGCGCCTTGCCTTCCACGGTGGTGGTGATGTTCTCTCCACCGATCGCCGACTGCACGATCATGTTGACGTCGTCCACCGTGAGTCCGTAACGCGCTATCGCGGCGCGGTCCACTTCGAAGTCCACGTAGCGACCCGCCGTAATGCGCTCTGCAAACGCGGTGCGCGTGTCCGGCAGTTCCTTCAGCACGTGCTCAATCTGAATGCCAATCTTCTCGATCTCGTGCAGGTCGGGTCCAAAGATGCGCACACCCAGGTTGCTGCGAATGCCGGTGGTGAGCATTTCGTTGCGGGTTTGAATCGGCATCCACCAGATGTTGGCCATGCCGGGCATTCGGAGCTTGGCGTCCATCTCCGCGATGAGTTTGTCCCACGTCATGCCGGGACGCCACTCGCTCTGCGGCTTCAGCGTGATCACCGTTTCAGCCATGGAGAGTGGCGCCGGATCCGTGGGCGTTTCCGCGCGGCCGATCTTGCCGAACACGGTTTGCACTTCCGGGAATTCGCGCAACACGCGGTCCTGAATCTGCAGGATGCGGCTGGCTTCACCCACCGGCAGTCCCGGCACCGACGACGGCATATAGAGGATCGATCCCTCGTTCAAAGGCGGCATGAACTCGGAGCCCAGGCGCGTGAACGCGGGAATCGCCGACAGCATGATCACGACTGCGCCCACCAGGCACGCCTTGTGGTAGTTCAGCACAAAGTCGATCACGGGGTGATAGAGACGGTGCAGCACGCGGCTGACCGGATGCTTCTCCTCCGATCGCACCTTGCCGCGCACCAGCCAGAAGATGAGCGCGGGTGCCACCGTGATGGCAAGCAACGCCGCGAACAGCATGGAGAACGTTTTGGTGTAGGCGAGCGGGTGAAACAGCCGGCCTTCCTGCGCCTGCAGGCTGAAGATGGGCAGGAACGACACCGTGATCACCAGCAGCGAGAAGAAAATGGGCCGGCCCACGCTCTTGAGCCCATCCAGCATGGCCGCGTCGCGCTCGGCGCGCGTCGCGTTCTCGCCCATTTCCTCCATGCGTTTGTGCGCGTTCTCAACCAGCACGATGGACGCGTCCACCATGGCTCCAATTGCGATCGCGATACCGCCCAGCGACATGATGTTGGACGTGATGCCCATCAGGTGCATGGGAATGAACGACAGGAGCACCGCGATGGGGAGCGTCAGGATGGGCACCAGTGCGCTCCGCAGGTGGAACAGAAAGAGCAGAATGACGACGCTGACCACCAGCATCTCTTCAAACAGGCTCTTCTTCAGCACATCGATGGCGCGGTGAATCAGGTCCGAGCGGTCGTACGCGGTAACGATCTCCACGCCCTCGGGAAGCGCGTGCTCGATGTCGGCGAGGCGTGCTTTCACGCGCTCAATCACGTCCAGCGCGTTCTCGCCCGAGCGCATGATGACGATGCCGCCCACTACTTCGCCGCGGCCGTCCAGTTCCGCCACACCGCGGCGGATGTCGGGTCCCAGTTCCACCACACCCAGATTCTTCACCAGCACCGGGGTGCCGTTCTCCGCCATCCCCACGGCGACGTTCTCGATGTCCGCGACCGACTTGATGTAGCCGCGCCCGCGCACAAAGTACTCGGTGGATGAAAACTCAACCACGCGCCCGCCCACGTCGCTGTTGCTCTTGCGCACCGCGTCCACCACGTCGGAGAGCGGGATGTTGTACGCGAGCAGCGCGCGCGGGTCCACGTTCACCTGGTACTGCTTGACGAAGCCGCCCACCGACGCCACTTCCGCCACACCCGGCACCGACTCGAGGTAGTACTTGAGCGTCCAGTCCTGGTACGAGCGCAGATCGGCGAGCGAGTGTTTGCCGCTTTCATCCACCAGCGCGTACTGGAACACCCAGCCCACGCTGGTGGCGTCGGGGCCAAGAACCGGATTCACACCCTCCGGCAGTTTGCCGCGCACCGTGTTCATGTACTCGAGCACGCGGCTGCGCGCCCAGTAGGTGTCGGTTCTGTCTTCGAATATCACGTAGACAAACGACATCCCGAACATCGAGATGCCGCGCACCGCGCGCACGTTGGGTGCGGCCACCAGCTTGGAAACAATGGGGTACGTAATCTGGTCTTCAACCAGGTCGGGGCTCCGGCCCATCCACTCCGTCCACACGATGACCTGCGCGTCGGAGAGATCGGGGACGGCGTCGAGCGGCGTGTTGTCCAGTGACCACAGCCCCCACGCCATGACGAACGCGAGCAGCGAGAACACGATGAATCGGTTCTTCGCCGAGAATTCAATAATGCGTTCAATCATGGGTGCTGACGGTGCGGGTTAGTGCTGGTGCGCCGGCGTGCCCGACGGCACGTCGCCCTCGAGACGCTGCAGTACACCCTGCACGCGACTCTCGGCGTCGAGGAGGAAGTTGGCGGAGGTGGCAACGCGTTCGCCTTCAACCAGGCCGTGCGTGATTTCTTCATAGCCGTCGCCGCGCACACCTGTGTGCACCAGACGCAGCTCAAGCACACCGCTGCCCTTGTCCACAAACACGAGCTCGCGCTGACCCGTGCGCAAAACGGCACTGGCCGGCACAACCAGACGCTCGCCCAGCGGTGCAGCGAGATTCACCTGCGCGTACATCTCGGGCTTGAACAACCCGTCCGGATTGTCGAGCACGATGCGCACACGCGCGGCTCGCGTGGTGGGGTTGAGCACCGGGTCGATGAACGCAACACTGCCAAAGTACCTGGCGCCACCCAGCGCGGGAAACGACACCGTCACCAGCTGGCCTTTCTCCACGAGCGCAAGTTCGGACTCGTACACGTCCGCCTGCACCCACACCGTGGAGAGGTCCGCGATCCGGTACAACGTCATGCCGGGTTCGACGCGCATGCCGGGCACCGCCATCTTTTCCACCACGATGCCGCTCGCGGGGGCGTGGATGTCGACGCGCGTCGCGGCTTCGCCGCGCGTCTCGAGCTCCGCGATCTGCGCCTCGGTGAACTGCCACATGAGCAGTCGCTCGCGCGCCGTACGCATGAGTCGTTCATCCTGCGTGCGCTTCGCCAGCAAGTACTCGCTCTGGGCCGACACCAGATCCGGGCTGTAGATCAAGAACAGCGGTGCGCCGCGCTTCACGGCCTGGCCCAGGAAGTCCACGTACACCTTCTCAATCCATCCGCTCACGCGCAGATTCACCACGGCCTGCCGGGTCTCGTCGATGTCCACGCGCCCAAATGCCTGCACCGCGGACTGAATGCTGCGGCGTTCCACCGCGGCGAAGTTCACGCCAATCATCTGTTGCTGCTCGGTGCTGACGTGGAAGGTGAGGTCCACGCTGTCGGGGTGCGTGCCGCCGCGCTTCACCGGTGTCAGGTCCATGCCGCACAACGGGCAACGCCCCGGCTGCGTCTCCTTGATGGACGGGTGCATGCTGCACGTCCAGTACTCCACCGCACTCGCCGCTGAATCGGACGCGGTGCTGGTGGACGCGTGCTCGGGCGCTTTCTTTGCGCACGCCGCGAGCCCGAGGACCACAGCCGCAATCATGATCTTGTGCATCCAACGCATCTTCATCACTCCCGGCGGCCCAGCGCGCGGTCCAGTGCCGCTACCTGCGCGCCCATGTCCGCCACCACGCCGTAGTATTGTTTGCGCATCGCGAGCAGCGTGCGCTGACTGTCCAGGAAAGAAAGAAAATCCGCGCGCCCCGCGCGATACGCGGATTCCGCAGACTCCATGGCCTGCTCCGCTCGCGGCAGGATCTCGGTCTCAAAGCGAACCAGGCGCTCGTGCGCGGAGAGGACTCCGTGCTCCGCCTCTTCCACGTCGCGCGCAATCCGCAGGCGCGCCGCGTCCACGCCGTGCAAGGCGCTCTCGTGCATGGCCTCTGCTTCGCGCGACATCGCGCGTCTCTTCCCAAGCCAGATGGGCAGGTTGATACCCGCCATCAACTCCCAGCTGTCTCCCATCTCGTTTCCAAAATGATCTTCACCGCCACCAAACTCGTACTTCACGCCGAACACGAAGTCGGGGATGTACTCGCGCTTGGCGAGCCGGCGCGATGCCTCCGCGGCTTCAACGCCGCGCAAGGCCGCGGCCATCTCGGGTCGCGTCACCAGGGCCGACGCCAGCATGGAGTCGCTGTGCTCGTTGGGGTGCGCGGGTACTTCCCATTGCGGCGGTGACAACGACATTCCCTCGCGACCGATGAGCTCGTTCAAGCGCGCGGTCACCATGTCGCGCTCGTGCTTGTTCATCGAACGCTGGTCGTCCACCTCGGCGATCTCCACTTCCAGCTTGAGCAGTTCAAACTGCTCGCCGGTGCCGGAGCTGTAGCGCGCGCGGGCGAGTTCGCTCATGCGTTCCAGTACTTCGCGCTCACGATTGAGCACGCGCGCTACTTCCACCGTGCGCACGAGTTCGTAGAAATCGACGCGCACCATCCACTCCACGTCCAGCGCCATGGCGTCGGCACGGTTGGTGTCGGCGTCCGCCATGCGCGCGGCCACGTCGCCGCGCATGCCGCGTTTTCCAAAGAACGGAAGCTCCTGCATGAGCGTGATCTCACTGCGCCCTTCCATCTCCTCGTCGGCGTCGATGTAGTAACCGTAAAGCAGCGTGGGGTCCGACAACCCTTTCGCCACACCGACGCGTTCGCGAGACGCACGGGCCTCGGCGTCGGCGCCCTTGAGTGTGGGGTTGTGCAAACGTGCGCGCGCCAGGTACTCGGCCAGTGTCCGTGGGGACGTTGTATCGGCGGGAACCTCGGCCGCGCTTGCCACGGCGGGCAGTGCGAGCACGAAGAGTCCAAAAATTATCGTGAGGCGTTTGAACATGACGGATCTTCCCGCCACGGAATCGCAATCGCGGGGCCAACCCGGCAGACTAGCATAACTTATTGTAACCACTACAGTTATACAGACAACCAGCGATTCCTCATGGCTATAGACTGTAGACTATTATCCACATTTGAATAGCCGACCTACGTGTCGACTTTGTGAACATTGTCACGACCTCTAATTGAACGAACCCGGCGCGGTGGACTATATTAGTGGGCAGCGACGCCCTGACAGGCGACCATCCCTCCCACGGAGCCCCGAATGAAAAGACAGTTTCGCTTTGGCATCGGCATCACGGTCATCCTGGCCGCGATCATTTACTTCGCCATCGCCGGTTTTCAGGAGGGCAAGGCGTACTACCGCACCATCGATGAGGTGCACGCACTCGACCCCGGCGCCGATGAACGGCTGCGCGTCGCCGGTATCGTGAAGCCGGGTTCGATCGTTCGCGAAGGACCCACCGTTGCGTTCACGCTGGCGCAGGACACCACGCACACGCTCGCCGTTCACTACGCCGGCAGCCAGCCCGTACCCGATACATTCAAGGACGGCGCGGAGGCCATCGTCGAGGGCTACCGCAAGCCGGACGGCTCGTTTGAGGCCGACCACATTCAGGCCAAGTGCGCGTCCAAGTACGAAGCGCAGTACAGCAAGGAAGCGCAGCACCCGAGCAACGTTCCCATGTACGGCGGTTCCACCGATTCCACCGCCGCAAGCGGCTACTAGAACGGCCGCACCCGGCCCACCCCTGGAGTAATCGTGGCCGACTTCGGAAATCTCTCTCTCGCTCTCGCTCTTTCCTTCTGTGCCTACGCGCTCTTCGCGCTTTTCTTTGGCGCCAAGTCGGGGCGGCGCGAGCTCGTGAAGAGTGGCGAGCGCTCGGTCTACCTGGTGTTTGGTTTTGTGACGCTGTCGGTGATCGCGCTCGAGACGCTGCTCATGAAGAGCGACTTCTCCATCGAGTACGTGGCCGGCTACTCCAACCGCGACCTTCCGTTCTTCTACAAACTCGCATCGCTGTGGGGCGGCCAGAAGGGGTCGCTGCTCTTCTGGTCGTGGATCCTCACCGGGTACGCGGCACTGGTTGCTTTTCGCAACCGGCAGTACGCGGGCAAGCTGATTCCGTACACGCTGGGCGTGCTGACGCTCACGTCCGCATTCTTCCTGATCGTCAACAAGTTCGGCGCGAATCCGTTTGAGCGCCTGGTCATCGACCACGGCGACGGAATCAAGCACGCCTTTACGCCACAGGACGGCAAGGGACTGAACCCGCTTCTGCAGCACCCGGCCATGGTGATTCACCCGCCGATGCTGTATCTCGGCTACATCGGTTTCGTGGTGCCGTTTGCGTTCTGCATGGGTGCCCTGCTCACGCGTGAACTGGGTGCAAGCTGGATTCGCATGGCGCGGCGCTGGACGCTCACCGCGTGGCTGTTCCTCGGCACCGGCATTCTGCTGGGAGGGCGCTGGGCCTACGTGGAACTGGGCTGGGGCGGCTACTGGGCGTGGGATCCGGTGGAGAATGCGTCCCTCATGCCCTGGCTCACGGGCACGGCATTCCTGCACTCGGTCATCGTGCAGGAACGCAAGAACATGCTCAAGGTGTGGAACGTGGTGTTGATTCTCGCCACGTACATGCTCGCCATTTTCGGCACGTTCCTCACGCGCAGCGGTATCGTTTCCAGCGTGCATGCGTTTGCGCAATCCACCATCGGCGATTACTTCGTGGTGTTCCTGATAGCGATGGGCGGGTTTGCCACGTATCTCGTGCTGACCCGTCTCGAGTTCTTGAAGAGCGACAACCAGCTGGATTCCTACGCGTCGCGCGAAGCAAGTTTCCTGTTCAACAACCTCGTGCTGCTGGCGGCATGTTTCGCCGTGCTCTGGGGCACGTTGTTCCCCGTCATCTCCGAACTCATTCAGGACGAGAAGGTGTCGGTGGGGGCACCCTTCTTCAACAAGATCAACGTGCCCATCGGGCTCTTCCTCCTGTTCCTGACCGGTGTTGGCCCGCTGCTCGCGTGGCGCAAGACCTCGTACGAGAGCATGCGCCGCATCTTCCTGTGGCCCACGCTGGCCGGCGTTGTGTGCGGGATTGCGTGCCTTGCCGGCGGTATTCGTTCCTTGGCCGCGTTGATGTCGTTTTCGATCTCCGCGTTTGTGCTGACCACCCTGGTAACCGAGTTCGGTCGTGCCACGCGACTGCGCATGCGCAACACGCGCGAGAACGTGGCGCGCGCACTGTTTGAGATCACGGCCACCAACAAGCGTCGCTACGGCGGCTACATCGTCCACCTCGGCTTTTTGATTCTGCTGGTCGGGTTCACGGGCCAGGCCTTCACCACCGAAGGCTGGGGCGAGACCCAGGTGGGCGACAAGTTCACCATCGGCAAGTACGACTTTGAGTGTCTGAATATCGAAGACATCTCGGACCCCAATTACAGCGGCATGCGCGCGACACTCACTGTGTCGAAGAACGGCAAGGTCATCGACACGCTCGCGCCCGAAAAGCGTTTCTACCCCGCCAGCGAACAGGCCACGTCGGAAGTGCGCATGCACCACACGCTGCGCGAGGACGTGTACGTGGTGTTTTCGAACACCAATGAGAAGACCGGTGCCGCGATCATGCAGGTATGGATCAACCCGCTGGTGCAGTGGGTGTGGGTGGGCGGCTTTGTGATGGCGTTTGGCACCCTGCTGACGCTGGTGCCGAACCGCAAGGATCGCGAGCTTGCGCGCCGCAAGCGCTCCATCGAGCAGTTGCTCAAGGACACGGAAGCCGCGGCGGTTGTGCGATGAAGCGGTTGTTGCTGGCGACAGCGCTGTTGCTCACGCTCGCAGCCGGTGGCGCGCTCGCGCAGTCGGCCAAGACGACGCTCACGGATCCCGTGCTGGCGACGCGCTTCAACGAGATTTCGGATCGTCTCATCTGCCAGTGCGGTTGCCAGATGATCCTGCGCGTGTGCAACCACGTGAACTGCCCGTCGGGCATTCCGATGCGGCAGGAGATCGAACGCAAATTGCTTGCGGGGGCACCCGACGATTCCATCGTGGCCGGCTTTGTTGACGAGTTTGGGATGCTGGTCCTGTCGTCACCGCCGGTGGAAGGCTTCAACCTGGCGGCGTGGGTGATGCCGGGCTTTGCGCTGTTGCTGGGTGCGTTTGCCGTGTTCTACACCGCGGGCCGCTGGGCCGCACGACGCCGGCTTGCCAGCGCGAAAGCGGGCAACGCCGACATCGACCCCGAGATGCGCGCACGCATCGAAGACGAGATCAAACGGATGTGACATGGAAGCCGTCCTGATCGCCATACTCGCCACCGCATCCATTGCCTGGATCGCGCACCCGCTTGTGAGCAGCAAGCGTCACCTGTACTACCTCGACGACATGCTCGGGCTGGGCGACCAGAAGAAGCTGGCGTACCTGTATTCGCGCCGCGCCGTGGTGTACGACAACCTGCGCGACCTGGACTCCGAGTTTGCCATGGGCAAGCTCTCCGAGGCCGACCACGGCCGCCTGCGCGCAGGGCTCCTCACGGAGGCCGCCGGCATTGTGAAGGAGATCGACGCCGCGCACGTGCGGCGCGAGATCGAGGACATGATTGAGGGCGACGCCCGCTCGCGTCGCAAGATGCGTTGATGCGGGCACTCGCGCTTGCGCTCGCGCTGCTGGCAGGACTGACACCGGCCGCGCACGCCTTCAACATTCGCGGGACACTCGAGAACGGCACAACCGGCGCCAAGAACTTGTCCGCGCCGGTGATCGTGGTGAACCCAGCGGGCGGCATGCTGCAGGAGCAGACCGTCCAGGCCAAAGACGGCCGCTTCGAGGTCACGGGTCTGGACGACAAGGCACCCATCTATCTCTTGCGCGTCGAGCACGACGGCATCCCCTACAACGTTCCCGTGCAGGTGACGGGTGCCGACCAGGACGTCACCATCACGGTGTACGAGTCCACCAGTTCCTGGAACGGCATTCACGTTACCGTGCCGCACCTGGCAGCCGCGCGCTACGGCAATTCACTTCGGGTCGAACAGCTGTACGAGATTCACAACGAATCCGCGCCGCCGCGCACCGCCACCGGTGACGAAGGCTACTTCCACCTCTTCCTGCCCGCCGACATGGAGACCCTGATGACGTGCTTTGTGACGTCGCTGGGCGTGCCGGTGGATCGCGCGCCAACCGCAACGTCGGAGAAGGGCCGCTACCGGATCGAGTATCCGGTCCGACCCGGTGTCACGCGCATCGGTGTCGAGTATCTGGTGCCGTATGCGGGTGCAACCTACTCGCTCGCCGAGAAGCTCTTTCACGATGTCGAGAATCTCACCGTGTTTGGTGTGGATCCGACGATGACGGTCAGCAGTCCCTCGCACAAGCTGGAACAGATGGAACAGGTGCACGGGATGTCCGCACAGGCGCTCGTCAGCCTGAAGAAGGGCGACACACTGGTCCTCACGTTTGCCGGCGGTGCGGAGGAGATGCCCGGCATGAAGGAGGGCGAGGGCGGCATGGTGGAAACCGCCGACGGGCCGACGGAAGCCATGTCGGAGTTTCTGATGCTCGCGCTGGGATTCGTGTTTGGCGGGCTGGCATTGCTGGCGCTGCGCACGCGCAAGGATCCGCTTGGCAACGCCGACACGGTGCGCGCCCACTACGACACCATGGTCGCGCGCATCGCGCGCCTGGACGACCTGCACGCTGCCGAAGCCATTCCGTCCGACGCGTACCGCGTGGCCCGCGAAGAGCTGGTGGCCCGCGCCGCGGTGCTGGCCATGAAGCTGCGTTCGCAGGGCGACGCGCCGGCTCCGCCGCCGGAACCACACGTCCTCTCCGCCACTCCCGCTCCGAAAGCGAGATGACGCCGCACACCCCCGCGCTCGCGTGCGAAAAACTCACGAAGCGCTACGGTCGCACCACCGCGCTGCGTGCCGTTGACATCGTGGTGCACGAGGGCGAGTGCGTGGCACTCTTTGGGCGCAACGGCGCGGGCAAGACCACACTCCTTCACATCGCCGGCTCCCTGATTCGCTGGTACGACGGCGACGTGCGCATCTTTGGCACGCTGCTCCGCCGCGCGGACCCGTCGCTGCGCCGCCAGCTGGGGCTCGTACTCCACGACACGTGCCTCTACCTGGACTTGAGTGTCCGCGACAATCTGCGCTTCTTCGCGCGCCTTTACGATGTGCCCAACGCCGACGCGCGCGCGGACGAGTTGCTGGAGCGCGTGGACCTCACCGCGCGCGCCGCGGACAGCACGCGGGCGTTGAGCCGCGGCATGAAGCAGCGCCTCTCCATTGCACGGGCACTGGTGCACAAACCGCGACTTCTGCTCCTCGACGAACCCTTCACGGGCCTCGACGAACTCTCGAGCCAGTCGCTCTCCACGTTGCTGCAGGAGTTTGTCCGCGACGGCGGTGCCGTGCTCATGAGCACGCACGACCTGGAGCGCGCGTTCAACGCCGCTACGCGGGCCGTGATTCTGGAACGCGGCAGCATTACGTTTGACCGGCCCGCGGGCGAGGTCGATGTGACCGCGTTTCGCCACGCCTACTGGCACGTGCTCTTCACCGGGTCCGGCCCCGAGGGCGCAAGACGATGAGCACGCTGCGCACCGCCGGCGTTGTGCTGTGGAAGGATCTCCGCATCGAGTGGCGGACGCGCGACGCGCTGTCGGCGTCGCTCGTGTTTGGCATCCTGACGCTGGTCATTTTCAACTTTGCACTCGACGTCAACACACCGGAGATGCGCCGGCTTGCGGCCGGATTCTTCTGGGTGGCGTTCTCGTTCGCGGGAACGCTGGCGTTGAACCGCTCGTTTGCGCTCGAGAAGGAAGCCGGCGCGGGACGCGCACTCGCACTGGCCCCGGTGGACCCGGCGGGTGTTTATCTGGGCAAGTTCTTCGCAAACTGGCTGTTTCTCCTGTCCACGCAGCTCATCCTGCTCCCAATCTTCATGCTGTTCTTCGACGTTCCGCTCGCGGGTGAGCGCGTGCTGGCGCTACTGGCATCGTTCCTACTCGGGTCGTGCGCGTTTGCAGCAACCGGCACCCTCTTCTCCGCGGTGGCGGTCAACACGCGCATGCGCGACCTTCTGCTGCCGCTCCTGTTTCTCCCCACCGTGGTGCCCGCACTCATCGCGGCGGTTTCAACCACGGCGTGGGCGCTGGGCGGCGCGGACAGTCCTTCGTTCTGGTTCAAGCTTTTGATAGTGTTCGACGTTGTGTTCGTGACCACCGGCATACTCGTGTTCGAGTACGCCATAGAGGAGTGACGGTGACGCGGGACCGTATCATCTCTCGTTTCATTGACGTTGCCTTGCTGGCAACACTTGCCATCGGAATGTGGATGGTCTTCTTCTACGCACCCATCGAGAGCGAGATGGGGATCGTGCAGAAGATCTTCTACGTGCACGTGCCACTGGCGTGGAACGCGTTTCTCGGCTTTGGCGTGGTGTTCGTGTCGAGCTTCCGTTACCTGGCCACGCGCGACCCGCGCTGGGACGCACGCGCGCTGGCGGCCGCGGAAGTGGGCGTGCTGTTCACCACCCTGGTGCTCATTACCGGTCCCATCTGGGCCAAGCCGGTGTGGGGCATCTGGTGGACGTGGGACGCGCGCCTCACCCTGACGCTCGTGCTGTGGCTCATCTATGCGGGCTACCTGCTTCTTCGCCGCTACGTGGAATCCCCGGAACGGCGCGCGGTGCTGGCGGCGGTGGTGGGCATCTCGGGGTTTGTCGACGTGCCGCTCGTGTACTTTGCCATCCGCTGGTGGCGCACGCAGCACCCGCAGCCCGTCATCGGCGGCGGCAGCGACTCGGGCCTCGACCCGCGCATGGCCGCAACCCTGTGGGTGTGCGCAGCGGCGTTCCTGCTGTTGTTCGTCGCGTTGTTCCGACGCCGCGTCGCAATCGAACAAATGCGCCGCGACGTGGACGTACTCCGCGACAGCGCGGAAGGGAGTGCAGCATGAGCTGGTTGATTGCGGCGTACGCGTGCGTGGCGATTGCGGTGCTTCTCTATCTCGCCAGACTGGTAAAGCTACGGCGTGAATTGAGCCGGCAACTCGCTCACCGGCCGCGCATCCAGTCCATCTCCGACGGTCGCGCGTAGCGTTTGATCTGTCGCGACAGGTCTTTCTCCGTCATCGGCAACAACACCTCGCCGCCTTCATACACCTTGCCATCGGCAACGCGGTAGGTTCCGTGCGGCGGTGCGGTGAGTTGGTAATAACCGTCCATTTTCTCCAGGAACAGATACCAGGTTGAGCCCACGGCCATGCCCGTGTCGCGCGTGTAGCGCACTTCGATGGGTTTCTGCGCGCCGCCCTTGAGCGCGCGCTCGGGTTGCAGCCGGCACACGTGCGAGGTCGACCCAAGAACCGGAGGCGTGTGTTCCACCACGGTTCCCTTCACCACCAGGTCGGAGTCGTGGGTCAGGGTGCGGAAGCTCGGGGCTTCGGATGGGCCCGCGGCGCGGGCGGAAAGCCCGCCCGCCAGCAGAACGGCGACCAGCACTCCGTGTACGACCCGGTGTTGCATGGTCGGAATGCTACACGCGGGGGCCCGGTGTGCAAAGGCCACCTTGCTCTCGCCCACCGCATCCTCTACCATTTGGGTAACTCCGCTGGCCCCCACCTCCAGCGCTATCGGCGTGCGCGCCGATCAAGGCGATGAAACCCATCAAGCCCAATCCCAACCGGGTGCCGGCCACCGAAGCCGAGCGCCAGACCCGCGTCCACGAGGACATGGCCCTGATCGAGATGATCCTGGGCGGTTCCACGGCGCACTGGCACACGTTCGTCGATCGCTACGCAGGACTCATCTACAGCGTGATCCGCCGTCAGCTCTTCGTGGAAGAAGAGGACGAAGTCCGCACGGTTTTTGCGGACGTGCTGGAGGCGCTGTACCGGGGCAAGCTGGCGGAGTTCCGCGGCCACAGCGAACTCTCCACCTGGCTCATCGTGGTCTCGCGCGGCAAGGCACTGGATCACCTTCGTCACCTGCAGGGGCGTCGCAAGACACCGCAGGGGTATGACACCCTGTCGCCGTTTGAGCGCGAGGTGTTCCGTCTGCACCACGTCGAGGGCCTTGGCTTTGACTCCGTCATCCACTCACTGCATTCGGCGGGGATGCCGGCCAATGCCGAGATGGTTGCGCACGCGGTGCTCAAGGTGGAGTCGACGCTCGACAGGAACTACCTGCGCCGCCTCGAAGCCGACGCCAAGGCACCCGCACTGGGTGTGGTGTCGGGCCGGATGCTGGAGTTCATCAGCCACATGGACATCCAGCGCGAGCGCCGCGACGACGATCACCCGTCCGATGTGCTGGATCGGGATGACCTGGCCCGCATGTCGGCGCGGGTGAAGGAGCTGCTATCGGAGTTGGGCGAGGAGGAGCGCGAGATCCTGCGCCTGCGTTTTGAGGAGGGGTGGACGGCCCAGAAGATCGCCGAGGAACGAGGCCTGGCTGGCCAGCGCCGGGTGTATACCGTGCTCGACGGAGCTATCCGCAAGCTACGTCGTAAGTTAGGTCTTGAGTAAGGGAAATGGGAATTTAAGCTCCCGTTCCGTCTCTTATAGAGCGTGATGCAAATCGAGTGATTGTTATGACTGAACTCCACCTCACCGACGAACAACTCGCCGCCCTCGCCGACGAATCGATGGGCGAGGCGCAGCGTGCCTTCCTCGAGGAGCACCTCCGCCAGTGCCGGTCGTGCCACGAGGCGTACCGTGAAACGGTGCGCTATCGCGCCATGGTAATGGCCGACCCCTCGGTGTTCCGGGCACCCGACGCCGCCGTTGTCATGGCCCGCGCCATCGCGCGCCCGGCCGGCAAGGCCAGCGCGGGTTTGCGCCCGCGTTCGGTGTTGCTCCCGAGGCTCGCGTTTGGAATGGCGGCCGCCGCCGTGGTGGTGGCGTCACTTTCGCTCTGGCAGTCCCTCTCTCACCGTCAGGACCGCTGGATTGAACCCCTGCAGCAGGCCGCGGCCAGCGCCTCTGCCGAGGGCTCCATCGTTCTCCCGGGTGTCGAGGGTACGGTGTCCGCCACGTCGGCGCATCACCGGAGTGGTTTTGTGCAGCGCAACGAAGTCATCGGCAATGCCCTGACGGAGCTGTCGCGCACGTACAACCAGGATGCAAGCCCCGAGGTGGCGCACTGGTTGATCAGCGGTTATCTGGCCACCGGCGACGTCGAAACCGCCGGGATGTACGTCCAGAATGCGCGCCTTCGCTACCCGGAGGACGCGCGTTTTCTGGTCCTGGATGCCATTGTCGCGTACCGGTCGGACGACCTGGAACGCGCGGAGAAATTGCTCCAGACGGCCCTTGGCGCGGACCCCCGGAATGGGGCCGCCATGCTGAATCTGGCGCTGGTCCAGTACGAGGGCGGCCAGTGGGATTCCGCCCGCCGGACCCTGGAAATGGTGCGTTCGCAGTTTGCTGGATCCCCGCTCGAGACCCGGGCTGCCACCCTCATGGCAGATCTCCTCGGCGGGTAACCAGCTTAAGTTACAGCTAGTTACATACACGGGCCAGGCCCCGTGCCCACCTTTTTTCTTACCCCGAAGATTTTTCAGGGAATTCGGCGTTGGCCTGCCGACTCCATCTGGCAGGATCGGGGGATGATGAGGTTCGAGCCCGTCTAAAGGGGCGAGACGAGATCGAATCCGCGAACCCGATCCTAGAAATCAGCGGGTCCTTCGTTACCGGCGTTTCGGAGCGACTCGCGAAAAGTCGAGACCCCACCTACTCATTTGCTCTCAACGCTCATCGTGTATACTTCGGCTTCGGCCGAGGTTACACGATGAGCGTTTTGCTTTGTCGCTGCCTGATTTCACTTACCCTCGCATTCGTGGCTGCCACCATGACGCCTGATCCTGCCCGTTCCGAGACCAAGCCCGGCGTGGTTCTCGCCATTCACGGCGGGGCCGGGACCGTGGAGCGCGCCACCATGACCCCGGAAAAGTCCCAGGCCTACCACGCCGCGCTGAAACTGGCGCTCGAGACCGGGTACAAGATCCTGGCGGCTGGCGGCACCAGCCTGGACGCCGTCGAAGCGGCGGTTTGTGTGCTGGAGGACTCGCCCCTGTTCAACGCCGGCCGCGGGGCCGTGTTCACCAGCGACGGCCACAACGAACTCGATGCGTCCATCATGGATGGGCGCACCCTGAACGCGGGTGCCGTGGCCTCGGTGCGCGGAATCAGAAACCCGGTCAAGGCGGCCCGACGGGTGATGGAGAAGACCAGCCACGTGATGCTGGTGGGCGACGGTGCGATCAAGTTTGCGCGCGAGCAGGGCCTCGAGATGGAAGACAGTGCGTACTTCCACGTGGACGAGCGCTGGCAGGAACTCAAGCGCACGCAGGAAGAAGAAAAGAAGCAGCAGAAAGAGTACGGCTCCCTGTCCTTCCCGCACACTCACCTTGGCACCGTGGGTGCGGTTGCACTGGATAGCCAGGGAAACATGGCGGCCGCCACGTCGACGGGCGGACTCACCAACAAGCACTGGGGCCGAGTGGGCGACTCGCCCATTATTGGCGCCGGCACGTACGCGGACAACGCGGTGTGCGCGGTGTCGTGCACGGGGCGCGGCGAGCTCTTCATCCGCGGCTCCTACGCGCACGAGATTGCGTCGCTCATCAAGTACAAGTCGATGTCACTGGATGCGGCCGCCAAGAACGTGATTCACGAGCAGCTTGTTACCATGGGCGGCAAGGACACGGGCGGGCTCATCGCGCTGGATCGCATGGGCAACGTCGCCATGGAATGCAACACGTCCGGTATGTACCGCGGCGTGATTCGCGCCGACGGTGTTCCCCAAACCTACATCTACCGGGACGAATAGCCCCGCTACCGGGACCGACCCACCATGGCCATCCTTCGTCTCCCGGTCCGCAACGACATCGCCGAGTGGAAACGCGTGAACTTTGCGCTGGGCGAGTTTCTCGAGGAAGAGGGACTCACCAGCGAAGGCATCCATCGCGTGCGGCTGGTGGTGGAGGAGCTGCTGGTCAACGTCATCCGCCACGCGTTTGACGACAAGGCATCTCATTCGATCACACTGGACGTGCGCACGGAACCATCGCAAGCTGTGATCGTGATTGAAGACGACGGGCGCGCGTTCGACCCCCGCCAGCGCCCGGAGCCCGAGCTTGGCACTCCGCGCCAGCCCAGCGGGGGCGGCGGACTGGGCATCTATATCGTGAAACGCATGACCAGCGACCTCGACTACACGCGCGAGAACAATCGCAACCGCGTGCGCGCCGTGGTCAAGACATCCTAGACAAGGAGTATCCGTGAAGCAGGTTCGGTTTCTTTTGATGGCAACGCTGGCAGCCAGCATCCTGTGGATGGCGTGCGACGACGATGACGACGGCGGTGTTGGGCCTCCCGGAGACGTGACGGCTCCCGCGCAGGTAGCCGATCTTGCCGTGGAAGACGTCGCGGCCACCAGCGTGACGCTGGGGTGGACCGCTCCCGGCGACGACGGCAACAGCGGCACCGCCGCTTCGTACCAGATGCGCGTGAGCGACTCTCCCATCAACGCGGGCAACTTTGCCGCGGCAACCACGGTGACGGGACTCCCGGCTCCGGGTGCGGCGGGCACTGCGGAATCGTTTGCGGTGACGGGCCTGGATACGACGCTCACGTACTACTTCGCGATGCGCACGCGCGACGAGAAGGGCAACACGTCGGCGGTTTCCAACAACGCGTTGTGGGCGCCGCGCGGCGGGCCGGTGCAATTGCAGGCCGACATCGTGGCGGTGAAGGACAACAGCGTCTATCACGATCCCGACAACAACTCAAACGGTGCGGGTGAGTTCTTGTTTGCGGGCATGACACAGCTTGGCAACGAACGCCGCGCGCTGATGCACTTTGACATCGCGAGTGTGATTCCCGCCGGTGCCACGATCGACAGTGTGGTGCTGACGTTGCACGTGTCGCGCTCGGCACCCAACTCCAACACGCGCACCAGCACGCTGCACGTCATCACGGCCGACTGGGGCGAGGGGACGTCCGACGCCGGCAATCCGGGTGGCGCGGGTGCCCCTGCCACAACGAACGATACGACATGGCTGTACCGCCTGTGGCAGACGACCCAGTGGACGACACCCGGCGGCGACTTCGTGGCAACGTCGAGTGCTTCGGCGTCGGTTCCGGATGACGACGAGCAGTTTGTGGTGTTCACGTCCGAGGGAATGGTGACGGATGTGCAGGCCTGGCTGGACACGCCCGCCACGGACTTTGGGTGGATGCTGCGGGGCGACGAGACCAACGACGGCACCGCGCGCCAGTACGACTCGCGCGAGAACTCGGAGCCCACGTTCCGGCCCACGTTGCGGGTGTACTACACCGTCATTCTATAGACGCCGCCGGCACGGATTCTCTTCAGCAAGCGCGCGCACTCGTCGTACCATGCGACCGATGCGCGCGCTTCTGTTTTCTGTCTGGCTCCTCTCGGCCCACGCCGCGATTGCGGTCGCGCAGGTGCCGGATGCAAAGCGGCCCTTCGACCGCCTGGTGGTGGGCGCGCGCGCAACGGGTGCGCTGGATCGCGGCGATTTCCACGAGTCGTGGGAGCCCGGGTTCGGCGTCGAGCTGGATGTAGCAACTCCCTTCTACGCGGGCGACCTGTTTCTCCTGACGCGCGTGAGCGGCAACGGCGCGCGCGACGGTGTCGATGTCCCCGACTTGACCACGATCGCGATCGTTGCCGGCTGGTCGGCCAGCCGGCGCATTGCCGGTCCGGTGCATGTTGGCGTCAACGCCGGCCTCGGCATCACCGAGTGGTTGTTCGACGTCGACGAACGCGAATCGGTGCGCCTTGAGATGGAGCTGTGCACGGAACTGGGCGCGCGCGTCTCGCTGCCCGTGGCTGACGCGTGGGACATCGTGGCCGCGGCAACCTGGCAAGCCACCAGCACCTACCACCGCATCGACATCACGTACCTGTCGCTCGGCCTCGCGCGTACGTTCGGCGCACCGGACTGGATTGGGAGCGTGCTGGAATGAGGCGCGCGCTGCTGCTGGTGCTGGCACTGGTCGTGACAACGACATCTTCGGCGCGCGCGGCGCGTGTCACGATTACGCGCGCCACGCTGGATGCCACCGGACAGTCGCGACTCGCGGAGGCGATTGCACGGGTTGCGCCCTGGCTCAACACAACCAGCGACTTCTATACTTACTCGCCCACACCGGGCGGTGCCACGATGCCGCGCGCCCTGTCGTGGTCGGTGGTTCTGGATGGTGCGCCGGTGGACGTAAGCGTGTTTGACGCGATGCACCTGGAGCTGGTTCCGGTGGCGGTGGGTGAAATTGACTCCATTGTATTTGTCAGCGCCGAGGACGGTCTTGACGGCAGCAGTGCGCGCGGGCGCATCGAGTTGTACACGACACGCGCCGGGAGCGGATGGTCGGTGGATGCGGCCCTTGCGGCCGCCAGCCAGTCCGGTGACCCGGGTCCCTATGCCTACACCGCGCAAGCAACGCCCAACGTGGACGCCATCGGCCCCGACGCCGCCCTCCGCATCGCGCACGGCAGCCGCAACTGGTACGCGTCGCTTTCGGGGCGGCTGGCGCAGCACCCCTTCACCGACACGGAGATTCGCGAGCGCGTCGACGCGCAGATGGGCGCCCTGCGCCCGGGCGTAGAGTCGCTGCCACCCAACCCGGATCTGACGTCATGGTTCTACAACGCGGACGGCCCCGCGGTGCTGCGCACGTCGGCCACACTGCGCGCGGGCGTTCGTTCGGGCTCACACTGGCACGACGCAACACTCGCGCTCTCCGACGCGCATCACTATTTCCATTTCTCGGAGGCGTTTGGCAGTGAAGTTCCCACCGATCAGATGCTGTCGCTGGCGTCGCTGTCGGGTGCGTTTGCCACCGGCGCACGCACGCGCATTGAGTACAGCGCGTCGGCGAGTGAAAAGGAACTCCGCGACACCGACGGTGCCCTGGCCTTTGACTACGAGTGGGAGTCGCGACACGCCGGAGGCAACGCGCGCGTCGTCCACGAGACGGGGCGCACGCGTGCGCATCTTGGCGCCGGCATCGAGCAGCGCACCGTGAGCAGCACGGACACACTCACCGACGACAGCGACACCTTTGTGCGCGCCAACGCCGGCGTGGAGCGCCGGGTCTCGCGCAGCTTCACACTGGGTGCGTCGCTTGCGTCCACGTTTGCCGACGACGACAACGCCATCGCCGGCGGCGTCACGTCGCGCTGGGTGGTGCGCGACGCCGACACGTTGTCGGCACGGGTTGTCTACCGACAGCGCCTGGCCGTTGAGGACGACAACCTCTGGTTGTGGACTGCGCGCGGTTACTCGATGCTCGCCGACCGCGGCCTGGCGCCGACCTACGAGAATACAACCGCGCGCTCCGGCGTGGGCACAGTGGAGGTCGCGTGGTCGTCGCTTGGCATGCTGGGCGGCATTCGCGTGGCAGGTGCCATCAATCGCTTTGATGACGCCACGGTTGAACGGCGCAGCTATGCGTTTGAACCCGCCGCGTGCGCGTTCGAATCCCCAACGCGCGTCATCGGCGGGCAACAGGGGCACACCGGGATGCTGGACCTGCGCGTGTGGCACGGTCTGGGTGATCACTCGCGCGCCGACTTTTCGTTTGTCTACCTGGAGGAGTTCAATTCCGACGCCGACTTCTCCGCCGTGTGGCGATCGGTTCCGCGGCACCAGATCCGCTACGCGCTGTCGTTCTGGCCCCTTCCGACGTGGTCCGGTCGGGTGGCTGTTACCCACGTGTCATCCACGCACTGGGTGGATTACGAAACAATAGACGGCGTGGTGTGCTTGAGCGACGGATTCGAGATTCCCATTCGCGCGCGCGTGGACGGGGTCACGTCGCTGGACGCGTCTATCCGCCACGGCATGTTTGGCGGCCGCTGGGTGGCCGACGTCATCGCGCGCAACATCCTGGACGACGATGTGCGCTATCATCCCGCGGGGGCCAGCATGAGCTTCACCCTGATTGTGCAACTTCGTACCAACTGGAACTGATGCAACGTTTCTTCGCTCTGCTGACACTCCTGCTTGTGCTCGCTCCGTCGGTGCAGGCGGACGAGTGCGATGTCACCAGCTCATCCGTGCTCAAGGATGCGGGCGACCTCTTCGCGGCACCCTTCCACATGGACAAGCAGGCCGCGGTGACGACACTGGGTGCTGGCATCCTGATTGGTTCGTCCATGATCTGGCTGGACGACGACCTCGCGCGCATGGCTGCACAGCCCAACCCGCCAGCACCGTACGCCTACGCGCGTTCGCTCTCCAAAGTCGCCTCGTGGTACGGACGCAACGGCAAGAACGCCTTTGTGGTGCTCGGCGCCGTCACCGGTGCGGTAGCGCTGGGCGGCGTCATTGCAGACGACGACGAGGTGCTCACCACCTCCGCGATCATGGCGGAGTCCGTGCTGTTCAGCACCGGCATCACGTACGTCAGCAAGATCGTCACTGGGCGCGCGCGCCCGCGCACCGGCGAAGGCCCCCACAAGTTTGAGTGGTTTGTGTCACCGACGCGCAAGGACCACGTTTCCTTTCCCTCCGGCCATACCTCCAGTGCGTTCGCCCTCGCGGGTGCGGCGGCGGGGCGCCACCCCAACTGGTACGTGGAGGTGCCCGCGTACCTGTTTGCCGCGGCCGCCGGCATTCAGCGCATCGACGCCGATGCGCACTGGCTCTCCGACGTTCTGGCCGGCGGATTCCTTGGCTACGCGATCGCGGAGTTTCTGGTCGATCGCTACGAGTGCCCCGAAGGCGAAGAGCCACAGCCCACCTTCGAACCCACCATCTCCTTCACCGTCAACTTTTGACCCGCTTGACCGCGGCACCGGCGCGGCGCATCATGCATGCAGCAAGGAGGTCCCACGTGCGGACTTGGATCTGGATAGCGGCCGCCGCGTTGGTCGCAAGCGGTGTGGCGTGCGGCGGTCATGTGAGTGGCATCGGAATTGGCGGTTCGGCGGGTGGCGTGGGCATCGGTGCGGCGGTTGGTGAGCCCGACCCGTACGTCAAAGAGATCGACGCGTGGCACGCCAGGCGCATCGAACGCCTTACGCGCGAAGACGGCTGGTTGAGTCTCATTGGGCTGCACCCGATGGCAGCCGGCACGCACCGTCTTGGTTCCGCCGACGACAACGACATCGTCATGTCCGAGCGCGCGCCCGCGCACCTGGGCACCTTCGTCATCGCCAACGACAGTACCGTGACCTTCACCGCGGCCGACGGCATCGCCGCCACCCACGACGGCAAGCCCGTTACCAGCATCGCGCTCCGCACAGACACCATGCACGACGGCCCCACCGAAATCAAAGTGGGCACCGTGCGCTTCTTTGTGATCGACCGGCCCGGGAGTTTGTACCTGCGTGTCAAGGACACCGACAATCCTACGCGCCAGCACTTTGCCGGCATCGATCGCTTCCCCGTCGACAAACGCTGGCAGGTGGAAGCGCGCCTCGACCCCTACGATCCTCCGCAGGAGCGCCGCATTCCCAACATCGTCGGCTTTGAAGAAGTGGTGCAGTGCCCCGGCGCACTCGTGTTCTCACGCGGTGGAAAAGAATACCGGCTGGAACCCGTGTCGGCCGACGCCGAAGAGTGGTTCATCGTCTTTGGCGACGCGACATCCGGCAAAGAAACCTACGGCGGCGGCCGCTTTGTCTACGTCCCCACACCCGGACCCGACGGCCGCACCGTGATCGACTTCAACAAGTCCTACAACCCGCCCTGCGTCTTCACCGAATACGCCACCTGCCCGCTCCCGCACAGCGGCAACGTCCTCCCCTTCCCCATCGACGCCGGCGAAAAATCCTGGGGCGAAGGGCATTAAGCTCGCATGTGCCGCGGGAGCACGGGTCGATTTCGCGTCGCTAGTGACGGGGCGATTTTGTAATCGAGTCGAAGAGACGATAGACCCGAATACGCACGTCGCGCTCCTCCACCGGAGCATTGCGCGGAGTCAGCTGCAACGCTGAACTCGCCAGCGCCTTGCCTTCCTGAACTATCACAGCAAGGTTACCGCGCCGGAAAAGGTCATCACGTTCGGAACGATAGTCGGCGGACACCGTGTGGCGCCCGTAGCTGGAACCGTCGCGGTCAAAAACCTCAAACGTGCCGATAACACCCTTCTCGGCATCGCGTATGACTTCCGCCGCAGGCCGAACAGAGAAACGCGACGCGTCAATCCACTGTACACTCGCGATCGCTGGAACACGCTGCAACTTCACGTGGCGCTTGAACTCCTCGATTTGTTTCTTGTCGTTCGGCCAGGCTGCCAACTCAAGCTTCGTAGCGCGCTTCGCTGCCGGGTTTCGGAGCCAAACCGCGTAGCCGCCCTCCGGATCCGCGTAGAGAAGCGTTCCGTCGTCGCCGATATCCCACCCTTCCGCAACAAGATTGCCCAAATCCAAGGAGAACAGCGTCGCTCCTCCCGCGACATCTTTGGCATCTGTTGACAACACTATATCGATCGAGTTCGACTTCGGGTCGTAGCGACGAACCAGGGCGACGGTGCCCATTTGCTTCATTGATGAGTTTCCCAGGGTCTTGAACCGATTCGACAGTGTGCCCAGATACAACGTGCCGTCAGGTGCCGAATCGGTGCGAAACCACGCCGTCATCGCATAACCCGACAACAAAGCCGAAGCATCGAGAGACGCGCACGCGTGTCCGGTTGGAGTGAGGCAGCTGATGCGGCGCGAGAAATGGTCGAGGACGAATACCCGAGCGTCACGCGCCAGCGCCAAGCGGGATGGCTGCGCAATGTCGCCAGGCCCTTCGCCCTTCCGGCCAAGGACACCAAGGACCGAGCCGGTGCTGTCGAAGTACCAGACGCAGAAGTTCTGATAGTCGAGCAAGAAGATGCCTTCAGGCCCCGCGGCCACGTCGGCAATAGCACCAAGCGGGGTCGGCAGGTCAGAATCCGACACATCGAAAACCAACGTCGGCTCCAGCACTTGTCGGATACCGTCCCGCGCCGCGCAAGCGTCACCCGCCGGTCCGCTGGCGAGCGCCAGCAGAACCGTGACCACTACGAGCCGAAATTGCACCAGAGGTCTACCTGGTTGATCGCGGCTCCAAGTTGCTGCAAATACGGTTGGCACTCAGCAACCGGAATCATTCCGCCCCACTGGCCGAGACATGTGTTGAGGTTATGTTCCGCCACCTGCTTTCCGATCATCGCGGCGGTACAGTTGTCCAGGTTGGGTACAGCGGGCGCATGGGCCGGCACTGCGATCGAAAGGAGGGCAACAACTGCGAGAACTCGATGGCATCGCGTCATGACGAAACCTCCCCAAGTGTTCATGACAAGAGTTACAATCGACATCAAATAGGGTAGCAATGGGGTTTTTTTCGTGTCAATTGTTTGGTTTCGTATAGAAAAAAAAGGGCGTCCTTGCGGACGCCCCTTTTCTTGTGACAGGCCTTGCGGCGCTGTCGGGATTCTCGACTAGTTGTCGAAACCTGTCAGAGGATGAATCTGAAGGTTGCCACCGGGCGGATAACCGTACACCTGGTAGATGACCGGGCTGGCCGGGTCCTCGGTCGCGTGAATCGTGATGCGGTAGAAGTCAAGGCAACCGCAGTCTACGAGCGCGATGTCGCCGCGGAGACCAAACCCGTTGGGCGGGCAGTTCGCGACAACTCGCTTGTTGCCACCCTCGCCACCGTCATCGATGTTCACTTCAAACCAGTGGAGTGACTCCTTCTCGACGACGTTTGCCTTCATGAGCGGCGAAAGATTCTTGGTGTTGTGGAACATGCCCACGCCCCAGAAATCAATCTGCTTGGCAGGAGCCGGACGCGCCGGGTTGCAGTAACCGGGGTCGCTGCACTCGATGCGGTCGATCTCGGTACCATCGGGCGCGCTGTGCGTGCCGCCGTGGAATGCGAACGAACCGTCGGGGCCGCTGTGGTTGTTGTGCTCCCACTCGCCGGCAGGCTGCGGCTGCAGTGCCGTGTTGGCACCGGCCTGGCCGCCGAACGTGTAGCGGTTGCGCTTGCACGTTCCGTTGGTCAGCGTGTAGCCGTCCCACTCGCCAAACTCGTCCACGCCACCGCCGGTGACGCGGCAGCTGCCGGGCGTGCCGCCCTTGAGCCGGCCTTCGCGCTGGCCGCCGTCCCAGCAGACGTCCTGGTCGCCGGGTTCGCTCTCGAAGCAGACGGTCTCGCCGAGCGAGTTGGCGTTGTTGTCGTTGCACGGATCGGCACCCTGGTTGGTGGCGACGAACGTGAAGTTTTCCAGGCGCTCGAAGCGCACGACGTACAGACCCGGATCAACATTGATGAAGCCGTACGCGCCGCTTGCATCCGTAACCGTCGCCGCGATCTCATTGTGATCGCAGTCCTGGAGATACACGTTGATGCCGCCGAGCAGCATGTCGCCGCCGTCGTAGACGTGGTTGGCGTTCTTGTCTACAAACGCCTTGCCGCCGATAGTACCGGTCCCGGTACCCACCGACACCACGTCGAGACGGGCATCCGCGACGGGATCCGCGGGACTCTGAGTTGGTTTGTCACTGGAGCAGCCGAGCATCGCAACCAACGCGGTCGCGATCACCCAGCTTTGTTTGCTGAGTCGCATGGAAACAGGTCACCCTTCTTTCAGACGGGAACCGCGGGGGCGAATTCCGGTTTGAGTGGCTGGAGCAGGAACCAGTGGATTGAACGCGGACAATCGTAGCACGATTTGACGGGCCGACGCAAGAAAGTGGCCTGCGAACGCCACAAACCAGACCCACCCCTTGCGGTAATCCGGTGGTCAGGATAGGATAGTAGCCGCCCCGCACCCCGGGGCGACCACACCGTGCCCATACCGCAACGTCCACTTCTCTTCGGCCTGGGATTCTCGACGCTTCTCGCGCTCGGGTGCTATGTCCAGTCGCTCCAACCCCTCTATTCGGACAGCATCGCCACCTTTGACCCTGAACTGGTTGGGACCTGGGTGGCGGAAGAGGACGAGGAGTTTGTCTTCACCTTCATCGACACCACGCGCGGGGTCTACACCCTCTTGAGCGACGAGTCCGGTTCAACCGCCCGCTTTGAAGCGGTCCTGGTGGAGCTGGCCGGGGTCACGTTCCTGGATATCTACCCGGACGAACCCGACAACGACAGTAGCTTCTACAAGGATCACCTCCTCAGAGTACACAACCTGTTGCGTCTCGAGCGCAGCAACGACACCCTGTGGGTGTCCGACTTTGACGCGGAGTGGCTGGAGACCATGGTCGACAAGAAGAAGGTGTCGATTGCGAGTGTGCCGCTGGACGGTGCGGTGCTGATCACGGCCACGACCGCCGAGTTGCAGGCCTTTGTGAAGAAGTACGCGAAGACCCCCGAGGCGTTTTCGGAGCCTGCGCGCCTGATCCGTACCATGTAGTTTGTAAGCATCGCCCCGCACCGGGCGTCCAAGCTTCATCCGAGCATGGGGCCGGAACGTATTGGTTTGAGGAGGCAGAGATGCGCGCTTTCGCAGTAGCAGGCTTGTTGGTGCTGGGGACCACCGGTGTTGCCACCGCACAGTCATGGGTCAACCTGACCCCGGGGGCCGGAACCGCACCCGCCGCCCGCCGCCTTGCCTCCGCCATCCACGACCCCGTCGACAACCGCCTCGTGATCTTTGGCGGGTTCTCGGTTGGCTTCCACAACGACATCTGGGCCTTCGATCTGGACACCGGCACGTGGGCCAACCTCACACCCGCCGCAGGCCCCCCCGCGCCCGCCGGGCGCATCACCCCCGCCAGCATCTACGAACCCACCGGCCACCGCATGATCACGTGGTCGGGGCAGGGGCCGGGCGTGTTTTTCAATGATGTCTGGCAGTTTGATTTCGACACCAACACGTGGTCGCTGTTTTCACCGGTCACGGGCGGGCCGCCGCAGATTCGCTACGGTGTGGGTACCACGTTTGACCCCGAAGCCGGCGAGCTGGTGACCTTTGCGGGCTTCACCAACCTGGGTCGCTTTGACGACGTGTGGCGTTTCAATCCCACATCGTCCACGTGGACCGATGTGTCACCGGGTGTGGGTCCCGAGATGCGTTGCCTGCACGCTGCGTGCTACGACTCCGAGAAACACCGCATGATCATGTACGGCGGACAGCGCAACGGTCCGCTGGACGACATCTGGGCCCTGGATCTCGACACCGACACGTGGACCAACCTGACACCGGTAAACCGCCCGACGGGTCGCTTTCACGCGGCGTTCGTGTACGACGAGCTCAACAATCGCGGGACCGTGTTTGGCGGGCAGGGTGTGGCGTCCAACAACGAGGCGTGGGTGTTTGATCTCTGGACCAACAAATGGACGCTGCTTGCGCCCACCGGAACGCCACCATCCGCGCGCTGGGGTTCCGCCGGCATCTACGACCCCGCCAACGACCGCATGATTATTTTTGGTGGCTACGACACCGGCATGAAGAACGACGTGTGGGCGCTGGAGGATCTTTCCGGCACCACCACCGGCGCGCCGCCTCTGGCATCCGCGCTGGTGCTTCACCCCAACATGCCCAATCCCTTCAACCCGACCACCACGATCCGGTTTGAGATGCCCGTTGCCGGCGACGTGACCCTCACCGTCTACGACGTGCGCGGCACGCGCGTGCGCACACTCGTGCGCGAGTCACGCGCCGAAGGCACGCACGCCGTCACCTGGGACGGTCGCAACGACCGCGGCGAACAGGTGGGTTCGGGCGTGTACCTGTATCGACTGGATGCGGCGGGCACGTCGCAGACCCGCAAGATGGTCCTCTTGAAGTAGGTTTCCTTCCTCGACACCGGGCCTGGCCCGGTGGGAAAATCCTGCCGCTCGCCGGGTGGGGACGCCCACCCCGCGCGAAACCATAAGGCGCAACGCGCCGTCATTCGCCCTCCTTCGCCCCAGCCCCCCGGGGCACAGGCATTGCAGTTGTAGTTATTCGCAGCTTGTGGCATTCCCACGAGGGGTTCTTCGTTTCCCATGCTTCGCACCATTTTCCACATGTTGCTCGGTCTCCTGCTCTGGGCGGTCTTCGTCTGGTACTGGAGCATCGTGATGCAGCGCCCGATCTCCGATGAGACGCGGCGGGCGCTCCTTATAGTAGGCATCACCGTGGGTGCCATTACGTTGTTTGACGTCTTCTGGGTGTTTCACAACATTCGGATATCGCGTCGCAACCGGCGCACGACGCGCCGGCCGCAGGTGCGCGCCCCGTCGCACGATTTTCTGGGGCGCTCCTTCATTGCGCAGAGTGACGATTCGGTCCGCCGCGCGCGCTATGTGGAAGTGCACGTGGTGGAGATCGGCGAAACCGACGCCGACCGTCGCAGCCACAAGCTGTTCCGGGTAAGCGACGTGATCCCCAGGACCTGATGTTCGACCTCATTGGCATCCTCGAAACGATCGAAGCCAGCCCGGTCTACCTGATCGCGCTGTCGTTCTTCGCGTGGTACCCGCTGGTTTCCAGCGGGGTGCTGGTGCTGGTGTCGATGATGTACTTCCTGCGTCGCGAGCGATCGGGCGAAATCATGCCCGAAGTGGACCCTGACTTCACGCCGCCGGTGTCGGTGGTGATCGCAGCCTACAATGAAGAGGAACACATCGAGGAGACGCTGCGCGGCATCCTTGCCATCGACTATCCCAACTTTGAGATCGTGATTGTGGACGACGGCAGCAGCGACCGCACCGCGGCCCTGGTGCTGCCGTTTGTGCACGACGGCCGCGTGCGCCTGGTGCGCAAACTGGGTAACGAAGGCAAGGCCATGGCGCTGAACGACGCGCTGCGCTGCACCAACGGCGAGATCATCCTGGTGATGGACGCCGACGCCGTTCCCGACCCGCAGATCCTGCGCGTCGTGGTACCGCACTTCAAGTCGCCGCGCGTGGGAGCGGTTACCGGCAACCCGCGCGTGCTGAACCGCGAGACGCTCCTCTGCAAGCTGCAGGCAATCGAGTTCACCGCCATCATCAGTTTGCAGCGCCGCGCGCAGCGCGTGTGGGGCCGCATTCTCACCATGAGTGGTGTGGTGGGCGCGTTTCATCGCAACGCCATGCTCGACGCCGGGCTCTACAGCCCGGACATGGCCACCGAGGACATCGACCTCTCGTGGAAGCTCCAGCTTCGTCACTGGGACATCCGTTACGAACCGCGCGCGGTGGTGTGGATGCGCGTGCCGGCTTCCATCCGCGGGCTGTGGCGGCAGCGTCGCCGCTGGGCCACGGGGCTGGCCCAGGTTCTGCGCCGCCACGGGTCGGCCGCCATGACGTGGCGGCATCGCCGGCTGTGGCCGCTGGTGTTCGAGTCGTGGCTCTCGATTACGTGGGCCTACTGCTTTGTGGTGCTCACGTCGCTGTGGATCTTCTGCTACGCGATTGGCTATCCGCCAGTCGGTGCTTCGCCGATCCCCAACTGGTGGGGTATGTTGATTGGCACCATGTGCCTCATTCAGCTTCTCACGGGTGTGCTTCTGGACCGCCGCTACGACCGGCAGATCCCGATGTACTACTTCACGGCTGTGTTCTACCCGCTGATCTACTGGATCATCATGGCCATCGTGACGTCCATTGCCACACCCGGTGCCATCCTGCGCACTCCCAAAGCAGCGCCCGTGCGCTGGAAGCCTGTCAGGGGGGATGCATGACCCCGCGTGCCATGCTGTTCATCACCGCCGTAGTCGCAACTCTTGCGCATGCGGCGCTGGCTCTGGCTGTCGACCCGCCATCACGGATCGCACAGCCCGACCCCGTTCTGGCCGCCAGGCTTCCCGATGCTTTGGCCGCCGTGGAGCGGGCACGCACGTCCGCCGCGGCTGACAAGCACGCCGACGCCATTCGCGACTACCGTCGCGCGATTGCGATGTACCCACCTATTGAAAGCGAGATTGCGCGCGAGCTGGGTCACCAGTACACGTGGAACGATCAGCCCGACTCCGCGCGTATCTGGTACACAAAGCAACTGGGCTACACGCCCAATGACGTTGAATCCAAGCTGGGGCTCGCGCGCCTGGAGAAATGGGACGACGACCAGGAGGGCGCGATCCGCCTCTACAACGAGGCGATGCGCTCACAGCCGCGCGACCTCGACACGCGCCTCGGGCGCGTGCAGGCGGTGAACTGGGCCTCGTGCCACCGCATCGCGGCCAAGACCTACCGCCGCATTCTGAAAGCACACCCCGGCAACGTGGAAGCGCGCGAGGGACTGGCCCGCTCCTACTACTGGATGGGGGCGCCCGACTCCGCGCGCGCCGTCATCGCCGACGGCGAGAGAACACCCGGCCTTGCGTCGCTGGAACGCGAGATGAACGACGCGCGCGCGTTTCGCGTCTCGTACACCTACGACCAGAACGAAGACAGCGACGAAATCGAGCGTCGTCGCCACATCGTGCGCGCCGGCGTGGGGCTGGATGACTGGACGCGGCTCTCCGGCGAGTATGCGCACACCACGCTGGAGCAGCCGGCACGTCCCGAGGTTGCGCGCGACGCCATGGCCGTGATTCTGGAGCGCCGCTTCAACGCCACCGCCATGCTCAACGTGACACCCGGCTGGCAGTGGAACGACTACGACACCGGCTCCTTCGACCTGTTCACACTCGACGCGTACCTCACGCTGACACCCACCGACTGGGTACGCATGGACCTTGGCGTGTATCACAGTGGGCTCGACAACCCCGACGCCATCTTCAACGAGATCTCGGTGACAACGCTCTCGGCCAGCGTTGACTGGCGCCTCAATACCACGGTGATGTGGGGCAACGCGCTGGACTACTCGTGGTACAGCGACGACAACTCGCGCGTGGGCGGCGAGACGCGCCTGGTGTGGCAGCCGCTGTGGCGACTCCCAATTGGCGTGCGGAACCGCCTCACGTCCACCACCGGCTTTGGCGCGTACGGTTTCTCCGAGACCAACGACAACGGCTACTACGACCCGCAGCAGTACCTGAGCCTGTACGAAGAACTCGGGATCGACCTTACCTTCTCGTCGCGCGTGCGTGCGCGTGTCGCGGGTCGTTACGGCCTGGACAAGGAAAACGGCGACGACTGGTTTGACGTGGGCCGCTTTGAGATGTCCACCAACATCGGGCTCACGCGCCGCCTGGCCCTGAACCTCGGCTACTACAACTCCGACTCCCAGCTCGATTCGCGCGAGGGCTACGCCGCCGACGGCTTCTGGGCCACGCTCGAGTATTCCCACCTGCGCGGAGACGACTGATGCGGCGCCGCGATCTCGTCCTGACGCTGGCTGCCACCACCGTCGTGGGCGCGCTCGTGGTGCTGACGCTCGGCGCCCTCGTGCTGTACCGCGACGACGCGGGCGACGACGCACCCATCGTGCGTTCCGCGCCCGACCGCGTTCCCGTCCTCTGCTACCACTACGTGCGTGACCCCAGCGGCCCGCTGCATTTTGTGCGCGTCTTTGGCTACGTGGTGCTGAGCCTCCCCTTGCTCGATGACTCGGAGCTGTGGAAGGTGAACACGGGCAACTTCGAGCGGCAGATGGAGTACCTGGCGGCGCGTGGCTACCGCACCGTGACACTCGAGGACGTCCACGAGTGGCAGCACGGTCGTCGCGAGCTGCCGCCGCAGCCGGTGGTGATCACCTTTGACGACGGCGACGCCAGCGTGTACTACGAAGCCTTCCCGGTGCTGAAGCGCCTGGGTCTGCGCGCGACGATGTTTGTAGTAACCGGGCGCGTGGGCTCGCGCTGGGGCGACGTGGACTGCCTGGACTGGACGAAACTCAAGGAGATGCAGGCAAGCGGTGTGTTTGACATTCAGTCGCACACCAACGACCTGCACTACAAAGTGACGGCGCGCGGCGAGACGCTGCCCGTGTTTGTCGCGGCCAGCACACACGGCCATACGCTGCCCGCAGCCGCGGACTGGCGCGGTGCTTTGCTGGAAGACCTGACACGCTCGCGCGACACCATCAAGCTCAACACCGGTCGTGCCCCCGAGTTTCTGGCGTGGCCGTACGGGTTTGGAAATCCGCTGGTGGACCAGGTGGCGTATGAGGCCGGCTTTGTGCGTACGCTGGCGCTGCGCGCGCGGGCGGCCGGGCCGCTGCTGCCCGGTGGCACCAACACCGACGACACCGAGACCTTTGAGATTCCGCGTTACACCGTTACCGCGCGCACGTCGTTGCGCGAGTTCCGCGCCATGCTGGACGGCGTGTACGCGCCCGCCAACTGACGGCGGCGTGCTATACTTCTCTCCGCCCCGCCTTATTGCATGCGCGTTCTTCTGGCATTTCTGGTCATCGGGCTCATCGCCCTCGCCGCGGCACCCGGCTGCGACGATGACAACGACATCATCCCGCCTGGTCCCGAGCCCATCGACACCACCATCACCGAGTACGCGTACACAGTGGTCAACTCGTACCCGCACGACACCAATGCCTTCACCGAAGGCCTGTTCTGGGATGTCGACCACCTGATTGAAGGCACCGGCTACTTTGGCGGCCCCTCCACCTTGCGGCGCGTGGAGCTGGAAACCGGGGCCGTGGTGCAATTCCGCGAGTCGCCCAGGACACCCGTTACGCAGATGTTTGTGTTTGGCGAGGGTGTGGCGCGCGCGGGCGACCGCATCATTCAGCTCACGTGGACAGACGGCATCGCGTGGGTCTACGACGCCGCCACCTTTGATTCGCTGGGCTTGTTTGACATTGATACCGACTCCGGTGAGGGCTGGGGGCTCACCCACGACGGCGCGCGTTTCATCATGAGCGACGGCACCTCTACGCTCTACTTTCGCGACACGACCACGTTTGCCGAGATCGGGCGTGTAACCGTGCGCGACGAGAACGGGCCGGTGGAGAAGTTGAACGAGCTGGAGATCATCAACGGGCGTGTGTGGGCCAACATCTTTGAGTCGCCGCTGATCGTCATGATCGACCCCGCCACCGGGCGCGTGCGCGGGCGCTTGAGTCTTGCGAACATCATCGTTGCTCCGCCCGATGTCGCAAACGGCATCGCCTACGACAAAATTGCCGACCGCCTCTTTGTGACAGGCAAACGCTGGCCGCTCCTGTTCGAGATCGACATCGCCACCGTAGCCCCCTGAACTGGCACATCTCTTGCCGTTATCCCCCTGAATACGCCGGCCTCGCTGGCCGGTATCAGGGGGGTTCTTACATGTCGTCCGTTCGTGCGAGTTCGGCGGGGCCGGTGGCCACCGTCGACAAGAAGATCAATCGAGGCGAGTACGTCAACTGGGCGCTGATCGGCACCGTTGCCCTGCTCACGCTGGTGAGTTCGGCGTCGGTTCTGCCGCCCGTGTTAAGCGACCGCATCTCCACCTTCTGGCTGTTCTCCAAGTCCGAGATGATGATCATCGTTGGCCTGTCGCTGACGTTGATCCTGCTCGCCGGTCTCGCACACCAGCAGCGCTACTTGAGTGCCCTGCGGCGTCAGTTTGAGGAGAGTCAGCGCGCCGAGAAAGAGCGTGCCGAGAAGCACACGTCGCGCCTGTACGCGCTCATGAATGTGGGCCGCGTCATGGTGGCGCAGAACGACCTGCAGAGTGTCTTCGACTCCATCGTCAAGCTGTGCATCGACGTGTTCAATTGCGACATGGCGTCCTTGATGCTGCACGAAGCCGACAACGCGACCCTCGTGGTGCGCGCGGTCCACGGCAAGAACATCCCCGACGGCATCCTGGGTGCGCGCCAGCCCATCGGTTCCGGCGTCTCCGGCATCGTGGCCAACAAGCGCGAGCCCATTCTGCTAAGGCCCGGCGTGGAGAACCCGGACCTGCGCGGGCTGGAACTCAAGAAGAAGGATCTCTCGTCCGCGATGGTGGTTCCCATCATCCTGCGCGACGAACTGGTGGGCGTTATCAACGTCAGCGCACGCGGCGAACGCGTGTCGTTTGACGACGACGACGTGCGCGCGTTGCAGGCTTTTGCGGAGAACGTGGGTGCCGCCATCCGTCATACCGAGCAGGCGGAGTGGATGCGGGCGACCATTCACAAGTTGCAGGAGGGCCGCGGCCACGCCGCTCCCGTGCGTCAGGGTTAATCACACGGCCGGCAAGGGCTGACGGGACGCCCCGTCGCAGCAATGCGGCGGGGCGTTCGCGTTTCTACTGAAGACCGGGGAAGGAACCGCCGTCCACCTGGATGGTGGCGCCGGTTACAAAGCTGGCGCGCTCCGAACACAGAAACGCAACCACCGCGGAAAGCTCCTCGGGCGTTCCAATGCGTCCCATCGGGATCGAGCGCTCCCAATCCCTGAAGATGTCCGCCATCTCGCGCCCCTGCGTGCGTGACGTGTGTTCCGCCAGTTCGGTGAGACGCTCGGTGTGTGTGAAGGCGGGTGCCACGTTGTTGACCGTGATCCCCTCCGCCGCGAGCTCGTTGGAGATGGCCTTGGAGTAACCCACGATCGCGGGGCGCAGTGTGTTGGACACGAGCAGATTGGGGCGCGGCTGCTTGGCCGTGATGGAGAGGATGTTCACGATGCGCCCAAAGCCCCCCGCGCGCAGATGCGGTACCGCGGCCGCAATCAGCGAGAGCGCGCTCATGAGGGTTGTGTCCACGCCGCGGCGCACGTCGTCCAGCGTGGTTTGATCAAACGATCCCGGCGCAGGCCCGCCGGAGTTGGTAACCAGAATATCGAGACGCCCGAACTCGCGCGCAGCATCGTCCACGAAGCGCTTGCAGTCGTTTTCTACCGAAAGGTCCGCGGTGGCGGCGTGCAAGCGTGCGCCGGGAACCTGCGCACGGATGCGTGCTGCGGCATCATCGATGCGCCCGCGATCGCGCGAGCACATGGCCACCATCGCGCCCTCGCGCGCCAGCTCGAGCGCGCACGCAAAACCCAATCCCTGGCTGGAAGCAGCCACCGCCGCCGCGCGTCCCTTGATTCCAAGATTCATGATGGTTCCTCTTTGTTTCTCGTACGTCCCGCCGGTTCCCGCTCTCACGAGGCCCGTGGACACACCACCCGGCCATGAATTATACTCAACCCTGTTCGCAGCACCTTGCGAACGCCTCGATTCCAGAGTCCCACATCGACCCCAGGTAATTCAGGAGTACTTCTCGATGGGTTTCAAGGAGTTCAAGAGCCACGTCTCCATTTTTGGTGAGTTGTGGGCCTACATGAAGGTCCGCAAAAAATGGTGGCTCGGTCCGATCATGGTGTTCTTGCTCTTGCTCGGCGTGCTGATCGTGTTCACGCAGGGCTCCGCTCTGGCGCCGTTCATTTACGCGTTGTTCTAAACGCGAACGGCGTACAGGCCAGGGTAAAGCGGGCGGTGGTGAAAACCATCGCCCGCTTTTTTTAGTACTCGATGCCGCGCTGCGCGTAGATCCCGCGATGGAACGGGTGCTTGATCTCGCGCATCTCGGTAACCAGATCCGCAATATCAATCAGGTCCGGATGCGCGTCGCGTCCCGTGAGAATGATGTGCATGTCGGCAGGCTTCTTCTTGAGTGCCTCGATCACCGGCTTGATGTCGAGGTAGCCGTACGCGATCACGTTGTTGATCTCGTCAAAGATGAGCAGGTCGTGCTCATTCTTCTCGATGGCCTCGCGGCACGCGTCCCAGGCCCGGGCCGCCACCGCCGTGTCGCGCTCCCGGTTCTTGGTCTCCCACGTGAACCCCTCGCCCATGGGGATGATCTCAAAGTGCTCCAGCTTCTTCGCCGAGTGCAGCTCGCCGTAATCCCACGAGCCCTTGATAAACTGGATCATCTTGATGCGAAAACCCACCCCCGCGGCGCGAAACGCGGTGCCCATGGCCGCGGTCGTCTTGCCCTTGCCGTTCCCGGTGTGGACCATGATGAGTCCAACCCGCTTGCCCTGGGGGTTCTTCTTGGCCTTGCTCTCGTCGCTCATGCGGCCTAAAATAGCACCAGTGCCCACGCCACTCAAGGAATGCAATCCCACGCATGAAAACCGTCTACCTGGATAACAACGCCACCACGGCCGTCTCGCCGGACGTGTTTGACGCCATGCGCCCCTACTACCTGGAGCACTATGGCAACCCGTCCAGCCCGCATCACCTGGGCGACCGCCCGGCATCGGCGCTGCGCGACGCGCGCACACGGGTGGCCGAGTTCCTGGGGTGCACGGACGTGGAGGTCGTGTTCACCAGCTGCGGCACGGAGTCGGACAACCTGGCCATCCGTGGCATCACCGAGGCGGCCAAAGACAAGCGCCACGTGGTGACCACGGCGGTCGAGCACTCGGCCGTGCTGAACCCGGTCAAGCGCCTGGCGTCGACGGGCTACGAGGTAACCGTTCTGGGCGTGGACCGTGCGGGTCGCCTGGACCTGGAGGCGCTACGCACCTCTCTCCGCGACGACACGGCACTGGTCTCGGTGATGTTTGCCAACAACGAAACCGGTGTGCTGTTTCCAATCAACGCCATCGCGGAGATCGTGCACGCGCGCGGGATTCCGCTGCACGTGGATGCCGTGCAGGCGGTTGGCAAGGTGCCCATTGATCTGCACCATCTGGGCGCGGACATGATCGCCATTTCGGCGCACAAGTTCCACGGCCCCAAGGGCGTGGGTGCGCTGGTGCTGCGCAAGGGCACCAAGTGGGCGCCCGTGTTTCTGGGTGGAAGCCAGGAGCGCAGTCGCCGCCCCGGCACGGAGAACGTGGCGGGGATCGTGGCAATGGGTGCGGCGTGCGCGCTGGCGCAGACGCACGTCGCGCATTATCAGACCGAAGTACGCCGCCTGCGCGATCTTCTGGAGCACGAGCTGCTCGCGCGCATCCCGGATGCGTTTGTGAACGGCATTGAATGCGATCGGCTGCCCAACACGTCCAACATGGGCTTCCGCGGTGTGGACGGCAACGCCATGCTGGTGCTGCTGGATGAAGTGGGCATCTGCGTGTCGGCCGGGTCGGCGTGCAAGTCGGGCGCGGGGCTTCCGTCGCACGTGCTGGCCGCCATGGGACTCACGGCCGATGAAGCCGCGTGTTGTCTGCGCTTCTCATTGAGCGAGCTCACCACCGAAGACGAGATTCGCTACTGTATTGAGCACATACCCGCCATTGTGGAGCGCATGCGGCGCTCCTCTCCCCAGGCCGCCCGCTCCTGATCCCCCTCCAGATTTCACTTCTCCTTCATCGACGGTTAACACACCGCGACTATTCTTCTGCCTGTAACGAACCCTGAATAAGGGTTCTCACCGGTTGTGATCCGGTGCGCGGGCGGTACAGTCGATGAGGACCGAACCTTGCATCTCTGCCCCCGCGCCCGGATCCGCAAAGACGCCTTCGCCGGTGGATAGACCCAGTGGTTTCGCCGGTCTACTCCGCACGGCGTCGGCACGAGACACCGCGGTCCTCACAAGCAGAGGCCGCGGTTTTCTTTTCAGCGTGGGAGGGTCTCCTGAACCTGGACAATCAGCGTTTCAAGCGGGAGCCGGCCGTCGAGAATGACGTCGGCGTGGGCGCGCGTGGGGTGGATGTGGCGGTCGTACATGGGGCGCACCTTCTGTTCGTAGAGCAGGCGCACGGTGGTCTGCGTACGACCGCGTTCTTCGGCGTCGCGCGCGATGCGCCGCTTCAGGCACTCTGCGTGGTCGAGCACCACAAACACCGATGAACTGAAGAGCGAGCGCAGCTCCGGCCAGTACAGCGCGTACAACCCCTCCACCACGATGAACGACCCCGCCGCCACCGTGCGTCCGATGGGCGCGCGCGCGTGTGTCGCGTAATCGTAGATGGGTTGTTGAATGGCGCGACCGCCCACGAGCGCGCGCAAGTTGGAGATAAGCAACGGGTAGTCGAGTGCCTCGGGGATGTCGACGTCGATCAGGTCTTCGGGAACGCCGCGCTGATCCTTGTAGTAGGAGTCGAGGCAGACCGTGATCGCGCCGCTGCCGGCCCGCTCCACCAGAGCGCGCGCCAGCGACGTCTTGCCGGAGCCAGAAGGGCCGGCGATCCCAACCACAAGGGGGCCTTCGGGCCGGGTCATGGCGCCATGCTAGCACGTGTGCTAGAGTGGCGGCATGGCGACTTCAAGCAGTCGGGGCCCGGCAATTCCCTTCCTCGGCAACATCGTGGACCGCGTCCCCGGCGGCGCGCGCACCGTGCGCCGCACAATCGCCCTGCTGGCCGTCGGCCTGGGGCTGCTGGTGGTGTTCGGGGCGTTTCGCGGCAAGCGTTACGCAGCCTGGGCGCCGCTGGATGTCGTTGAATCCACCGACCCACTGCAGGAGATCCCGATCCGGGTTGCCAACGAGAGCGGTGCGGTTGCCCCCGCAGAGGCCCACGACGCGCTGCTGGACCTGACAAACATTGAGAGCCTCGTGGTGGGCGTGGACCTGGACTACGTGCCGCGCGGCGCGCAAGCCTACGTGGCCGTTTTGTCCGATGAGGGCGGGACGGAACGCTTCCGCGACGCCATTGCCCCCGAGTATTTTGAGGACGGACGCTTCATGCTCCGTCTGTTCGCCGGACCCCTCGAGGCCGGCGACTATCTGTTGGAAGTCGAAGCCACCGAAACCGACGGCACCACCCGCGTGGTGGGTGCATCGTGGTTCCAGATCGTGAAGTGACACCCATGGCCAACCGCATCCTTACCATTGGACACAGCCCGGACGCCGACGACGCTTTCATGTTCTACGGACTCGCGTCCGGTCGCGTGCGCGTCGAGGGCTACGACATCCAGCACGTGATGGAGGACATCGAAACGCTCAACCACCGCGCGCGTCGCGGCGAGCTGGACGTCACCGCCATCAGTGCCGCGGCCTATCCCGAGGTCGCGCACCTCTATCGTGTCATGTCGTGTGGCGCGTCGGTGGGACGCAATTACGGCCCCATTATTCTCGCGCGCGAGCCGTTTGCGCCCAGCGATCTCAAGGGGCGCAAGATCGCCGTTCCCGGCACGCACACCACGGCGTACCTCCTGCTCCGTTTGTACGTCACAGCACCGTTCACGCCCGTCATGATGGACTTCAAGGAAATCACCGACGCGGTGACGCGCGGCGATGTGGACGCGGGTGTGATCATTCACGAGGGTCAGCTCACGTGGAGCGAGAGCGGGCTCAAGAATGTAATGGATCTCGGTGTGGCATGGACCGAAGACACCGGGCTTCCCATTCCGCTGGGTCTCGACGTGGTGCGACGCGGCCTGGGCGACGCCACCATGGAGGCCGTTGCGCGCGCGCTCAAAGACAGCATTGTCTACGCTCGTGAGCACGAGGAAGAAGCCGTCGACTACGCGATGCAGTTTGCGCGCGGCCTCGAGCGCGAGACCTGTCGCCAGTTTGTGCGCATGTACGTGAACGAAGACACCGTGGACATGGGCACCGACGGCCGCAAGGCCCTGGACATCCTCTATACCCGCGCCATCCAGCGCGGCATCCTGACCGCTCCCCCCCACCTGGACATCCTGTCCGTCTAGCTAACCCCTTGTTTCTATAGCCTGTTACAAGACAGGCAAAGATTCCCTCTTGCCAGAGTGATATCACATGGATATACTCTTGATAACTTTCCAGGAGGGAGTTCGATGATTACCAAAGAGAAAGAACTGAAGCCGTTGAGCGGGTGGTTCATGCTGCCGTTCCTGCTCCTGATCGGTGTGGCGCTGACATTCTGGATGCGCGAAATCGTGATCGGCGGAAAGAACCCCGCCATCCTCATCACATGGACAGTCGTTGTCTGCATCTGGGGCCTGATGTTGGCCGGCTTCTTCACGTTGCAGCCCAACATGTCCGCCGTGCTGGTGCTGTTTGGCCGTTACGCCGGTACCGCCAAGAGCAGCGGCTTTCACTGGGCCAACCCGTTCTTCCACAAGACCCGCGTGTCCCTGCGCGCGCGCAACCTGAACGCGGACCGCATCAAGGTCAACGACTCGCGCGGTAATCCGATCGAGATCGCGGCCGTGGTGGTGTGGCGCGTCGTGGATACCGCGCAGGCCGTCTTTGATGTGGATGACTTTGTTCACTACGTCACCATTCAGAGCGAGTCCGCGTTGCGCCACCTCGCGAGTGCGTACCCGTACGACACCACGGAGGATGGTCAAACATCGCTGCGCGGCAGCATGGACGAAGTGTCCGAGGCGCTCACCCGGGAACTGCAGGAGCGCGGCAGCAAGGCCGGCATTCGCATCGACGAAGCGCGCTTGAGCCACCTCGCCTACGCGCCCGAGATCGCTTCCGCGATGCTCCAGCGTCAGCAGGCCGAAGCCATCGTCTCCGCGCGCACGCGCATCGTGGACGGTGCCGTCGGCATGGTGGAAATGGCGCTCGAGCGCCTGGAGAAGCACGGCACCATCAAGCTGGATGAAGAGAAGAAGGCCGTCATGGTCAGCAACCTGCTGGTCGTGCTGTGCGGCGACAAGGCAGCGCAGCCCGTGGTCAACACCGGCACGCTGTACCAGTAAACACAAACCAGGGTGAAGCCAATGGGTGAGCGCAAATCATACTTGTTGCGGCTACCCGAGGAGCTGCTCGACGAACTGAACCGCTGGGCCAAGGACGACCTCCGCAGCCTCAACGGCCAGATCGAGTTCCTCCTGCGCGAGGCAATCCGGAAGCGCCGCAGCACGAAACCCCTGCGGCCTTCCGGACCACCCGAACCCCCCGACGACGGAACCCCGGCGTAAAACAAAACGGGCCCGGTGCACACGCGCCGGGCCCGCTCCTTCATGGATCACAATATCACGAACGTCTGCTGATTAGCTGAAGTTCCGTGGAACTCCCAGTCAGTTGGGCTTTTCACGCAACTTGAAACACATGATCTCGAGTTCGTCGTCGCCGGGCTCCGGTCCACCGTTCTTGATTACGAACAAATGGTCGTCGACAAGATCAAACTTGTCACGGCCAGCCCGGAACGGCGCCTTTAGCCAAAGCGTCTTCGCAAATCGGCCCGATCGATCAAAAACGTCAAACTTCGCGGCGACGCCATCGCGAACATCACGCTCACCTCGACTTGATAGCACCCAGACGGAACCATCGCGGCGGGGCAACAGCTTCGTAATGTCCCGTATTGTAGTGCTCAGTCTTGTGTCGGCGGGTATCTTCCCGTCTTGTTTCATCTTTTCAGCCCGCTTGAGTTCGGCGCGCGGGCGCCGCAGATGCTCAAACTCACGAATGATGATGTGCTCCCGGGCGCCGGAGGGCGAGAAGCATTCAATTACGTAGGAGTCCCAGTCGTTGTTGAGAACAAGACGTCCATCAGAACCTACTGCCCAAATCGGTCCCGCATCCTTCTTTTCATCGAACTCCATGTTCGCAAAGTCCGCTGTTTGGGTCTGCTCCCAGTATGTGGTTGCAATCTCGCCCGTGGCATCTAGCAAGACGAACGAACTCCTTAGCCCGAGGCCTCCATCCCGCTGAACCGTCTCTCCGTTGTAAACGACCAGTTGCCCGTTCACCGCCGCACATCCATTGAAATAGGAGGAAATGAGATCCGACGAGAGTGGGTAGTCATCGAGTGCCCGCCCCGTCACGGAAATTCGGACCGCACGCGCCGGTACGACCTGTGTTACACAAAGGACCGTGTCTGACAAGAGCGCCGTACCGCTTGCCATGCGGAACTCCCCAGGCGCCTCGCCGTCCCCGCCGATGGATCGTACGTACTGTCCGTTTGCCAAGATTACGTGTATCTTGCTGGTTTGGTCGTCCAGTAGGTAGGTGATGCCGCTATTATCGACGACCGCGCCACCAAATCGGCCTATAGTGAGTTCGTCATCATCATCCCCACCGCGTGACCAGAGTTGCGTGGCCTCCAGCACGACTCGCGTCCCCATTGGTTCAGCGGGGTTGATCACGTACCTGCTCCCGGCGCGCAACTCTTCTCGACCTTTCCATTCTGTGCCCGCGGACGCCGTAACTGCGGCTAATGCGCAACCAGCAACGCACGCGAGAATCGAAACAGCAACTCGGAGCGACTGGCAAGCCCTCACACTAAGCACTCCTTCCCTGTTCATCGCAGAAGAACAAGCTTTCTGGACGAAGCAAAGCTGGCGGCCGTCAAGCGATAGAAATAGACTCCGCTAGCAACACTTTCACCTGTATCGCTCCGGCCGTCCCAAGGTTCGCGGTAGTTGCCCGGCTGTCGGTGCTCATCGACTAACGTCCGCACAGTTGCTCCGTTCACATCATAGATTGTCAGTCGTGCATTGGACGCGTTCTCGAGCGAGAAGGCGATTGTGGTCTGCGGGTTAAAGGGGTTGGGATAGTTCTGCGCGAGCTGGAATTTGTACCGCGGAGAAGTCACCGATCTTTCGAAGGAAACGCCGGTGCCAACCCCCATCACGAATCGAGTGCCATCGTCAGCCAGTACGTCGGCGCTTATCATCGCAAAGTCTTCCGGTAGAAGTGGTAGAACGCCGTCTGTCATCACATCGAACTCAAAATACCCCAAGTTGTGAAACCCAGGTTTGGCCTCATCAGAATTGAGCACGCCGAGCAGCACTTCCTGATCCTTCACGCGCTCAACTCCAAGCGCCAGGCCGGGATAGTCAATGGACGGATGCCACCCCGCAAAACTGAACTCGGTATTCGTATTACGAAGTACCAAGACCATGGCAGAGTAGGTTTCGGAGCTTTCAATCAAGACATCCGCGCGAATCTTTCTGGCACCCAGCAATGGATCGGTTTCGCTGATCTTGAGGTAGACCACCCCCACACTCCGTGGAGTAGAAGGGTTTGATTGCCGATCGGATCCCGCCAGAGGCAACTGCCACTTGTGGTTGTAGTGCCCACCCCAGAACGCCCAGTCCTCAACGGCCACGACCGTGTCGGGCGGCACATAGTCAAGACAGGGCATGTATGTCTTAGCGTACACGCAATCACACGCAGATGAAAAAATGTGAGCTGCGAGATTCGAAAAATCCAGCACATCCACTCGACCAGTTGAGCCATTCTCCAAGTGAGAATCCGTGCTCTTGACGTTGATCGCGGCGCCCCCAACATCAACACCGCTAAGCGCTACGGAGATCACGGCATCCCCGCACCCGGATACTTCTCTAAAGTCAAACTCGACGACATGGTCCCCCGCCGCGTCGTGTCCCAGTGTCGGCGGAGAAACCGCTCCTATCACGATACCCGACTCCGGTCGAGTGACCTCGAATGATTGCGGCGTAAGCGGTGCAATGACTTCGTTCGCAGGAATATTGATGCGAACGACAACTCCGTCGCCATCACCGGAGGGACAGGTCAGTGCTGCCCGTCCGTCGAATGGCAACAAAGTCGTGCCCCCCGATGATCCACCGGACACGACAGGACGCACATATGCCGACACTTCGGCGGAAGGGACCTTCTGGAATCTGAGCATCGGGTCACCCAGATAAACGTACGAACGCGCCGTGCTGCAAATCTCCTGGTCCGCTGCATAGTCGATTAGCACTCTGCGAATCGCACTAACAAACGCATCTCCGCATGTGCCAAACGGGTTGCGGTACAGTTCCTCGAGCAGGTACCGCGCGACGGGAGAGTTTCCGGATTGCCAGGTTCCTGCTGTGGGCCCAATCCAGATCACAGCCCCTTTGTCGGGTGTCGCCAGGAACTCATGTGAAACAGGCAGTCCCAACCCCGGTCGTTCGGTGCGGGCAAACTCTGCTGCCTCGCACGATGCGGCAATGACCATGGTTGCGTGCGACGTACTGATACGGCTCATGGACCAACTAGATTGGAGCGTGCTTTTCTCAAAGAAGTCGGCCGGGTTGTAACGCGTGGAATAGGATCCGAGCATCACAATTAGATCTGGATTCTTTGTATTGATGAAAGCGGCGGGCGCAGCGTTGTAGTCCGGCCACGACGTTTGTGACCAAAGGAGCGAGTCCGTGATAGTCGCGGCGGGGAGTATGCGACGCGCCATTGTGGCAGCGCTCACTGCGCGCGCGCCATCGCCCGTTCCGTTCCAATCTCGATCACCCGTAAAGAAGGCCACTTTTCTAGCGCCCCCAAACTCCTCACTCCATAGTTTGGTGGCATATCCCAAGACCTCCGTCTCCGTCGTAAATGGTAGGCGGCTGACTGCCAGATCAGGCAGGCCATCGCCATCAGTGTCCGCATAGGGCTGATCTGTAAACCAGTATGGAGAAAAATAGCTCATTCCCTCGTCGCGAGCGCGGGTATCAGCAACGACGTGTGTTGGGATGAGATCCTTTTCGGGTTGGCCCTGAGCTGGATAGCCCTGTGAAATTCGTGATTGCCGAATTGCCTCCCAATCCCCGGGCCACGGTACTGAAAACTCTCGATAGTCGTTGGCGTCCCCGACGAGAAGCACGTAGCTCGTGCCCGAGATGGCGTGCGAGGCAATGCTAGCTTTAAGCGTGCTACGAAACGCATCGGCAGGCTGGGGGAAACCGTCAACAACATGAATCGAAACAAGGCAGCCTTTCTGGGTCCAGTAACTGGCCAGCGCAGCCTGAACGCTCGGTTGCAGAGCCGCTGTCGTATATATTGCCATGCGTGCCGACACGCTCTGCCGTCTGGGCCCTGGGTCGTGCTCGCGCGATTTCGCGGCAGTTCGAATTCGCGCCCAGAGCTGCTCACTAGACGGCGCGATCATCGCGTCTTTCTGGGGTTTTACCTCTTGCATTCTTGACGAAGCAACACGATGTGCCAGGCGGCGGCCCGAAGTTTCGATCTCAACGAGTCGAAAGTACTCGTGCTTGCTGGCAGCCGCCGGGAGATCAATCTCGCCCCTCCCAACAAGCGGATCAACGCGTACGAGCTCGGTCCAAGGCCCGGTAGCGGTCGGCCCAGCCTCGATCAAGAGGCGCTCGGTCTGATGCAGTGTTTCCAACTCCCAACGTGCTCGGCCACCCGTCACCTCAAACACTGAAACTTCAGCACCGGGATTGTCGGATATGAAGGGGTTGGGGATGCGAGCAGCATAGCCACTGCCCTCAAGCTCTGAAACCGGGTACTTGTTACTGGATACTCTCTTGGCACCCCAATTCGCGTGGATTACTGCGACCTCGCTAGCCCCTTCGTACTTCTTGAAGATCATGACGTGTGGGTTTGTCGTTCGTAGGATGATATCGCCCGGTCGGAGAGAGCTGAACGACCCCGCGGACGACACTGCAGAGAACCCTCCACAGGTCAGCCTCGGCTCGTTGGGAAAGATCAGTCGCCAGACGAACCCTGAGCAATCAATCCCTGCCGCCCAGCACTCTCGCCCATCCGCAGCGCACGAGCACGTGCTTGGAGACGCGCCTATGCCGAATCCGGACGTGATGTTGGCCTGCGCCGTTGAAGCCAGTTGCTCGCACCCATAGGCATATGGTGTCCCGGACCAAGTAAACTGCTGACAAGCGTATGTGTAGACACCTGGGGGCAAGGTACAGCCCCCCTGGCTTGCGAATGGTGACTGTGGTCCAGCGGTGTCACATGCGTATTCTTGCCGCCACAAGTTGTTGTGAAGCAGTACGGTGTTCGAGCCCGCAGACTGAAACGATGCGTCTGCTTCGGCCTGTGCCGCGATCACAACGCTCGATCGATCAGCGACAGCGGCCTGTGCCGAGAATGCTACGATCAGGCCTACGAGCGGGACAGCTAAGGCGACCACCAAACTACCTCCACTCAATGACATGAACGCCCGTTTCATCGACACGGAGCTCGAAAAGTGATTCGCCTACGATCCGATACCTCCCCCAACCGGATCCCGGAGTGAGGTCCCACCTGAACGGCTCAAGTGAGCTCTTGGCAACCGCCAAGGCGGTGCCGTCGACCGAATAGACTGTGACGACCATCTCTTTTCCCCCTTCGACTGCGGCGATCGCAAAACGCGAACCGTCGGGCGCGACAGCTATTGGCGATTGCGGAATCACTGCGCTCGTCTGACCGTCGGACTTTACAACTGAAAAGCCGTCCGGTCGTTTGATCGATTTGAAATGCGGTCCCCAGCCGTCTAGCACGCTGGATTGCTCCCTATCTACGAACTTTCCGTTAGCAAACAAGAGAAGCGACTTCTGCATCGAGGCATCGACCAACCACAGATCACGCTCGCTCGAGTAAAGTACAGTTGCCCCTCCGTAGCGAGCACCATCTTTGGTGTCGACCCCGAGGACTCCGGAGTGAAGAAAGTGGTGTTGTTTCTGCTGACCAGTCTTGATGTCATATACAACGAGTTGAAACCGCGACCACTCGATCGACGGATCGACCGGTCTTGCAATCGGCTCATAGAGCGCCGTCACACTCACACCATCAGCAGCGAGCGCAATGGGGCCCCCGCGTGAATCGACACGGATTGTCGATTGGTACCGTCCGTCCCGAGAGTATATCTTGACCTCACTACGGAAGAAGTCGCAGACAAGCAACTGATCGGTTGTAACGTCATAACAAGACACGACCGTAATCGCGTCCAGTTTGTTCAGCTCGCGTATATCGTGGCGCGCGTAGTCCCGTTCTCCGTCGCCGAAGGCGCCAAATACTATGTCGTGCGGAACGAGTTCCGCCACAGCGCGTGCCGATTGCGATCCAGAAGCAATCGCCATGGCGACAATCATGAGCCCCACCTGGCGCAGGTATACTTTCATCCGATACTGCATCCCTGATTCCCTTCTCGATTCTGAAACACTCTCATGAACTGACGATTCCTGCCGCGGGGCCAACCCAGCAACCGATGTCACGTTCAGTCATCTTCCTTGGGCTTCGGACAGCAATTACCGTTTACAGGAGGGTTTGCGTAGCATGCTTTGACTTCACCCCAAGTGCATTCAACGGCAGCATTGGCTGGCTCATCATTTCTGGCAATGACCGCTAGAACCATGAGCAGGCCCAAAGTGATCAGGGCTATGCGATGTTGCCGCGCTAGCATATGCGAACCTCCGTTGTTACTCGTCAATCATTGCATCCGCCGCTGGCTACTTGCCAGCTTGCGTATACAGATCAATACGCCCCGCAATCACGGTCTCGCGGTTTTGGAAGCGAAGTCGCATTGGGGGCGTCGTCAGTAAGCGCGGCCGGTCCCGCCACCCGCTACTATCAAACGAAACGAAGCGCTGCGTGTCGAACCGGCAACCGAGTACGCGTTGCGTACTGGCAAGACATGCTTCAAATGCTTCGCGACTATTGCCTTGACTCGGTTCGATTGTTTGCGCGACCGAGCTCGTCATGATGAGGTGGCCCGTGTCACCCAAAGGCGGTTGATCGCGCGCTGGATTGTCAACAGATAGCCAACCCTCACTACGCCCGTTGCCGCGCCCTTGGATGAAGAAATGCAGTCCATGTTCGCATGCTAGGGCCGCACGGATGGAAACATGCTCGGCCTTGAGAACCTCCGGGATGTAATGAGCGCTGTCGGGGTAAGCAGTCCAACCAGGCGACGTAGCAGGGCAGTTGCAAGCATCTTGGTTCGAATACCGCAGCGTGCTTTCGCGATAGCCGGAGCGAAACTGCAGAGTTAGGAGGATGAGGAACGAGCCAAAAACGAGGCCATAACGGCCGTACGAACCGACCGCGGCTAAAGCAGAGTTCCACCGGGGACCATACTTTGCCATACATCTCCCTCCAGCAAGCACTGGACTGTATGGCCGGGGGAAGGATGCCGAATTCCCTCGACTGTAACTGTTAGTTTAACCCCTTAGTCTAGTCTCCGGCCAGAACTTTCTGGGGATGCTACTGCGTCCGAGTCAGTGACCCGGCACTTCGCAATGGACATTCATTTGTCTCCGACGACGGGGCTCTGGCGTAGGCCAAACGAGGCGCGGTGCACGCGCGGTCAACCCGTTCTACTCAACAGGTCACTCGCCGGCGCCATCTGAATGCGCCCCTGTTGAGGGGTCGATGAGCTTCACAAGCGTTGCATCAAGCTTTCCGCGGTACGTCTCCCACACTGAGCCCTTTGAAGACTGCGTCATCCTTGCGGTTTCCGCGAGGACATCAAGAATCAAGCCGTGCACGTAGCATGTCCACAAAATTGTTCCTTCGATATCAACCCCGTCTTCATCTTCAAGATGACGTACACTTACCGAGAGAGATGTGTCTGATACTTGGATGTCGATATTACCGCCTAGCGAATGAACCGATGGATGACTCCTCTTTGAGCACGCGTCGTACGCACCGTACAGCTTTGCGAGGACAGGATGGTCGTTGGGAAAGAGAGCTTTGGCTCCCACGCTGTCCTTGTACTGACGGTATTCAACATCACTCGATGCCGCGCTGGCCCAGAGCTGCGCAAGATCAGGGTCACGCTCCACCAAGCGCGCTATCGCCGCCATCTCAGTGCCCTTCCTCGTGAACAAGTATGAATCCGTCGGATTCCCGCGCAGGCAAGTAATCACCGCCTGTACATGACTCCGCCGACATTGAACCGTAAGCGCAAGAAATATTGCCAACGCATCGCTTCTCAGGTGCGAAATGCCCTGCCTCTCGCGAATAGCATCAAAGAGCTTGTATAGCTCAACGACTTCGTCGTTGACAGAAGCCAGATGTGCGAACCTTCGAATGTTCTTCTGGAGATTCTCGGATTCGAGGTGAGCTAGGACACCGATTGCTGCAAACCGAGTCTTCGTCCGCCGTTGGAACAATTGGCTGGCCACCATTCTCTCAGCTTAGAGCGTCGCACATCGCCACGTTCGCCGAGTGCTAGCGCCGCGCCGCGTCCATGGCGGTGCGAATCTTGCGCGAGGCGTTTTCGACGTGCTCCAGCGTGAAGTTGGGCGGAAAGACGTCGCCGCCCACACCGACCATCACTGCGCCTGCAGCAACGTAATCAGCGATCGTCTCCGCGGTGATACCGTTGGTGGGAACCAGCGGAATATTCGGGAGTGGACCGCGCACGGCGCGGAGGTATGCGGGGCCGCCGAGAGCGGCAGCGGGGAATACTTTGACGAGGCGGGCACCATGGCGGTGTGCCGCGAGTATTTCGGTGGATGTTGATGTGCCGGGGACTGCGAGCAATCCCAGCGCGTGCGCTTCGTCCACGACTTCGGGATCAAACACGGGCGAGAGTGCAAAGCGCCCGCCGGCGTCGGCGACCGCACGCGCGTCGTCGCGCGTGAGGACGGTGCCTCCGCCGGCCACAACACCGGGTGTATCGCGGAACGCGGCGATGGCGTCCAGCGCACCGGGTGTGGTGAGGGTGATCTCGAGTACGGTGAGCCCGCCGCGCACGGCGGCGCGGCACGCTTCTATCAATGGCGCGCCGGCGCCGAGTCGGACGCAAAGAAACACACCGTCCGCGAGAACCTCGCGGACGGTGCGTTCAATGGCGTCGCTTGCAGACTGACGCGTGGACATGGGGGCTAGTTACCGCCCGCCTTGGCCTCGGCCGTCTTCTTGAGCTTGTCGTTGGCGTAGATGGCAACTTCAACGCGACGGTTGGCCTGCTTGCCGCTGGCGGTCGCGTTGTCCGCGATGGGCTGGCTTTCGCCGTAACCCATTTCCGTGAAGCGTGACTCCATGACAGCCTGGCCGGCCAGGAAGTTGGCCACCGACTGCGCGCGCATCTTGGAGAGATCCAGATTCCATTCTTCGCTGCCGTCGGAATCGGTGTGACCCTCGAGCAGAATGTTGGTATCCGGATACTTGTTCAAGATCACGGCAAGATCGGTCAAGTTGGCACGGCTGGCCTGCTTGAGTTCGGCCTTGTTCACGTCGAACAGAAGACCGGATGCAAACGTTATCTTGATGCCTTCGCCAACACGCGTCACGGTGGCACCTTCCAGGTCGCGCTCCATTTCGGCCGCCTGTTTGTCCATGATATTACCAATGTACGCGCCTGCCGCACCGCCAATGGCGGCACCCAGGATGGCACCCACCGCGGTGTTGCCGCTCTGGTGACCGATGATGCCGCCGATGGTGCCACCGGCGGCCGCGCCGCCAATCGCACCCTTCTGCGTATTGCTCATCGATGAACAACTCCAGTTGGGAGCTGCGATGGCTATGACCAACGCACATATCGCGAGCTTCCTCATGACTCCTCCATAGGGTTTGGGATTGGGTTCGGGTGGAACGTAGCACCGCCCGTTCCAACCCGGCAAACAAAACTGCGCCGCATGGGGGCGCCTCGGGGGCCTGGGGGCAAAGACTAGAACCAGACGTGCAATTGCAAAATCAGATCGACGCCGTCGCCTTCCGGAGTGGCAACATCCAGCGCGCGCACGCGCCCGTCGAACGTGAAGCCGGGGTACGGCGTCACCTGTCCCCCAAATTGATAACGCGTGGAGTGGTCGTTGGCAACCTCTCGATCGGGGTCGGAGAAATCAAAAGCGGCCAAAAGGTTGAAACCATTCCACAAGAGCCAGTCCAGCTCCGCGTAGGTTACCAGGCGGTTGGCGTCGTTCCCGCTCGCGCGCTGAAAACTTCCGTAATCTACTTCACATTGTAATGTAATTGGCAAGCCGCGCCGGTAGTACCACGGGTTGAGCACACCGTACACACCATACGTGTCGCTATCTCCGCCTTCGTCCAGCGGACGCCGTCGCGTAATGGCACTGGCACCCGCACTCCAACCCAGTTCGCGATAACCGGCGTTCAGCGCCATGCCCCAGCTCTCGTCCACATCAAAGATGTCCCACGGGTCCGGCTCTTCGTACTTGGAGCTGCTCTTGAAGTACGACGCATTCACAAACGGATAGTTGGGTGCAAACCCGGCTTCCACACCCGTCACGCGCGCGTCCACCAGCGCACCGTCGAGTTCAAAGTCGCGACGAATGCGGTTGGTGTGATCATCCAGGCGCAGCCCGTACGAAGGCACAAAGCGCCCGGCTTTCACATACGCCTGGTACGGCCACTCGTGCGTCATGAGAAACACTTCGCGGAAGTACGGCGTGTGTGAGTCGTCGATGGCATCCGAGTAACCGCTCACGCGTCCGCGCGCGCCAACGTTGGCGTACAGCGTCATGTGGTGGACGGGGTGAAACGCGGTTCCCACATCGAACTGCATGGGGAACATGAGCGTGCCCTCCGAGATGAGGGTTGCAAAGCGCGCGTCAAAACCAAAGCGCAACACGGGATCCGCACGCAGGTCGCCGTAGCGGCCCTGGAAGGGCGCGTGCCGGCTTTCGCCCGCGGGCGTTCCCCACGCCCACGCGTCGCGAATGGAATCGTTGTACGCACGCGCGGCTTCAAACGCAGAAGGCCCGTGTGGAATCTTGTCGTTGTAGCTGGTGGCCCTGTCGCGCCGTCCCAGGCCGGGAAAATTGCGATCCCAGTCGGCGGTGGGGCGCGGGCTGGTTGCAATCATGGGCAGGGTTGCGCGCCCGTAGAAGCGTCCCGTAACCGTGCGCATTCCGCCGCCTGCCGGATCCACGTGACACGTCTGGCACGAGAGGCTGCACTTGCGATCCGCGGTCTTGGGGTTTTCCCAGTGATTGGGCGACACGTGGCAGTTGTCGCACGCGCGGCCTTCGCGGCCGGCGTACTGCGGAAGTGCGAATGCGGTGGCGGCGGCGAACAACCCAGACAGCGCTGCCAACGTGAGAGCTACAAACGTGCGCGTCAGTTGCACGGTGCGGGTGCTCCGTCGTCGATCCAGCGCCGAATCAAAAGTTTCTGCTCACTGGTGAGGCGCGGCCACGCACCAGGCGGCATGGTGTCGTCGTCAATTTGCTCCAGGATGTCGAGGCGCTGCGCCACGATGTCGGTGCACGTCTCAAGCGGCGCGTCATCCTCCGCGACCACGCGCGATTTTGGCGCCAGCGCGTATTCGCCCTCGTCGTCCTCGCCTTCACCCGTGTGGCACGGGGTGCACTCGCGGTTCACGATGGCATAGACCTGCTCGTAGGTGGGATGGAGCGGGACGGCATCGGGGTCGGCTTCTTCAAGTGTGAGATCGCCGGACTCACACGCGGGCAGGAGTGCAGCCAGCATTGCGCCGAGCGCCAGAAGGAGCAGAGGAAGAACCGGCTGTTTGCGCATGACTCCACGCCGCGAGGGGCGGGTTACCAGTCCAGAACGATGGCAAAAATGAGCGGTGCTACGATGGTGGCGTCGGACTCGATGACAAAGCGCGGAGTATCGACATCCAGTTTGCCCCACGTGATCTTCTCGTTGGGGACCGCCCCCGAGTACGAGCCGTAGCTGGTGGTTGAGTCGCTGATCTGGCAGAAGTAGCCCCACACCCGCGTCTCGCGGCGCAGATCCTGGTGGATCATCGGAACCACACAGATGGGGAAATCACCGGCGATGCCGCCGCCAATCTGGAAGAAACCGATGGAGGCCGTGGTGGCCGTGGTCGTGTACCAGTTGGCCAGCTCCATCATGTACTCGATACCGGAGCGCATGGTGGACGGCTTGACGTCGCCGCGAATGCACGACGCGGCAAACATGTTGCCCAGTGTCGAGTCTTCCCAGCCCGGGACCACCATGGGGATATTCTTCTCCGCGGCGGCCATGAGCCAGGAGTCGCGCGGATCAATCTGGTAGTGCTTCTTGAGTGCGCCCGAGCGCAGCACCTTGAACAGGAATTCGTGCGGAAAGTAGCGCTCGCCCTGCGCGTCGGCGCGCTTCCATTCTTCCAGCACCGCGGCCTCGAGGCGGCGCATGGCCTCTTCCTCGGGGATGCAGGTGTCGGTGACGCGGTTCAGGTGCCGCTCGAGCAGCGCCTTCTCGTCTGCCGGGGTCAGATCGCGGTAGTTGGGGATGCGCTCGTAGAAGTCGTGCGCGATCAGATTGTAGACATCCTCTTCCAGGTTGGCGCCGGTGCACGAAATGATGTGCACCTTGCCCTTCCGGATCATCTCGGCCAGCGAAATGCCAAGCTCGGCCGTGCTCATGGCACCCGCCAGCGTCACCATCATCCGGCCGCCACCCTCGAGGTGCTTGCGGTAACCGTCCCCGGCGTCGATCAACGCAGCCGCGTTGAAATGGCGGAAGTGGTGACGGATGAACGACGAGATGGGGGTCCTGGTGGCCCCGATCGCGTTGGCGGGCATGACGGTGGTTTCGGACTTCATGCTGCGGATACTAGCACGCGGACGCCCGGGCGACAATCGGGTTTTGAGGTAACCCGCTGTGGCGTAGACAAATGCAGCCGATGGGCTACTTGCGCATGGTGAGCGAGAAGCGCCCCGGACCGGTGAAGAAGAGGCACAGGTAAACAACGGCCAGCTCCAGCGCGTGCGACGCCCCGCTCCAGCCGGCGCCCTGCGCGTCGGGCGGACGGTTCACGTGGTTTACCGTTGCCACGATCATGGTGAACGCCAGGAGCAGCGTCGCGGGACGAAACAGGACTCCGAGGATCAGGAAGCAGGAGCACACAAACTCCGCAAAGCCGGCCATGAAGCCAAAGAACACCGGCGCAAACTCGATGTTGAGGTTCGACATAGAGCCGCCAATGCGCTCCCAGGACTCGGGACCGCCGGTGATCTTGCCCCAGCCGTGGAAGATGGCCATGCTCAACCCCACGCCGACGCGCAGAATCAAAAGACCAAAGTCGGGGGCCACCTCGTCGCTGGAGAAGAAGCGTCTGATCATCGCACACTGCTTTCTGCGACGGCCGGCTCGAACTCGCGCACAATCTGGTAGAGGGTTGTGCGCTGCGCGGGTTTGAAGCCCGCGTCTCGAATCAGCGCCACAATCTCGTCCGTGGTGGTGCGGTTGTAGAAGCCCGCCTCCTGCATCACATTCTCGTCAAAAATGGTGCCGCCAAAATCGTCGCCGCCAAAGTGCAGCGCCACGACACCGGTCTTCTTGCCTTCCGAAAACCACGATGCCTGCACGTGCTTGAAGTTGTCCAGGTAGATGCGTGACACCGCCATGATGCGCAGGTAGCGGTTGGGACCGGCCTCGGTCTTGACCTTGCGGGCCAGCGGATTCTGATCCCGCTTGTAGCTCCAGGGCACAAACGCGGTGAAGCCTTTGGTTTCATCCTGCAGGTCGCGCACGATGTCCAGGTGCTCCATGATGTCTTCGTCGGTTTCAACGTGTCCGTACATCATGGTCGCCGTTGAGCGAATGCCGGCGCGATGCGCGGCGCGGTGCACGTCCACCCAGTCCCTGGTAGTGGCCTTGGGCCACACCTTGGAGATGTGCTGTTTGACGTCATCGCACAGAATCTCGGCGCCGCCGCCGGGAATGGAGCGGAGCCCTGCCTCACGCAGGTGCACCATCACGTCGTCCAGCGACAGCCCCGATACCTCGGTCATCTTCATGACTTCGGGTGCGGAGAAGAAGTGTGCGTGCAGATCCGGAAAACGCCGGCGCGTTTCGCTCACCAGGTCCAGGTAGTACTGAAACGGAATGGCGTTGTTGAGCCCGCCCTGCAGCAGCACGGTGGTGCAGCCCATGTCGATGGCGCGGGCAAACTGCTCCATCATCTGCTCGATGGTGTACGTGTACTCGCCCTGCTGCCCCGGCGTGCGATAGAACGCGCAGAACGTGCAGAACGCGTCGCACACGTTGGTATAGTTCAAATTGGTGTCGATGATGAAGGTGACGCGCGGATCCGGGTTGTGACGGTGCCGCCACGTCATGGCGAGAGGCGCCAGTTCCAGAAGGGGTGCCTCGCGGAGCAGGTACAGGCCCTGCTCCCGCGTAATGCGCTCTCCCCGCTCCACGCTGTCCCGAATGGCGTCCAACATGTTGGCAGTCTAACATAGCCGGGGGCATTTGGTGTATGCCGCTCCCGGGAGGATGCGCTATGGTCGCTGCAACCTCGAAGGGAGCGACGTGACGGGGATACCAACGCGAGTCCAGCACGCCCTTGTTTGTGGCGGTGTCGCAGCACTGGCGGTTGCCGCCATCGACGTGACGGTTGGCTTCATTGCCGATGACGCGCGCTTCCGCTCCGTCCCTGTTGCCGTCACGGCGCACGCCGCCACCGCGGCTCTTACCCTGCTCGTCTTTCTTCTCCTGCGTGTGACACTCGGACCCTTGCTCGCCGCGCGCGGCGCGCGCGACGGCGAGGCGCTGTCGGTCGCGATGGCCGTCGGCGTCACCAGCATGCTGGCGTCGCTCGACGCGGCGTCACTGCCAGCCGGAGTGGGCGGGTTGTTCGAACTGGGCGTGGACGCGGCACTGGGCATTGTGGCGGCGGCGGGTGCGTACCCCCTGGCCATCGCGGCGCGCGCACCGGCCGGGCCGAGTGCAGCCGCCAGGCTTGCGCGCTCGCTCCCCTTTCTCATGCCGTTGGCTGCCTTCGCGGCGTGGGTCCTGTTTGTTCGCGTCGACGACGTAACATCGGTGCGCTTCATCGTTGGCCTGCTGACGACACTCGTCGTGGCGATGGGGCTCGCGCGCCTCGCGTCGCTGCCGGCGCGCTCGTCGTGGGAGAAAATGACGCTGACGGTGCTGGCCGCGGTGCTCGCGACCGGCGTCGTCGGTGCCACGGTGATCCTGCGCGGCCCGGCCGTTGGCATCACGGGGCATCGCACCACCGGCCCGGTATCGCGCGTGATTCTTCTCAGCGTGGACACGCTCCGGCGCGACTCGCTCTCCTGTTACGGATCGACAACCGTACAAACGCCCAACATCGACCGCCTCGCGCAGGACGGCTGCCTGTTTCGCAACGCGACGGCGTCGTCACCGTGGACGCTGCCGTCGTTCGCATCCATCTTGAGCGGCATGCCCGCGCGCGTCCACGGCGCCCTGACGTCAACCACCTCCCTTCCCGACACGGTCACCACGCTGGCCGAACACTTCCGCAGCGCCGGGTATCGCACGATGGCGCTGGTTGCCAACGGCATGCTGGCCCCGCACCGCGGCGTGGCGCAGGGATTCCAGGACTACGAGTTGTCGATCACGCCCGTGGCCCCGGTCAGTCTGGGCGAAATGCTGGCGTCGCGCCTGAAGCCACGTCTGATCACGGTGGAGAATTCCACCGCTGACATCACCGAAGCGGCCATCAACTTTGTGAACTCGCACCGCAACGATTCCTGGTTTCTGTGGGTTCACTACCTGGACCCGCATCTCCCGTACACGCCGCCCGAGCAGCACGTGTTGCGCATGAACGTGCACCAGGAGCTGGGCCTGCGTCTCGACATCGAATCCGCCACGCGTCCTTCGATGGATTTGTTTGGCGACGCGTCCCGGCGCGTTTGGGCGCGTTCGCTGTACGACGCCGAGGTACGCAACGTGGACGCGCACATCGGCCGCTTTCTGGGTGTGCTTCGCGACAGCGGGATCTACGACGACGCATTGATTGTGTTTGCGGTCGACCACGGCGAGGAGTTCTGGGACCACGACGGCTTTGAGCACGGGCACACGCTCTATAATGAGCTGGTGGCGGTGCCGCTGATCGTGAAGGCACCGGGGGCAAAGGACGGTCGCGTGGTGGAAGACGCCGTAGCCATCTATGACGTGGCACCCACGGTGCTCGAACTGTGCGGCCTGCCCGCCTCCGCCGGACCGGGCGCGGTATCGCTGGTACCCGCGTTGCGCGGCGACGCACTCGCGGGCGGGCGCAGCCTCTACACCGGCGCGACGCTGTTTCGATCCAACCTGGAGGGTGTGGTGTTCGACGGCTGGAAGTACATCCGCTCCGCCACCACCGGTCGCGAGGAACTCTTTGATCTGGGGGAGGATCCGGCGGAGCGCAACTCGCACGTGAACACCCGCCCCGATATGCTCGAGCGCGGGCGGCGGCTTCTGGAGGAGAACATTCGCTCGGCCGAGGAGTACCGTCGCATGCACGGAATCGAGAATCGCGCGATCAAACTGGATCCGGCGGAGATCGAACGCCTGCGCGCACTCGGCTACCTCTAGCCGGTCTTCGGCTGCAACAGCACCTGTGCCCGCAGCAACGCGTCATCCAGTGACGCGGTCATGTTCTCCATCCCGATCTTGTCCACAAAACCCGATTGCTTCATCACACTCAAGGGTTGCGCCTGCACGCCCGACAGCACCAGCGTGGTGCCCTCGCGCTGCGCCTTGTCCAGCACGTCTTCCAACGCGTGCAGGGCGGTGGCGTCCAGTGCCTGCACGTGACGCATGCGCAACACCAGAACGCGCGGCTTCTTCTGCACCCGGTTCAGCGTGCTCTTGAACTTGTCGGCGGCGCCAAAGAAAAACGGGCCGTTGATCTCAAACACCACCACACCGTCCGGCACCGACCGCACATCGAGACTTTCTTCGTCGTCCGGGTCATCATCGCCGGTGTCGCCCAGGAGCACCCGCGTCTGACTCACGTCGGCCATGCGCTTCATGAACAGGAACGACGCCAGCACGACACCCACCTGGATGGCCACGGTGAGATCCACCAGAACGGTGAGCAGAAACGTGGTGACCATGATGAGGGTATCGCTTCGCGTGCTGCGAAAGATCTTGAGCGCAAAGCGCCACTCACTCATGCGGTAAGCGGTCAGCACCAGAATGCCGGCCAGGGTTGCAAGCGGTACCAGGGTTGCCCAACGACCGCAAAACAGCATGATCAGGAGCAGCACCACGGCGTGGATGATGCCGGCAATCGGGGTCTGGCCGCCGCTGCGTACATTGGTGGCCGTGCGCGCGATGGCACCCGTGCACGGAATGCCGCCAAACACGGGCGACGCCACGTTGGCTACACCCTGCGCGATCAGCTCGGTGTTGGATCGGTGACGGCGTCCCGTCATGCCGTCGGCAACCACGGCCGACAGCAGAGACTCGATGCCGGCCAGAAGTGCAATCGACAGCGCGGGTGAAAACAGGTTGCGCAGTGTTGCAAAGTCCACGGTGGGAATGTGCGGCTTTGGCAGCATGGAGGGCACGCTGCCAAAGCGCGAGCCGATGGTTTCCACGTCGAGGTGCAACAGATGAACCGCGGCCGTGGTGGCAAGGATGGCCACGATGGGGCTTGGGATCGCGCGGCTCACGCGCGGCCACAGGAGCAGAATCACAAGCGTGCCGACGGCCACCAGCACGGCGGGCAACGAGAAGGTGTTGAGCGACGTCGCGTACGCGCCCCACTTGTGCACAAACTCCGCGGGGACGTCGCCCATTCGCAGACCCAGAAAGTCGCGGAGCTGCGACGAGAAAATGATGAGTGCTATACCGGACGTGAATCCCACGGTGACTGGATACGGAATGAACTTGATCACGGTACCCAGGCGCATGAACCCCATGATGATGAGGAACACGCCGGCCAGCATGGTGGCAATCGCAAGTCCGTCGTAGCCGTACTTCTGCACGACGCCATACACGATCACGATGAAGGCACCGGTTGGGCCGCCGATCTGCACGCGGCTGCCGCCCAGCGCGGAGATGAGCAAACCGCCCACGATGGCGGTGGCGAGACCCTGTTCGGGTTTCACACCAGACGCGATGGCAAAGGCGAGGGCGAGGGGGAGAGCGAGAATGCCGACGATGACGCCGGCGCCGAGGTCGCGTGCAAACAGGCGGCGCGAGTAACCCTCGCGCAGCACGGTAATGAGTTTGGGTTCGAGTCGGGAGCTGGTCACGGCGTGTGCCCGTGACCGCGGGTTTCGTGCGGGTCGTCCATATGGCTATTTCGAATCGAAGGGGTCGTCAACGTCGGGCGGTTCCCACAGCTCGATCTTGTTCCCTTCCGGGTCGATGATCCAGCCAAACCGGCCGTACGGCGTGTCTTCTATCTTGTCGATTACGTGCACGCCCTCGCGTCGCAGTTGCGTAAGCAGCGCGTGCAGGTCGGCCACGCGGAAGTTGAACATGAACTGCTTTTCACTGGGCTCAAAGTAGTTGGTGTCCTGCTTGAACGGCGAGAACACCGTGTACCCCACGCGCTGCGTACGGCGCTTCTCCCGCCACTTGAAGGCCCAGCCGCCAAATGGGTCGGGCTTGATGCCGAGGTGCTTGTGGTACCACGTCATCAACTGGCCCGGGTCTTCGCTGCGGAAAAAGAAACCGCCAATGCCGGTGACGCGGCGCAGCGGGGTCACACTGGCGCGGTGTCCGGCGCGCGCTGGCTTTCTGGGCGGCGCGGGTTTGCGCGCGGGTGCGGTCTTCTTCGCCGCTTTCTTCTTGGTTGCGGTCGCCGGTGTTGCGCGTTTGGCCGGAGTCTTCTTTTTGCGTGTCGCCATGGGTGGTTCTCTACGCGGGGGTTTGCTCCGCTTCGCGCGCGGCCGCGTCAAACTGACGGAACTTGGCCGCCGCCTGGTGCTCGGCCTGCGTCATGTGAAAACGGAATCCCTGCAGGTAGTCGCGAATCTCCTCCACCGACATTTTCAGTTCGGTGGCGCGCGGCGACACCACGGTTTCAAAATTGGTCCATCCGCTGGCGAGCGACGCATCGATCAGTTCAATGAGTCGCGCCTTGTCGTCGGCGGGCAGGTCCTTGCGCACCACCCAGCGCGCGAACACAAACGGCAGCCCCGTCCACTTGCGCCACACTTCGCCCAGATCCGCCATGTACGGGTAGTCGCGGATGCCGCGCCGGAACTGCAGGGCCTCGTCGCCGATCAGAAGCAGCGCGTCGTTGGACGCCCAATCCACGCGTGTGAAGCGGGCCGGACGCACGCGCCACGCGTGGGTGAGGAGTGCTTTCAACAGGCGCACGGATGTCGATGTGTCGTTGGTGATGCCGATCTCGGCGCCGTCCAGCTGGTCGAAGGGACGCTTGGAGAAAAACAGCACGCTGTGCGCGCGTTCAACCGTGGCGATGCAGAACTCGCCCAGCGGTTCAAAGCGGTCCTCGACGTCCCACGTGGTCACCAGCGGCACGGGGCCCGCATCCACCGTTCCGTTGGACGTCGCACCGGAGAGAGCGCGCGGAACCAGCGGCTCCAGTCGCACACCCGGTTGATTTTCAAGTCCGTGAAAAAAAAGAACGCAGTTGAGATAGGGAATCTTGCCGACTCGAATCACGAAATCCTCAATTCAGTATCTTGTCGAGCGCCTTCTTGGCCTCGCCCTCAAGCTTTTCCGTTGCGCGTCCGCGCAGTTCACTTTTCACGGCGTCTGTCGCCGAGTTCAGAAACGCGCGCGTAATCTCTTTGGCAATGGCGTCGGGTGACGAACCGTTGTTGCCGCCCACGTTCTCGAGCCGTACCGGTGAGAGGGCCCTCTCGATGGTCTTGCCTCCCAGTGCCGTGGCGTCGCCATGCAGCACGCCTTCCTCAAACCGGAAGCGCAGAATGCGGATTCGCTTTTCGTAGCCGGCACCTTTTTCGCCGGTCGAGGACCCGCGCGCACCGGCCTGATAGGCCTCCACGTGCCGCTTGATGATTCCAAGATTGGTGTCACCGCGTGCGCTCAAGATGGCTTTGGCCACCGGTTCCGCGATTGTCACTTCCTGGATCACGATGGGGTCCTTGTTGAGCGACGCCACGTCGATGTCGACGGTGATTTCGCTCAACTCGAAGGCGTCATCATCCGAAAAGCCGTCCGGGTTGGCAACCCGAATACCGCGAATGGTGCCGCGGCCCGACTTGAGCGAGATGTCCACCGAACTCACGCTCACATCCGTACCCGTGATCTCCGACCCGTACTTCTCGATCGCGTTCTTCACGATGGGGTCGATGGAGTTGTAGAGGTAAACACCGACACCCACAATCAGGGCCAGGAGACCGGCTGCGGCGAAGAATATCGCCTTCTTCACGACCCTACCTGCGGGGTGCGCGCGGCGGTTACAAACTTGGCCAGCGGCTTGCCGGCGCGCGGGGATTCGCGGCTGCGCTGCACCGGGCGGTAGGTATCGGCCTCCACCGCCGCCACGTCGTCGGGGCCGTAGACTTTGATTTCGTTATAGAGGGCGTCGCGTTCCACCGGCGTCTTGCCTGCGTCGCGGATGAGACGCACCAGCTTCTTGCGCGTGTTCCCAACCGGGCTCCGCGCGTCGGCTGCGTGCGCAATGCGTTCCTTCGCGATGGTGCCGTCAATGTCATCGGCGCCAAAGTTGAGTGCGATGCCGGCGGTGTCTTCCTGCAGCATGATCCAGTACGCCTTCACGTGCGGGAAGTTGTCCAGCATGAGGCGCGACGCCGCTATGGTCTTCAGGTCCTCCAGCGCCGAGGCATGGCGCTGCGCCACCTTTTCCTGGCTGATCTGGTACTCGAGCGGGATGAAGGCGAAGAACCCGCCGGTGGCATCCTGTTGCTCACGCAGAAGACGCAGGTGTTCGACGCGCTCCGCGTAGGTCTCGATGTGGCCGTACAGCATGGTGGCGTTGGACGGGATGCCGCGCGCGTGCGCGCGCCCGTGAATCTCGAGCCAGCGATCCGCCTGCGCCTTGCCCGTGTAACGCAACTCTTTGGCCACACGCTTTGAAAAAATTTCCGCACCGCCGCCCGGCATGGAGTTCAACCCCGCCAGAACCAGCCGGTCCAGGATTTCATCCACCGAAAGCTTCCAGCGCTTGGCAAAATAATCGATCTCCGCCGCGGTGAACGCCTTGATCTGGATGTCCGGGTGCGCTTCGCGAATGGAGCGGATGTAGCTCTCGTGGTACTCGAACGGCCAGTCGGGATGGTGCCCGCCCACGATGTGCACTTCCGTCATCTCGGGCGTTATGTGCGAGAGAATCTCTTCCGGCGTCATTTCCCACGCACCCGTGTCGTTGCGACTGGAGACGTAGTCGCAGAACTTGCAGTTCAGCACACAGATGTTGGTGGGATTGATGTGCACGTTGACCACAAAGTACACCCGGTCGCCGCTTTTCGCGCGTGCCACGTGGTCGGCCATGCGCCCGAGCGCAATGAAATCGGCCGTCTCAAACAGGCGAAGCCCGTCGGCAGGCGAAATGCGCTCGCCGTGCCGCACCTTGTCCCAGATGGGAATGAGTGCGGCGTCGGTAAAGGTGATGCCGTGGTGGTGTGTGAACATGCGCGTGTCGGTGTTTTCCGCGCGGTGAGTATACGTCCCGTGGCGCTTGCCAGCAAGGCGCTGTCGCGTTTTCGTGCGCGCGTCCTTGCACCCCCGGGGGTCGGCTGATATAGTCCCGCTTTCCTGCGAGGTACCCGTTCTTGAACGCCCGCGGTCTCCTTCATCTCCTGATCGTCTACATCGTCTGGGGCAGCACCTACCTCGCCATTCGCATCGCCGTCCGCGAAGGGGCGGGGTTCCCGGCCTTTGTCATGGCGGGGTCGCGCGTCTTCATCGCGGCCCTGATCCTGTTCGCCTGGGCCAGGCTCGCGCGCCGCGCCCTCAAGCCCACCCGTCGCGACTGGTGGGTGTTTGCTTCCTCCGGCGTGCTCCTGTGGCTGGGCGGCAACGGGCTGGTTTCCTGGGCCGAGCAGCGCGCCGACTCGGCCTACGCCGCCCTGCTGGTGGCGTCGCTCCCCATCTGGACCACCATTCTGGATTCGTTCATCGACCGCAGGCCGCCCTCGTTCCGCCTCATCGGCTCGCTCCTGATCGGGATCTCCGGCATCGCGGTACTCAACGCGCCGGTCCTGATGCACGGCACGCACGCCGACGTCGTTGCCGCCGCCGCATTGCTCGGGGCTGTATTCAGCTGGGGCATTGGCTCCGTCATCCAGAAACGCAACCCGGTTTCGTTGTCGGCAGAAGCCAGCTCCGCCTACCAGCTGATGTTCGGCTCTGTGTGCCTGCTCGCGGCGTCGGCCCTGATCGGCGAGCCCCGGCCCACGCCGACACCCGACGCGCTGTGGGCCTGGGGCTACCTCATCCTCTTTGGCTCCGTGATTGCGTTCACGTCGTTTGTGAAAGCACTCCAGATGCTTCCCACGCACGTCGTCACCACGTACGCGTACGTGAACCCCGTGATCGCCGTCATCCTGGGCTGGCTCATTCTCGACGAACCGGTGACCCTGTGGATGCTGGGCGGTTCGGCCCTCGTGATTCTCGGCGTCGCCGGTATCTTCCACGACCAGCGCGTGAACGCGGCGCGTGCGCGCGTCGCGGCCGCAAAGTAGGTCCGCGTGGCTTCCGTTCCCGCGCGCCGCGCAATCCTGGTGGTGACGCCGTGGAAGCGGCGCTGGGAGATGGGTGCGGGCGCCGGACTCGCCGACGACGACCGCTTCATCCGCGCGTGCATTGCGGCCGGCATGGACGTCCACTACGTTTCGCCGCGCGACGCGTCTCCTCCCGACGTGTCCGTGAGCGGCTACCACGTCCACGCTTTTCCCAACTTCTACACCGCCACCGCAACCTGGCCCACGCCGGTGCGTCGTGTTCTGTGGCCGATGCTGTTTGCCGTGCTTGCCGGATGGCGCGCGCACCGCGTGGAGCGGCGCGTTCGTCCCGTGGTTGTGCTGGGTCAAACCTACGTGGCCGCGTTTGTGACCTACCTCGTCGCATCACTCGCGCGCGTACCGTCGGTTGTAAAGTTGTTTGGCGTCGAGGATCTCGTTCGCACCGACTGGCCCGCATGGAAATACCTCTACCGCAACGCCGAGTCCATCGCGGCCTTCAAGCTTCCCGTTGATGCATGGATCATTCTAAACGACGGTACGCGCGGTGACCAAGCCGCGCGACGTCACGGCGTGCACGCCGAGCGCATTCACTTTCTTCCCAACGGCGTTGAGTTGTCGTGGAGCGAGCGTGTCGGCCATACGACGTGGCTTCGGCAACAACTGAACATCGCCAACGATGTGCCGGTCGTTCTCTACCTCGCACGCCTCGAAGCATGGAAGCGGCCGGAGATGTTCATCCGCGCCGCGTCACGCGTCATTCAGGGCGGCACATCGCGCGCCGTGTTCGTCATCGGCGGCGATGGCCCCGAGCGTGCGCGTCTGCAAGACATTGTGCGCGAACTCGGACTTTCAGAAAGCGTCCGCTTCGCCGGTCCCATTCCGCACGAGCGCGTACCCGACGCCATGGCCGCCGCGTCGCTGTTTGTCGCCACTGCAGAACGCAGCAATCAATCCATCGCGGTGTGCGAGGCACTCCTCTGCGGCGTGCCGGTGGTTGCGTTCGATGTCGGCGAGACACGCTCTGTTGTTCGCAACGGAGAAACGGGGAAGCTGGTGGAGGATGGAAATGTCGCGCAACTCGGAGACGTAGTGGCGACGTTGCTGGGATCGGAGACGGAACGGGTCGCTCTCGCCACGGGTGCGCGCCAGTTCGCGTCCACCCACCTCACGGATTGGTCAATACGAATGGAAACGGAGCTCTCTGTGCTGCGCGCTTCGCAGCGACGCCGCTAGAGTTCCTTGCTGCGCTGGTCGCGCGCGTGCGCGCCGCGGCGCATGGCGGCGATGCGGTTCTCCAGAAGTTCCAACGTCATCAGGACGACGAACACCACGACCGACCACGCCAGTGCCGCGGCGTAGAGACGAAACCCGATTGCCGCACCAATGGCGGCCAGCGCCCATACCACCGACGCGGTGGTGAGACCAACCACGTGGCCGGATCGGGTGAGAATCACGCCGGCGCCCAGAAAACCAACGCCGGTTACCACCTGACCCAGCACGCGCATGGTGTCGACGTGATCACCGGATATCACGAGTGCCAGGCGGATGAAGATGCTGGTGCCGAGACAGATGAGCACCGCGGTGCGAACATCCAGCGGCTTGCCGCGGAGCTGTCGCTCCAAACCAACGATGATGCCGCACGCGACCGAGACGCCGATGGGCTCCCAGAAAGAAAGCTGCAGGGGAGAAAACGATTCCGGGTGCAACCGCTACCTCGATTTCAGGCTACTTGCTTGAGTGCCCTGCCGCGTCGCCCCACAGTTCCTTGAGCCGTCGGTCGCGCCCGCAGCCGGTGCGGTAAGCATGATACTGGTCCGGGTCCTTTGTATAGAAGTCCTGATGATACTCTTCGGCCGGGTAAAACGCGCTGGCCTTGCTGATCTTGACGGCCACCTGGCCAAACTTCTCTTCCACTGCGAGCAGTGACTCCTCGGCCAGGCGCTTCTGCTCGGCATCGTGATAGAAGATCTCGGGCCGGTACTGGTTGCCGGCATCGCAAAACTGGCGGTCGCCGGTGGTGGGATCCACGTTGTGCCAGTACACCTGGAGCAGCTCCGCGTAGGTCACCTTGCCGGGGTCGTACTCAATTTCAACCGCCTCGCAGTGACCCGTCTTCCCCGCCGATACCTGCTTGTAGGTGGGGTTCTTCTCGGCTCCTCCAGTGAAGCCGGAGACGGTGGCCTTGACACCCTTCACATCGTCGAAGGGTGCTTCCATGCACCAGAAGCAACCGCCCGCAAAGGTGGCAAGGGCGGTCTTCTTCGCGGCGGGTTCGTCGGCACGAACGCCCGTCGCCAGCATCGCGACAACAGCAACCAGCAACATGACTTTGTTTTGCATGAGGAAACTCCTTCAAGGACACTTCGGTCCGGCGCCGCGCGCACCCGTGCTGCGGCTCGCTGACTTGGACGTTTCCGCCCGTTTGCGAATTACAGACTTTCTTGCCGGGTGGTTCCCCGGCCTGTCGCTAATATAATGTGCGGCCCTGCACGCCCGGCATCCAACCCGCAAGTCGGAGAATTCCCTCTGGCGGCGTTGCCCCAACCACCCCGCACCCCCCTGCACCACGCCCCGGAGCATCCCGCCATCACGCGCCCTCGTTCATCGCACCGGCGCCACGTGGAACGCCGGTTGCAATTGGGAACCATGGGGAGAAGTGCTGTGTCGGCGCTTGTGTACCGGCACCTACAAGGAGCAAGTATCATGAACCTGCGCTACCTGGCTGTATCCGTTGTGAGTCTTCTCGTGGCCTCGCCGTCTTTCGCCGCAACCTGGACCGTTGCGTCCAGCGGCGGTGACGCAACCACCATTCAGGGCGGTATCGACCTGGCCGCAAACGGCGACGTCGTGGTAGTGGCAGCCGGAACCTACGCCGGCGCAGGCAACCTGAACATCAGCTTCAACGGCAAGGCCATCACGGTCATGTCGCAGAGTGGCCCGTACGTCACCTTCATCGACTGCCAGGGCGCGGGGCGCGCGTTTGTTTTTGAGAACAACGAGGGCGCGGGCTCGGTTGTGGAAGGCTTTACGATGATGAACGGGTCATCGACGCAGGGTGGCGCCATCTACGTGGACGACTGCTCGCCCACGATTCGCTTCAACATTTTCAAGTCCAACACGGCAAGCAGCGCGGGTGGTGCCATCTATCTGCGCAAGGGTTCGTCGACCTTGTACAACAACACGCTCGACGGCAACAGCGCGCCGGCCGGTGGCGGCATCGCACTCCGGGGCCCGATTGGCGGGCAGATCTATCAAAACGTGATTTCCGGCAGCACGGCGGGCGGCGGCATCGCGTGTGTGACCGGCCCCAGCACCACCGTCATGACGTGCAACGACGTGTGGGGCAACACGGGTGGCAACACCACGTGCGGTACCAACGGCGGCAACAACTTTGCGATGGATCCGCTCTTCTGCGGCATCATCGGCAGCGGAAACTTCTTTCTCCAGCAGACGTCCCCGCTCACCGTGACGTACTCACCGTGCGGTGCGGCGGTGGGTGCGCTTCCGGTGGCGTGCACGGTGACAGCCACCAACAGCGCCACCTGGGGCACCGTCAAGAGCATGTATCGGTAGGAATTCGCACGGGTGACGCGCCTTGCCGCGCGATCCCGACCAGACGGTCGCGCCAGAGTATCGGCGCGGCCGTTCTTGCTTTCAGGAGTGGTACTCGCGCCAGCGAGTGTCCACCTTGCGCACGGTATCGGGATCCATGCTGACAGCGTCGGGGTAACCGGGTTTCCAGGTGGCGTCAATTCCCAGCACACCCTCGTAGAGCGGCTGCACGCCCTGCAGCGTGGTGCGCGCGAAGAGCACGTCGCGCGCGGGGTCGAAGCGCGTGAAGATTCCCCACAGCGTGTCCACGTCGTCGTCGAGATTCACGTCGGGGCTGACCACGGCCAGAAGCTTGACGCCCGCGAGCGCGGGTGATTTGACCAGCGCCTCCAGCGTGGCGCGACCCACGTCGCGCCCCACCCGATCCACCTGCACCACCAGCATCGTGTCTTCCCACACGCGCCACGCGCGCACGTTGGGTGCGAGGCGCGCGGGGTCGTCGGCAAAGCCGGGACGGTGCGACGCCGCGGACTGTGTCTCGCCACCGGTGTTGCCGCCGGAGTACTGCGCGCGACTCCCGGTGGCGTCCAGAATCATGCGGCTGCCGTGGTGCATCTTGAAGCTGGTGAAGTCCAGTGTATCCAGCGGTGCGCGCGAGATAAGATGAAAGTGCTCGTGCGCGTCGAAGTGGTTGCGAATCGCGCGCAGCACGCCCCGGAAATTGCGCGCGTCGGTGTCCTGGTCCACCATGACCAGCACCTTGCTCAACCCCAGCTGCCCTTCGCCCAGGAGGCCGAGTGCTGTGCGAACAGGCTCGCGCGTGTAGCGGCCTTCCACCGACGCCACCAGCAGATTGTGGAAGCCGGCTTCGTAGTACGCCCACACGTCGCGCACTTCCGGACGAATCAACCGGATGAGCGGACCCAGAATCATCTGCGACGCGTCGCCCATGAAGCGGTCTTCCTGCGGCGGCTTCCCCACCACGGCCGCGGGGTAAATGGCGCGACGCCGGTGTGTCATCGCCTTCACGCGGAACACCGGAAAATCGGCGACATCGCAATAGTGACCAAAGTGATCGCCGAAAGGTCCCTCGGCGCGACGCTCGTGCGGCGGCACTTCCCCTTCCAGCACAAACTCCGCGTGCGCGGGGACACCGAGCGCAAGCGTGCGCGCGGGCGCGAGGCGCGTGCGACGCGCGCTCAAGATGCCGGCGAACGCAATTTCCTCCAGTGCCTCCGGGAGCGGGAAGATTCCAGCCAGCATGAGTGCGGGATCTCCACCGAGGGCCACCGCCACCGGCAGCGGACGCCCGGCCTGTTCAGCGGCGCGGTAGTGAAAGCCGCCGCCCTTGTGAATCTGCCAGTGCATGCCGGTGGTGGCGCGGTCGTACACCTGCATGCGGTAGATTCCCACGTTCGTCTTCGACGTGACCGGGTGCTGCGTGACCACGAGCGGAAACGTGATGAAGGGGCCGCCATCCTGCGGCCAGCACGTGATGATCGGGAGCGCTCCCAGATCGGGATCGTGCTCAACAACTTCCTGGCACGACGCGCGCGCCGCGCGCGCCGGTCTGAACGCCAGCAAGCGCGGCAGGAAATCGCGCGCTCCCCACAGGTGCGACGGAGTGGGCGGATTCAGCTCTTCGGCAAAACGTACCAGTCGCTCGCCCAGCGCTTCCGGGTGCATGCCGAGTGCGCGCTCGATGCGCGCAAAGCTCGCAAAGAAGTTGATGGCCAGCGGGAAGCGCGAACCCTTGACTCGTTCGAACACCAGCGCGGGACCGTTCTCGCGCACCATGCGCTGCGCGATCTCGGCAATCTCGTAGCGCGGGTCCACCTCGACGCGCACTCGCAGGAGATCGTGGCGCGCGCCAAGGTCGGCGAGAAATGAACGCAGATCCGGAAACGACATGAGCGACACTGTAACGGTCTGGTGCGTGTCGCGCACTTCCCTTTTGCTCCCGGCACTTTCTGCCGGTCTGACCGAAAACCGCACATTGCAGAACCGCCCGGGCCGGGGCGGTCCTGAAGCCGGTCTCCCGCCGTAACCTGTTGTTACCTATAATGGTTGGGCGTTCCCTCCCGCGCCGCCGCAGCCCTGATTGGCCCCGGGTTTGCACTATGCCCGGCATCACTAACCCATCGGGTTCCGTGCGGGAGGATCGCAGCCGAAATGGACAAGACGGCCGCGCGCGGGATCCCATCAGGAGGAACGCGAAAAATGAAGAAGCTTGTTTTGTTCGTTATGGTCGTTTGCGTCGCCGCGATGGCGACGTCGAGCGCGTTTGCCGGTCCGCTCCGTTCGGTTGGTTTTGAAGCCGGCTACGTGAGCCCGGACCTCGACGGCGTCGAGACCGACGGTACCTGGGTTGCTGGCGTGTTCATGGACTTCGGTCTGCCGGCCACCAACCTCTATATCAACCCGTTCGTCAACTACTGGAACTGGTCGGAGTCGGTGAGCACGTCGGAGACGTCGTTCCGCGACTTCTCGATCGGTGCCAACATGAAGTGGACGATCCCGACTTCCGCCACGCGCGTGCAGCCGTACGTCGCGGCGGGTATCGCCGCTCACCTTCTGAACGCGTCGGTCGATGGACCGATCGAGTTCAGCGAGGGCGACACGAAGTTTGGCTTCCAGGCGGGTGCCGGCGTCAAGGTTGGCGTCAGCCAGAATGCCAACATTCTCACGTCGGGCTGGTACAACATCGTCGAGGATACGAATCACTGGTCGCTCCGCGCCGGCATGGCGTGGAACATCTAGTCGATCGAACTCGATTGGATTTCTGAAGAATCGCCCCGCGTCGGAAACGGCGCGGGGCGATTTGCTTTTTGGCGGGCTACTCGTCGTCGGTGCGGGGTTCGGTTCCCCAGCGATGAAAGAGTGTGTTCTCAACGCCAAGCCGGTCGAGGATGCGCCCCACGATCATGTCCACCATGTCGGCGATGGTGCGCGGCTTGTGGTAGAACGCCGGCATCGCGGCCAGAATGTCCGCACCCGCCTGGCGCAGCGTCAGCATGTTGCGCAGATGGATATCGTTGAGCGGTGTCTCGCGCGGCACCACCACCAGGCGGCGGCGCTCCTTCAGCATGACATCGGCCGCGCGTTCAACCAGGTTGGACGAGATGCCGTTGGCAACGCGCCCGAGTGTACCGGTTGAACACGGCACGATCACCATGCCCGCGCACGGGAAGGACCCGCTGGAAATGGGTGCCGCCAGATTCTGCGGATCAAAGACGCGCAGCGAGCCGGTCTTGCCAAGCTCCAGTGCGGCCACCAGTGCGGCCTGTTGGTCACGCGGGGTCTTCCCCAGTTTGATACCGGTCTCGATCTGCAGCACGGTCTCCCCCGCCGGCGTGATCACGACGTGCACGTCGTGCCCGGCGTTGACGAGTGCCTGCAAGAGCCGCAACGCGTACGGCGCTCCGCTGCCTCCCGTAATTCCAACCGCGTAGACCGACATCACACCAGCGTATCCAACGCTATCAGGATGAAGAGCCCGATGCTCACCACACCGTTGGTGGTGAAGAACGCCGCGTTCACGCGCGAAAGATCATCGGGGCGCACGAGCTTGTGCTCGTACGCGAGCAAGATGGATGTGAGAAACACGCCCAGCCAGTACCACGGTCCCACCTTAAGCAAGAAGCCGGCGCCGATCAAACACGCGATGAACGCCACGTGAAACCACTCGGACGCGCCGAGGGCGCGCTTGAGTCCAAAGTTGGCGGGGAAGGAGTGCAGCCCCTGGCGCCGGTCCGCTTCCGCGTCCTGACACGCGTAAATGATGTCGAACCCCGCCACCCACAGTCCGGCGCCAACACCCAGGACGATCGGTGCAAGCGACATCGTTCCCGTCACCGCAAGCCACACGGAGGTTGGCACCATCACGTACACGAGCCCGAGGAACAGGTGGGCAAAGGGGGTGAAGCGCTTGGCGTACGGGTAGAAAACCATCCCGGCGATCACGATGGGCCAGAACTTTCGGCACTCCGGATGGAGCTGGTAGACCGAGTAGACGAAGAGGGCAAGTGCCGCCGCCGTGAAGACGAGTGCCCTGGCGGTGGAGAGGCGGCCTGCCGGGATGGCGCGCCCCGCGGTTCGAGGGTTTTGCGCGTCAATCCTGGCATCGATGACGCGGTTGGCGGCCATCCCAACCGTCCGCGCACCGACCATGGCCAGGGTCACCCACAAGAACGCCAGCCCGTCCGGCCAGCCGTCGTAGGCGAGGAACATCGTGGCGTACGCGAAGGGAAGTGCGAAGAGCGTATGCTCGATTCGGATGGTCTCCAGGTACTCGCGTAAACTGCTTGCCATGTATTGCTTTCAGGCGGATAAGTTGACAATAGGACGGTGGCTTATGTTGACAATCAAGCGGCTGTAATGTTGACAATAGCCGGGGTCAAAAGTTGACAATGAAACTCGGTTTGACGCGCCGTCGCAATTTCAAGTTGACAATACCGGGCGTCGGGCTCTAAACCGTGGCCAGTACCATGGAACGCACGCGAACCCTTGTCATCCGCAACTTCATCCTGGATAACGTCTCCCGGGACGGGGACGGGGTTGCCGCGCGAGTCGTGCAAGCATACGGGATTTCCAGACAGGCCGCAAACCGGCACCTGGACCTTCTGGTGGAGGAAGGCCTGCTGGACCAGCACGGGAACACCCGCGCCCGGCACTACCGCCTCCGCCGCACCTCCGCACTCTCGCGCGAGTTCCGCGTCACCCCGGTCCTCAACCCCGACCGCGTGTGGGACGACCATGTGGCACCGGTTCTAGAATCCGACCGCGAGCCTTCGCGCGACCTGTGCCGGGGAGCCTTCCGCGAACTGGTGCGCAACGCGGTTGCCCACGCCCGCGCCAGCTGGGTAACGCTCGATTTTGCGAGCAACGCGCGCGAGCTCGAGATCTCGGTCTCCGACGACGGTGCGGGTATATTCTCGACTCTTGCATCGCGCTTCAACGTGGCGACGCCGCACGATGCGGCGGAGGAGTTTGCGCGCCGCGCGCGCATGCGCGACGACGGCTCTCCCGCGCGCCGGCTCATGCTCCTCGCGCGCAACTTTGATTCGTTTGCGATTCGATCGTCGGGAGTGGAGGCGACGTACGGCGCCGACGGTGATCTGTGGCTGGTGCGCGCGTGCGACGCGCGCCCCGGTTCGACGATCAGTTTCCGCTGCCGGCGCGCAGGTCGCGACAACGCTCAAACGCCGACTCCACGTCGTCGACGCTCAAGCCCTCCTCCACGCCCTTCCCAACCGACAGAAGAAACAGCTCGCTCGTAAGCGCGTCGTGCAGCGTCCCCGCAAACAGGGGACTGCGTGTCCACACGGCATCGCGCACACGCGCGCGGTCCATCGATACCGCCGCCAACACGGCTTCGCGCGCATCCGCAACCATGCGGAGCGGCGCGCGTCCGCCGCGGCGCGGGCGTTCATCGAGAAACGTGTCCGCGTGCGCATCCTTCGTGGTACCGCGCACAATTGCCACCACGCGCACACCGCGTGAGCGCGCGTCGGCGATTTCGCCCGTGAGTGTCTCGACGTCATCGGCGGGCGCATCCAGGAGAACGATGCGACGCGCAGCCGCCAGCAGGATGCGCGCGCGGTTCATCACCTGCTCGGGCGACGAAAGCGCGTAGTGGCGTTCGTCGCTCTCCTCCGCGTGCAACTCCGCAAGGGCACGCACCGCCGTTTGCCGGCGCACTGCAAACTCGTGCTCGAGCGCTGTCATGAGGTCGTCGGGGGCGACGGCACGGAACTGCGGAACGGCGGAGCGATCGCGCAGCACCGCGCCTTTTCGCTCCAGGCCTTCCAGCGCGCGGTACACGTTGGCGGTTGCCTTGCCGATTCCACGGGCTACGCGGTACCCGGTGGCGGACGGGTTGGCCACGAGGTAGCTGTAGGCCGCTGCTTCGATCGGGGTCAGACCGAGGTTCTGGAGGGCTTCGATGGCTTTCATAGTTTCAACTGCTACTACTACTCAACCAAAGTGTCAAGCTTGACCACCACGATAGCAGCCAACGCTACTACTATCGTTACTTCCGCCACGGTGACAGCTCCGCCCTCACTGCGGAACTTGTTATTTCAATCCTACTTGGTGTTGGATCGCCGGCCCAGACGGGCGACGAAAGGGTACAGGGGAGAGAGAATCGGCTTGGCCAGGTTTCTGGCGATCCGGAAGGGCGCGGACTTCTTGGCCTTCCGCACCAGGGACCGGTGGGCCAGGGCCCAGCGCTGTCGCCGCTTCTCAAAGTCCAGCCGGGTCAGCATGGGGACCGGGACGTCGATTTTGACCGTCTGGTCGCTCACGGCACTGTCGATCGCAGCCAGGGCGGGCCGGATGCGCCCCGCGAACACCTGTTTTACCGGCATGTGGATCTCGGTGTAGTTGTCCGGGTGCAGGATCACGATGGGGTTGGTGTTGATCTCCCACACCTGCGGTTCGCCGTTGAGCAGGCTGTAGTCGATCCGCCCGTAGTCCACACCCGCCATGGCAAACGTCTCCTCAAGCCAGGCGCGGTGCGGGTTGGTCTCAAGGTACTGGCGCTCTTGAGCCATCACGGACGCGTCCACAATGTCCGTGTCCTTCACGATCCAGCCCTTTGAACAGTCGATGTGACAGGGGACCACGCGCCCGCCCACCATGAACGCCGAGTACTTGCGAAACACACCGTCCGCGTCCGCCGTGTCCAGATACTCCACCACCAGCAAGCCATTGAGGCGATGTCCGCGTACCAACGCCCCAAACAGGGCATCGTCGAGTTCGCGCTTGTTCTTCAGGAGGTTGGTGATGCTGCCCTTGTGCTCGGCCTCCTCGCGCAAGAATACCGGGTACGTGAGGTTGGCGCCGCGTTCACCGGCATGCGCCACCCGAAAGCGATTGCGCCCTTTGGCGTGGAGCAGGGTGAGCAGGTCGTAGCGGCGCAGTGTGCGCGTGGGGTGATTGAGGAGTCGCGCCCCGGCCGCGTGGAGTTGGTCCCACACGCGCGTGGCAATCTCCGTTTCGGCCGGGAGCAACCGCTCGATGTCGGAGAAAATGTAAGTGCCGAGAGGGAGGGTGGTGGCGCGAAGCGCCTCGTCGTAGGTGACGATTCGGATGCGCCCCTCCATGTCCCCGCCCCAATGGTCGAGGAAGGTGCGCATTGTGTGCGAAAAGCCCGTGGTTACCAGATAGTAGATCATGCTGGTACGGTGCCCCGAACAGTATCACTGCCGGGGACCACCGTCCAGCCGCACCACGCAGAAAGCGTGCCGCCGACTACTTCTTATCCTTCCCCGAATCGTCCTTTGAAGGCGCATCCTTCGGGGCGAACTTGAGTGCAGCGGAATTCATGCAGTAGCGAAGCCCCGTCGGGCGCGGGCCGTCGTCAAACACGTGACCCAGGTGCGAATCGCAACGACTGCACAGCACCTCGACGCGTCGCATGCCCAGGCTTTCGTCCGACTCTTCGGTCACGTTGCGCGAGTCCACCGGCTCAAAGAAACTGGGCCAGCCGGTGCCGGACTCAAACTTTGCTTCCGACGAGAAGAGCGGCTGCCCGCACGCAACGCACAGATAGACGCCGTCGTCGTGGTTGTTCCAGTAACGCCCGGTGAAGGCCATCTCGGTACCCTTCTCGCGCGCCACACGATACTCTTCCGGCGTGAGTTCCTCGCGCCACTCGGAATCCGTCTTGTTGATCTTCTTCATCCCAACACCTCCGTGACCTTCTTTGCGTATGAACGTTCTCTCGGCCGCCGCGACGAGCGGCGCACCGGCGGCCTGCACGGGCGTTGACCGGCCCGTCTGCGTGACCCACACGGCCACCGCGTAATCCGCGGGGACGGGATTGATGACGGTGGTCAGCATGCTGGCACCGGTATGGGTGCCGTTTGCAAGCACCAGCGGAACCTGCTGGTAACTCAACACGACAAAGTCGTGCACCAGCGTCTTGCCCTTGTTCTCACCAGCCAGCACGCTGCGTTCGAGCCCCATGCCCAGCGTGGCAACGTGCGCTGTGAACGTGTCCTTTGTCTTGCCCTCCGGTACAAAGCTCACCACAAAACCGTCGGCACCAATGGCGAGTGAGAGGGCACCGCCGTCACCGCGCGTCACAGGAAGTTCCTGCTTGTCGTAGAAACCGCGCCACTCGGCACCGTTCAGCACAAAGCCCGGCGTGTACACGCGCTCGCTCTTCCACGCGGCCGCGTAGTCGCGCTGGCGTTCGCTGTAGTCGGGGTGCGCAAACACATCCTCCCAACCCAGGTAGTTCCAGTAGTCGACGTGGAACGCAACCGGCACCACGTCTTTCCACGCGCGATTCTTTGCGAGCGAAGAGATCCACGTGTCCGCAGGCGGGCAGCTCGAGCAGCCTTCCGACGTGTACAATTCGAGCAACGACACCCGCGCGGGGCCGCTGGAAATGGTCTGCACCGGCGCCGACGCATTTGCCGTCGCCGCACCCGTCAGCCCCGCCACCAACACCATCATCGCCAGTTTCTGCAGCATGATCACACCTCCAGGTTGAGTTTCCCCGGATCGACGTCCACCACCTCCCGGCCGGCGCGGAAGATGCGCGCCGTGTGCGGGCCAAGCAGGGTTGTCTCTGAACCTTCGACGAGGACAGCACTGCCTTCGCGAAGTCCCACGACGGTTGCGTCCGGGTTGGCGGTGATGAACTCCGCGAGCCGCTGCGCGCGTGTCTCACCGCCGTGGTTGGGCAACGTCGCGTCCGTGTAGTGCGGATTGAGCTGGAAGGGAACCAGCCGCATGGCGTCCAGCCGCGCCGGCTCGACGATCGGCATGTCGTTCGTCGTCCGGATGGTCGGGCACGCCACGTTGGACCCTGCACTCCACCCGATGTACGGCACCCCGGTGCGAACGCGGGCGCGAATCGCCCACAGGAGTCCGGTTTCGTACAGCTGCTTGAGGAGGTGGAACGTGTTCCCGCCTCCCACCAGCACGGCGTCCGCGTCTTCGATGACGCGGACCGGGTGCTTGGACGTGTGCACCGACGTCACTTCTACACCCAGTTCGGCGAAACGGCCCGCCACGGTGGCGGTGTAGTCGTCCCAGGTGAGGGTGACGCCGGCGTACGGCACAAAGGCCGCGCGGCGGATGCCGCCCAGAAAGGTCCGGATCCACGGTTCGGCGTGTTCCAGGTACCCTCCGCCCACGTTACGCGAGTTACTCAACAGCAGCAGTCGGGAAGTGGCGTCCGTCATTACAGTCTGTCCTTGGGTTTCGGGGTGTGGCGCGGGCCTTTTGACCCGCCAAACCCATCATCGCGTATGTGCTCCCGGCTGACAAGACCGCCGGAAGCGTGTAGGCTATGCTCATGCCAAACCCCAAAGGCCTCCCCGTGAGCGAGTCCATCCGCTTTGGATGGAGGACGCTCAAGTCCCGCCCCCTGTTTGTCATCGGTGTAACCCTCGCCGCCTGGGGCATCCCCATTGTGATCGACGTCACGAGCGAGATGGTGCTCAAGAGCGACCGGCAGCAGTTTGCGATCGGGATGATCAGTACCATCGTGGGTTGCACGCTGCTTCTGGGCCTGTTCAAGATCTACCTTCGTTTTCGCGACGGCGAAACGCCCGTGCTCGAGGACCTGGTCAGCGGACTGCAGCGTTTCTGGGTTCTGCTGGGCGCTGTGTTTGTGGCGTCCATCGCGGTGGCCATGGGCCTGGTGCTCTTGATTGTCCCCGGCATCATCATGCTCCTGCGGTTGATGTTCCTGGGTTTTGTGATCGTGGACGAACGGGTGGGACCCATCGATGCCCTGCAGCGAAGCTGGGACATCACGCGCGGCTACACGATGGACCTCTTTCTTCTCTTCGTGATCATGGTCGGCATCAACCTGGTGGGTGCCGCGTGTCTGCTGGTGGGTCTCCTGGTTTCCATTCCCATCACGTACCTGGCCATGGCCTTCATTTACCGCGAACTCAAACCGCGCGCTGTCGCCCAGCCGGCCCCGTCGCCGGCTCCCGCCCCCGTGGCATAGCGCCTGCACTCCCTCTTTGGCCGCGCTCCAGCTCGGAGCGTTGCTCCCCAAGGAGGAACATCAAGATGCGACGCACCCTTGCTCATGCAATGGCGGTGCTCGGTTTGCTTGCCGTTTACGGCTGCTCCGACGACCCCGCCGCCCCGTCCCCGAACACCACCGGCGCACCGGCTTTGCCGGCTGCGTCAACCATGCAGATGACCATGGACTTCCCGGGTGTCCCAAGCCTCACGCAGACGGCGGGCACCGTTGTGGCGAGCGCCACGCACGACAACTGGATCAACGCCTACTCGCGCGCATCGTTTGTGGTGTTGAGCGTGTACGACCACCTCGAGGAACCGGCGGCCGCGTTTGCCGCCGCGATTCACTCGCATCCGCAGAAGCAGGAGGACGGCTCCTGGTTGTGGACGTACATCTTTGTCGACGAAGAAAGCGGCGACGAGTACAGCGTGTACCTCTACGGCGCGCGCGGGGAAGAGGCGGTCCTGTGGCGGATGGAGGTTTCCTCCAACGACACCGAGGTGCCGCTCGATCACTTTGTGTGGTTCGCGGGCGAGTCCGCGTTCAATGGTCGCTCGGGCTGGTGGCAGTTCTACACGCCGGTGGATGCGTCGAGTGGCGTTCCCTCGGCGCGTGTCGACTGGATCCGTTCCCTGGTGGAGCGCCGGCTCACCATCCTGATGAACGGCGAAGGCCTGGAAGGCTCCGGCGACTCGCTGGACCTGCACGAGACGGTGGCGCAGAGCAGCATCCATTATGAAGACGTGAGTGCGGAGGAATCGCAGAACATCACGTGGTACCCGGACGGTTCGGGCCACCTCACAGCCCCCGACTACAACGGCGGTGCTACCGCCTGCTGGGACACCGACCAGGCAGACGTGGCGTGCGAATGAGAATTTTCGAAACTCGGGGCGGGTGTCGAGCGTAAGAAGAGCAGCAAGCAACCTCCATCACCGCACCGGCTCTGGAGTTGGTACACAGGCGCTCCCCGCGCTTGCAATTCCAGAGCCGGTTCTTTTATCGTCTCAAGCTGTCTCGTGACTTCGGGTTGTGCTCGTTAACCCGGTTGCGCGCGACTTACCACATGTTAGCCATCTCACTCGACCGCGTGCTTTTTCGCGCGACACTGGCTGCGGTCATCGTCGCGTTGCTTCTGATTCCGTTCCCGCTTGTTCGTGCATTCACGTTGTTGCTCGTCGTGGGCCTCTTGCCGGGATTGAGCGTGGCGCCGCGCTCCAGCATGGAAGCGCACCTGGGCGTGGGCGCAGCGTTGTCGCCCGTTATCTTTGGCGTCACGGTGCTGCTTGCGTTGCTGGCCGGCATTCAGGTGAATGCAGCGGCGTGGGTGGGCGTTGGCGTGTCGGCGGCGTTGTTTGTTTGGCGCGGCGGTTTCTTCCCGGGTTGTGCACCCGGCGACCCGCAGGCCCTGCGACGCGTCGGTGTCGTGATGGGCATTGCGGCGGTGCTGGCGCTGGCGCTCCCGCTCGCGGACACGTGGTGGCGCTGGCGCGAGGACAGCTGGTTTCACGCCGCGGTGGCCAACAAACTCACGCGCGACAGTCTGCCCCTTGCGGATCCGTACTTTGCGGGACTGCGACTGCAGTACATGTACGTGTACCACGCCATCGTGGCCGCGTGTGCGTCGCTCGCACGCATCGATTTCTTTTACGCGATGATTCTCGTCAACGCGATGGCACTCTCCTCGTGCGCACTTGCGTTTCACGCTCTCGCTGGATTGTTCTCGCGGCGCGTGGGCCCGCGCGTGCTGGGCCTGTGCGTGTGGCTGTTTGCGCTGAACGGCTGGTTCTACCTGTTCTATCCGGTGCGCCTTGCGCGTGGCCTCGCGGGGGACACGGGCGGCCTTGAGGTGATGCGGCAGTTCTTCCCGTGGACGCCGCACGGCCACGCAACCGCGTTCTCATTGATCTCCATCGAGGGCAACCAGTTCATGTTCCTCGACAAGTTCATGATCGGGACCGCGTTCTCGCTCACGTTCGGTCTCGCGGCGTCGCTCCTTTATATGCTGGCCAGCGCGCGACGCGGCGAGTGGTCGCCAAGGCACGACCTTTCGTTTGGACTGTGCATCCTCGGGGCACTCCTGCTGCACGTCGTTACCGGCGCCACAATGGCGGTGGTGACAGCACTCGTGCTCGCGTTCCTGCTCATGATCCGCGCCCAGCCGTCGCCCGGCGGGCCGTCGTACGCGCGCCTCGTGGCGTGGATTGGTCTGGCCGCGGCGATCGCCACCCCGTACATCCTCTCGGTCTCTCCGCGCGATGGTACCGGCGGCGTGTCCATGCGCCTTGCGTTTCAGCCCGGCTACGCGATTGGGTTGCTGTCGGACATTCTGCCCGCGCTGGTGCTGACCGTTCTCTTCTTCCGGCGCGCGGATTCGTACCGCGACACGCCGGAGCAACTTGGCGCGCGCGCGTTTGCGGAACTCAACTTGAGTGCCACCGGGATGATTGCGATGTGGACACTGCTCGTGCTGGTTGTGGCACTCTTTGTGGACCTCACGACCAACAACGAAACCAAGTTTGCGTTTCTCGTCCACCTGCCGCTCTCGGCGTTTGCGGTGGGTGCCCTGGAGCGCGGCTGGTCCAGTCCACGCGCCCGGCGCTGGCTGACACTCGGTGTCTTGAGCGCCACGATTCCGCTGCACCTGCTCTACTACCACCACGCCGTCCGCGACGAGTCGTTCGAAACGGTCTCCGACCAGGAGAAGGCCACCTACTCGTGGATTCAAAGCAAGACGCCGCGCGATGCCGTGTTCATCGAAGAGAACGACGGTGTGCGCGTGCCTGTGCTGGCGTCGCGCGATATCTACTGGGGAACCGAAGGCTACGCCCGCAACTGGGGCTACCCGGAAGACGAGATGGTACGCAGAAAGAGGCTTCGTGACGCCATCTTCTCGGAGGCGGGGCCGTCGCCGGAAGACGTGGAGCGGCTAAAAGCGCTGGGGCGTCCCGTGTTTGTGATCTATCGACTGAAGAGCGATGAGTTGATCGACGTGGGCGAGCGCTTCCATGCTCACCCAGACATCTTCCGCGGCCGGTTCTCCACCCAGGAGATCGCGGTGTGGGAGGTACAGTTCTAGCCTACCACCCCAGCATCTGCTTGCACGTGCGCGTCACTTCCTTGATCGCGTGATCCATTGAACCCGAGATCCGCATCCCCGACGCCATCTTGTGCCCTCCGCCCCCAAAGTGTTTGGCCAGCATGTGCGCGTCCACGTTCCCGTTTGAGCGCAGCGACACCTTCACATCCCCCTCACCCGTCTCTTTAACAAACACAACGAGCTCCACACCCTTGATGGCGCGCACCAGATCCACAAAGCCATCCGTGTCGTCGTACGTGGCACCCGCGTTGTTCACCATCTCGAGTGTCGCGGAAATGATGGCAAGTTTGCCGCCGGCTTCGGACTCGAGTGTGCTCAACACCGGACCCAGTAAGCGACCCGCACCCCAGCTCTTGCTCCCAAACACCTTGCGGTGCATGTCGAACGCGTTGACGCCCGCTTCGCACAGATCGGCAGCCGCACGCAGCACGCGCGGATCCGTGTTGGAGAAACGAAACGTGCCCGTATCCGTGATGATCGCGGCGTAGAGTGCCTCGGCGATGGGAAGTGTCAGCGTTCCCTTCATGTCGCGAATGAACTCCAGAATGAGCAGCCCCGTTGCGGCGGCTGTTGTGTCCGCCACCGTGTGCTGCGCAAAGCCTTCCACCGTGCCCTGATGATGATCAATGCAAATGCGCGGGAGCGACCGGTACTGGAGTGCCTTGCCGATGTTGCCCAGGTGCTCCCAGTTGTTCACGTCCACGATGATCGCCGCGTCCATGGTATCCAGGATCGCGCGCGAGTCTTCCTCGCCCGTCACTCGAATGTCATTGTTGGGATCCAGAAAGCGCAGCACATCCGGCGTCTCGCTGGAGTTCATGATGACGACGCGCTTTCCCAACCCGCGCAGAAAGTGCGCGAGGGCCACTTCCGAGCCAATGGCATCGCCGTCCGGATTGATGTGCGACGTGACGACAAACGCGTCGTACGTATCAATAAAATTACGAATGCGGTTCCACATGCTATTTGGCGCCGTCTTCCAGCGCGTCCAAAAACTCCACCGCGCGCCGCATGTGCGGAACCGTTATTGAGCCCCCCACTACCAACCCCACACTGAAAATCTCAAAGAACTCCTCGCGCGTCACCCCCGCCTCATGACACTGCTGTACGTGATACTTGATACAATCGTCACACCGCAGCACCATCGACGCCACCAGCCCCAGCATCTCCTTCGTCTTCACCGGGAGGGCGCCCTCCATATAAGTATTCGTATCCAGATTGAAGAAGCGCTTAACGACCAGATTATCCGTCGAGAGGATGCGTTCATTCATCTTCTGGCGGTACTCATTGAACTCATTTACGACATCAGACATGGGGCAGCCTCCGGTATAATACCGTCCAGCATATCGCATTTGGCTTGGCAACCGCCATGTGCGAGTCAGGCATTCGATCTCAACTCCGGCGTACTCGTGCCCCCTCGCGAGCCCTGTCCTTGTCCGATGGGCAACGGGAGCTCCCCCAACGGCCCAACGGTTTCGATTCGCCTCTAGAAGCATCACCATCGCGGAGACGGCAAATATCGGGCACTAGCTAGGAACAGTTGACTTGCTCAAATAATATTGCACACTGAGTTCCATGACCAAGGTTGGGAGAAACGACCCGTGCCCATGTGGTAGCGGCCGCAAGTATAAGAAGTGTCATCTCGATAGGCAACTTACCTCGGATCCATCTGCGCAGCCAGCCCCGGTAGACTTTCTGCACGGTTTCCGCGTCACTCTAAGTGGATATGAATACCGTGACCTCGCGAGGGGCATTGGTGCATTGCAACTGGTTCCAGCAAATGCCGGCCGCACTATTCGACTAGAAAGTGTCGCAGAGGGCATTGCCAGCATTTCCGCTCCCACGGGCAATAAGCTTGCGAGCCGTCATGCTTGGACGAGTTGGCTCAACCGTGGCGGGTTGGTTCAGGCCAGTACAGTCATGCTCGAAGACCCTTTCGACAACTTGTTCACGGAAGCCGTTGCGTTCATTGCCGGATCATACATCGTCTTTCCTGGTGTCAGCGAAGAAGCCGTGCTTATCATGCGCCAGATATGCAAAGCGATATTCCTGCAACCAAACGATGCCATCAACGGTAGATTTCGCGAGAGTGGCTTCTACTTGGAAGCGGCGCAGTTGATACAGGCGACGCTAGCTATCAGCAACACGATGGCAAGGCGAGCCGGCTATGAACGTGGCATGGAAGCTGACGACCAGTTTGCTAGTTCCGTCGTGATTCCGGATACAGAGCGCTTCCATCGTCTCAAGGATGCCGTGACTTTCAGTTGTAACGACATCATGTCACTCGTCCGATGTCGCGATATCGAAGAGTCTCCGCTCCGACGGCTTGTAAGAACGCCTGGCGAGCATGTGACCGACCCCGCCGGTGACCCTGATAGCCTATTGGTCGGAGCACGCCCCATACTCCGCATCGGCAATGAATTCGTGGTTATCGCGCCGGGCGCGCTTCTTGGTGCCGTGCGGCACGCGGTGATTTGTCTTGCTCAAGAGCTCGGCGTAGTTGACGAGCTTGGCATTTCCCTTCATGCAGCGGGGCGAGACACGCTCGACACACTGTTGAAGCATGCGCGAATGGATTGGGTTCCGTTGCTCCTTAACGTTGATGATCCGCCTAGCATCACGCGAGCACTCTATCGGTTTGACTCCGACAAACTCATTCACGCCGTTCTGCTTTCGGACGTTCTGATCGACTATGACCCGCTTCACGTGTTTGGGCGCTGGCCTTGCAACGATACGTTTGACCACGTCGTCGCGTCCCTCCGCACCGTCGAACAGCAACTGTTCGAAGGCCGTCATGCCCCGAATGAAGTGCTCCATTTGATCGTATTCAATTCACTGGGGCGAAGCTTCGTGGCAGGCCTTACGCGGGGGCAAGCACCCACAGGCGAGATACTCATGCCTCGGCTCGGTGATCTCGAAACCCTCGTCTACGTCGACCCCGAGCCACTTGCTATTTGGAAATTTGCGCGCGCTCACCGGCAGATACGGGACCGGCTGGACGTCATGCAATCGGGCCTATTGGACGAATTTCAAGCGTACCGTAGAGCCGATCGCAGTTACTACTTAGGTGATGAGGCTAGGCCGAACTTCGTATGGATAGCTGGAGGAGGAGCCGGAATTCTACGTGCCGAGGTAATGAAACGGAGAGGGTTCTTCGCGACAACGTCCGCTAGTCGAACAGGTATCACGGAAGTAACGTTGGCACACGATGATCATCGTATCCCCATCTACTTGCCGTGGCCTCCGAGAAGGGGTGCGGTCGAACTTCTGACACGGATTGGGAGTTTCAACATCTGGGTCACAAGCCCACCGCTCGATGAGCAGCCGCAGGAGCTTATAGGCTACTATGCGCAGTTTGTCGATTTTTTCGCGTATTGGCTGTGGCAGTGTTCACAACACTTGGCGCCGTCGCTTGTCGTGCTCCAGAACAAGATCGACCAGGTTCGTATTGAGGTTAGACTCATCCCCGGCGAGGGATGGCGTAATGCACAGCGAGCAATGGATGCCACCCGCTCGCTTGTTCGCGTGGGTGACGATACTCTCGTAATGACACTTGGCTCGCGCGTCGTACTCGATCTGAATACTCCCGACAATACAGCGGAAAGGGCTCTACTGCGCGAACTCCTCGCCGGACTTCGAGACCTCGCCACTGCTCTTGTTCCAGAAGGTGCTGTTCCGCTCGCACGCGACAACCTTGCTCTGATCGTTGATCACGTCGCGCCCCTCGGCACCAAGAAGAAGTTGGTGATTATGGACGCCAGCGCCGCCCCCCTGACTTCGGGTCCGGAAGAAGCACCGTACCGCGTCGTGGCACAGCATGATGAGTCGGAGATACTGGATGAAATGGGCGATCTGGCTCGACTTGAGTTGGGCCTTGCTGTCGGTCCATTGTCAAACGACCAGGCAAACGCGCTTGCGCATGCGGTTGTTGATTTCTTATACGAAGAGCTTCGCGTCACAGTCGCCTCTCTTGATCCAAATGATCTGCTTATTAGACTCGTGGGGTTGAATGAAACTCTCGTACAGCGCCAAGCCGATCTGAATTTCACGATCCCAACAAGACTCGCCTGTTTTGCGGAGCTCGATGACGTTGTCGCCAAGATTGGGGAGGAACTCGATGAGGCAACCAAGGCTCTCACCGCCAACCGCTTCTTGGTTGAGTATGTAAGTTCTCGGCCGCCAACCGGCATCCGACCGTTTAGCGAGAGTGTGTACGATAGAATGTTGGCACTTTGCTCGATGCTTATTCAATGGGGCTTCAATAGCGACGTTATCCATCTCGGCCTGGCGCCAAGCGCCGTCGAGATGCTCCCGTCGGGGCGAATCGGAATCAAGAGGGAAGCGTTTAGCAGGATCACGAAGGAGTTCCGAGAGGAACGCTTGATTGCTGATATCGAAGCAAGCCATCGACGCTTCCCGCGCGCGTGGAATGACGGTACTTACGAACCAGCCAAACCAACCTTGCTGAGCCGCTTGGATCGAGCTTCTACCGCTGAATTTGGGATCCCGATCACCAAGCTTGGGGAATTCCTCAGCGCGATCCTGAATGTATGTATCGGGCTGAATACCCGAGTGCTCTCCATGACACGTCTTGAACTCACCGAGCGCCTCCGGGATCAACTGGCATGGAACGACGAGGAACTGAATCTAGCCATTGAGTTCTTTGCTACCCGTCCTCGACCTGATTTTCAAGCGCCTCCGGCGCCCTACACAATGAAAGACATATATCCGTGGCGATTTGGTCGGCCTCTGTCGTACCTGAGACGGCCGATCATCTTGCAAGAGGTCGAACAGGGCGAGAATGTGCTTTGCGGATTCCGAAACCTCTACCTGGCAGGGGGAAACCTCATCGGTCTTATTCTCAGCGAACGAATGCGTGGGCGTACTGCGGAGTTTCGTGCGCTTGTCAGTGAGATCAGGAATGAATTCTCCGAGGAGTTCAACGACGATGTCGCGTCGGCGATCGAAGCGGCCGGTAGGGGTTCGGTTAGAATTAGGGTCAACAAGGTTGGGACGGTGCGCCTTGAGCGGGTACCGGGCGAGGACATTGGCGATATCGATGTGCTTTGGTTGATCCCCGAGGAACGCAGTATCTTCGTGATTGAAACGAAATCGTTGGTCGCGGCTCGTACGCCTTCTGAGATGGCAAACGAGCTTCAATACCTCTTCAAGTCAAAAGCCGGCAAACTGTCGGGCGCTCAAAAGCACCTTGAGCGAGCCCGGTGGATTGATGATCACCTAGCTGACGTTCTAGCATGGCTCGGGCTTGATTCTTCAACTCCTGACTGGAACAAGGCAGAACCGATTATTGTTGTGGATCGAGAGCTGATTTCGGACAAGATTGCCGCCCAGACACTCAGTGTAATGTCCTTTCGAGAATTCAAGACGCGCTACATGACCAGCGAACAGGATGGGAGCTCACTGTAATGAGACCCCATCTGGCTCGGTTCCGACCTCAGCGGCTGGCGCGGCCCGCCCGCTCGTGAGCTTGTAGCACGGCAGACTCTGGATGGTGCAGTGGAGGGATCACACCCTGACGCTTACCGCCATCCGGCTTTCGCGGATCAGGTCGTATTTGCGGGAGAGGTCGTTGAGGGCGCGCAGGCCTTCGAGTTCGCGTTCGCCGAGGTGGTAGGACCAGGTGCGGGTGAAGTAGTCGTAGAGGGTCATGGCGTCCATGCCGGTGGTGAGGGCAAGTTCGTCGGAGATGGCGGAGAGGCGTCCCACGCCGAGGTCGCGCGAGTCGCCCAGCATGCGCGCAAGTTCGTTGCCCTTGGCGGCGTCGTCGTAGACCCAGACGGCGTGTACGAGCGGGGCCTTGGTCAGGGTCTTCCACATTTCAGCCACGTTGTAGCGGATGAGTCCCTTCATTTTTTCGGCGGTCATCTCGCGCATGGCGGCGTCGCCGGTGATGAGGGCGGCGTCGTAGCGGTCGCGCCAGTCGTCTTCGTCGATGCGTTTTTCGACCAGAAGGTCGGGGTAGATGTGGTGCTGCTCGGCCAGGACGACGCGGAGCACGGCCACGGGGGTGCGGCAGAATTCGCCCACGGCCACGCGTTCCACCTCTTCGATGGGCTTCTGGGAGACCAGGAGGATCCCGCCCGGCCCGGCCCGGCCAACCAGTGCCGGCCCGGCGAGGAGGTACTTACCGGCGCCGCGGAGGTACTCGATGCTGGGAACCAGGGCGGCGTCGTAACGGCCGCGGGCAAACGACTCCACGATGGCCGCGGGCGGCTCGAACGAGACGTGTGAGGTCGAGCCGGTCTGCATGAGGCCGTGCAGAAGGGGCCGGGTCGAGATGTATTCCGCGGCACCAAAGCGGAGCTGGTTCAAGCGCGTCCTCCCGTTTTCACCGCGTTTCAGGGCGTCCGTATCGAGCGGGGCACCGTACGCCGCGCGTGGGAAACCCGAATCGTGAAGGGCTTATAGCACCGGGTCAAAAAAAGCAGCAAGCAATATTCCCAATTGAGGGTTACGCGGGCGAAAAGCATGGAAAATCGCGCCGCGGAATGGCTATCATCCGCGGCACGCACGGGCCCCGGGACTCCCGGCGGCAAGGACGAGGAGCCCATGCCCACGGAGCCTACTTCCACACCACGTCATATCCGGCTGCGCGAGTTCGCGTTCTTGCTCCTCTTGAACGCGATCGGGCTGCTTTTCTTTGCCCTCGCCCGTAACAACACGTTCTGGCACGGCGACGACTGGCAGTACCTGATCCACGCCCTCCGTATCGAGGAAAACTGGACCGAGATTTTCTCGACCCGGCTGCACGAGACGTTTCAGCCCATTCCCAATCTGGTCTTCTTCCTGGAGTTCCAGGCGTTCCAGCTGGATGCCAAGGCCTACTACCTCTTCAACGTGTTCGTCCATTCGGCCAACGCGTTTCTGGTCTACTACCTCGTGCAAACGCTGCTTCGTCACCGCACCATCGCGGTGCTGTCGGGGCTCTTGTTCGAGTTTGCGGTGGGGAACTACGGCAAGTCGGTGATGACGGTGTCGGGCATCAGTGATCTCGTCATTACAACGCTGACGCTCCTCACCATGATCTTCTACATCAAGAACGAGCTCTCGGAGAGCGGGGCGCTCTGGCGTCGCAATTTCAACCTGTGTCTGTTGTTCTTCACCTTAAGTCTGCTCTCCAAGACCACCACGTTCAGCCTTCTGGGGTTGATGCTCGCGTTCAACCTGTTCTTCCGCGAAGCAACGGGTAGGAAGATTCTGGATCGCAACCTGGTGATGTTTGCGTCGTTTGCGATTGTCACGTTGATTGTGAAGCTCGCGGCGCAACGTGCCGTTCCGGGCTCCGCCGATCTTGACATTGTTTCCACGTCGGTGCCGCGCAACCTGGCCGCCTATCTGGTGCGCATGGTGTTTCCCATTCACTCGTCCACGCTGGTCATGGACGCAGGGCCGGTGGTGCGCTTCATCTACGAGTTTGCCACCGCCATTCGCGTGGTGCTTTTTCTCTGCATCCTGTCGTACTCGCTGTTTGGGTTCATCTTTGGCAACAAGGTGATTCGCTTCTTCATCGCGTGGACATACATTGTGGTGGCGCCGTTTTGCTTCTTCCGGTTCCCCAAGGACTGGTTGGATATTCGCTTTCTGTACCTGGTGTCGGTGGGCTTTCACATGCTGCTGGCCTCCGCCACCGTGCTGGCGGCCCGGCTGCTCTACCAGCGCCCGTGGCGCCGGCGCCTTCCGTACCTGATTCCGCTCACGTTTGTGGCGCTATCGTACTTTGTGCTGCAGCAGCTGGATCACAACTATGAACAGAAAGCCGCCGCTCCCGCGCTGGATCGCGTGAAAGGCGAATTTTACGAACGCTACGCGCAGCGCACCGCGCACACCGAGACACTGCCATCAACCACACGGGGTCGCTGAAGATGAAACACTGCGTCTGGTTTTTGATTCTTGCGTTGCTTGCACCGCTTTCTGCCTTTGCCGCTACCGCGCCATCGGCCTTTGTGGGCGATTGGAGCGGTGTTCTCGACGGCGGCGTACAAAAGCTGCGCATGGTGGTGCACATCAGCCGGAGCCCCGCTGGCGAATGGACCGGCACAATGGACAGCCCCGATCAGGGTGCAAAGGGGATTCCCTTCGACAGCGTTCTCGTCAACGACGCGCGCATCGCTCTGGTCATGTCGCGCATTGGCGGGCGCTACCAGGGCACGCTGTCAGAGGCCGGTACCATCAATGGTCACTGGTCGCAAGGCGGCATGTCGCTACCGCTCGATCTCGCGCGCGGCGACGGGAGCGGGAATGGCCCCCATCGTCCGCAGGCACCGCTGCCTCCGTACCCCTATCGTTCGCAGGACGTGACGTACACAGGCGGGGCGTCGGACGTGAAGATAGCGGGAACGTTCACCTGGCCTGCGGGTGACGTTCGCTCGCCCGCCGTGCTGCTGGTATCCGGATCAGGCCCGCAGAACCGCGACAGTGAAGTGATGTCGCACAAGCCGTTCCACGTGCTGGCGGACTATCTGACGCGCAAGGGCATCGCCGTGTTGCGCACCGACGATCGCGGTATTGGCAAGTCGACCGGAAGTTTTGCCACCGCCACCAGCGCCGACTTTGCCGCCGACGCGGCGGCCGGCGTTGCGTTTCTCAAGTCGCGCCCGGAAGTGGATCCGGCGCGCATCGGCGTGATCGGTCACAGCGAGGGTGGGATTGTGGCGCCGCTCGTGGCCGTGCAGTCAAGCGACGTGGCGTTCCTTGTGCTGATGGCCGGTTTTGCCGACAACATCGAGGTCATCCTGCGCGCGCAGAGCCGGCTCATGATGGAAGCCGGCGGTACGCCGGAATCGTTTATCGCACTCAACGACAGCACCATTGTGACCGCGTGCAGGCTGGTTCGAGCGGGCGGTGACCCGGAGACATTGAACGCCCGGCTGGATTCAGCTGTGGACAAGATGCTTGCGCGCATGACGCCGGAGCAGAAGAGCGCCCCCGGCTTGAGCCGCGACGCCCTGGTGAAGGCCGCGCGCGCCATGAACACGCCTTGGTTCCACTACCTCTTGAACTACGACCCGCGCGCGACTCTGGAAAAGGTGAAGGTGCCCGTGCTGGCACTGAACGGTGCCCGGGACCTGCAAGTACCCGCGTCACAACTGGATGAGATTGCAGCGGCGCTGAAAGCCGGCGGCAACACCCGCGTGGAGATTCAGCGCTTTCCAGGCCTGAACCACCTCTTTCAAACCGCCCCAACCGGACTGATTGTCGAGTACAGCGAAATTGCCGAGACGATGTCGCCGGCGGTGATGGAGCGGGTGGCCAGCTGGGTGCTGGCACTCCCGTAGGGCGCGCGAGCGCTACATCAAGTAGCGAACGGACGTACCGGGGAGTGCTTCCAGGCGGCCCATCTGCTTGGACTCAATGGTTCCGCTGACCACGCAGCGGTCTTCGGCGTAGGCGTTGTGCGCGTCGTGGAGGAGGCCGCGTACCAGCGAGATGGTTTTGCCGTCGCCGGCGTCGAGGACGACTTCCACGCGCACGTTGCGTCCGTAGCAGAATTCGTCGATGCGGCGGTGCAGCTCGTCAATCCCTTCACCGGTGGCGGCAGAGATCAGTACGGCGTCGGGAACACGGGTGCGCAGTCCGGCCAGCAACTCGGGCGAGATGCGGTCGATCTTGTTGAACACGTAGATGGTTTGCGCACCGGGGTTGTCGATGCCGCGCACGGTGGTGTCCGTGATGTCCATCTGCTCTTCCCACATCGGGTGCGAAATGTCGACCACGTGCAGGTAGAGTTCTGCCTGCGCGGTGTCGTTGAGGGTGGCCTTGAAGCTGGTCTTGAGATGGTCGGGGAGCTTGCGAATGAACCCCACGGTATCGACCACAAACACGTCGTGGCCGTTGGCGGCCTTGCCGTTTCCGTTCAGGCGGCGTGTCGTGGTGTCGAGGGTTGCAAAGAGCTGGTCGCGAATGAGCACGTCGGCACCGGTGAGCTGCTGCATCACGGTGGACTTGCCCGCGTTGGTGTAGCCAATGAGGGCCACGATGTGGCGACCGCTGCGCGCGTCGCGCAAGGTCTCGCGCCGCTGATCGATCTTCTTCAACTGGCGCTTGAGAGTCCCAATGCGTTGATAGATCTTTCGACGGTCAACTTCGAGCTGCGTTTCGCCGGGGCCGCGCGTGCCGATACCGCCCGCCTGGCGCTCAAGGTGGGTCCAGAATCGTTTCAGCCGCGGCAGCGAGTACTCGAGCTGCGCAAGTTCGACCTGAATCTTTGACTGCTGTGTCTTGGCGCCGCGCGCGAAGATATCCAGAATCATCTCGGTGCGATCGATGGTGCGCACGTTGAGAATCTTCTCAAGGTTCTTGGCCTGCGCGGGTGTGAGGTCGTCGTCGAACACGACCAGATTGACGCCCCATTCTTCGCAGAACTGGCGGATCTCCTGGACCTTGCCCTGGCCAATGTAGGTGGTGGTGTCTACGCGGTTGCGACCCTGGACGGTGCGACCGACGACTTCCGCGCCGGCGGTGACCGCGAGCTGTTCCAGCTCGTCCAGGTGTTCCTGGGCGTCGGCGAGTGACGTGCCGGGGAGGCTGACGCCGACGAGATAGGCCCGCTCCACCCGGGCACGCGTAATGAGTTCAAATGAGCGTTTTACCAGGGGAGGGTGCCTCCGATATGTGGCGTTCTCATCGTTCCGATTGCCTTACCTCAACGGGTTTGGGTACGACCGAATTATATCAAGATCGAGGCCATTCCGATAGTCGCGCGTTGTGAATCTACGCACGAATTGGGCGAGTTTTTCCGCGTGGCGGGGCGGACGAAGGGGGCCGGGACGGGGGAAAGCCCCTCGCGGGCAGTTACTTGAGCTGAACCATGCGCTGCGTGACCGAGCGCTGGCCGATCGTGAGCTTCACGTAGTAGACACCGCTGGCAACCAGGCTTCCGGTGTCGTTGCGCGCGGTCCAGCCGGTGCGGTAGCGGCCGGGAGCGTGCTCGGTGTCCACCAGTGTGGTAACGAGCCTCCCCGCCACGTTGTAGACCTTGACACTGGTTGCAATGGAGTACCCGGTGAGCGTGTGCTCCACACCGTCTTCATCGACGACACGCTCGGGAACCTCGTAGTCAATCGCGATGGCGTCGCGGAACGGGTTGGGCGAACCAACCACCAGCGTTTCTTCCAGGCGACCGGTTTGATTCCAGAAAGGATCGATGCCCGCATGCCCGCCGCCTGTGAGCGGCGAGATCTGTGCGGTGCGCTCCGTCCCCGCAACCGAGGTTACCGGAACCGGCGGCGGCAGGAAGCGCGAGGTGCCATCGCCCAGCACCGTGCGGGCGGCGGCGTGGATTGCGCGGGCCGCCTTGAGATCGTCACCGGGGAGTGCGACCAGCGCCACGTAGCACACGAGTTCCGCGCCGGGTGCCAGGTCCCCGAGGTCCGATGACGTGACCACGAGCGTGCGCTCGTCGAGTTGCACATCCCAACCAACCGTCGCGGCCTGTGCCGCGCGCGGCACAAACAGCAAGAGCCCAAACGACGAGCTGCCGCCGCGCAACACCACCGGGTGCATGGACACATCCCCGGTTTCAACCTGGCGGCGCGAATTCTCGATCTGCGGCGCGTGCTCCAGCGTCATGCGGTCTTCGGTTTCCACCCTGAACGCGACGCGAACGCCCGCGTGCGGCTCGGCACCCGTGTTGCGCACAACCACCGTGGACGCCACCATGCCGTCAATGTGCGCGAGCGACCATCCGTAGGCCTCCTGACGGATTGCCACGGCGGCGTTCTTGCGCGGCGCAAACACGGCCACTGTCATTTCGTCGCCGATGGCGGCAAAGTCTTCGTCAACGCGGCTGTCGCGGTCGTTGTCGACACCGTCCAGCGGGTCTTCGTCGAGCTGGCCGTCGTCGTCGTCATCGGGAAACGGAGAGGGCTTGCGCGCACCGTTGCGCGCACCTTCGTACTGAATCTCAAAGCGGTTCTCGAGCAGCGACGCCGTCTTGCCCGACGCGGCGTCGGCCAGCGTGACCGTACTTGCGTCCGCGGCCTGCGCGAACACAATGACGCCGCCACTCTTCATAAGGATGCGGTCGCCGCGCAGACCAAAGGTTCCCCACGCGCCGTCGTCACTCTGCGTGAACACAACGCGGCCCGGTGCGACCTTGAGCGGCGCGCGCTCGTCCGCGCGCGCGGCGGGCGTCAACAACACCATAGCCACGGCTGCGGCCAGAAAGCCGAACGGCGCCCGAAGCGCCGTGTTACCACGATGAGCCGTCATGCCTGTCATCCAATCACATCGAAAGATAGAAGCTCAAGCTCTCCAACGCCACGGCCAGATTGACGTTACGGAGCGAGACGCCTTCCGGCACCGATACCTGCGTGGGGGCAAAGTTGAGTATGCCCTTGATCCCGGAGCGCACCGCGATGTCCACGACATCCTGCGCCGCCTCGGGCGGAATGGCCACCACCGCGATGTTGACGCCGTCGCGGCGAAGCGTCTCCTCGGCGGAGCGCTGGTGCGTGATCTCGCAGTCCAGCCACTTGGTGCCCACCTTGGCGCCGTCCACGTCAAAGACATGCTTGAAGAAGAAGCCGTCGTCGCGGAAACCCTGGTGATAGAAGAGCGCGTGTCCCAGCGACCCCGCGCCAAAGAGCGCCATGGTCCACCTGGCGTTGAGCCCCAGGATCTGCATGATCGCAGCCTTCAGCTCCACCACACTGTAGCCCAGGCCGCGCGTACCAAAGTTGCCAAAGTACGAGAGGTCCTTGCGCACCTGGGCACTGGTGATGCCACCCAGCTCCGCCAGGCGCTGCGATGACACGGTGGGAATCCCCCGCTTCTCCAGGTCGAGCAGAATCCGGTAGTAATTTGAGAGGCGCCGGACTGTGAACTCGGAGATCTTTTCCATTTTGATCCGCACCTACGCCTCTTCTTCTGCTTCCACTGCAAGGTGCGCGACGTCCACCACGCGATCGTCTTCCTCCACACTGATGAGCCGGACACCCTGTGTGTTGCGCCCGATGACCGAGATCCCGGAAACCGGGCAGCGGATGACGATGCCGTTCTTGGTGATGATCATCATCTGGTCGGTGTCTTTGACTTCCTGAATCGTGACCACCTTGCCGTTGCGTTCGGTGGTCTTGATGTTGATGACGCCGATGCCACCGCGGTTCTTCACCGGGTAGTCCTCGAGCGGTGAGCGCTTGCCGTAACCGTTCTCGGTCACGGACAGCAGCGACGCCCCCGCGGTCACCACCACCATTCCGACCACTTCGTCTCCGCCAACCAGCGTGGTTCCCTTGACACCCGACGCCGCGCGACCCATCGCGCGCACGCCCTTTTCATGGAACCGGATGCAGCGGCCGTTCTTCTTGGCGAGCACGATGTCCTGGTCGCCGCTGGTAATGGCCGCGGCGATGAGGTGGTCGTTGTCGCGCAGGTTGACCGCGATGATGCCGCCGCGGCGCGGACGGCCGTAGTCGCTGAGAATCGTCTTCTTGATGATGCCGTTGCGCGTCGCGAGCACCAGGAACTGGTCGTCGCGGAACTCGCTCACCGGCACGCGCCCGGTGACGCGCTCGCCCTCCTGCAAACCAAGCAGGTTGACGATGGCCTTGCCGCGCGCGGCACGACCCGCTTCCGGAATTTCGTGCACCTTTACCCAGTGACAGCGACCGAGGTCGGTGAGGAACAGGATGTAGCTGTGCGTCGAGGCCACAAAGATGTGCTCGACGAAGTCCTCGTCGCGCATCTTGATGCCGGTGACGCCGCGGCCGCCGCGCTTCTGCTGGCGGTACGCGTCCAGTGCGATGCGCTTCACGTAGCCCTTGTGGCTGATCGTGATGACCATGTCCTCTTCGGCAATCAGGTCCTCGATGTTGAAGTCCACCGGGCCCGAATCAATGATCTCCGTCTTGCGCTCGTCGCCGTACGTCTCACGAATCTCGGCGATCTCCTGCTTGATGACGGCCAGCACGCGGCCGCGGTCGGCCAGGATGGCCTTGAGTTCGGCGATGAGCTTGAGCAGCTCCTGGTACTCGTCCTCCACCTTCTGGCGCTCGAGGCCGGTGAGGCGCTGCAGGCGCATTTCCAGGATGGCGCTGGCCTGGAGCTCCGAGAGCCCAAACCGCGTCATGAGGCCGGTGCGCGCCGTTTCCGCGTCCTTGGACGCGCGGATCAGCGCCACCACTTCGTCGATGTGATCCAGCGCGATGCGCAGCCCTTCCAGGATGTGCGCGCGCTCCTCCGCCTTGCGCAGGTCATACTTGGTGCGACGCACCACCACGGCCTCGCGGTGGTTCAGCCAGTGCTGAATCATGTCGCGCAGCGACAGCACCTCGGGGCGGTTGTTGACCAGCGCCAGCATGATGATGCCAAACGTGACCTGCATCTGCGTGTGCTTGAAGAGCTGGTTCTCAACCACGCGTACATCGGCGTCGCGCTTGAGAATGATCACGCAGCGCATGCCTTCGCGGCTGGATTCGTCGCGGATGTCGGCGATGTCGGTGATGACATCGTCCTTCACCAGATCGGCGATGCGCTCGATGAGCTGCGCCTTGTTCACCTGGTACGGAAGCTCGTCGATGATGATGGCCTCGCGGTCACCCTTCATCTCCTCGATGTGCGTGCGCGCACGCACCACCACGCGACCGCGGCCGGTCTTGTACGCCTCGATGATTCCCAGACGACCCAGCACGATGCCGGCGGTGGGGAAGTCGGGGCCCTTCACAATCTGCAGCAAGTCCTCGTCCGTGGTTTCGGGGTTCTCGAGAACCGCGGTGCTTGCGTCACAAATCTCGCGCATGTTGTGCGGCGGGATGTTGGTGGCCATGCCGACCGCAATGCCAGCGGCGCCATTGACGAGCAGGTTGGGAACCTTGGCCGGCAACACGAGCGGCATGGTGCGCGACTCGTCGTAGTTGGGGCCGTAGTCGACCGTTTCTTTTTCGAGATCCGCCAGCATTTCCTCGGCGAACGAGGTCATGCGGACTTCGGTGTAACGTTCGGCCGCGGCGGGGTCACCGTCGATCGAACCAAAGTTGCCCTGACCATCCACCAGCGGGTAACGCAGCGCAAATTCCTGCGCCATGCGCACGATGGTGTCGTAGACCGCGGTGGTGCCGTGCGGGTGATAGTTACCGGTGACGTCGCCGGTGACCTTTGCAGACTTGCGGTAGGCGCGCGTGTGAATGAGCGAAAGATCGTTCATTGCCGTCAGCACGCGGCGGTGCACCGGCTTCAGTCCGTCGCGCACGTCCGGAAGCGCGCGCGAAATAATCACGCTCATCGAGTAGTTGAGATACGAGTTCCGCATCTCGTTTTCGATTGCGACCGGGACGATTCTTTCGTTCAGCGCCATTGCATCAGCCTTTCATTGCATCCGGAGGCATTTCTTGGCGTATCGACGCCTTGTACCTCACTTCTTGCACACCCTGGCCGCCACGCTCCGGCGGCGGGTTGTGAAAGAAATTTCATATGCTCGCTATAATAGAGAAGCGAGGCGGGATTGAAAACGGTTTTTTTGCCCGAAACGCAGGTTTATTGTCTTATGTGACAATGACTTATGGCGTCAGATCGGGCGCTTTTGCATGGCGGGGGTGGTGGCCGGGCAGAGGGTCGTAAATTCCAGCGAATTCTGGATCGCCGGGGGCACCGCCGAGCGCTCGCAGGGCACAAATCCCAGCCGCTCAAAGTAGGCCGCGGCGTTGAACGTGAGCAGGTAAACGGACGTCACGTGGTGCAGGCGCGCGGTCGAGAGTGCCCGCTCCACCAGCTCCTTGCCCAGGCCGCGACCCTGCCAGCCCGGGTCCACCGCCACCGAGCGCAGCAGGGCGGTGTCGCCGTACACCTCGAGGGCCGCGCAGCCGATCACCTGTCCGCGCGATCGCGAGACCAACAGCGTTTCCATGACGGCGTCGAGACCCTCCGACGGCAGCCCGTGCGCCGCCAGGATGGCGACCACCTGCGGGAGCTCTTCCTTCGTCACCGGGCCAATGCGATGCGAGATGGGGAGTGCCACGTGCGTATCATACACCCCCGGGTGGGCGACGTGACAGGAGGCAACCATCTGCCGTACAATGAACTCTCCCCACGCTCCCGTCTTATGAAGTCCCACTTACGTCACCGTTGTGCCCTCGGCACCCTGCCCGTTCTGCTGCTGTTCGCCGCATGCGACGGTGACACGCCCATTGCCCCCGGTGGCAACGACCCGCCACCCCCCGCGCCCGTCACCTGGGATCGCGTGCAGGGCGGGATTGGCGTCGACACCTTTCTGGGTGTGACGGGGCTCTCCGACGGTTCCTTCTACGCCGTGCACGAAGGCGGCGTGTTGCGTTTCCTGAACGGCGAGTGGACACGAGAGAACGTGCCCGCCGGCGCGCCGCTGCGCGCCGTGTGGGGTTCGTCGCGGACGCGTGCGTTTGCGGTGGGCGATGACGGCCGCATCGTGGTGCGTGGCAGCAACGGCTGGACCGACGCCGTCACGTCGACCAGCGCCGATCTCCTGGATGTGTCGGGAAACGCCAACACGGTTATCGTTACCGGCGACGACGGCGGTGCGGGCGTCGTGCTGCGATTGAGCGGGTCGGCGTGGGACGTCGTCCCTTCCAGTTTCAGTGTGCCCCTGGCCACGGTGTGGGTTGCGTCCGATGGACGCTTCGTCGTGGCCGGCAACAATACGTACGCACGTTACGACGGCTCCAACTGGGATCCGCACGTGCTTCTGAATGACGAAGACATTCTCGATAGTTGGGGCGTTTCGTACGACGATTTCTATCTCGCAGGCTCCGGGGGATTGATTGTTCATGTCGCGCCCGGCGTGGTCGAAACCATTTCCACCGGCGTCACCCACGCGTTTCACAGCGTGTGGGGTTCTTCCGCCACCGACGTTCGCGTCGCGGGCGACGCCGGCGACCTGCGCGTTTTCAACGGGACCGCGTGGTCGGTTGCAACCACGCGCGTCGACGTGGACCTGCTGGGTATCACGGGCGCCTCACCCGCCTACGCGCTGGCGGTGGGCAGCGAGGGAACCGTGCTCGGTGGCTACGGCCAGCTCTGGATGCCGCTGTACCGCGGCGCGCCCTACGTCCTGGAAGGTGTTTGGTCCGACGGATTCAACTACATCGCGGCGGGCACGCGCGAGGACGGCACCGGTATCGCCACCGACGGCTTTGACACCTGGAATTTTCCCGAGGCGCAGCACGCCGCGAGTGGATTTCTGGGTGACGGCGTTTATGTGATGGGCGACGGCGGCGTCATCCGTCGTTACAACGGCGGCGACTGGATCCCGGAGCCGGTTGTTACAACGTCGGCCCTGCGCGCCGCCACCGGACTGCGCACGCGCTTTGGCGAACCCTTCCGGCTCTACGTGGTGGGCGACGACGGCACTTTGCTCGTGTGGCGCGACGGAACCTGGGAGAACGCAACCCTGCCCGCGGGAGCGGAGAACTTTGACTTCGTCGACGTGTGGGCCGCGGCCACCGACGACGTGTTTGCGGTGGCGTCGAACTCCAGCAGCGTTGTTCGCTACGACGACCCCACCGAAAACGGACCGTGGACGCTGCAGGCAACACCGGCCACCGGCAACCTGCTCGGCATCGGTGGCATCGAGCTGACCACGTTTGCGGTGTCGGACCTGGGTGAGATCATCCACCACGACGGGCAATCGTGGGAACTTCTGCAGAGCCCCGTCACGACCCCGCTGCACGACGTGCGCATCATCGCGCGCGACGCCGGGTTCGCAGTGGGCGACAACGGCGTTGCGTTGTTCTACGACGGCAGCGTATGGCGCCCGTCAACGCTGGACTACCTGGGGGATCTGCGCTCCGTACACGGGTGGGCTGGCGAACGCGTCTTCACGGTGGGGACACAGGGCGGCGTGTTTCGCACGACACCGTAGTTGCCACGACGCGCGTGGCACAGCACTAGCGCAGTGCGCGTGAGATGAGCGGCAGTGCCGCTTCCAGATCCGCGGTGGGAAGGCTGCTGCTGATGCGGACGTACTCGGGCGCGCCAAAGAACCTTCCCGGTACCAGTGCAACACCCGATTCGGTGTGCAACCGCTCCACCAGTGCGTCGACATCCATCCCCTTCACGTGCACCCAGCCCATCGTGCCCGCCCGCGGCCTTGACCACGACAGCCGTTCCTCGCTGTTCACAAACACGTCGATGATGGCAAGGTTGCGGTCAAGAAGGGCTCCCGTCTCCGCAAGCAATGCGTCGGACATGGAGAGTGCGCGTTCCGCAACGCGTTCGCTGGGGTGTGCCACATTATTGGAGAAGAGGTCGTTCAGGCGGCGAATGGTCTCCGTCTGCGCGGGCTCCGCGACAACCCAGCCCATGCGCAGCGAATCCAGCCCGTAGACCTTGGTCATGCTGCTCGTCGTCATGATGCCCGGCGACACGTGCGCGGCCGTGCGCACGCCGTGCGCGCGCAGAAACTCCAGATAGACCTCGCACACCAGCACACGGGCACCGACACGCTCCGCTTCGCGCGCGATCGCAGTCAGAACGCGTTCGTCATCGTGGATGCCGGTGGGGTTGTGCGGATTGCTGACAACCACCAGCCTGGTGCGCGGTGTCAGCGAGCGCTTCACCGCGTCCGGATCCAGGTGCCAGCCGTCTTCCTCGCGCCGCCGTACCGGTACCACGCGCGCGCCCAGATACTCCGCCACGCGCACGAGCGGCTCGTACACGGGCCACTCCATAACGACGTCGTCGCCCGGCTGCAGTGTGGCCGCCATCGCCAGGTGGTTGGCGGTGGACGCAGCGTGCGCGAGTGCGATGCGGTCGGGACTGGTGGCTTGGAGTTCCGCAATGCGCTTGAGGAGCGGTGGCCAGCCGTCCTCAGCGCTTTCATTGCGGAGAAAATCGGAGAGCGAGAGCCCGAGACGCTCGAGCGCCAGTACCGGCGCACCACTGCGCGACAGGTTGTAGCGCGCGGGCCGGCGACGCTTGACCCACGCGAGGTACTCCGATCGCACAGGGCGGCCGTCGGTCATCGCGCGTCGTTCGCCGTTAGACGTCGAGGTTCTTTACCGCGAGCGCGTTCTCTTGAATGAACTCGCGCCGCGGCTCCACCTCGTCGCCCATCAGGATGGAGAACATGCGATCGGCTTCGACCGCGTCCTGAATGTCGACCTTGAGAATGGTGCGCGCCTCCGGGTCCATGGTGGTCTCCCAGAGCTGCACGGGATTCATTTCGCCCAGGCCCTTGTAGCGCTGGGTGTAGACGCCGTCGCTGCCGCCCCAGTCTTTCAGCACGCGATCCCGCTCTTCGTCGTTGAACGCGTAAACTTCCTTTTTGCCCTTCTTCAGCTTGTAGAGGGGCGGCTGTGCGATGTAGATGTAGCCGGCTTCGATGAGCGGCTTCATGTGGCGGTAGAACAACGTGAGCAATAGCGTTCGGATGTGCGCACCGTCGATGTCCGCGTCGGTCATGATCACGATCTTGTGGTAACGCGCCTTGGTGAGGTCAAATTCGCCGGCACCCGTCCCGATGGCCGTGATGATGGTGCGAATTTCCTCGTTGGAGAACACCTTGTCGGGCCGCGCCTTCTCCACGTTGAGCACCTTGCCGCGCAGCGGGAGAATGGCCTGATACTCGCGGTTGCGCGCCATCTTGGCCGAGCCGCCCGCGGAGTCGCCTTCCACCAGGTAGAGCTCGCTCACCGCCGGGTCGCGTGCGGCGCAGTCGGCCAGCTTGCCGGGCAGGGAAGCAGATTCCAGTGCCGTCTTGCGGCGCGCGAGATCGCGCGCCTTGCGCGCCGCTTCGCGGGCGCCAAACGCCGCCAGGCACTTCTCCACCGTGACCTTGGCAACCGCGGGATTCTCCTCCAGGTACTCCTTGAGTCCGTCCCCGACGATGGCTTCCACGATGCCCTTGACCTCGCTGTTGCCCAGCTTGGTCTTGGTCTGTCCCTCGAACTGCGGCTCCGGAATCTTCACACTCACGACCGCGGTGAGGCCTTCACGCACGTCGTCGCCGCCCAGCGTGACACGCTCTTTCTTGAAGAGGTTGGCGCTGGCCGCATAGTTGTTGATGGTGCGCGTGAGTGCGGCCTTGAAGCCAACCAGGTGCGTGCCGCCCTCCATGGTGTTGATGTTGTTGGCAAACGAGAACACGTTCTCGGCGTAGCCGTCCGTGTACTGCATGGCCACTTCCACCTGGATGCCGTCTTTCTCGGCGCGCAGGTAGATGGGCTGCGGTGTCAGCAGCGTCTTGGCGGTGTCGATGTACTTCACAAACGACACGATGCCGCCCTCGTACTGGAACACCTGGCGCCGCGGCTTGGCCGGGCGCTGGTCTTCAAACGTGATCTTGAGCCCCTTGGTGAGGAACGCAAGTTCGCGCAGGCGCTGCGCGAGCGTGTCGTAGTTGTAGTCCACCTTCTCAAAGATCTCCGAGTCGGGCAGGAACGACACCTTGGTGCCGCGACGGTCGGTGGGGCCCAGCTCCTTGAGATCGTATGCGGGGGCACCACGCTCAAAGCGCTGGTGGTAGTGGTGGCCATCACGATGGATTTCGACGTCCAGCCACTCGGAAAGTCCGTTCACAACCGAGACGCCCACACCGTGCAAGCCGCCCGACACCTTGTAGCTGTCGCGATCGAACTTGCCGCCCGCGTGCAGGGTGGTCATCACGACTTCCACCGCGGGGCGATGCTGCGTGGGATGCATGTCGACCGGAATACCGCGACCGTCGTCCTCAACGCTCACCATGTTGTTCTCATGGATGATGACTTCGATTTCGGTGGCGTGGTTGGCCAGCGCTTCGTCCACCGAGTTGTCCACGACCTCATAAATGAGGTGGTGGACGCCGTGGATGTCGGTGCTCCCGATGTACATCGCGGGGCGCTTGCGCACCGCCTCGAGTCCCTTGAGCACCTGAATTTGTTTGGCTGTGTATTCCTGGGTCATGTCGGCCTTTCCAGTGGTGGACCGTTCTGCTTCCGTCGCCGGCAAAGGCGGGCCCTGCGGGCGGGACGGGTCGCGCGGCGTATCTCCGGTTCTCATCGATTTGTTCTCCATCGTTGCCGGCGCCCTCGGGCGCACGGTGCTAGTCCATGTCGCGCGCGCCGAACCGAATGCGGACCAGGTCCACGTCCGGGCACGCGGCACGCAGCCTGCGCACGAGATCCTTCTCGATGAAATGCAATTCCTGCATCCACGCCGGATGATCGACGTGGACAAACAGCGTTCCGTTGTCAAAGCGCGTAGCTCGGGCGCGGGCCGCCAGCTCCGGACCGACCACGTCGGCCCAGCGCTCGACCATTTCCCTCTCGCTGAATCGCTTCTGGAGCCCGAGCCCCTTGAGGACAGACGGGAGAACGTCACCAACCCGGGCAAAGGAACGCCGCGACATACCGTTACAACCTAACGGTTTTGGCCCCGGGATGAAAGCTTTTTGTTGCGCGGGACGGGTGTGAAAGTCGTTGTCATATCACCGGTTGCAAGTGGTAATCAGGTTGTAAACAGCCTGCGCGCGCCGTGTCCAGAAAGTACTCGTGCGGCAGCGCGCGAAAGCGATCTACAAGTGCCCGTCCAGCCACGCCAGCATGCGGGTTTGGAACTCGCGCTGGAGTGCCGGTTCGAAGATAAAGTGGTCGGAACGGGGGAAAATGACGAGTTCCGCCTCCACCCCGTTGCCCTTCAGGGTGCGGTAGAACTCGCGTCCCTGGGCCGGCGGCACGCGCGGATCCCGCTCGCCGTAGCACATGAGTGTTGGCGTTCTGACCTTGGCGGCGTGTGTGAGGCTCGAGCAGCGGCGGTAGGCGTCCGGCACCTCCCACGGCTTGCCACCCATGTACGCGTCCATCATGGGCGGGATATCGGTGGTTCCGTACTGGCTCACCAGATTGATGACGCCGGCACCCACCATGGCGGCCTTGAAGCGGTTGGTCTGCGTGATGGCGTAGGCGGTCAGCGTGCCGCCGTAGCTCCAGCCCACGATCCCCAGCCTTTCCGGATCCACCACCTTCTTTTCGATCAGGGCGTCGATACCGGTCATCACGTCCTGGAAGTCTCCGCCACCCCAGTCACCCACATTGGCGCGCAGGAACTCGCGCCCGTAGCCCCCCGACCCACGGAAGTTGGGCATGAAGACCGCGTACCCGTGCTCCACAAACAACGACGGCGCAAACTCGCCGGTCGGAAACCAGCCCACACCCGTCTGCGACCCGAAAGACGCGAGGCACGGTGTCGACGGTCCGCCGTGGATGATCGTCACCAGCGGAAAGCCCCTGGCGGGGCGTGCCGCGGTGGGGGTCACCAGCAGGCCCTCCACATCCAGCCCATCGAAACTCTTCCAGTGCACGGTCTCGGCGCGAAGTTTCGCACTGCTGTTTGCGAACGCATTGAGGTTGGTCACCGCACGCGGTTGGTACGACTTGAGTTTGGACGTGAAGATGGCACCGGGTTCGCCGGGGGTTGAGCGCAGAAACACAACCGACGAGCCGTCCTTCGGGAAGCTGCACAACCCGTGCACGGCCTGGCCGCTGGTAATCTGCGTGGCCTTGCCGCTCGCGAGGTCGATGGACACGAGCTGGCGCGTGACACCTTCGGGTGCCACGAGGTAGATCTTCCTGCTGTCCGCAGACCAGTGGTACTCGGCGTCGTAGTCGCGCTCGTCAAACATGGGTGAGGCGTTGCGCGCCGGCTTGCCGCCATCCGCGGGCACCACGCACACGTAGCAGCAGCCAATCCAGTCCTTCACACCGTCGTGCGAGAGAAACGCGATGTGCTTGCCGTCGGGCGACCATTTGGGATTGAAGTCCATGCCGTCGCGCACCACCAGCGGTGTCGCAGCCCCGGTCTCCGCGTCGAGCAGATAAACGTCGGTGGCAAAGAAGAGGCCGATGGTGCCGGGCTGGGACTGCCCGGTCACAACAAAACGCTTCCCGTCCGGCGACCAATCCAGGGTGGCGATGCCGAGTGTTGCCGGCGAAGCGAGTTCGCGCGCCGTCCCGGTTGCCACCTCCACGATGTGGATGCGCGCCGGCTTGCGTGGCTCGTCCTCGATCTGCACGTCGGTGCCGCTCACACGTCGCGCTTTCTGCTCATCGGTTTCACCGCCCGGGACAATGCACGCGATGTACTTGCCATCCGGCGACCACACGAAGGCCGTGATGCCGTTGTCGAAATGCGTGAGCACGGTGGTTGCGCGCTCGGCCTTGATGTCCATGACGCACACCTGGTTCGCACCCTCGCGATCGCTCTGAAACGCAACCCGCGCCGACCCGTCCGGGCACCAGCGCGCGCCCTCGTCCCACGCCGACGTGCGCGTGAGCTGCACCGCTTCGCCGCCGTTGATGCCGATGAGCCACAGGTCCGAGTCCCAGCTCTTGCGCGTGCTGTCGAGTGCCACCGCCGTGAACGCCACGTTGCGCCCGTCGGGGCTTACGCGCGTGTCGATGATGTTGGTGATGCGCATCAGGTCGTCGAGTGTCACGGCCGCTGTGTGCGCAGGGAGTATCAGGATCGCGAGTGTGGCGGTGCCAAGAAACCAGCGATGCATGTGGAATTCCTTTCGGCGTCAGGCGCGCGTGATGCGCCCGTTGTCGACGTGAAACGTGACCGCACCCGGCGTGGCTCCATCCGGGAGCGGCACGGGGCTGGTAATGAAAACCTGGCGCGTGTCGTGCAGCAATTTCTGCATGCGCGCAATGATGGTGGCGTCGAACTCGGAAAACACATCGTCCAGGAGCAGCACGCACGGTTCGCGCAGTCCGGCTTCGATGTGCGAAAGCTCGGCAAGCTTGAGAAGTACTGCAAACAACCGCCGCTGCCCCTGCGACCCAAAGCGGCGCAGGTCGTGCCCGGACATGCGAAACTCCACGTCGTCGCGGTGCGGTCCCGCCAGTGTCACGCCGCGACGCATCTCTTCGTACGCCACGGCCGCAAGCTTGGTTGCGAAGGCGTCGCGCAGCGCGTCGGTGAGGGCCGCGTCGTCGCCGGCCGGTGCGCTTTCCGCCGCGGTGTCCGCGAGCGAACTGTCGTAGCGCATCGCAAATTCAAACGGGCTGTCGAGGTCGCGGGCGTGCTCGCCGAGGCGTCGCTCGATTTCTTCCACGAGGCGCCGGCGCAACACGATGACGGTGGCGCCGGTGTCGATGAGGCGGTCGTTCCAGGCCGCAATCTCGTCGCGCGAAACGCGCGCCTTGAGTGCTGCGTTGCGTTGCTCGAGGGCGCGCCGGTACTCGCGCGCGGCGTGCAAGTAGGTGGCGTCGGTCATGGTGCCGATCATGTCAAAGAAGCGGCGCCGGTGTTCCGGCTCGCCGGACACGATGCGCAGATCCGACGGGCCGAAGAGCACCACCGGGAAGCGGCCCGCAAGGTCGGAGCGGCGTCCCAGTGTATGGCCGTCTATCTTGAGGGTCTTGTGGCCGTGGGCACCGCGGCGTTCGATCGAGAACGCAAACACTTCGCGGCGTCCGTCGCTGAATGCACAGGCGGCCTCCGCACGGCAGAAGGGGGCGTCGAAGCGAATCATCTCCGTGTCGACCTGGGCGCGAAACGAGCGCCCGAAGCGGAACGTGTGCAGCGCTTCCAGCAGGTTGGTCTTGCCCTGTCCGTTGGACCCGATGAGCAGATTCAGACCCGGGCCGAACTCGATCTCGGCGGCCGCGAGATTGCGGAAGTCCGTGGAGACAAAGCGGTCGACGCGCAACCGATCAGTCGCTCAGGCGCAGCGGCATGAGCAGGCACTGGTGCTTCATCTCGGTGCCGTTGGCTTCCGGCACCACGACACCGGCGTTGTCGCTGCGATCGAGCAGGAAGGTTACGTCGCCGCCATCCATGGTGCGAAGGATGTCGAGCAGGTAGCGCGCGTTGTAACCGATCTCCATCTTGGCGGAGTCATACGCGCACGTGAGTTCTTCCACCGCTTCGCCCACGTCCGGAGTCTTCACCGAAAGTGTGAGGCGGTCGTCCTCGACCATCAGCTTGACCTGGTGCGTGATGGCACTGGAGAGAATGGAAACGCGGCGGCAGGCGTCCGTGAGTTCTTCGCGGCTCACGGTCATCTTGCGCGTGTTCTTCTTGGGCATCACCTGATTGTAATCCGGGAACGGTCCTTCCAGGAGACGCGAGTAGATGACGCTGTCGCCGAGATCAAGCGTGATGTGGTTCTCGGCCAGCGAAATATTAACCGTGTCCATGTCCGCGCCCAGGGTGCGGTAGATACCGAGAGCTTTGGGCGAAACGATGACGTCCTTGTCGTTGCCGGCCGGTGCGGCTTCCGGCAACTCCACCTTGGCCAGGCGGTGACCGTCGGTGGCAACCATCGCGAGTGTGCCCTTCTTGATCTCCCACAGCACGCCGCACAACGACGGACGTGTGAGGTCGGTCGACACCGCGTAGCTGGTGCGGTTGACCATGGTTTCCAGTGTGGTGGAGGGGAGCGAGAACGAAACCACCGGCTTCTGCGACGGAAGCTTGGGGAATTCATCCGCCGACTTGCCGGTCATCTTGAACCGGCTGCGGCGGCACTTGATGGAAATGCGGTCGCCCTCTGTCTCCACGACAACTTTGTCGTCGGGAAGCGAGCGTGCGATCTCAAAGAATTTCTTGCCCGGCACCGCGACACTGCCCTGTCCGGTTGTCTCGCACGACAGCGTGGTTGTCAGCGACACATCCAGATCGTTGGCGGTCAGCGTAATCTTGCCGTCACCCTTGGTCTCGAGCAGAAACGTGGAGAGGATGGGAAGCGACGTCTTGGTGGGTACAACCGCGGCAATACCCTGCAATCCGCGGATCAAATCCTTCTGGTCAATCGTGATCTTCACTCCCGATCCTCCTTCGTCCCTTGTCTCGAAAAGCGGCGGTGGTCTGCGCAAAAATATGTGCTTGGAATTAAGGCCAGACTATATCGCAGGGGTCCGCGCGTCGCAACCGAGCAGTGGCCCGGGCCGGCAGAAAAACGTTAGTAACTAGCGGCGACGGTTGCTGTCCACGTGGTAGCGGGATTTCACCGCGCCCCAGGTGCTCGCCTCAACCGGCACGGGGGTGGGACTGAACTTCTGGATCCGGTCGTGGAGCGGGTCGGAAACGTAGAGATTTCCGTCGGTATCGATGGCGACGTCCTCGGCGCGTAGAAACTGCCCGTCGCCCTCTCCCTCTCCTCCAAACTTCAGCAGGAACTGGCCGTCCGGCGTGAACTTCTTCACCCAGCTGGGAACCTGGTCCACCACATACACATTGCCTTCGGCGTCGACGGCCAGGCCCCGCGGCGCCTCAAACTGGTGGTCTCCCAACCCAAAACCTCCCCAACTCAACACAAAGGCTCCATCACGCGTGAAGCGTTGAACACGAAAATTGGCAGAGTCACTGACGTAAACGTCGCCTGCGTCATCAACCGCCACACAGGCCGGGAGGTTGAACTCACCGGGGCCGCTCCCCGGAACACCCCACATACCCAGAAACTGCCCCGTGGACGTGAACTTTTGAATCCGCGAGTTGTAGGCGTCGGCGACAAAAACCTCAAAGTGGTGGTTCACCGCAACGCCGATGGGCCAGTGGAACTGCCCGGGGTCCGACCCGTTCGCTCCCCACAGGCGCACCAGGTCTCCCCCGGGAGAGAACTTCTGGATGCGGTGGTTGTTTCGCTCGGCCACGTAGACAAAGCCGCTGTCGTCGACCGCAGTACCCAGTGGGATGTCAAACTGCCCGGGTCCGGTTCCGGGTGATCCCCAAGCCGTCACAAAGACCCCGTTGCTGGTGAATTTCTGGATGCGCTGGTTGTTGCGATCCGCGACGTAGACGTAACCGTCGTTGGAAACCGCGAGGCGCCTTGGAAAGTTGAACTGTCCGTCACCGGTTCCGGATGAACCCCAGTGCATGAGAAAAACCGGGAGGGTGTCGGCGAGAAGGAGTTGGGGTGTTGCCACCATTCCTGCCAGCACGACGATGGGGAAAAGGCGTCGCACCATGGGTCTCTCCTGTCTTCTCTACTAGTGTATTAGATTAAATAAAAAAGTAGTAGCAGTAGGGTTGGTTGAAATGTGTACGGGCACGCGCAGTTCGATACCCTGCCATTAAATACGGGAAAGACGGGATCGGGACAGGATGGGGAGACGGTGTGGGCAATCGCGCTGTTCACCCACAGGGGAAAACTTTCCCCGGATACTCCACACTATTTCTCCCCACTGTGTGGAGAAGTTCTGGTGTGGACAACTATCCCCATGGCAACAAAAAAAAGAAGGCCGGGAAGCGTATCGATCGGGCCTTGACCGTCACGATGTTCTCCCCGGCCTTCGATTGCAAAGCCGTTCTACTTCTTCGCGGTACCGCTAACTTGATAGCTCCTTGCGCAACTGACTGATGGTTGAGCGCAACGCAACGTCGCGTTCGATCAGTTCAGAGATTTTTGTGCAGGCGTGAATCACCGTGGTGTGATCGCGTCCACCAAAGCGCTGGCCGATCTGCGCCAGCGAATTGGTTGTGAGGTCGCGCGCGAGGAAGATTGCAACCTGGCGCGGGAACGCGATACGCGCGGTGCGCACCTTGGAGCGCATGGACTCCACAGGCACACGGTAATGCTGCGAGACAACCTTCTGGATCAGCGAGATGCTGGTCTTCTTGGGTGCCGTCTTCACGAAGTCCTTGAGGACGTCGTGCGCCATTTCGGCCGTGATCTCCTTCTTGTACACGCTCGCGTGCACGAGCAGTTTGACCATGCTGCCTTCCAGCTCGCGGATATTGCTCTTAACACTGTCCGCGATAAGACCCAGCACTTCGTCCGGAATCTGGATGTTCTCGCGCTCCACCTTCTTGCGCAGAATCGCGAGGCGCGTTTCATAGTCCGGCTGCTGAATATCCGTGATGAGTCCCCACTCGAAGCGCGACACCAGCCGGTCCTCGAGGGTCGGGATCTCTTTGGGCGGACGGTCGCTTGTCACGACGATCTGCTTGTTGGCACCGTGCAGCGCGTTGAACGTGTGGAAGAACTCTTCCTGCGTGCTCTCCTTGCCGGCGAGGAACTGAATGTCGTCGATCAGGAGGAGATCCACGTTGCGATACTTGGTGCGGAACTCGTGACTGTTGCCCTGGCGGATGCCCATGATCATTTCGTTCATGAACGCTTCCGCCGAGCAGTAGTGCACGCGTGCGTGCGGGTTCTGCTTCAGCACGACGTGGCCGATGGCCTGCATGAGGTGCGTCTTGCCCAGACCCACTCCGCCGTAAATGAACAGCGGGTTGTAGACCTGCGCGGGGCGCTCCGAAACGGCCATGCACGCGGCGTACGTCATGCGGCTGTTGTTGCCCACGACGAACTCGTCGAAGATGTACTTCGGATTGAGCCGCTCGCTCTCCGGAGTCGGCTTGCGGGTCTTCGACTGCGATGTCGCGATGGGGTCGAGACGCCGAAGCGGCGTATCAGGCGGCGCGTCGTTTGCGTTCTGCAGCGCAAACTGTGCAGTCGGCCCGACGACCTTGCGCAGCGCGAACAGCATTTTGTCGGTGTGATGCTCGCTGACCCAGTCCACGAAGAACTTGCTGGGGCAGTCGATCAACACACGCGTGCCGTCCAGACCGTGCAGTCGCATGGGCTTGAACCAGGTTTCGAATGTTTGCTTGTTGACCAGCGTGGTAACAGATGCCAGGAACTCCGACCAAAGCTGGTCGTGGTCGGAGTGCCGGGAGGAAACCGACATGGGGGGAACCCTTTCTCCCACGGATTGAATCCGTTGCGGACCGGTGCTTGTTGCTCCGGATCCGCAATCCCTTCATCAACCGCCGAATCACCATACGTCCTGACCTGCCGCGCGATGCGACCGGTGAAAGCCCTTGTGTGGCCGGGGGTTCAGACACCCGGCAGCGTTTGGAAAACGCGGGTTATCCACAAATGTGGATAAGCTGCCAATCTGTTGATAACAAGTCGGTTGTGGGACAATCAGGGGCCGCGATGTCGAAGTTGTCCACACCACTTGCGATTCACTGCTATGTCAGGGGAAAAAACGAACCCCGGAAGAATTCCGAACGCAGGGCGAAGGTAGCAAAGCGCGGAGAAGCGCTTCAACGGGGAAATTGAGTTGCCCACGGGAACGGGTCAAGTGACGTATCGAAGCCCGGTTGACACCCGTGAACCTGTGGATAAGTTGTGAATTACCCACACTTACCCCCGAAAAAGTGCGTCGTCGATGCCCACCCGGACCCGGCCCAGGTGCGGCGGCTCAAAGACGGCCCCGCCGGCAGCGCCTTGACGATCCCGCGGCCGGTACGGTATTCTCGCCGTTTTCGCGCCATCCCCGGTTTCTGGAGATCGCGGCCGCTTTTCGGCCGTGCGCCTGCGCGACCATCATCACGTTCATACAGGATTGATCGAACAATGAAACGCACATTCCAGCCCCGCCTCAGAAAGCGCAAAAGAGAACACGGCTTTCGCAAGCGCATGAGCACACGCGGTGGTCGCCTCGTGCTGAGCCGTCGTCGCGCAAAGGGCCGCAAGCGGCTCTCGGCGTAGGTCCGGGATTCCGACGGAAGGCGCGCCATGGACTCTCGCGAGTCTCTGCGCGGGCCACGACGTCGCGTACGGACCCTGTCGTCTCCGTGGCAGTTTCGCTACTGCTACGACGCCGGTCGCAAAGTCGTCGCCCGTCATTCCGTCTGCTTCTTTCGAATGCCGCCCGCCGAGGACGGTATTCGCGTCGGTGTTGTTGCGAGCCGCAAGGTTGGCAACGCCGTCCGGCGCAACCGGGCGAAACGGCTGCTGCGCGAAGCTGCACGCCAGATCGTCCCCCGATTGACTGATCGCAATATGTGGATCGTCCTCGTCGCGCGCGGTTCGATTGTCGAATTGAACGCACGCGATGTTGAGGCCGACATCGAACGCGCCCTGCGCACGCAGGGACTCGTCGATACGCGAGACATCGAATGATAGGAAGTGGCTACATGCCGCGAGTGTCTTCCGCGGTGCTCACCGCACCGCTCCTGGGTCTCCTCGCCGGCTATCGCCGGTTCGTTTCACCGCTCCTGCCCCCCGCGTGCCGGTTTCACCCGGTGTGTTCGCTGTACGCAACCGAAGCCATCGCAACCCACGGTGTCGTCCGCGGCCTGTGGCTTGCGGCGCGACGGCTCGGGCGCTGCCACCCGCTGTGCGCGGGTGGTTTTGACCCCGTGCCGGGGACCGATGCGCACAACGCATCCTCAAGGGGGGTGGCGTAAGTGGCAGCCGGACTCGATCGCCGCGCACTGATTGCGTTTGGGCTCTCGATGGCGTTGTTCCTCGGGTACGACGCGCTCTACCTCGGACCCAAGATGAAGCGCGAACGCGAGCGAAAGGCCGCCGCGGCAGCGCTACTCGCAGAGAAAGAAGCGCCCGCGCGCACCGCAACCGACACCATCGGCTCGCCGTCGGCGACTCCGGAGGGCCTGGATGTACCTGCGGATGCCGACACCGCCGGCATCGCCGCCGCCGAGCGCTTTGCCAAGACCGACTCGACCCAGGCCGTCGTCGAGAAGACGGTGGTGGTGGCGTCGCCGTTGTTCGAGCTGACGTTCAGCTCGCTGGGCGGCGACATCACGTCGGCGCGCCTGCTCAAGTACCACACCAAAGAAGAGCCGGTTGAACTGCTGGAGCGCACGAGCTGGAATGGCGACCGGCTGTTGACAGCTTCCGTGAAGTCCGAGACGGGCACGCTGCCGCTGGATCGCGTGTCGTTTGAGATCACGAGCAACGGCGCCGTGGTATCGGATGGCGCGCGTGTGGACGTTGGCGGCCCCACCGAGGTGGTCTTCCGCGCTGCCAGCAACGGCGGCGTCGTTGAGCGCGCGTACCGCTTCCAGCCCGACCGCTACGATTTTGAAGCCAGCGTGCGCGTGCTGGGCACCGCGTTTCCGGGTGCGTCCAGCGTCACGTGGAGTTTTGGTCCCGGGCTGCGCACCATCGAGGCCAACGCGTCCAACGACCACCAGGCCTTCCGCGCCTCGGTTCTGCTGGGCGAGGAACTGCACCGCAAGAAGCCCGGCGACTTTGGTCGCAAGGAATCCGAGGCCTTCAGCGGCACGCTCAACTTTGCGAGCGTGCAGTCCAAGTACTTCCTGGCCGCGATGTACCCCGCGGAACCCACGCGTGCCGAGATCGAGATCGAGGGCCGCAAGCTCACGCATGAGATCACCCAGCACGTGACGCTGCCCGCGACCACCACCGCTGGCGACGCGACCCAGTCGATGCGCGTGTACCTGGGCCCGCTCGATTACAAGGGACTCGAGGGTCTGGGTGTGGGACTCGAGCGCAACGTGGAGCTGGGCTGGAATCTGATTCGTCCGGTGAGTGCCGCCGTGCTGTGGTGCATGGTGCAGCTGCACAAGGTGATCCCCAACTACGGCTGGGTCATCGTCATCATTTCCATTCTGGCCAAGGTGCTCTTCTACCGGCTGACGCACAAGAGCTTCAAGTCGATGAAGGAGATGCAGGACCTGCAGCCGCGCATGCAGGCCCTCAAAGAGAAGTACGGCAACGACAAACGGCGCATGAGCGAAGAAACCATGCGTCTCTACAAGGAGGCCGGCGTCAACCCGCTGGGCGGCTGTCTGCCGATGCTCCTGCAGATGCCCGTGTTCATCGCACTCTACAACGTGCTGAACTACACCATCGAGCTGCGCGGTGCGCCGTTCTTTGGCTGGATCAATGATCTGTCACAGCAGGACGTGCTCTTCCGCATGCCCTTCAGCATTCCGTTCCTGGGCGACGCGTTCAGCCTCCTGCCGCTCCTCATGGGCGGGGCGATGTTTGCGCAGACCAAGCTGGGCGGCTCGCCCACCGGTGCCGCGTCGCCGATGCCGCCGGGATACAACACCATTCTGCCCATCGTGATGACGTTCTTCTTCTACAAGATGCCGTCGGGCCTGGTGATCTACTGGATCATCAACACGGTGCTCTCGGTGGCGCAGCAGTATTACGTGGTGAAGAGCCACCCGGCTCCGGCCGCGGTGGTGGTGCAGGAAGCACCCGCCAAGAAGAAGAAGACCAAGCGCGGCTAAGGCACAAGCATGGCAGCCACCGTCGAAACCACCGGCAAGACGATCGAGCAGGCGCTTGAGAAAGCGCTGCGCGAGCTGGGTGCGCGCAAGGAAGACGTCGACATCAAGCTCGTCGAAGAGACGCACGGCGGACTGCGCGGGATCTTTGGCGGAAAGCTGGTGCGCATTCGCGTGACCCTGCGCGAGGGTGCGGTGGCGACGGGTGCGGTTACCACCGACACCTCCGACGTCATCCGCGAGATCATCGGCGAGGTGCTGGGCTACATGGGTGTGGATCACTCCATCACCATCGAGGAGTCGGAGGACACCACCTTCGTGAACATCACGTCGGAAGGACTGGACGGACTCCTGATCGGTCGCCGCGGCGAAACGCTGGGGTCCATCCAGCACATCGTGAACCGCGTGTTCACCAGCCGGACCGGCCGCCACAGCAAGATCACCGTGGACGTGGGCGGCTACGTGCGTCGCAAGCACCGCCTGCTGGTGGAGAAGGCGCAGAAACTGGCCGAGCGCGTGCGCCGCACGCAGCAGGAGTTCGACTTCGAGCCGCTCAAGGCATCCGAGCGCCGCATCATCCACCTGGCGGTGTCGGAGTTTGACGACGTCACCACCTACACCATTGGTGACGGCCTTCTGCGCAAGGTGGTCATTTCTCCCCGAACCTCGGCCACCGAGGACCTGCCCCGCGACTGACCGGATTTTCTCGCGCGCAACGGCCGGTCCTTAGTACATTGATGACCGCCCCCGTTGTGACGATGCACAGACTTCTTCTTTTCTTCGTCTTTCTCTGCGTGGCGGGCACCGCGGGTGCGGCCACGTTGCGCGGAGTTACGCGCGACGCAAAGTCCAGCCAGCCGCTTTCCTTTGTCTTTGTCACCGTGACCGGGCGTGCCGCGGCCGGCGATTCCATTCGGACCGGGACGCAGAGCCTTGCCGACGGGCGCTACCAGGTGAGCCGGCTCCCGGGCGGCCGCTATCTCGTGAGCTTTGCGCGCGTGGGGTACCTGACGCGCGAAGACAGCGTGATTGTCGCAAGCGACACCACCGACGTCAGCCTCGACACGGCCCTCGATCTCACCCCTGTGCCGATGCAGGAAGTGCGAGTCGAGGCCGACCGTTTTGCAAAGATGCGCGAGCAGCAAACCGGGTTTGTGTCGCTGGATGCAAAGCGCCTGTCGTCGCTCCCCGGGATTGCGGAGGGCGACCCCATCCGGTCGTTGCAGCTCGTCCCCGGTGTGAAGGCGGCGTCGGACTTTTCGAGTGCGCTGTATGTGCGCGGCGGCGGGCCCGACCAGACGCTGGTCTTGCTGGACCGCACGACGGTTTACAACCCCACGCACGCGTTTGGTTTCTTCTCCACTTTCAACGCCGACGCAACCGGTGCGGTGAACCTCTATAAAGGAGCGTACCCGGCCGAGCACGGGGGCCGGCTGGGAGCCGTCCTGGATGTTCGCTCGCGGGATGCGATCGCGCGCCAGTTTGCAGGCAAGCTGGGCATCAGCACCATCGCGTCGCGACTCGCACTGGAAGGCGGGCTGGGCGGTGGCTCGTGGGCCATCAGCGGACGCCGCACGCACCTGGAACCGTTGCTCGGGCTGATCCGCGACGAAGACACCGAAGTCCCCGACTACTTCTTCTTCGATGGCAACGGCAAGCTCTCGCTGCCGGCGGGTGCGGGGCGCCTGGAGTTCTCGCTGTACACCGGCGAGGACGTGCTGGATTTTGTACCCGACGAAAACACGTATCTGAATCTGCGCTGGGGCAACACCGTGTCGACCGGGAGTTTCTTTCACCCGATGGGAAGCACGGCACTCTTCACCGGACGGCTGTCGTTCAGTGACTACGCGAGCAACACCACCGCCACCATCTTCACAACACCGGTTTCGTTCGAGAACCAGATTCGCGACTACACCGCCGCGGCGGAGGTGCAGTGGGAAGCAAGCCTGCGCCATGCCTTCACCACCGGAATCCAGGTGGCGTCGTACGACGTGGCGTTCTCGCGCGTGTTCAACAACGACCTCCTGACCGACTACCGGCGCAAGCCCGTGGAGCTGGCCTCGTTTTTGGAGGATCGCTGGACACCGTGGACCGGTACCGTCATCAACCCCGGTGTGCGCGTGCGCTACATCAACGACGGCAAACGCTGGCTCACGGAACCGCGTCTTTCCATGGCGCAGACGGTGAGCGAGACGGTGCGCCTCAAAGTGGGCGGCGGCATCTACCACCAGTACCTGCAGCTCGTTGCAACAGAAGCGGTCTCGGCCGCGGACTTCTACGTTCCGATTGACGAAAGCGCGGAAGTGGGACGCTCGTGGCAGGTAGTGGGCGGCCTTGACTGGCGCGTGAAACCCGCGTGGCTTGCCTCGATCGAGGGCTACTACACCGACCTCTCCAATCTGGTGCTGCTCGACAACACGTCGCCAACCGACCAGGAGAACGTCACCGCCGACGACCTGTTCTTCCTCGGCGGCACCGGCTACGCCACGGGCGTGGAGCTCTTCTTGAAGCGCGACGTCGGCGCTTTGACCGGATGGTTTGGGTACACGCTGGGTTGGACGCGGCGTACGTTCCCGGAAGTCAACGAAGGCGGCGAGTTTCCTCCCAAGTACGACCGGCGTCACGACGTGAGTGTCGCCATGGAGTACGCGCGCGGCCCGTGGCGTTTCACCGGGGCGTTTGTGTACGCCACCGGGCAGGCGTTCACGCCGGTATCGGGGCGCTATTCGCTTCGCAACCCGACCACGGGTGTCATCCCGGAAGACATCGAGCTCCTCTACGACGACCGCAACAGCGCGCGCCTGCTTCCTTACAACCGGCTCGACCTGGGGGTCGCGCGCGACTTCTCGATGTTCGGCGCGCGCGCGGAGTGGTCGCTTGAATTGTTCAACGTGTACAACCGGCGCAACGAGTGGTTTGTGCAGTACAACCGTGACGAAGTCACGGTGGATGCGGAGGTCGCAAAGATGCTGCCCATTATTCCCAGCCTGGGGTTGACGGTATGGTTCTAAAGCGCGTGTTGCTCGCGGTCCTGCTGGCGTTGTCGGCGTCGTCGTGCTCAACCGAGCGCGACGAGAACGATTTTTTTGCACCCGGAGGTGTGGGGATCCCGGTTGTGGATGCGATGCTGGTGGTGGGGCGCCCGTTCTCCGACGTGTACCTGACGCGCACCCTGGCTCCCAACCAGTCGTTTACACTCGAGCGCGCGGCAATCCGCGGGGCCACCGTGAGCATTCGAGACGACTTTGGCAACGTGATCGGCTACTCGGAGGACGGAGACATTCCGGGGCGCTACCTGTCGATGGTGCCGACGAGCACGCGGGTGCTCCCTTCACGCACGTACCGCTTGAGTGTGACGCTCGATGACGGCAGTCTCCTGCGTGCCACCACCACGACACCGCGCCAGATCGATGTCGCGTCGTGGGTGCTGCTGGACGACACCGGAACCCAGGTGTTGCAGGAGCTCTCCACGTTTGCGGATCACGGCGATACCGTGTACGCGGAGCCCGAGAACCAGATCCAGTATCCGGAAGGTCTGATTGAGGTACGGCTGAACAGTGCGCCGGCGACCGGGTACCAGCTTGGTCTCGCCAGCCTGGACCTTGGATCCCAACTACTGATCGACACGGACTTCCTGGACGACGAGGACATCGAATCCTTCACGCGCACCAACAGCTCGCCGCCCTTTGAAGCCAACGAGACGTACTTCCGCGTGCCGTGGTTTGCGGTCTACTACGAGGGCCGTTACAAGCTGCGCCTGTTCGCGATGGACCGCAACTGGTACGACCTCGCGCGCACCGATCCGGTGCTGGGCGGGGGTGGCATCGGCTTTGGCGGCGAAGCGGGCGACAACACGACGCGCCCGATCTTCCATGTCGAGGGCGGCATCGGGTTGTTTGGATCGATGTCCGCGGACTCGACCGGGTTCTACGTCGTCCCGCCGCCGAACTAGCTCGCCCGTTCTGTTCGGGGCCTGTCGCTTCGACACCCCGCACGCCTGCGGGCGCGCGGGGGCCCCGTCTCAGCGCCACCCGAACAGAACTGCGTTACGCGCTCCAGCGCGCCTCGTGATTTCGCACTCCGCCCGACATGTCGTGCGGGCCTCTGGTCGTCTCAGCCTCTTACCCTCGGTACGTCATGCTAGTATCGGCGAATGCGCCACACGGATACGATTGCCGCCCTGTCGACACCGCCCGGGGAGTCCGGCATTGCGGTCATTCGCGTCTCGGGGGTTAACGCCATTGAGTTGCTGGGGAAGGTGCTGCGGACGCCGGCGGGGCGCGCGTTTGAGGGGTTTGAGCACCGGCGTCTGTATCACGGCGGCTTTTTTGATTCCAACGACGAGCGCGTGGACGACGTGATGGCGGCAGTGATGCGCGCGCCGGAGACGTACACGGGCGAGGATGTGGCGGAGATCAGTTGTCACGGGGGGCCGGCGGTGGTGGCGCGGGTGCTGGAGGTGTTGTTTGCCGCCGGCGCGCGGCCGGCGGAGCCGGGAGAGTTCACGCGCAGGGCTTTTCTGAACGGGAAGATGGATCTCATTCAGGCCGAAGCCGTGGCCGACCTGATCCACGCCCGCACGGAGTTGCAGCGTGTGGTGGCGGAGCGCCAGTTGGCCGGCGGACTGTCGCGGCGCATCGACGCGCTCGCGGACGAGATGCTGAATCTCCTGGGCGTCATCGAAGCCAACATTGATTTCATCGAGGAAGGTATCGACGCGCTGGATCTTCCCGCCACGCTGGCGGTGGTCGCGCGCCAGCGTGCAGAGCTGGAGGATCTTCTGGCCACGGCTCCCATGGCGCGGCCGCTGCGCGACGGCTTCCGGGTGGTGATCGCGGGCCCGGTCAACGCGGGGAAAAGCAGTCTCTTCAACCGGCTGGTGGGCGAATCGCGCGCCATCGTCACGGAGATTCCGGGGACCACGCGCGACGTGCTGCGCGAGACGGTGGTAATGGACGGAGTTCCGTTTGTGCTGCACGACACGGCCGGGCTTCGCGCGGACACGGGCGACCCGATCGAGCGCATCGGGATGGATCGCGCCCGGGACGCCGCGCAAACCGCGGACGTGGTGCTGTTTGTCGCGGACGGATCGCTGGAAACACCGGGGCCCGCCGCACTGGCGCGGGCATGGGGGGACCTCGACGCGGCTCATTCCATCGTGGTAATAAACAAGTCGGACCAGCCGCAGACGGCCGCCTGGCGTGGCGCGCGCTTTGACGGCGTCGCGACGGTCCGTGTCTCGGCCACGAGCGGCGAGGGCCTTCCCGATCTGCGAGACGCGATGGCGAGGCTGACCGGATCCGCGGCCCTGGTGCGTACCGCGCGGGCGCGGGCGGTTTTGAACGCGCGCCTGGTCTCGCTTCTGGAGTTGGCGCGGGCCCAGGTGCTGGACCTGGAGCGGATGCTACAGAGTCGGGAATCGCTGGAGCTGATGGCGGTCCCGGCGCGGTCCGCGCTTGGCTACTACGAGGATGCCACCGGGCGTCGTTATCAGGAAGGCCTGCTGGACGTCATTTTCTCGAGGTTTTGCATCGGCAAATGATTGTCAACTTTCGGGCGTCGGCTTTGTCAACATTGCGACGTCGTTATTGTCAACCTATCGGACCGTTCTCTTTGTCAACCAATCGTGACTAAGACCTATCAAATCATTGTGATCGGAGGCGGACACGCGGGCTGCGAAGCGGCCCTGGCGTCGGCCCGAATGGGCATGTCCACCCTGCTCGTCACGCTTCGTCGCGATCGCATTGGCCATATGCCCTGCAATCCCGCCGTGGGCGGGCTGGCAAAGGGGCACCTGGTCAAGGAGCTCGACGCCCTGGGCGGCGAGATCGGCCGCCTGACCGATCGCGCGGGCATCCAGTTCCGCATGCTGAATCGCGCAAAAGGGCCTGCCGTATGGAGTCCCCGCGCTCAAGTTGACAAAGTCCTCTACGCCCGGCTGATGCAGGAGACCGTGGCCCGCCAGCCAAACCTGGAAGTTGCCGAGTGTGAAGTGGAGCGGATTCAGGTTGGCTCCGCGGGGTTCGAAGCGGTGCAGCTGGCCGGAGGCGAGATTGTCAACGCAGGCGCCTGCGTACTGACGACCGGGACGTTTCTCCGCGGGTTGATGCATACGGGCGAGTGTAAGACCGAGGGTGGGCGCGAAGGTGAGCCCCCCGCCGGGTCGTTGTCGGCCAACCTCCGGGAAATGGGCCTTCGCATGGGCCGCCTCAAGACGGGAACGCCCCCGCGCCTGTATCGCGACAGCGTGGATCTCACGCGCTTCGCCCCGCAGCCCGGCGACGAAACGCCGACACCGTTTTCTCACCATACCCAGCGCATCGAGCAGCCGCAGGTATTGTGCTACCTCGGATACACAACGGAAGCGACGCACGACGTCATTCGCAGGAATCTCTCGCGGTCACCCATGTACGGCGGTGTGATCGAAGGCATCGGCCCGCGCTACTGTCCGTCCATAGAAGACAAGGTGGTGCGCTTCGCCGACAAGACGCGGCACCAGATCTTCATTGAGCCGGAGGGCATCGACCACCCGGAGCTGTACCTGAATGGTATTTCGACCAGTTTGCCGGCGGATGTGCAGCTTGAGATTCTCGCGTCGATACCGGGGTTTGAAAATGCGCACATGGCGCGGCCGGGCTACGCGGTGGAGTACGACTTTTTCCCGCCCGAGCAACTCACGCGCACCATGGAGTCCAAGTTCATTGCCCGACTTTACTTTGCGGGTCAGGTGAACGGCACGTCGGGTTACGAGGAAGCGGCGGCGCAGGGCTTCATGGCGGGCGTCAACGCCGTCCTCGCGCTGCGCGGCGAGGAGCCGCTGGTGCTGGATCGTGACGAGGCGTACATCGGCGTCATGCTGGACGACCTTACCACCAAAGAGATAGACGAGCCGTACCGCATGTTCACCAGCCGCGCCGAGTTTCGTTTGCTGCTGCGCCAGGACAACGCGGATGAGCGCTTGATGGAAACCGGCGTGCGCCTGGGATTGATTGATCCGCGCGCGTACGATCGGGTTCGCGAACGCGTGGAACGCGTGGAGCGCGCGGTGTCCATATTGACGGCGTCGCAGTTTGCGGCCGCGGCCGGCAATCCGGTGCTGGAGTTGGCCGGGCTGGACCCGGTGCGACATGGTGCGTCGCTGCGCGACGTGTTGCGCCGCCCGGGCGTGCAACTCGCGCACCTGCGCGCATGCACCGAGCTCAATATTGATTGCGCGCTGGACGACGCGATCGAGTGTGCGGTGAAGTACGAAGGCTACGTTGCGCGCCAGGCGCGCGATGTGGAAGTGGTGCGCGACCTGGAAGCGCGCGCGATCCCGCGCGACTTTGACTTTGCGCGCGTGACGGGCTTGAGCACCGAAGCCCGCGAGAAGTTGTCGCGCAAACGCCCGGAAACCATCGGGCAGGCGTCACGAATCGCCGGCGTGCGCGCATCCGACCTGTCGATTCTCGCCGTGCACGTGGAGCGAGCGCGCCGCGTGGCGGGTTGACCATGCCCGGCTTTGACCCCGTCGAATCTTCGCAACTTATTGTAAATAAATACGTTACGATTGACAGTCGGGCTCGCGCCCTGATCGCGGCACACCTCGCCGAGACGCTGCGCTGGACCGAGGACATCGCACTGGTCTCGCGTCGCGATCCCGTCGCGGCGGTGGAGCGGCTCCTGGCCGAGAGTATCGAGATGGAGCGCCTGGCCGGCGACTCGCCGCGCTCGCACATTCTTGACATTGGCTCCGGCGCCGGCTTCCCCGGCATGGCGTGGGCGTGCCTGCACCCGGAGTCCCGATTTCTCCTGGTCGAACGGCGGGAGAAGAAGGCCGCATTCCTCGAGCGAACCGCGCGCTTGCTTCGACTGAACAACGTCGATGTGTTTGTGGGAGACGTTCGCGACGCAGCACTCCAGCCCGAGTGGGCGGCAGCGTTTGATTTTGGCGTCACCATGGCCGTTGGAGATCCGACCGCGATCGCCCGCGAGCTGCGCGCGCTACTAAAGCCCGGCGCACACTTCCTCACCACCTTCCCCCGCGACCTCGCGTCGCCCCCGCAACCCGGCCCCCTGTTTCACGTGAAAACTACCGTTGACGGTGAGTTTGGGCGGTACGCGCTCTACACCCTCGGCGTATAATTCGCTCTGACGGCACGGCCGTCTGATCCAACATCGAAAGAGGAGGTGCCGATGCGACCCGCATCGACAAAGTTGGTCATCTACGCCGCAGTCCTCGTGATTGCGGTGGTTGCCTGCTCCAAGAAGAAGAAGGAGATGGGTGACAAGGAGTATCAGGTCCTGGCGGAGTACGTTTCCCCCGAGGACTCATTGCCCAAACTACGTTTCCTGGACTCCGGTCTCGTCTCCATCAACGACCGCTGCGCGGTTCGTAAGACGAAGCTGAGTACCAAAATGCCGGCTGTCTACGTGAACGGGCAGCCAGTTGGCTTCTGCTGAACTCCGTGTGCTGCGGCCTTCGTGCAAGGCCCTGAACGTTTCCTCACAGACCTGGGTGTAACGCTCCCGTGCGCCGTGGATCCTTCCAAGCAGGCAGTGTTCGACACCGCGCATCGCGTACTCGTTAACCACGAGGCGTACTTTGTTTCCAGTGGTGAGGCGCTGCTCACGTTCGTGGCGGAACCTTACAAGTTCTCTGGCAAGGTCACCGATCCCGTAAGCCTCGTGCGCTTCCAGCCCAACGACCTGTCGCCGCGTCGGTCCCACGGCGGACGTCTGTTCTTCTTCGAGACGAACCAGACGGCAGCCGCGTTCGACGGCAACCTGGAGATGTACGGAATCCCCAGGCCCATGATGAAGGAGAAGACCTAGGTCCTCTCCCGACCTGTTTCACGTGAAACACCCCGGGCCGAACGCGCGGCCCGGGGTGTTTTGCTTTTCGCATGTTTCACGTGAAACATCTGACCGATGAAAAAGCGTGGATCATGTTTCACGTGAAACACAATCCGCTTGATTCCGGATTCGCGCTCCCGCTATTCTACGAACAGCCGACTCCCCACGCGATGTCAGTGTAACTAGTTGTTACGAAAGGGATTAAATGATTAGTCGTACATGGCGACTGGCCGCTCTCGTGGGCCTGCTCGTGGGGTGCAGTGGCGGCGACGACGGTACCGGCCCCCCGCCGGCCAACCGCGCGCCCACAATCGCATTTACATTTACCAAGCTCGGGGTTGTCAGAAACCTCCCGGTGGACCTGACCGTCGCCGTGGATGACCTCGACGACGATCCCCTAACGATCACCTGGTCGATCACCCGTGGCTCCCTTGTCGCGCAGAACGCCGCCAAGACGGTGATGCGCTGGACCGCTCCCAGCGCGGTCGGTCCTGACACCGTGGTCATTTCGGTGTCGGACGGAACCGTGACCAGGTCTGTAACTGAAGTAGTGAAAGTTGGTTGGCCGGCTACGGGGCAGACCGCATTGTCAACTTATCTCAAGTCGCGCTCGCCCTACATTGTTTCGGCGCCCGCCATCAGCCCCAACATCATGGTGGAGCAAGGGCAGGTCTCCAACATCGAGCCCGGTACCGAGCTCCTTATAGATACGCCCCTAACCGTGTTCGACGTCATCGGCACCCTGAACGCCAATGGCTCCCCGGGCGAACGCGTCGTCATTCGTCCCAACGACCGCACGTTCAAGTGCGGCGACGAGCGCGGCTGGTGGGAGGGAATCCGGGGTGCGACGCTGAGCGACGGGATCAACACGTACCACGGGCAGGTAAACCTCACCTACGCAGAGATCCGCGAAGCGAACAACGCGGTGCGCCTGCGCGACGGAGCCGGCGCGGTCATCCTCGACACCCGCATCCTGTGCAGCGGCACGTCGGGCGTATTTATCGAGGGCAACGGCTCGCTCATCATCGAGCGCTCCGAAGTGAGCAACGGCCGCGACAACGGCATCTCGGTGAGCGCCATATCGTCACTTCCCGACACCGTGAGTATTCGCGAGTGCGTGATCTCCATCAACGGCAACGCTGGGATCAAGCTGGATCTCAACGATGTGGACAAGGAAGTCCCGATCGACATCATCCAGAACCGGATCACGATCAACTTCTCGCGCGGCATCACGATGGCGCATTCGGTATTCCCGCGCATTCATCGCAACCACTTCAGCGGGAACGGTGTGGAGGCGGGTGTGATGAACATCTATCTCGAAGAGGGTTACCCGGGCGCTGCCGCGGGTGCCGCGCAGCTGGATGCAACGTGCAACTTCTGGGGTGCAGTTGTGAACCAGCAGTCCACCATCGACGCCACCATTCGTGACATTCTGGATTCCGGCGGAGTGGGGACGCGCATGGTCACCAGTCCGTGGCTGAACGTGGATCCGCTTACGTCCAACCCGGTTTGCCCCTGACGACGGAGACGCATGGGACGCATCATCGCAATTGCCAATCAAAAGGGCGGAGTCGGCAAGACGACCACCGCGGTCAACCTGTGCGCGAGCCTGGCCGCCGCGGAACGCAAGACACTTCTGGTCGACATGGACCCGCAGGCCAACGCGTCGTCGGGTGTCGGTATCGACCGCTCGGCGCTGACGCTCACGGTCTACGACGCACTCTTCGACGACAACCTCGTGACCCAGGCAATCGTCCCCACGATGATGCCGTTTCTGTTTGCACTCCCCGCGAGTCCGGCCCTCGCGGGTGCCGAGATCGAACTGGTGCCGGAGCCGCAGCGTGAGTTTCGTCTCCGCCGTGCACTTGCGCGCGTGCGCGACGACTACGAGTACATCGTGGTCGACTGCCCGCCAAGTCTCGGGCTTCTCACGCTGAACACGCTCACCGCCGCCAGCTCGCTCCTGATCCCGCTCCAGTGCGAGTACTACGCGCTGGAAGGGTTGAGTCAGTTGCTGGCGACGGTCAAGCTGGTGCAGGCATCGCTCAACCCGAACCTCGGCATTGAAGGTGTTCTGCTCACGATGTACGACAAGCGGTTGAACCTGACGACGCAGGTCGCGCAGGAAGCCGCGAATTTTTTTGGCGACAAGGTTTACAAGACGGTGATTCCGCGCAACGTCAAGTTGAGTGAGTCACCCAGCTTCGGAAAACCCATCATTCTGTACGACGTTCAATGCCTGGGTGCGAGAAGCTATCTCGACCTGGCGCGCGAGGTGATTGGCGATGTCCACTAGGAAAGTACTGGGACGCGGACTCGAGGCCCTGATTCCGGTCACCAATATTGCGGCCGAGCCGCAGCCGGGTGAACCGGTCAACGAGATCCCCATCGATGCGATTGCGGCCAACCCCTTCCAGCCGCGCAAGCGTTTTGACGACGCGCGCCTGAAGGAGCTGGCCGAGAGCATCAAGTCCGACGGCGTTCTGCAGCCCGTCGTGGTGCGCCGCCACAACGGCGGCTACCAGCTCATCATGGGCGAACGGCGCCTGCAGGCCGCGCGGCTGGCCGGCGTGCCCTCCATTCCCGTGGTCATCCGCGAGGTCCGCGATGCGGATGCGCTGCGTCTGGCCATCGTGGAGAACATCCAGCGCGAGAACCTGAATGCCATCGAAGAGGCCCAGGCCTACCGCCGGCTGATCTCCGAGTTCTCGGTGTCGCAGGGCGACGTCGCAACCATGGTCGGCAAGGACCGCAGTTCCGTTGCCAACACGCTGCGCCTGCTCAACCTCCCCGAAGACGTGCAACGTTTCATTGAAGTCGGCTCGCTGACCGGCGGCCACGCGCGCGCACTCCTCTCTCTCCCGACACAGAAGGAGCAGAGTGCGCTTGCGAAGCGCATCGTCGAGCACAACCTGAGTGTGCGCCAGGTGGAAGCAGAAGTGGGACTCACGCGCCGGCGCAAGGATGCGCCGGGTCGTCCGGCCAGGGAAAAGCCGGCGCACCTCCAGGAACTGGAGCGCGCTTTCTCGCAGCATCTCGGCACCCGCGTTGCCATTCACGAGAAGCGTGGCGGCAAGGGTCGCATCGAGATTGAGTTCTACAGCTTCGACGACTTCGAACGGCTTGCTTCCGAGATGCGCGTGCCTCTGCCGCGCTGACCCCACATCGATGCCGACGAAGCAGTTCTCGGTCATCGTCGTCCCGCACGACAACCGCACGACGTGGAATTTCCGCGTCTCCTACCGGTGGGTGTATGCGTTTGTGATTCTCGCCGCGGTGGGAATCTTCGCGGGGCTCGCCTTCATGATCACCTACGGACGCGTGGCGGGAGTGGCACAGCGATCGGTGATGCTCAAGCGCGAGAACACCGAGCTCCGTCACCGCCTGGCAGAGGTGGATTCCCTCAAGACCGAGATGCTCCAGCTCCACATGCTGGGCCTCCAGATGAAGTCCATGCTGGGCGTCCAACTTTCCCCCGAGGACAGTGTCCTGGTGGCAAGCCTTTCACCGGCCGATCAAACTCCGGCCATCTCCAGTGAGGAGGAATTGGGGGGGGTGGGTGCCGGTGAGCAGCGCCTCATGCTGGAGTCCATGCCCTCCATCTGGCCGCTAAGAGGCTATGTGACAAAGGAATTCTATATAACTGGCGGAGAAAAATCTTCTGACTATCACCCGGGCATGGACATTGCTGCCTCACGTGAAACACCGGTGTTCACAGTGGCGGACGGTGTCGTCGAGATGAGCGGTTTCGACGAGACCTACGGGTGGATGGTAGAGGTCGATCACGGTTACGGAATCCGCACGGTCTATGGACATAACTCGCGGAATCTGGTAAATGTGGGGGACCGAGTCAGTCGTGGACAGACCATCGCCTTCGTGGGGAGCACCGGTAAAAGTACGGCCCCGCATCTTCATTTCGAGGTTCGCGAGAACGGCGTCCCCGTCGATCCGCGGAAGTACCTGCTGAACTGACGAGCGCACTCATCGGAGAGGGGACCGCAACATGTTGAAGTCAGGCTTCAAGGGGAATCAGACGAACGAGGAGGCGAAACCGATGTTTGGTAAGGACGGAGAAATCACGACGACGCAGTCGTCGGCACTCAATTCGATGATCGGTCAGGGCTGCAAGCTCAAGGGCGACATCGAAATCCAGGGCACTATTCGGATCGATGGTCACTTTGAGGGTTCGATCTCGAACCCTGACACCCTCATCATCGGCAAGGGCGGCGTCGTCAAGGCCGAGGTCAAGGTCAAGAACGCCATCATCGGCGGCAAGCTCATCGGCAACATCGCTGCGGCGAACAAGATCGAGTTGCAGAGCGGTTCGCACGTCGAAGGTGACATCCAGACGGCGCGTCTCGTCATCGACGAGGGCGTCTTCTTCGAAGGTAACTGCAAGATGGGCTCGCAGCCGGCCGGCACCGTGTCGTCCCGCGAGAACGAGAACACGACCAACAACGCAAACTGGCAGAAGAAGGACGAGAAGCGTCCCGAGCCGGTTGGCGCCCGTTAGTCTCTCAAGTTCCCATCCGCCGTTCATCGCACGCCTCCGGGCCCACAGGCCCGGGGGCGTGTTTGTTTTCCGACCGGGGGATTTTGGGGTTTTCCACAGTTGGGGGTGCGGGTGTGCATAAGTCTTCCGTAGTGGCCCGCTGATTCAAACGATTATGCTACATACAGTTACAGGGGTGGGCGTGGGCCACGCGGAGAGCTTTTCCACAAGCGGCCGGGCGCCGATGGTCTAACTTATTTGATTACAAAGCGATGCTGGCGACAACTTCGTGCGCTGCGCGCAAGCACGGGCGCTATCTAGTTGACGAAAAAAGGGGTTCTGCTCGGAGGCACGCCCTCAAGCACGCGCGCAATCGGTCTATTCACCGTAGGCGGGAAGGTGACCGTGGGCACGTTGCCCCCTGCGATAAAATCGCCCGCTTCCGGCGGCGCACAACCCACGTGACGCGTCAAAACCCTGCCCATCCGCTCTTCCACGCCCCGGCGCGAGCGCCACGCATAAGTGATATCAATCCCCAGGGAGGCACTCGACGATCGATCGCAAAGTCGCGCGCACGATGTGTGGTGGATTCTTTTTCCAAGTGCAGCTTTGCGTGCAAGAAAACACATTGATGCATTCCGGCGGAATCCCATAGGTTCCCGACATCTGCACCTGGGGAGATCGCGTCGGAGGGGAGTTTCGACGATCGGTAGGTTTGCAGTTCCACAGTCAGCAAGACTCTTCCGCGTCCGCCGCTCATTCTTGGAGTGCAGCGCACCTATTCCCATTCTAAGGAGAAAAGCTGTGCGTTCAACCAATCGTCCCATTGCGTCCGTTGTATGCGTATTTGCTCTGGCTTGGGTGTCAATGGCACTACGGCCGTTACCCTCCTCGGCACAAAGTCCACCGCACGTCTGGGACAGGCCGCTTGGCGGCGTAGCCGACACAGATGACGCAAACGGAGTCGCACTCGACGGCGAAGGTGATGTGCTCTCAACCGGCGACTTTGATAACGCCGCGGAGTTCGGCGGAGACGTGCTTACGAGCGAGGGGTACTCAGACGCGTTCCTGTGCAAGCACGAAGGCACGACTGGCAACCACGTGTGGAGTATTCGACTCGGTGGGACCGGCAGTGACGTCGGAAATGCAGTTGCAGTCGATTCAGGTGGCGATGTGTATCTCGTGGGAAACTTTCAGAATGTTGTCAACTTCGGCGGCGGCAACTTGACAAGCGCTGGTGGCGCTGATTTCTACGTTGCCAAGTACGATGGGACTGACGGGGCTCATATCTGGAGCAAGCGAATCGGCGGTACCGGAAATGATCGTGCGTTTGACATCACGATTGACGGCGACGGGAATCTTATTGTGGTCGGAAACTTCAACGGCTCAGTCAACTTTGGGGGTGGCTCGCTTGCATCGGTCGGAGGCAATGACATCTACATCCTGAAGCTGGAGAGTGATGGCGACTACATATGGTGCGAGGCATTTGGCAGCACCGGCCATGATACGTCGTGGTCAGTAGCAGTTGATGCGTACAACGACATTATTGTCGGAGGGTACTTCGGAGCCAGTATCGACTTCGGCGGCGGGGCGTTGTCCTTCGCAGGAGCAGAAGATCTGTTTGTTGCCAAGTTCGAAGGGGCGGATGGTGACCACCTCTGGAGTCGGGGCGCAGGTAACACCGGCAGCGATAGAGTTAACGACGTGGCTATTGCGAGCGATGGTGACGTTGTGATCATCGGCGAATTTGACGGAACGATCAACCTCGGAGGAGCCAACCTCGCGAGCGCCGGTCACACCGACATTCTGGTCGCGCGCTATACGTCGGGCGGTACGCACCTTTGGAGCAAACGTTTTGGTCAAAGCGACGCGAGAAGTGCGGATGAGGAGGGAAGCACGGTTGCCGTTCGTGCAGACGGCTCTGCAGTTGTCGCCGGCATCTTCTACGCGGGTGTTGACTTCGGTGGGGGAATGCTCACGTCCAGCATGTACGCGACAAACGGTGAATCAGACATGTTTCTGGCGAGTTTTGATTCTGACGGAGTGCATCTTTGGAGCATGAGCTTCGGCGGAGACAATGAAAGCAATTCCGATGGGTGGCAGAGACCACATGAACTGGCCCTGGATTCCCAAGAGAACATCGTCTTGGCAGGAACCTTCGAAAACCCAACCGATTTCGGCGGCGGCCTGACCTCACCGCACGGATGGGATCCTCCCATGAGCGGACCCGACGACGGCTTCATCGTGAAGTACACGCTGCCAACAATTGAAGTCGTGGACGCGGCGTTGGTCACGTGTCCCGCGGGAGATGCGGATGCGCTGGTCATCAGTTTGGACTTCGACGACGACCACGTGTTCGCGACGATTGATGCAGACTCGATCGTCGTGGGGAGTCCTTATGGCGGTACCGTCACAATGTTTGGTAATACACCCGAGGTTGCGGACGGTGACGCAACGTCCGGAAATGACTATCAAACCACGATAACCGTTCCCTACATCGGCGGGTGCAGCGAAGGCGGGATGGCAGCGTTTCCCATTCGCATCAGCGGTCGGCAGGTAGGCACCGCATTCGCACAGATCAAGAGCCCCGATTTCGATGGCAGCGGCGACGTTGATGTGGTGGATCTGGGCATCTTCGGTTCAACGAATAACAAGTGCCCGGGGGATGGTGGTTTCAATGCCTGTGCGGACTTCGTGATCTCGGGGAGCCCCTCGTGCATTGGCGTCGCGGACTATGCATTGCTCGGGAGTCACTACCCGGATGTTGCTCCTGGACCGCCCCTCTTCGTGTTGGACAACGAAACCGACACTCGCATTGGCGGGGGTGCCGTTGTCAGCGCTGAGATGGGACGCACAGATGTTTTTGTCGTTGCGCTCGATAAGATCAGCCAGACAAGCGCGGGCACCGTTGAACTCGATCTTGGCACTGGTATCGAATTTGGTGAGTGGCAAGCAACCGAAGGCGCTTTCTCATCGCTCGTGAAGGTTGCTGGCAACCGCTTGACCATTCTGGCCGTGCCTGCGAACGGTCGACCGGTTTCCGGCGGCCCATTTGAAGTTGGACGCGTCACGGTTCGCCGGGGCACCGGCGCTGATGAGGGCCCAACGCTTGTGTCGGGCCAAGTCGTCGGCCTCGATGGTTTGGTCCGAAAATTAGTTTCTGGCGGCGCTAGCGAGAGGCCGACGACGGAGAGTTGGACGGAGTTGCGCCAAAACTCTCCCAATCCTTTCAACCCGGTAACGATGATTACGTACTCGCTCGCGAACCGAGTGCGAGCAGAACTCATGGTGTTTGGTGTCGACGGCGCGCTTGTGCGTACGCTTGTAAACGACGTCAGGGAGCGGGGCGAGCATAGCGTTACCTGGGACGGAAAGAATGACCGGGGAGAGCCGGTGGCTTCGGGCGCCTACTTCTATAGATTGCGAGCAGGCAGTTTTGCGGAGACCCGAAAGCTTATGCTGTTGAAGTAGACGAGCGGTGAAGCCTTAACCAATGGGGAGGGGGCGACGCTATCGCCCCCTCCCATTTCTACCTTGGAAGCTTCGACTCCACCATTGAGTACAACACCACGCCAACCAGCGCGCAAAAGAGAGTCACCAGCATCCCCAGTGTTCCGACACCGACGTGCACCCACAGCGGACCCGGGCAGGCGCCGGTGAGTGCCCAGCCAATTCCAAAAATCAGACCGCCAATCCACAGTCCGTGCTGATACGGCTTCTTTGCGAGCGTGTAGGTGGGGCCGCCTTCCTTGTTGAGCGCGCGCTTCATGATGGCCACCGACAACGCACCGGTGGCGATCGCGGTCATGATCACGCCGAACATGTGGAAGGAGTGGAAGCGAAACATCTCCTGGATGCGATACCACGAGATGATCTCTCCTTTATAGAGCGTCACGCCAAAGAGCATCCCGCACAGAATGTAGAGAAGGTTCTTCATTAGAACAGAACCGGATAGAGGACGTGCACACACAGCAACCCGCCGGCGAAGAACGCGATGGTTGCCACCAGTGATTGCCACTGGAGAAACGAGAGCCCGCTGATGGCGTGACCCGACGTGCACCCGTTGGCATAGCGGGTGCCAAATCCCACCAGCAGTCCACCCACCACCATCATCAGGAAGCCGCGGTAGGTGGCCACCTGCGACAGACTCACCGCTTCCGCCGGCACCAGACCGTGCGGTGCGTTGAAGCCAAGTTGTGCGATGGCGTCGACGGTGCGCGGGCTCAAGTTGGAGACATCGCCGTTGGGAAAGAAGCGGGCGGCGACAAAGCCGCCCAGCACCACGCCCACCACAAATAGAAGGCTCCACGTGTCTTTCTTCCAGTCGTAGCGCAGGTGCGGCGGCTTGATGGGTGAGCAGGCCGCGGCCACGTGCCGGAGTGTGGCGGACATGCCCCAGCGGCGGTTGCCGATCAACAGCATGAGCGGCACCATGGAGCCAATGATGGGGCCCGCGATGTACCAGGGCCATGGATTGTAGAGTTCATTCATGCGCTGCATCCTCCCGGGGAGCGTGCATGTCTCCCACCAGTGTTGCAAGGCGCCGGCCCACCTCGGCCGCACCCTCAACGGTGAAGTGACAATCGTCGTAGAAATAGCGCGTGGCCTTGGGCAGTGTCGCGGACAGATCCAGCACGGGCACCCCTTCGCTCTCACCCACCCGGCGCATGACCACGTTCAGGCGCTCGAGTGCCAGATCCATAGGTTCCTCGGCATACGTGACGCCGTCGCGGTAACGCATCCACTGCCACTTGCGCGTGCCCGGGTCGACGTCGCTGTTCCACGTGGTCTGCTGCGTCACGAGTATGAGCGGCACGCGGTTGGCGCGCGCGATGCCGGCCAGCGAGCGAAGGTTGCGCTCGTAGCTGGGCTCGTCGGTGCGCGGTTCAACGTCCGTAGGCGGCACGGTCTTCTGCAAACCAATCAGGCCCGCGTAATTCGTCTTGAGCGGCCGCTCTTCCTGGAGCGCGTTGGGGTCGGCCTCGCCCTGGCCGGTGAGGTAGTACAAACGGCGTCCGATCTGCGAGCTCGTGAGCAGGCGCTTGTGCCACGGCTTCTGGTATGCCGGGCGATACTCCACGTAGTGCAGGTAGTCGTAGTTGAAGATCGAGCGCGTAAGATCGTTGATGCCGGACATCACCACAATCAGGTCCGGCTCGAGGTGCACCAGGCGCTGGCTCACCATCGCGACATGGTCATCGCTTGCCGCACCGGAAAAGCCGGCGTTGTACACGCGCGGCGTCTTGCCCGCCGGCACGCGGCCCGCGAGCTCGCGCTGCATCACGCGCCCCACTTCATCCTCGTCATCCAGATAGAAACACTCGGCGGTGCTACCGCCCACGATGAACACGCGGTACTCGTTGGCCGGTTTGGGCACCGCCAGGCTGTCGCCGCGGAATCCGTAATTGTTGGTGCTGAAGTGGTTCACGCCGGAGAGGCCGGGGAGACCCGTTTCCGCTTCCGTCACCGCGACGTAGTTCTTCGGATACTCCATGCGGATGTACTGATTGATCTGCGGCTTCAAACGCGCCTGACGCTCGTACGGGTCGGGCACCGGAACCAGCGCACGCAGCGCCAGCTCGGCCAAGAGGAACACGGCGGCCAGCGAAACCAGCGACAGCAGAATCGCGTTGCGACGGTGGGACATCAGGCGGGCCTGCCGTCGAGGGCGTCGCGCAGCGCACGCGTTACCGTGGCGACGTCGAAGGGCTTGGTGATGACGCGCGCGATGTCGCGGTCCAACGCGTGTGGCGCGATCATCCCGCTCACACCCGTGGTGAGCAGCACCGGAACCGTCGGCACCAGCGCGTGCATGTCGTGCGCCAGCTCGGTTCCCGTCCGGTGCGGCATGGTCTGGTCGGTGATCACCGCGGCAAACTCTCCCGGATGACGCCGAAACGCCTCCATCGCCTGCTCGCTGGACGTAAACGCACTCACGCGATACCCGTGCGCCTCGAGAATGCGCGACAGCATGCGCGCGATCTCGGGCTCGTCATCCACAACCAGCACGTGTTCGCCACGCCCCGTGATCTTGAGCGCCACCGCATCGTCCATGGCGTGCATCGGCACCTCGATGGCGGGAAGGTAAATGCGCATGGTGGTTCCCTGACCCTTGCCGCTCTCCACGTCGATGGCTCCGCCGTGGCTCATCACGATGCCGTGCACCACCGAGAGCCCGAGGCCGGTCCCTTCACCCGAGGGCTTGGTGGTGAAGAACGGATCGAAGATGCGTTCGAGGGTGGCCTTCTCCATTCCTTCGCCCGCGTCCCGCACCGAAAGCACCACGTAACCGCCGGGTGGCAGCTTTCCGGCGCTGAACGACGCTTCCTCCGCGAGCGTCTCGCGCGTCAGCGAAACGCGCAGCTTGCCGCCCGTCTCGCGCATCGCGTGCGCGGCGTTGGTGCACAGGTTCATCACGGCCTGGTGCATCTGCCCGGGATCCGCGTACACGCCGTCGGTATCCGTAATGACGTCCGGAACAATCTCAATGGTGGTGGGCAGTGAGGCGCGCATCAGCTTGAGCGTCTCCAGCACGATCACGTGCAGGTGCATCGGGCGCCGTACTTCGTCGCCGCGGCGAGAGAAAATGAGAATCTGCTCCACCAGTTCCTTGGCGCGCCGTGCGGCCCGCATCACCTGCTCCAGATCGTCAACCACCTCGTGACCCGCGCCCAGTGTGTGGATGGCAATGTCGGTGTAGCCCAGAATGGGCGAGAGGATGTTGTTGAAGTCGTGCGCGATGCCACCCGCCAGCGTGCCGATGGTTTCCATCTTCTGCGCCTGCATGAGCTGAAACTCAAGTTGCGCCGCCGCGTGCTCCGCCTGTACGCGCGTGGTCACATCCCACGCCACACCCGATACCGCCACCACCGTGCCGCTGTCATCGCGTCGGGGAATGTAGATGGACTCGAACACGAGGTGCCCCACCGTCACCACATCGTTGACCGGAGTGCCCGCCAGCGCCTCGCGCAGGTTGTCCTTGATCTGCGGAAAGTCCTGGTAGATCTCAAACGCGGACATCCCCACCACCTGTCCCGGCTTGAGCCCCAGCGATTCCAGACCGCGCCCCTCCGAGAGCGTGAAGATGCCATCGCGATCGACCGCAAACACCACGATGGGCGCGTGCTCAACCACCGCGCGCAGCCTTTGCTCCGTGTCGCGCAAAGATTCCTGCGCGCGCTGGTGGTCATACAGCTCGGCGCGCAGGCGCTCGATCTCGCGCTGCAGGGATTCGACAGTCGGCTTGTCTGGTTTGGAGGAGTCGGTCACGGCGTCAACTATACGCCAGCCCGCGAGCCGTCGTCGAGGTGCTCGCCCGGTTCCTGTCCTGTGGCCAGCGCGTCGCGCCAGCGAACGAACACCTGGTGCATTTCCTCGGGGTTGGTGATGGATGCGGGGAGCGGCCAGCCGGCCGGGGCCATGATGAAGGGATCGGTTTGTGCGCCGCCCGCGCCACCGTGTACGCCAACCATCTCTTCAAAGGTTTCCACAACACCTTCGCGCGGGTGGTAGCGGCCGTTCAGCACGATGTCGCCGCAATGCGGAAAGCCGTCCAGGCGCAGCAGGTGCTGCGCGGTGCGCGGACCGTAGCCGCGCAACGGGTCGATGCCTTCCACCGCACCGGTGTTCAAGTAGTGAAGCCCGCCGCGCCCCATGACGAGCGGCCCGTGCACCGATGAGCGCACCATCACAAACCCGATGCCCTCGTGTGCAACCAGGCCCTCGATCAGCTCGCGCAAGTCGGTGGCAAGTTCCTCCAGGGTGACGCGTCCGGGTGTCTGGGTAAAATAAATGTGCCCCAGATTTCCCGACGTGCACACCATGACGTCGCCGCGCGTGGGCTTCTTGCGGGACCCCAGCTCGACGGGAGCATCGTGCGTGCGTCGGCGCAGCAGCACGCGTGCCGCGCGGCCCGAGAGCTTGGGGTGGCGCATGGCTTCCGAGAGAAGTGTGTTCACGTGTCCGCGGCCCTCGGGGCGGGTGCGCGCGGCGCGCACGGAACGTTTCTGGTTCAACAGTTCGCGGACCACGTCCTCCAGTGACTTGCCGTGTTTGTGGCGGAACGGGATGCCTGGCGTCTGTCCGTGGTCGGACAGAATGACGAAGCGGTACGGGCGGGGAGCATCGGCGGCCGCGCGCGCCAGCATGGCAACGCGCCGGTCCAGGTCGCGCAGCACGCGGAGCGCGTCCTTGCGCTCGGGGCCGGCGTGGTGCGCGACGACGTCGTAGCTCACGAGCGTCATGTAGGCAATGGAAACTCCGGAGTACATTTCACTCATCATCACGTAGGCGCCGAGTTCGCGCATGAACACGCCGGAGGTTGCGCGGAAGAGAGAGAAGAACCCGCGTCGCGACACGCGTGGCGTCACGCCTTCAACGGATTGCCGCGCGGCCTCCCACGCCTCGATCGCCATCTCGCGCACCATGAGAACGAGTGCGCGCGTGAAGTTGTAGGGGCTCACGAAGAACACAAAGTAGGCACCGGTGGTTGCGGCGCGTTTGGGCGAGGACCACCGGCTGACGGTTGCAACGCTGGTGTCCGCGTCGCCGGTAAACATGTTGCAGATGCTGATGCCGTTCTCGCGCAGGAGTCCGGTGCCGCGCGAGGCACGGCTCTCGATGTGGAGTGCGTCGGCGGGATCGTTGGAAACGATCATCTCGCCGCTTTCCTTCTCGTACCAGCGGAAGCCGGGAATGTCAAAGTTGTTGCCGAGCAGCAACCCGGCCTGAACCGACGACGTCTGTGACGGCAGTCCGCAGTTCCAGCCCACGATCCGGTGCGAGCCTTTCTCCACCCAGGACGACAGTGTGGGGAGATAGCCAGCTTCCATGGCGTGCTTCAAGGTTTCCGTTGCGAGGCCGTCGAACTCGATGAACACGAGCCCCGGTGTTGGCGGGTCGGGGAACTTGCGCCCGCGCCGCGCCAGGCGGCGCACCACATTCCGGTACACGGAGTCTTCTTCGTTGAACGCAAAGATCGAGGTTGCCAGCGTGTTGACGAGCGAGAGCCCCAGGGCGGTGAGGAAGCCAAACGTGAGGCTGTCGATCTCGAAACCCGGTGTTGCCAGTGACGCGAGCCACAACACCACCGCGTTCATCAGAAGCGAGAGGAGTCCAAAGGAAAGAATGGTGAACGGAAGCGTGGCGTAGATCAGGCCGGGGCGAATGATCGCATTGGCGAGGGCGATGAGGGCAACCGCGAGCACCGCGGCACCCCAGCCATTCAGGCTCACACCCGGCAGGATGTTCGCGAGTGACCACAGTGCCACGACCTCGATGGCCCACAGCGCTGCCACCCTCCGGACAAGCGAGTAGTAGAGGGACGAGCGATGACCCATCGCCACTAGTATGGAGCGGAGAGGCTAGTTGAAGCGAACCAAATCGCCGGGGTTCACGACGCGGACGAGTACCTCGGGCGCCAGGTCAAAGGCGTGGTCCAGAAAGTCGTGCGGGGGGACGGTCAGAAAGCGCGGGCGCAACCAGCCCAGGCCGAGGGGTGCAAACGTTCCCCAGTGAATGGGTACGGCAAAGCGCGGGCGCAGCATCGTGAGCGACTCCGCGGCGCGGCGCGGATTGAGGTGGCCGTCGCCGAGTGTCGGGCCCCAGCCCCACACCGGAAGCAGTGCCACGTCGAGTGCCTCGTGGATGTTCGACATTTCGGGAAACAGATCCGTGTCGCCGGCAAAGTAAACCGCGCGATCGCCGTGCAGCAGAAACCCCATCGTCTCGCCTTCCGGCCCAAAGGGATAGCGCGTGCCGTCGTGGGTTGCAAATGTCGCGGTGACGGAAACATCTCCGATGCGCGTCGTGTAACCGGGGCCCACTTCCTCCACGTTTGCAAAACCCTCGCGCGCCAGAATGTGGCCGCTGCCATCGGGCACGATCATGCGCGTTTCGCGATGGATTCGGCGCAGCGACGGCAGGTCCAGGTGATCGAGGTGCATGTGCGAGATAAGCACCGCGTCGAGATCGAGCGCGTGCGCGGGATCGACACCGTTGGTCTGGCGGAAGATGTGTCCCACCCGGTTGCGCAGGATGGGATCCGTGAGCACGCGCACCCCGTTCATCTCGATGAGACAGGTGGCGTGTCCGACGTACGTGATATGGAGCGGTGCGCGCATGCGTCTGGATGTTGAGCAAGGAGCGGTGCGATGCGCTTTTCGAAACGATAGGCCGCAACGGGCCGCGTCAGCCCATCCGAATATGCGGGCCGGGCGCCGGTGATGCAATCGGGATCACCCGGTTGCGACGCCAGGACAGGCAAACCGGCAAAAAGTGCGTTGACTCCGGGGGGATTCCGGGTAGACTTTGGGAAGGCAGGGGCTTGCTTTCAGGGCTCTACGGGCAGGCGAGCGATCGGGTGGGCCGACCAGGCACGGACGATCGGGAGTTGAACATGAAACGCCGTATACTCGTCGTTGACGATGAGTCGCAGATTCGCAGCATGCTCCACGACATGCTCTCGCGTGCCGGTTACGACGTAACCGAAGCTGCCGATGGCAAGCAGGCCATCGACATTCTCCGCAAAGACAACTTCGACGTGGTGGTAGCCGACATCCTTATGCCGGAGAAGGATGGCCTTGAGGTCATCATGTATCTGCAGCGTGAGAGCCCGCTTACCAAGTGCGTTGCCATGAGTGCGCCCAGTAACCGGGTTTTTTTGCAGAGTGCTCAGCTCCTGGGCGCCACACGTGTGGTGGAAAAGCCGTTCACGGCCGCGGACATGGAAGCCGCCATCCGCGACGTGCTGCAACCGCCGCGCTGATTACGCCGTCAGTAGCGCCAGCATGGCGCGCTCGCGGTACGCAAAGATCGTCTCCACGTCTCGCTTCACCACCAGCAGTCGCACCAGATCCCCCAGTAGACCCAGCGGAAGTGCGTAACGCACGCTGTCACGCACGCGCGTTCCTCCCTTCACGTCTTCAAATTCATGCGTGTGCTCCCAGAGGCGGTACGGCCCGCGTCGTTGCACGTCCACAAAGCGGTGGGGCGCATCCCACACCGTGATCTCCGATTGCCACGTGATGGGGAGTCCCTTCAGGCGCAGTCGGTAGTCGATGAGAGTACCCGGGCGCATCACAACGGGAGTTGGCGTCAGAATGTGGAACTGGAGCCAAGGGGGCGTAATGCGCTCCAGATTGCGCGCATCGGCGTGGAAGGCAAACACGGCGTCCCGCGGGCGCGGGACAATAAACTCGCTTCTGATTACGTGGACGCCCACAAGCGCCTAGCTGGCCAGAATGAGATCGATGGCCGTGCGGAACGCGTTGAGGTCGCCGGGGCAGGTGACGCCGGTCTCCATCAGGCGCGCACGCACGGGTTCGACGGCGCGACCGCCGACAAAGATGGGGACGCGCGCGTCAACGATTCGGCGCAGGCGACGCATCTCGTCGATGAGGTTGCCCTCGCTGTCGCGGAAGTTGACGCTCAAGGCGACACCGCGCGCGCGCAGCTCGCGAACCGCCGAAGCAATCTCTTCGGCGGGGAGATTGGCGCCCAGATAATAGACGTCGAAGCCCGCTTCCTCCGCGACCAGCGCCGCCATGAGTGCACCCAGCTCGTGGTACTGACCGGCCGGAGTGGTGACGATCAGCCGCGGTGCGCGCGTGAGGTTGTGGCCGTTGCGCGAGCTGGTGAGAAACGAACGCACCAGCGTACTCGCCAGGTGTTCGTGCACGATGCGGAGTGAGCCTTCCTGCCAGCGCTCGCCAATGCGATCGAGAAGCGGTGTTAGCAATTCATTTCGAAGCGCGGGTGCACTCATGCGCACCGAGGCTTCGTCCAGCACACCCGCCAGACGGTGACGATCCAGCGCTTCCAACGCGCTGAACGCTTCTTCCAGCAGCGCCGCGGGTTCTCCGGCCGCAGGCATGCTGCCGAGCGCGTCGGTGGTGCCCGCGTCGCTGCGGTCATCGGTGACCAGCCGCCGCAGGACCTCGAGAGACAGCTTTGCCACCTCGCTGATGCGACGCCCGCCGGCAACCGCCCGTCGCAACAGGCGCAGCCGCTCAATGTCTTCATCCGAGTAAAGGCGCCGCCCGGTGCCGGTGCGCGAGGGCGTCACCGCTCCGTAACGTCTTTCCCAGGCGCGAATTACGTCCTGGGGCAGGCCCGTGCGGGCCGATACAACTCCGATTGGGTGCTGTTCCATCTTCAGTCAGATTACGAAGTTGTCCAAGGTGTGTCAATAAAATGACCGCACAAAAGCTTGACAGCACTGGATGCGTCCATGTATTGTCATGGACAACAAGTGGGCACCACGCCGGTGTCCCGAAAAGGAGCAAAGCGCAATGAAGACACTTCAGCTCGTCGCAGGGATCCTCGTCGTCGTTGGCGCGGTTAACTGGGGCCTGGTCGGGTTGTTCAAGTTTGACCTCGTCGCCGCCCTGTTCGGTGGCCAGTCGGCTGCTCTTTCTCGCGTCGTGTACGCGCTGGTGGGTGCAGCGGGACTCATCGCTCTCACGCAGCTCAAGGGAAAGACGGCGCGCGCGAGCGCGCGAGGCTAAGGAGACTGGCCATGGCCGAAACCACAACCAATCTCTACCTGCGCGAGATTCAACGCTACCCGCTGCTGTCCCGTGAAGAAGAGACAGCGCTTGCGCGCAAGGCACGCGCGGGCGACAGCAGTGCCCGCGAGAAACTTGTGCGCTCCAACCTTCGCTTCGTGGTGAACATCGCAAAGCGCTACGTCGGAAACGGCGTGACGTTCGAGGACCTCATCAACGAAGGCAATCTGGGGCTTCTCAAGGCTGCGGACCGGTTTGACCCGGAACGCGGCTACAAGTTCATCTCGTACGCGGTGTGGTGGATCCGGCAATCCATCTTGAGTGCGGTGTCGGAAGACTCGCGCATGGTGCGACTGCCGATGAACCGCGTGGCACTGGCGCACCGCGCCACAAAAGCGGCGCGTACTCTGGAGCAGCAGCTTGAGCGCATGCCCAGTGCTGCGGAGATCGCCAAGGAGATCTCCGCGCGACCGGATGAAGTGGAGGAAGTAACCATCCACTCGCGCGCCCACCTCTCGCTGGACGAGCCAGCCGGCACGGATGGCGACGACACATTTGCCGATCAGCTTCGGGACGAAAACGCGGAGTCACCCGACGCCGCCGTCTACACCGAACGGCTGGGGCGCGACATGCATCGCATGCTGCAAGGACTTCCCGAACGCGAGCGCGTCATTCTTTGTAACTATTACGGCATCAACGGACGGCGCCCACGCACGCTGGAAGAGATCGGGCGCGAGCTTGGCTACACGCGCGAGCGCATTCGCCAGATCAAGGAGCAGGCTATCGAAAGGCTGCGTGCGCGACCGCGCGCACAGTGCATGTCCGACTACCTGTCGGCCTGAAACAGCAAAGCCCCCGGTGATTGCTCACCGGGGGCCTCGCGGTCCCGTGCGTTTTTGCGGAGAATCTTGAAAGACGCTATTCTGCGCCCGGGTCGTCCTGGAAGATTCCGAAGACGTTGCCCTCGGAGTCACTGAAATAGGCCGCCCACCCGATGCCGGGAATTGCCATCTTGGGCGCAACGGGCTTGCCGCCCGCCTTGGTGACCTGTGTGACCGCGGCGTCGATGGATTCCACACCGGCGACGAGAATGGGTGCCTGCCCGGGATGCTGGCGCGGCATGATGCCGCCGTCGATGCCCGGTGTGCCTTCCTGACCCGTGCGCACCATCCAGTACGGGATCTCGCCGGGGAACTTCTGCATCTCCCATCCCAGTGCCTTGGAGTAGAACGCGGACGCGCGCTCCGGATCGTCGGCGGGAATTTCAAAGTGAATGATACGTGGCATGCCTGTTCTCCTTGGTTGGTTCGTGATCAGCCGCGCTGGGTTTGTGGCGCGGGAGCCATTCCGTAGCGCTGTGTTGCGTACCCCACAATCAAACCGACGATGCTGCCCGGAAGCATGATCTGCCAGTAGTAGTGGTTGCCTTCCGCATCCGGCATCATCGCCACCAGGAATGCGAGCAGAAGCCCGATCCCCAGGCCAAACAGGATACCCCACTTCATGGACCGCACCTTGCGCGCGAACCATCCAATCAGAAGACCCGCCAGCAGGCCTTTGACGGTGGATCCAATCACGATGCCGAGGATCTGGGGCTTTGTCTCCGGCGCTGAAACCAGCGCCGACAGACCGTCCAGCGCACCCAGCGTTCCCCCCAATATGAGGCCGAGCAACAATTTGTTCATGTGAAGGTCCTCTCCTTTTCCGCGGGAATTTACCCGCCCATGGTTCCATTCAACAGGTTGGCGGCTTCCTTTAGAAGCGATTGACGAGAAAAATCAAAACGCGCATGAGCACATACGCCGAAACCAGTGTGATGGCCACGCGATGCCGCAGTGCCAGGCGACGCCCTCGCTCCCACCACGACTCGCGGTAGGCGCTGACCGCCTGCCCGGTGCTGAAGCGCGTGACGTCCGCCGCCAGCGAATCGGCGTCGGGGTAGCGGGATGCGGGGTCGGAGGCGGTTGCGCGCGCCACGATGGCGCGAAGCCGCCCCGGCGCCGGCGAACCGTCCGCGCCCACCAGGACTTCCAGAAGCCGGCCCAGCGCAAACACGTCGCTGCGCGCGTCGACGCACGTGGAATCGCCCCGCTCCTGCTCGGGCGGCATGAAGCCCGGCGTTCCCACCACCGTGCCGGATGCGGTGACGGGTGCACCACCGGGTGCAACAGTGCCCGGCGCCTGCGGACTCCCGTTTGCCGAACCCAGCAGCTTGGCAACACCCCAGTCCATCACGAGGACCTCGCCGTACGCGCCCACCATGATGTTCTCGGGTTTGAGATCACGGTGCACGATACCGCGCGCGTGCGCAAACGCCACGGCTTCGCACACACGGCCAAACACGCGCAGCAACTCGCCGCGTTCCGGATGCGCGCGCGCGTAGTCGGCCAGCGAACTGCCACGCACCAGTTTCATCGCGTAGTACGTCCGGCCGTCCGCCAGCACGCCCACGTCGTGCACGGGCACAATGCCGGGGTGCTCTAGGTGCGCCAGGATGTGCGCTTCGGTCAGGAGACGCGCGCGGACTTCGTCACCGGTCTCGCGCACGCTCAACACCTTGAGAGCCACGTCGCGGTTCAGCTCGCGGTCGTGCGCGCGATACACAATCCCCATGCCACCGCGCGCGATCGGCTCCACCACGTCGTAGCGAGTGCCGCTGGTGTCGGGCAGCTCAACCAGGGCCTGCAGATGACGGACGGTGGCGTTGGAGAGCGGGTCCATGTTCAATCGCCGAACCCTTCGCCCAGGAGGTCGCGCACTTCGGCGCGGAACTCGTCGTCGTCGGTGGTGAGCGCACGCACGTGGTCCAGCACCGCCGTGCGAAAGCGGCGGCGCGCAAGTGCGAGAAAGTTGGTGACCTGTGTGACCGGCAATTCAAACTCGCGCGCGAGGTCGTCGTAAGTGAGGCGCGTGTCGGCGTCGCGCGGTTCCAGGTCGTAACGCTCGAAGATCCGGAAGTGCGCACCCTTGCCATCGGCCTCGCACTGCGCGCGCGTATCCTCGAGCGCGAGTTCAAACAGGCGGCGTACCCAGGCATCGCGGAACAACCGGTCCGGGTCCTCCGGCGACGGAATCTCGAGCGTGCGTACCTCGCCCTCGGCGGTCGTGAAGTCGAGTGGAACGTGGAGGACGTCTCCGCCGCGCTTCTGTCGTCCGGCTGCCTTGCGCGCGTTGGCAACAAAACCGTCCACGCACGTGCGCAGGTAGGTGCGGAAGCGCGCCCGGGTTGGGTCGTAGCGATCAAACAGCGTGGAATCGATGGCGTCGGCGAAGAACCCCTGCGCGAGGTCCTCCGCGTCCGCCGGTTCCGCGCGCCAGCGCAGCCTCAGGTATGTGTATACGGGTTTCCAGTACGCCGCGATGATGGATTCGTGCGCCCGGCGCCGGGTGGCGGCATCCTCGCTGCGGGCCAGCGAAATGACCGACAGGCGCGTGGGCGGAAACGGCCGCGAGGATTCGTGTGGCAGGTTCATGGGTCGCTGCTCATTATAGCAGCAGACGTGTGCGCAGGAGCGGCTGCGAGAAGGGTGCCTTGTGTGGTAAAATTACGTCCGCTGCCGCGACCGTCGGCATCATCGCCCCGTAACTCCAGCCCTCCGGAGTCTCTATAATGATCGTCGTTCCCGTTTCCGGGGTCCGCGTCGCTCCCCGGTTCCTCGCGCTCGCCGCGGCCCTGGTCTTGTGCAGCAGCATGGCGGCCGCCCAGTCCAACAGCGCCAACACCCAACAGCTCGACCGCCTTGCGCGGCAGTTTCGCTCCGACATTCTGGCCGGGCGCAATGCGGCGTACAACCAGTTGCTGCAGTCCGATGTGCCCAATCCCGAGATGCAGCTCAACTTTATGCGCAAGACCGGTGTGCCTGCCTATTTGCAGATGCACAACCTGAACGCGGCGCTCTCGGTGCGCACGTGGGATGTGTGGCCGGGTGGAGTGGGCGGCGGGTTCTTCGGGCTCACAGGTTCCACTACCGCAGCGGGCGAGCTTGCGGTGTGGGACGGCGGCGGAGTTCGCGCAACGCACCAGGAGTTTGGCGGACGCGTCACGCAGATGGATGGACCGGTAGGTCTGGTTCAGCATTCCACGCACGTTGCCGGCACCATGGTGGCGGGTGGCGTCAACGTGAGCGCGCGTGGCATGTCCTACGAGGCGCCACTGCACGCGTACGAGTGGAACCTCGACACGGCGGAAATGGCTACTGCCGCGATCAATGGCCTGCAGATTTCCAATCACTCCTATGGCTACGCCACGGGCTGGGAAGGTAGCCGCTGGTACGGCGACATCTTTGTCAACTCAACCGAAGACTACGGCTTTGGTTTCTACGACGACACGGCGCGCGACTACGACAACATCGCGGTCAACGCGCCCAACTACCTGATCTGTACCTCCGCCGGCAACGATCGCAACGACACCTGGGGCGGGTCGCACGAGCATTGGAATGGTTTTGGCTGGGTAGTGGATACGGACGTGCACGGGTCCGACTTCCAGAATGGTGGCTACGACACCATCAGTTGGACGGGCAACGCCAAGAACATCCTCACCGTGGGTGCCGTGAACGACATTCCCGGGGGGTACGTGAGCCCTGCGAGTGTGGTGCAGACCGCGTTTTCCAGCTGGGGTCCGTGCGATGACGGGCGCATCAAGCCCGACATCGTGGCCAATGGTGCCTCGCTCACGTCGTGCAACAGCACCGCCAACAACACCTATGCGGTTCTGAGCGGGACGTCCATGTCGTCGCCCAGTGCGGCGGGTTCCATCAACCTGCTGGCGCACGAGTATGAAGCGGAGTTCGGCAAAATTCCGCGCTCGTCCACGCTGAAAGCGCTGGTTATCAATACGGCCGACGAAGCGGGAGCGGCCGACGGCCCCGACTACCAGAACGGATGGGGCCTGCTCAACACGTACCGCGCCGCCGACCTTCTGAACCGCGACGGGCACGAAGACCGCGGCGTTTACGAGCGGACGCTGGGTGCCGGCGAGACGCACCATTACTACTTCACGGTTGATTCGCCGCAGGATGTGCGACTCACCATCGCGTGGACCGACCCGGCGGGCACGCCGGTGGGGCCGCAGCTGGATCCGCCCACCGTCATGCTGGTGAACGACCTGGATGTGCGCATCACGCATATTGCCGGCGGAACCACCACGGAACCTTGGAAACTCGACCGCCTCAACCCGGCCAATGCGGCGACACAGGGCGACAACACCGTGGACAACGTGGAGCAGATCGACGTCGACACGGCACCTGCGGGCGTCTACCGAGTGGACGTTTCGCACAAGGCCGTGCTGGCGGGCGGCGTTCAAGACTATGGAATGGTGTGGCAGGGCATGCGTGCGACGCAACCCGACGAGTCGCTCGCCGGCTTCCATTCGTACCTGGACCTCGCGGGCAGCGATCCCACGTTTATTCATCACACATCGGGTGGTTATCAGGAACGCAGCGTGTTTATCACGGCCATTCAGGACGTGGCGGTGAGTGCACTGGGTGTCAAACTCGCGGCACCGTCACCCACCACGCTCTCGCTGCGCATCTACGCCGCCAGCGGTACCACGCGCGGCGCGTTGATCACGTCCGGTGTCGCGACCACCAACCACCCCGGCGAGATCTTTCACGCGACAAACATGAGCACGCTGCTCACCGCGTGTCAGGACTACGAACTCGTGTTTTCGTACCAGGAGTCGGTGTCGGTTCCGGTGTTCCAGGAGAGCGGCGGAACTCCGCCGGTCATCGCAATGCCGTATGACATCGGCGGTGCCGTTCGCGTACGCGACGGCGTGCTGAACGGAAACGTTGCCGCCACAGAGGTGCCGTACTTCCTCATCAAGGGGACCGTGCTTCCGCCCGTGATCACCGATCTCACGCAGCCCGCCTTCGTGTGGGGCAATGTCACGTCCGGGCCGGATGTCACGGGCATGTATGTGCAGGCGCTTCTCACGACGCGCATCAACAGCGTGATCTTCCCGGCCGGTTTCCCGGCATTTGCACCGGTTACGATGCACGCGCGCGTGTACGAATCGGTTGGACTCACGCGCGGTGCGCTGATTGCAGAGGGATACGCGAGCTTCAGCAACGGAGCCAGCACCGCGGTGGCTCCGCGCACGGTTCCGCTGAACGCCGTGCTCACCGAGGGCAAGGAATACGACATCGAGGTGTCGTACCCCGCGAGCACGGAATGGACCTTCCAGATCGACACACCGGTAGTGCCGTTTGTTGTTGGCGGACGCTTCAACGTGCTGCAGGCGGAGAGAAACGGAAGCACGGCCAGCACCGACGACCTCCCGTTCTTCTCGCTGGGCTGGAGTGAGGGCGCCGGCGGTACGCCGCACGACCTTGCCAAGCACAACGACACACCGCTCCCGAGCAACTCGTCGGCATCCAGCGGCCAGGCGCGCGGCCTGTTTGTAACGTCGCAGGTGAACCAGCACGTGTACTCGCTCGGCTGGTCCGCGGATGTTCCCGCCGGAGAAGTCATCACGGTACGCGTGTACGAAGCCAGCGGCACCACGCGCGGGGCACTGGTGTCCGAAGGTCAGGCGCTGTCGCCGGATGACGGCACGCGCTGGCACGACATTCCGGTGTCCGCGGAACTGGATGCCGGCGGTGAGTACGACTTTGAAGTCGAGATGACGAACGTGAACAGCTGGGGCTTCTGGGACGACAGCCTTGGGTTGCCCTACACGGCGTACGGACTGCTCGAAGTACGCGACGGGGAAGCCAACGGAAGTGCCGCCACCAACGAGCTGGTGCACCTGCGCATGAACGTGTGTAACGCGCTGGCCACACCGGTGGGGCCGGGCACGGGTGCCGTTCCCAGGTTCACGCTTGCGGCACCGTATCCCAATCCCATCAGCGGTTCCGCGACCATCGACTTCAGCCTGGATCGCGACGAAGTCGTCACCATCAACGTGTACGACGTGTCGGGCCGCCGCGTGGCAACCCTGCTGGATCGTGCATCGCGTCGGGAAGGCATTGGCTCGGTTGGGTTTGACGCCGCAGGGCTGGTATCGGGTATCTACTTTGTGAAACTGCAGACGCCAACCCGGAGCGTGTCGCGAAAGATCACGGTTGTGAAGTAAGTAGCAAGCCGGTCTTCAAGAGAAGGGCGCGGGTCAGAAGACCCGCGCCTTTTTTCTTGGGTACCGTTGACCGTGCGCGGGTTGGTGACTAGATTTGGAGTGTATCCGCTAGCAACGGAGGTAGCTATGAAACGACTCGTCGGACTCATGTTGATCGTGCTTGCCCTGTTCTCCGCAGGGCTCGCAATCGCCGGCGGAGAGACGGGAAACGTCAAGCACACGGCGGGTGCACCGCCGTAAAATGAAGAGTGCATGAAATCGGAATCAGAAACGGGCGGCCCTCCGGTCGCCCGTATTTTTTTGTATCATGGTGCCTGACCTGGTTTCAGGAGGAGGCGACCCCATGAATCGATTCCGACTCTCGTGTGCCGTGATGGTTTCAGCGCTGGCTCTGGGTCTTGCAGCGTGTGGTGATGACGATTCACCCAGCGGCGGCGGCGATCCGGTTGATCGCACGGCTTATCTGAACAGCGCGTGGCAGGGTGTCTGGCAACTGGATGTGCTGGCCACAACCTGTACCGGCGAGGACACGCTGATCAACGAGATCGACACGCAGGTCTTCTGTGAAGGCGACCACATTCAGTTTGGCCCGTTCGACATCGAGGTCGTGTGCGACGGCTCGGTCACGAACACCGTTGTCAACGTTCAGTGCGACACAACCTTTGTGAGCGAGGGCTGCACGGTGCACATGGAAACGGATCTGGATCTGGTGCGCGACGACGACACGTTCTCCGGCACCGCCATCTCAACCCTGGAAGTCACGGGGTGCGCGTTTGACACGACGGCGTGCGTGGAGTTCAACGTGGTGGCGGTGCGGATCGGCGACGGATCCCTGGAGTGCGTAACCGCGGCAACCAGCCGCTTGCCAGGGGTCAGCGTTCTGCACTGGCTGCGACGCGACTGACCGGCAACCTACAACCCGCCGCGGGTGGCCGCGAGTTTGGCCCCCGCGGCGATGAGCAGTGCGCCGCCCACACGTTCCAGTATCGTGGCCATGCGTCCGGTCTTGACCCAGCGACGCGCGGCGTGACACGCGCCCACGTACACCGCCAGCACGCCAAACTCGAGCACGATGGAGCTGACGCCAAGGATCGCGATCTGGCGCGCCATGGACTCGTCGGGGTTAACAAACTGCGGCAAGAGTGCGGCAAAGAAGATGAGGGCCTTGGGGTTGGCGATCTGAACGATGAAGGCGTTCATGAACGGGTGCATGCGCGCCGGCGCCGAACCGCCGTCAACCGCAAGCCCGGATGACCCGCGCGCAAACAGCATGCGCAGGCCAAGGTAGACGAGATACACAGCCCCCGCCCATTTGATGACCATGAAGACGGTGCGCGACGCCAGCAGCACTGCACCCAATCCGGTTGCAGAGATGATGAAGTAGACCGCGTTGGCCGCGAGAATGCCGAGGCTTGCCAGAAGCCCGGCGCGCGAACCGCGCGTGAGTGAATTGGAGATCACGCACAGCACCGCCGGGCCGGGCACAAACGCCAGAATGATCTCCGTCGCGCAGAAGAGAAGCCATGTCTCGAGTGTCAAAGTCCGCTCCCTGTGGAGCGGACTCTAACACACGAAACGCAACGCGCAGAGGTGCCACGTTGGTTGGTAACTAGACTGTCTGGGTATCTTCGACGCCCGGTGCCAGCAACAACACCAGGCTCAGGTAGATGTTGTAGAAGGGAATCAGAAAGAACCAGCAGTGCCAGCCCGGCCGGCCGATGTCATGCAGGCGGCGCGCTGCCAGGCACATCTGCGCGACGGTGCCCACAATGGCAACGCCCACGCCGATCATGCTGGCGGTGTTGATGGCACTCTCGGACACACCGGCGGCAAACGCCAGTGCCACCGCGCACGCATAGGTCGCGATGGTGACCATCAGGGACCAGATGAAGTACGGACGGCGGCCCATGCGGCCGCGCGTCGAAAGGCCGATGCTCATCAGAGGTTCTCCTTCCACCGGCCCGTGCATCGAACTGGCCGGTTCCGTTCTCGCGCGGCGCGCACCCCCCAAGTCTCGCGCACCTGACAGAGCGCTCCACTTTGCAACGACATCCCCAGTAAAGGGCATCGCGGGGTGCACGACCGCCGCGCGGTTGGTGAGAACGGCTTTGAGGGGGATTACGGCAAGAAGCGGACCGTTCGCGAGAAAACGTTCCCCGGTGCGGTGTCGGACGGTGATGGAAGGAACGGGAGGGCGGGAAAGGGAGGGAACTTTCCCGAGTGTTGGGCGGGGGAAAACCTACACGTAGCGGCGTTTCGCAGACCGGCGACCGCCCCGGAGGCGGTTGAGGGTGTTCTTGCCGGCCGGCTCAAAGCGCCCCACACCGTGATCAAAGTCTTTGTAGCGGCGGCGCTCCAGCTTGGTGCCGATGTGCTGCTCGATGCGGTCCATGAACTCTTCTTCGTCGAAGGCAACAAACGTGACTGCGTCGCCGGTGGCATCCGCGCGACCCGTGCGGCCGATGCGGTGAATGTAGTCTTCGGCGTTGCGCGGGACGTCAAAGTTGACCACGTGCGAGATGCCGTCGATGTCCAGGCCGCGCGCGGCAATGTCGGTGGCGACCAGCACACGGTGCTCGCCATTCTTGAAGCCGTCCAGCGCGTCCTTGCGCTCCTTCTGCGACTTGTTGGAATGCAGCTCGGCGGCGTCGATGCCGTAGTGATGCAGGCGTCGCGTCAGGAACTCCGCCATGTCCTTGGTGGCGCAGAAGCACAGCACCATGTCCCACTGTTCATTTTCCAGGATGGTGCGGAGCAACTCGTGCTTGCGGTCGCGCGGCACCGGGAAGATGTACTGTGTGACCGTGTCGGTGGGTTTCTGCTGCTCGCCCACTTCCACCAGGACCGCGTTCTTCTGCACGCGCTCCGCAAGGCGCTGCACTTCCGATGACATGGTTGCGGAGAACAGCAGCGTCTGCCGGTCCTCCGGAATCTTGGCGATGATCTTGCGCACGTCCTGGATGAAGCCCATGTCGAACATGCGATCCACTTCGTCGAGCACAAAGAAGTCGACGTGACGCAGGTCGATGGTATGGCGGCTCAAGTGGTCCAGCAAACGGCCGGGTGTCGCGATGACAACGTCGATGCCGGCCTTGAGCTTTTTCATCTGACGGTCGATGGGCATGCCGCCGTATACCGCGAGGACCTTGACGTCCAGGTACTTGCCGTAGGCCTGGAACGCTTCTTCATTTTGAACCGCGAGCTCGCGCGTGGGCGTGAGAACGAGGGCACGGATTACGCGACCCGGCCGGTCCTGGCCCTTGCGGGTTGGATGGTGCGGAGCGCGCCCGCTCTTGCCGCGCGGCGACGATTCATCGCCCTCCTCCCCGGCATGCTCGGAAGAACCCGGGGCCGGGGTGGATGTCATGCGAGCGAGGATGGGGAGCGAGAAAGCGGCCGTCTTGCCCGTGCCGGTCTTGGCACGGCCCAGCACGTCGCGCCCCAGAAGGGCCGGCGGGATGGCGTCGGACTGGATCGGCGTTGGCGTTACATAGCCCGCATCGTCAAGTGCACGCAGTAGCGGTTCCGGAAGGTTCAGTTCTTTGAAAGACATGTTGGCCTGGTGGCGCCCTCTGCGCCGATACGTGCGTAGCATACAACGTGGGTATCCCAGGAACAAGCGTTGAAGCATGGCCCCAAACCGGTCCACTCTCTGCTGCCAGGGGGTAGAATGCCGCTGTGAACCATCATCCAAACGCAATTCGGTGGGTCGCAACCCTCGTTCTGGTGCTGGGTGTTGCCTGTTCCGACGACACCCTGGCACCGCCGCCCGACGACTCGCCCACACGCAGCTTCCGCATGGGCTTTTCCGGCATTCCGCCGCGCGCGGATCTTGCGCAAGCCATTGCGTCCATCAACATGTGGTCACTTCGGAGTGATGCGGCACTCATGAGCTTTGAACTTCCGTGGGATTCGCTGCTGGCGGGTGTCCCTGCTGAACAATATGTCGCGAATTACGACGTTCCGCTCGCGCAATATTATCGCGCGAGGGGACACGAGCTGTGGATTTATCTGGATCCGGCCAACGGACTCAATCGCGCGGGTGAGGCGAATGCGCTGATTGCGAACGGGAGAAGCATCACCGAGACCGCCATTCAACAAATGTTCCGGCGTTACGCGGTGGTCATCGACAGCATGATACAACCCGAGCACCTGGGTTTGACACTCGAAACCAATTTGATTCGCGGTATTGCGCCCGCTCCTCTGTATGCGGCAATTCGTCAGACCGCCAACGACGCCGCGGCCGACGTGCGCGCACGCGGCAGCAACGCAAAGTTGAGCGTCAGCGTGCAGGTGGACTGGGCCTGGGGACGGTTCACAGGTGGCAATGTGTATGAAGGGGTTGAGCAGGACTTCATCGACTTCCCCTTCATCGATGAAATGGGGATGTCGTCGTACCCGTACTTTGGCGGCTTCGCAACACCCGAGATGATCCCGCTCGATTACTACTCGCGTCTCGTCGACGGTCACACACTACCCGTCGCGATCACCGAAGGCGGATGGTCGTCGGCCACCGTCGACACCATCGTTGGCAGCGAAGACGAACAACGCCGCTACCTCTCGCGCCAGCGCGCATTGCTGGATGAGGTGGGAGCGGTCGCCGTCTTCCAGCTCACCTTCACAGACCTCGACGTTCCCACCACCTCCAACGTCTGGCCCTTCGCGCGCCTCGGTCTGGTGGACGCCGACCTGAACCCCAAGCCCGCCCTCGCCACCTGGGACGCCATCTTTGCGCGCCGGCGGGTACCGCGCGCGGGCGGTTGACGCGCACAGCGAGGGTTGCGCTACAATCGCGCCATGCCGACCCTTTCGTTTCCCGACGCACTCGTTCATGTGAACCCCGCAAGTGCGGGGGGGGGGCAGACTTTACATTCAAGTTGCTCCCACACGCGCGGATCTGCACATCACGCGTGCAACGCATGAAACGGATTACCCGCTCGAGCTGATTCAGGAAATCCTGCGCGTCAAGGGCCCGGCCTGGATTTGCGACGAGATCGCGCGTGACGAAGATCCCAACTACGTCCAGCGCCACATCACGTTTGACCTTCTGTCGTATGTTCCGGCGGAGTGGTTCAAGGGCAAGCGCGTTCTGGATTTTGGCAGCGGGTGTGGGGCGTCGACCGTTGTGATGGCGCGCATGCTGCCGGGCGCGGAGTTTGTGGGGGTGGAGTTGCTGGAGGAGTACACCGGTGTTGCGCGCCGGCGCGCGGAACTGCTGGGGTACCGGAACGCGCAGTTCCTCACCTCTCCCGACCCCAACAGCCTGCCAGCGAACGTCGGCGAATTTGACGCCATTGTGTTGAGTGCGGTGTGGGAACACCTGCTTCCCGGAGAGCGGCCGCAATTGCTTAACCGTTTGTGGGCCCGCATGAAACCCGGCGGCATCATCTTCATCAACCAGACGCCGCACCGCTTGTGGCCGATTGAGGCGCACACCACCGGTATTCCGCTTCTCAACTACGTCCCGAGTGCGGTTGCCCTGCCCGTGGCGAAGAAGCTGTCACCGCGCGTCGCCCCCGAACACTCGTGGTCTGACTTGCTGCGCAAGGGAATCCGCGGGGGGACGGTGCACGAGATCATGGGGCATCTGAAGAAGAGCGGACACCGCGCGACACTTCTGTCGCCGACTGCTGCCGGCATGCGCGACCGCATTGACCTCTGGTACCAGACGAGCAGCGAGCTGGGCAAGGGGGGCGTCAAGCGCGTGATGCGCACGGGGCTCAAGACCCTGCGCGCCGTGTCCGGTCAGACACTGGTACCCGCGCTGTCCATCGCCATCCGCAAGGACTAGGCGTTCACCGCAGCGTCCCGCAGTACGCTTCCGTCTCGTACAAGAATTCCACCCGTCCGTTTACCGCGTGCTCGTCGAAGATCGCGCGCAATCTCTCCATGAAGGCAGCGTGGCGGGGGTGCGCTGGCGCGGGCACGTAGGACGACGACCCCGAGAGCCCGCGCACGGCTTCGAAGGTGTGGGAGAGCGTGAAGTGATGGTGCCACTCGGGCCCGTCGCCCAGAAAGGCGTGGATCCGTCCCTCCAGCATCTGGCGGTGGTCGACGTTCTTGTAGTCCACCGCGAGGTCGATGAGAAGCTGGTCGTACGCGCGCATGAAGGGCGAGTCGTGGATGCGGCGCGAGTTGAACACAATCAGTGCGTGGCGCGGAGGCTTGAGAATTCGAATCCACTCGCGGCGGGTAGGCGCTGGATCAAACCAGTGGAAGGCTTGCGCCGCGGTGACGAGGTTTACGCTGGCGTCCCCCAGCGTGGTTGCTTCGGCGGTTCCGTTGACGCTTACAAAGCTTTCGTTGCTGGAGAGGGTCTTCTCCGCTTCGGTGCGCATGGGTGTGTTGGGTTCGACACCGTACACGCGGCGCACGTTGGGGAGGAGGCGCGCCGCAAAGATGCCGGTGCCGCTCCCGATGTCCGCCACGTCCCACGCATCCGAAAGCCCGATCTCCGCGCGCAGCCAGTCGATAAGCTGGCCGGGGTAGCCGGGGCGATAGAGAACGTAGTCCGCGACGCGGTGGGTGAAGCGCTCCTCTGGATTGGGTGCGACCGGACCGTCCACGATGTGTCTCCTAGCGGCGACCACCCGAAAACTTCTGAAGGCGACCGCGCGGGCCAATGAACGCGTTGGCGAACCAGCCCACCACGGTCACGATGATTGCGGTCAGGACGGCGGTACCAAAACCGTTCACGGAGAATCCGCCCATCAGCTTGCTCACCAGCAGCACCATCAACGCGTTGATCACGAGCAGGAAAAGCCCGAGTGTAAAGATGGTGATGGGCAGCGTGAGCAGAACCAGGAGCGGGCGCACCACCGCGTTCACAATGCCGAGCAGGAGTCCTGCGCCCACGATGGAGAGAAAGCCGGTGGAGGTCACGCCGGAGAGGATGGCGGATGCAACCCACAACCCCAGTGCCGTGACCAAACATCGAATGATGAAACCAGCCATGTACAACTCCTCGCGTTGAATCGCACGTGTGTCCCCGCAACCGCGGGGGCGACGGCCTCATTATATAGGGACTGCGCGGCGCGGGAAACACCCGCGCTGCGGCTACTCCAGCACGGGCGGGTCCTGCCCGTAGTAGGCGTGGATCACGTTTACGGCCTCCTCGGCGCTGTCGACCAGGCTGAAGAGGTGCAGGTCTTCCGGCGCAATCATGCCCGTCTCGACCAGCAGGTCAAAGTTGATCGCACGGCTCCAGAACTCGCGCCCCACCAGGACCACCGGCATGGGCCGGGACTTGCCGGTCTGCACCAGGGTGAGGGTTTCGAAGAGCTCGTCCATGGTTCCGTACCCACCCGGAAACGCAACCAGTGCGACCGCACGCAGGAGGAAGTGCATCTTGCGCAGCGCAAAGTAGTGAAACTGGATGCACAGCTCCGGGCTCATGTACGGGTTGGGCTCCTGCTCGTGCGGGAGTGTGATGTTGAAACCCGCACTCATGGCACCGACGTCGTATGCGCCGCGGTTGGCGGCTTCCATGATACCGGGGCCGCCGCCAGTGACGACCACAAAGTCACGCCGGTCGGAACGCTCCATCAGCGAGGACACGATGCGCGAGAACTTGCGCGCCTCGTCGTAATAGCGCGAGAGCTCCACGCCCTTCTCGGCAATGGCCAGCGCCTTCACCAGCACACGGTCACCGGGGAGTGCGGCGAGCGCTTCCTTTGCAATCTCCACCTTGGCCAGGGCGGCCTCGCGGGGCAGAATGCGCGCGCTGCCAAACACGACAATGGTGGAGCGAATGTTATGGCGTCGCAGCAGCACCTCCGGCTTCTGCAACTCGAGTTGCAGACGCACGGGACGCAAGAATTCCTCGTGCATGAAGTCCGGGTCGTCGTACGCGATGCGATACGCGGGACTTTCCTTCAGACGCGCAATCAGTGTGGCGCGTTCGGCGTGATTGGGCTCGGGGCGGTGATTGGATTCGGAGTCGCGCGACATTTGTATCTCCCATCGATTCCATACGCGTGTGTGTGAAGCGCGCGCAGATTGTAGCACGATGGCGCACGATTTCCGCGCGTAGTGCTTGACGCGTCCGGACCGTCGCGCAAATAATAATCCTCACGAACCGCTAAGGGCTTTAGCACGGGAGCGATGCCGATTTCGGTCGGGCCGGGGTGGGGGTCCACCAGCCTCTTTCGGTGCGGTCAATGCGCTTCCAGACCGCCTCGCTCCCGGTGTTCGTAAAACCGTTAACACACCGCCCGACCCCGGCCTGGCCCCCAACGGCTGGCCTGCCCGGGCCAACCGCCCGCCGCGTCCGCGCCCGTTTTCCCAACGTTATCGCCTGAGAACGCCTTGTTTCAGGGTGTGCAAGCGCGCCCCGTTCCCGGTTGTTCCTTGCCGGCACACTGGCGCGCTCGATGCGTTTACCCGTCCACTCATGCAACGACGACGCACAGCGGGGAGTGCGTTGCGTTGCAGTCGTGTTTCTCTTTCGACCATGCCCGACATTCGCGTCATACCACCTTCGGTCGATGCGTCGGCGACGCCCGGCGCGCCGTTTGTTTCGTGGGCGCAGTCGCTTGCCGACCACTTTGATCGTTCGCACCTGACCGGTCAGTTTGTGCTCTCGTACGCGGGGGCGCACATTCCGGAGTCGTGGCCCGTGCGCCGGATGGGCGCGTGGCAACTGGGCACGCACCCGGCGCTACCGGTGTGCGACATCATCTCGGCCGACGGTGTTCTCCTGGGTTGGTTTGTGGGCTGGGTGGTTGCAACGTCCGGGCGTCTGGTTGGAGAACGCGTGGTCTCGCGTCTCACCAGTTTCTCGCCGCCCGCCGATCTGGAAGCGTTTGTGTACCGGCACGGCGGGCGCTTCATCGCCGTGTTTGCGTTGCCGCACCTCACGCGCGTGTATCTGGACCCCATGGGATCGCTGGGTGCCGTGTACTCGCCCGCGCACGGAATGCTGGCGTCCACGACGTCGCTGATTCCTTACACGCTCGGTTGCGATGACGACAACGAACTCATCGCGGAACTGGGCGTTCCGCGGCGAAACGGCATGTTTCCCTTTGGTCTGACACCCCGCCGTGGCGTGCTCCGCCTGCTTCCCAACCACACACTGGACATGAACACGTGGGGTGTCGTGCGCCACTGGCCCGGCGGATCGCTGGACGAGGACGTGGATCCCGCGCGCTCGGTGCGCGTGGTTGCGGACCGCGTGAAACGCGTTGTCGACGCGGTGGCTTTTGACCGCCCGCTGTATGCGTCGCTCACGGCCGGCCATGACTCGCGCATGCTCGCGGCCTGCACGCGTGCGGCCGGTACGCGCGTGCGCTTCCTCACCATTCAATTGCCAGACAAGATGGCCGAACTGGATTGCGAGGTGGCGTCCGCGCTGGCGAAGCGACTGGGACTGGACCACGAGGTGATCCCGTTTCGCGCCGCCAGCAAGGCCGAGCTGGACGAATGGTTGTGGCGAACCGGCTGCATGGTGGGGGAGCACCGCGGCCTGCAGGCAACCGCAACCTACCACCGCCTGGATCCGCTGCGCGCGGAGCTCACGGGTCAGGGCGGTGCGTTGAGTCGCGCGGCACACTGGCGTTCCGGAATGCGCCCGCGCAACGTCAACACCGCCGAGCTCCTGGATTCCTACGACATCCCGGCGACGCCGCGCATGCTGGCGTGCGCGGAGGACTGGTTGGATGCGCTGCCGACGCACGACGTGATTCACGTCTACGACCTCGCGCACATCGAGTTGTGGCTGGGTTGCCGCGGCAGCCTGCTCCCGTACGGCGACGCCACCGCGGTGGCGTACCGCATCTACCCGCTGTCGCATCGCGATGTGCTGGAGCACCTGATCCGGCTTCCGCGCTCCTACAAACTGGCGGCCAACTTTCCGCGCGACCTCATGCACGCGGAGTGGCCCGACCTGCTTTCGGTGCCGATCAACCGCACGCCCGGTGCGCGCCACTATGTGCAAAGCGCCCGGCGACGCGTGTGGCTGGCGAGGCGCGCCATGGCCCGCCGCGGCATCAATCTCTAATCGGGCGGTTTCCGGGAAGGACAGACGCTGTGGGGCGCATCGTCGTCCGACTCGAAACCGCCCCTTTGACACGCGCGACCGCACTTGCTATAGCCCGTTCATGGGATCAGCCATGACGGGACGCATGCCGGCGGAGCGCTTCGCCACTTTTCCCGTACAGAATCTCGACGGCCAGTTTGTGCTGTGTCGCTCCGACGCGCATGTCCCGCCCGGATGGCCGGTGCAGGAACGCGCGGGCTGGAGGCTCGCCGCGCACGCGTCGCTCCCGGTGCTCTCGCTTTGCGCGCGCGACGGAGCTTCGGTGGGCTGGATGCTGGGCTGGCCCATCAGCGGCGACGGCGTCTGGCTGGAGGGCGACGTCACACTGGCGATCCCGGCCGATGCCGGCGACGCGGAGTTTGCGGCGTCGCTGTACCAGCTTGGCGGCAAGTTTCTGGCGGTGTGGTTGCCCGCGCGCGGCGGCAGCGTGTGGCTGGATGCCGGCGGCACGCTCTCGTGTGTGTTCTCGCCCGCGCACCAGCTGGTGGCCGCCACGCCGAGCCTGGTTCCTTACTCGCACGGCTGCGAAGACGACACCGATCTCCTTGCGCGCACCGGACTCATGGACGGAACGCGCAACCCGGACGGCCTCTCATTCTCCTTCGCGTTTGGAACGACATCGCGGCGCGGCGTGGAACGACTGCTCCCCAACCACGCGCTGAACCTCGACACGTGGACCGTGCGCCGGCACTGGCCCAGCGCACCCATCGCTGCCGACGCTGATCCGCGCGACGTGGTTGCACGCGTCGGGGCCATCGTCGAGCGCAACATGCGTGCGGTGGCGTCGCGCATGCCGGTGCGACTGCCGCTCACCGCCGGTCACGATTCGCGCGCCCTCCTCGCGTGCGCGCGCACGCTGCTGGATCGCATCGAGCTGCTCACGATCGCGTTTCCCGACGGCAGCGCACGCATGGACGTGACGGTGGCGGAGCATCTTGCGCGACGCCAGAAGCTTGTGCACCGGACCCTGGTGTGCGGACCGTCAAACGTAGCGCAACTGGACGAATGGTTGTGGCGCACGGGTGCCTGCGTGGGGAGTGCCCGCGGATGGCAGGCGATGAACGCGTACGCGTCACTCCCGGACTCGCGTCCGGAGATCAGCGGTGCGCTGGGTGAAGCGGCGCGCGCGTCGTACTGGAAGGACCTGCGTGCGGCCAACGGCATGCCCGATGCAAACACGGTTGTGCGCGCACTCGCGCTGCCGGAAACGCCCGACCTCGTGCTCCGCGCGCGCGCGTGGCTTGATTCGCTTCCCGCCACGCGACCGATGCATGTTGTCGACCTCGTATTGCTCGAACAGCGCGTGGGTTCGTGGAGTGGTGTGGTGCCGTACGGGCACGCGCGTGCGCTGCCTTTTCGCTTTACGCCCTTTGCGCACCGCGACGCCATTGAGAGCATGCTGCGCCTGCCAGACGAGTACAAACTGGCCGCGCGTTTCCCGCGCGATCTCATCGCCAGCCGGTGGCCGGAGCTCCTTGCAGTACCCTTCAACCGCTACTCCGGTTTTGCACACTACGTGAACCGCGCGCGCAAGCACGTGTGGCGCGCGCGTCGCGCGCTATCACGCTCGCGCTAGCCATCCCGCCCCGAACGCAGGTTGACACCCCCGGGCCTCGTTGCTATAGACGGCTCATGGAGGGAGTTGCATGAGCGCCAGCCATCGCATGCCCGCGGAGCGTTTTGCGGGGTTCGACCGGCGCAACCTGGACGGACAGTTTGTGCTGTGCCGCTCAACCGAGCACGTGCCTCCCGGATGGCCGGCGCGCGAGCGCGCGGGCTGGACGCTCGCCGCGCACGTCGCGTTGCCCGTTCACACCCTGTGCGCGCGCGACGGGTCCGAGCTGGGATGGATGCTGGGCTGGATCATCGGCGCCGACGGCTCGTGGCTGGAAGGCCGCATCGTCCTCGATGTTGCGTCCGCCGATGCACCCCTCGAGTTGGCGGAACCGTCGCTCGACGCGCTGGGCGGTCGCTTTCTCGCCATCCTGCTGACGGCGCGGGGGGCGCGCGTCTACATGGATGCCGGCGGCGGTGTCCCATGCGTTTACTCACCCGCGCATCAGCTGGTTGCCGCCACCACGAGCCTCGTGCCCTACACCCACGGCTGCGATGACGACGTCGCGCTGCTCACGCGCACCGGGCTCATGAGTGGCGGGCCCAACCCCGACGGCCTCTCGTACTCGCTTGCATTCGGAATGACGTCGCGCCGCAACGTTGAGCGCCTCCTGCCCAATCATTTTCTGGACCTCGCCACCTGGCGCGTCAAGCGACACTGGCCCGCGGCACCCATCGAGGACGACGCGGTGCCGCGCGACGTGGTTGCGGAGATCGCGGACAACGTGGAGCGACAGATGCGCGCCGTGCTATCGCGCGAACGGGCCTGGATCACCCTGACAGCCGGGTGGGATTCGCGCACGCTGCTTGCGTGCGCGCGCCACATGCTGGACCGTATCGAGTTTTTCACCATCGCACTCCCCGACACCGGAGCGCGCATCGATGTGGCCATGGCAACGCGCCTCGCACGCCGGCACGGACTTTCCCATCGCGTGATTCCGTGCGGCAAGGCAAGTGCTAATGACCTGGACCAGTGGCTGTGGCGCACGGGTGCGTGTCTGGGGGGCGAACGCGAGTGGCAAGCGATGCCCGCCTACGCGGCACTCCCCGACAAGCGCCCCGAGATCAACGGTTTTGCGGGCGGTGCCGCGCGCGCTTTTAAATGGAGAAACCTGCACACCGCCGACGGTTCACCCAACCCGGTTGCCGTGGTGCGCGGGCTCGCACTCCCGGCGGAGCCCGAGATTGTGGCGCGCGCGGAAGCGTGGCTCAAGGATCTCCCGGCCACGCGCGCCATGCAGATCGTGGACCTCGCGTTTCTCGAGCAACGCGTGGGATCGTGGACCAGTGTGGTGCCGTACGGACACGCGCACGTGGTTCCATTTCGGTTTGCACCCTACGTGAATCGCCGCGTGATGACGGCCATCTTCCGCCTGCCGGACGCGTACAAACTGGAGAAGCGTTTTTCTCACGACCTGATTTCAAGCCGCTGGCCCGAACTCCTGACCGACGGCATCAATCGCTATCCGGGCCTGGCGCACCACAAGCACCTGCTGAAAAAACGCCTGTGGCGCGCGCGCAAAGCACTCGGGTTGGCGCGGTAACCATGCCGCGCTTTCCGCATTTTGCCGCGCGCACCAGCCGCCTCACGGGCTCCGTGTACGAAATTTACCGCGGGCGTATGGCCGCACAGGGCGACCGACTGGTGGCACTCCACATCGGCGACTCGTATGCGCCGCCCCCGTATCCGCTCCCGCTGGACGCCGCTTTCACGCGCGCCAACCCGTCGTTCAATCGTTACTGCGATACCTTTGGCGTGCCAGCGCTGCGCGAGGCACTGGTAGCCAAGCTTCGCGAGGACAACGCGCTCGATGTCACGCGCGACAACGTGCTCGTCACCAACGGTGCCACCAACGCCTTGAGCGCCACCATGCAAACGCTGGTGGACCCCGGTGATGAGGTGATCATCCTTGCGCCGTACTGGCCGTTCTTTCGCGGCATGGTGCGCGCGGCGGGCGGAGAGATCCGCGAAGTTCCGGTTTACACCACCAACGCGGACGCGCCTGCGATGCGTGCGCGGCTCGACGCCGCACTCACGCCGCGCACCGTTGCCGTGTATCTCAACACCCCCAACAATCCGAGCGGGCGTGTGCTGTCGCGCGCGCACGTGGAAACCGTGGCCGCGTTTGCCCGTGACAACAACCTGTGGTTGCTCTCCGACGAAGCCTACGACGGCATGGCGTTTGACGGCCGCGAGCCGCTGTCACCGGCCAGCCTGCCCGGCATGCTGGAGCGAAGCGTCAGCGTGTTCACCTTCTCCAAGGTGTATCTGTTTGCGGGTCTGCGACTGGGCTATGCGGTGGCGAGCCCCGATGTCATTCAAGCCGTGAACCGTGCGATGGTGCACCAGCTCTACAGTCCGTCGTCCATGGCGCAGCAGATGATGGTGGAGCCCGTGCGCACGCGCAGGACCTGGCGGAGCACATTTGTGGACGAGTACCAGCGCACGCGAGACGCGGTGGCCAAGGTGCAACGCTTTGACGCGCCGCTCCCGGAAGGGGCGTACTTCTTCTTCTTTCCCGTCGATGCGTACCTGCGCGGTCGCAGCGTCTCCGACGTTGTCAACGCGTGCCTCGACGCCGGGGTCTCGGTGGCGCCGGGCGCCGACTTTGGCGCCGACTACGCCACCTGGCTCCGCATCTGCTTTGCCGGCGAGTCGCCAGAGCGCGTGCTCACCGGCGTTGAACGACTGAATGGCGTGCTCGCGGGCTGAACGCAAGGGCCCGGTGGCGGGCTTGGCGACGGGGGCACACTAAGGTATACTAAACACGTCACATAGGCTCTGGCTAGCGCGCGCTGCGCATTCCCCCGGCAAGGCGCTGATTGATGATCGGTCACACGGTCTCGCACTACCGCATTCTCGCCCGAATCGGCGGTGGTGGCATGGGCGAGGTGTACAAGGCGGAAGACTCCCGCCTGCGTCGCACCGTTGCCCTCAAGTTTCTGGCTCCCGAACTCACGCGCGACGCCGACGCCAAGCGCCGCTTCATCCACGAAGCCCAGGCGGCGTCCGCTCTCGATCACCCCAACATCTGCAGCATCTTCGACATCGATGAAACACCGGAAGGCCGGCTGTTCATCGTCATGGCCTGCTACGACGGCGAGTCGCTGAAGGAACGCATCGCGCGCCGCGAACTGGACGTGCGCGAAGCGTTCGAGATTGCGTTCTCGGTTGCGCAGGGACTGGCGCGCGCGCACGCCAGTGGCATCGTCCATCGCGACATCAAGCCCGGCAACATCATGATCACGCAGGACGGTTTCGTGAAGATCGTCGACTTTGGTCTCGCCAAGCTGGCGGGGCGATCGCGCGTGACCGGGAGCGGTGCCACACTCGGCACCGTTGCGTACATGTCGCCGGAGCAGGCGCGCAGCGAGGAAACCGACGCCCGCGCCGACATCTGGGCGCTGGGTGCGATCCTCTACGAGATGCTCACGCGTTCGCTCCCGTTTCGCGGTGACATCGACCAGGCGATGGTGTTTTCCATCTTGAATGAGGCGCCGCGCCCGATCGCAAACCTGCGTTCCGGTGTTCCGCCGTCGTGCGAAGCCATCGTCACGCGCTGCCTCGAGAAGAGCCCGGAGCGCCGCTACCAGAGCTGCGCCGAGTTCTGCGCCGCCGTGGTTGATGCATCCGAAGAGCTCGCGTGGGGATCGTTTGCCACCGGCCATGTGCGCGCCGTCAGCATGGTGCGGCCGTTTCACCGCAAGAAAGGCTGGCGAGCACCCGCGGCACTGGCTCTCGCCGCTACGCTGGCGGCGGGCGGGCTGGCGTGGCGCAACCACACCCGCGGTGTCTACACCACCGAGCTTCGCGTCGCCGTGCTGCCATTTGAACGCATCGGCGACACACCGTCGCAGGCCTTCGTGGACGGGCTGGGGCAGTGGGTCTACCACGAAGTCGATCGTGCCTCGCGCACGCACGACTCGATGTGGGTGCTGCCCTTCAACCGGGTTGCCGAGGACGCGCCGGCCAAACCGGAGCGCTACACCACCGCCTTCGGTGTGAACCGCCTGGTGTCGGGTACGGTGACCACCGTAGGACATGGACAGCGACTGACACTGACGCTCCGCAATGCAGCGAACAACCGCAACCTGGCCGTGCGCGAGATTGACTTCAACGTTGAGCACACCGACTCGCTGGCGCGCGGTATTGATCGGGCGCTGGTCAGCCTGCTGGATATGGACGAGAGCCTGACGTTGTCCGACGCAAGGGGCTCCGCTGCCGGGTGGCGCGCGGTGTTCGAGACGATGGGGCGCTTGTCGCGTACCTCGCGACCGGCGCCGGTGGATGCCAGTACGTGGGCTGCACTCGCTGAGGCACCCGCATCGGACTCCGTCCTGGCGCCACTCATGGCACAGCGTGGTTACGCCTACTACAGCGAGTTTGCACTCAAGAAAGACGAGTCGGCGCGAGCGCTTGCGCACCACTATCTTGATCGCGCGATTGCACTGGATCCCAATTACTCGGACGTAAGCATCCTGAAAGCGCGACTGCTGGTTGCGGAGGAGCGCAATGAAGATGCGATTGCGGAGCTTCGTCAGTTGGTGCAGCGCGATCCGCGCTATCTCGCCGGTTATGAATGGCTGGGGCCGCGCTACCAGGCCGCGAAGCGTTACGAAGAAATGGCGGCAGTCTATCGCGCGCTCACGCTGCAAGCGCCAGACTACTACCACGGCCACCGGTGTCTGGCATGGGTGTACCGGCGACTTGAACGCAGCGATGACGAGCTTGCCTCGCTGGTGGCGGCGCTCAAGTTCGCGCCCGATGACCCCTACGCGCTGAACAGCATGGGCATGCACTACGCCGACCTCGGCAACTGGAGCCAGGCACGCGAATACTGGGAGCACTCGTTCTTGAGCCATCCCGCGTGTGGAAGCTGCTCCAATGTGGGGTACGTGTTGTACTTCGAGAATCGGTTTGCTGATGCTGCGCGCTATCTCGAGCACGCATTGGATTACTGCGACACAACCCAGTTTGACCCGTGGGCAAACCTCGCCAGTGCCCTGTACTACGTTGAGGGCAGCCAGGAGCGTGCGAAGGCGCTGTATCGAAAAGCCATCCGCATTGCGTCACCACGCATGGAAACCGTCCCCGACGACGCGGTCACAGCCTCGTGGCTGGCGGACTTTCACGCCATGCTCGGGAACCGCGACGAGGCGATGCGCCTGGCCGGTCTCGCGGAGAACTCCAACGACGCCGGCACGCTCTATCGTGTCGCCGAGGTCTACGAGTTCTTTGGGGACCGCGCGCGCGCGCTGCAGTATCTGGAGCGCGCGTTGGATCTGGGACACCCGATGTATGAAGTCGTGAACGAGCCCATCTTTGCACAGCTCGTTCAGGACAGTCGTTTCCGGCAGGTGCTGGAGACGGAGCGCATGGCAGCCGGAGCCGATAAGCGCTCCCGTTGAATGAAAGAAGGAGGCGGAACATGCGTGTTCTGATTGCTTGCCTCGCGGCGGCGCTGTCATTCGTGGTGTCGTGCCACGAAGAGGCGGCGTACGTGTATGTTTTTACGGAGGATTGCACGGTTACCGGGGTTGACCTGACGGCTCCCCGGGAGGGAATCGTCGTGTCGCGGGGTCATGTCGTCATGTGGCGCAACGCAAGCGGCAACATGGTGACGATCAAGGTTACCGATGCCGACGTGCTGGGCGGCAGGGAGTCCATTCGGCTGGGTCCCGGTGAGTGGGCAAGCACGCGCGTCGGGCGCGGCGCCAGCGACACCTGGGACGTGAGGTGGGTCTGCTGGCGCGTCGCGAGTGATGGGGAAGACGCGGGCGACCCGGTGGAAGAGGGCGACGGTGGAAGCCCCGGGCGCACCGACGATCCTCCGCCCAATTGAGTTCATGCGAGCGTGGGGGTGTGCACACGCCCCCACGCTCAACTCACAAGTCTACCTGCGCTCCGTTGATCGACAGCATCGTGTTCACGAGCATGCCTTCGTTGCCCGCGGGGATGTCGAGGGTTAGGAAGTAGCGCTTCAGGGTATCCGCTTCAAACGTGATCTCGACGCTTCCGTTCGCCGAAGCGACCTGCTCGGCGACGAGATCAAGCATGGATGTATACACCGCGACCCGCGTTCCCTCCGGCAGGTTCTGGATGACGATTCCCACCCCGTAGGTTTCCGGTAGTGGCGGGCCGGGCACGTCTGTTGAATCCGGTATGCACGTCCAGCATGGGGGAATGTCGATTTCGATGTGCGTGTCCTCGGCGAACGGAATCCGAAGCTCTGGTGGCAACGACCGCGCGCGGAGCAGGCGAGGTGCCTTGAACGGAATGTACGCGCAATCCGGAAAGGCCGTGGCGCACGGGAGAATCGCCGCGGCCAGCGCACTGGAACACGCGTAGCAGAAGTGGTCTTCACTGGGGCACTGCCATCCGTCCATGATGCAGTACTCCTCCGACCGCCACACGCCATAACGATACTTGCCGCCGCCTTCCCAGGCCCCGACCGTCGTCCCCGAGCACACGTTCAGCGCGTGGCTTGGCAGGATTTGATTGGGATTGATCTCCGCCTGCCAGCCAAGAACGCCGATATCGGTGGCCAGGTTGGGGTTGTCGATCTGGTCGGCTGCGGCCACGGTTGCTTCCGAATAAGTTCGGGTCCAGTCGGCGGTGGTCAGAAATCCCGCGCTCTGATCGCATTGCACGCACTGGTACTCGTCGCCGAGATTCGCGATCAGGTGTCCCAGTTCATGCGCCATCGTGACGCCCCACGGCCAAGCTCCGGTGACCAGGCAGACGCGCTCGCTTTGGTAGGCCCATGCGCCGTCGTTCCCGGAGGGATCGTTCACCAGCACGCACACAAAGTCGCTCCCGGGAACCGCCGATGAATCAACAGCCTTCCACACCTTGTCAAAGTCCACGGTGATGTTCATGCCGTCCCCGAAGACCGCGTCCAGTGCGGTGTCCTGGTTGCCCCAGGTGCTGCTGCCCTCGACCTCGATTCCGGAGTCCTCGGATATGAGGCGAACGATCCAGATCCTGAACGCGCAGCTTTCCGCCGCATAGGGATTGATGGTGATGAAGCTGTCGGCCATCACGGTTGCAGACGCGATAAACTTGTCCATTTCAGCTTCCGTGTAGCCGTCTCCGATCATCACAATGTCGAACGCGTTACTCGTCGTGGAGAACAGGTACGACTGATAGAACGAGCCGCTGTCGTCCGCGTCATAGCAATACTCACCCACGCAGACTTCGTCCGCGGCACCGGCGGCGGGAAGCAGGATCAAGAAGGAGACAAGCAAGAACAACGCGCGCATCATGGCAGCACCTCCAGTACCGCAAGTTCGCGCCGACGCGCGCGACCGTCGCTGTCCATGAGGTCCAGCCCCGGAGCTGCTTCGTAGACGTAGAGGCGGACGGTGTCACGGTGTGCGGGAATCCACACCGGAAAGACGACCGGGCCGGTACGCGTCACCGTGCGCGCATGCGCGTCGTTTCCTTCCACGATGAAGCTTTCCACCGGCTCAAACGCGGGATGCGGAATGGAGGCCGAATACACCACGGTGCCGTGGCGGTTCACGACGTCGAAGGAAAGTCGCGTGCGGCGGGTGCGCGCGTCAACCGAAGCGGCGTCGTTGGATGGCACGCGATCACGAAGCGTCACGGTTTCACCATCCAGCGACAGCAACAGGCGTTGCGCTGGCTCGGGCTGGCGTCGGATGGCGAAACTCCCCAGCGAGCGGGAGCCATCCAGCATCTCGACCACAACCGAGTCCGTGTCGCCACGGGGCATGATGAACTGAATCATGCCCTTGTCCGTGCGCAGGATGGGGATGATTTGCTTGCCCCACCGTGCACGCACGGCGGACGCGTCCTTGACGGGCGGATCCAACAGGATGGTCACCGGCTGACCGGCGGAGGCAAGAGCCAGGTCGGGTTTGAGGGAGGTCTTGCGACTGCAGCCCGCGAGGGCGGGGAGCAGCAGGAGGGAGCAGAGCACGGCGACGGTTCGGGGGGGCATAGAATCGCCTCGCTTCCACGGGGAACAATGTATACCGGGAAGTGTACTTCCGGTTGCGGGGTGGGTCAAGACGGCCGGGAACCACGCCGGTGGCGCCCGACGCGCCCTATCTGTTAGATTCTCCGCGTACCATCCGATTTCGAAAGGGAACCTTCATGACCCAGACATCTCGCGCTGCCAGCATGGACGACGTCCGCCAGTTCAACCACTCGTGCGAGGTGCTTCGCAACGAGATTGCCAAGGTGATCGTGGGTCAGGACCGCGTGGTGGAGGAACTGCTGATCGCACTCTTCGCCGGCGGGCACTGCCTCTTGGTGGGTGTTCCCGGCCTGGCCAAGACGCTGCTCATTTCCACGGTGGCCGAAGCGCTGGACCTCAAGTTCTCGCGCATCCAGTTTACGCCGGACCTCATGCCGTCCGACATCACGGGCACGGACATCCTGGAAGAGGACGCGGCCACGCGCAAACGCTCGTTCCGATTCATCAAGGGCCCCATCTTTGGCAACGTGATCCTCGCGGATGAAATCAACCGCACGCCGCCCAAGACGCAGGCCGCACTGCTGCAGGCCATGCAGGAAAAGAAAGTGACTGCGGGCGGTCAAACCTATCCGCTCGACCTGCCGTTCTTTGTGCTCGCCACGCAAAATCCGATTGAGCAGGAAGGCACGTATCCGCTGCCGGAAGCGCAGCTGGATCGTTTCATGTTCAACATTCAGGTCGACTACCCGAGCGAGGAAGAAGAAATCCGCATCGTGGAGTCCACCACATCACCGTCGGGACAGAAGCCGGGTGTTGTGCTTAAAGCCGAAGACATTCTGCGCACACAGGAACTGGTGCGCACGGTTCCGGTGGATTCGCACGTGCTCAAGTACGCAATCCGGCTGGTGCGCGCCACGCGCGACGAGGAAAACGCAACCGTGAAGCAGTACGTGGCGTGGGGCGCGGGACCGCGCGCGGGTCAGAACCTGGTGCTGGGTGCCAAGGTGCGCGCCATCATGAACGGCCGGCCCATTCCCAGCGTGGAAGACGTGCGCGCCATCGCACACCCGGTTCTGCGTCACCGCATCGTGACCAATTTTAACGCCGACGCGGATGGCATCACCGCGGACGACGTCATTGACCGCTTGATGGAGGGCATGAAGGAGTAGTTCCGCGTGCCGTCTGGGTTCCCCACAAACTGGCGCGCACCGCGCGCGCTGCTCCCCGCTCTGGTTGCCGCGTCCCTGCTGGGCGCGGTCTTCGTTGCCATGGATACGTCGTGCACGCACAGCCAGCGTGCTGCCACCGACGAACGGTCGGTGGAGTGGGTGTGCGCCAACGCGCCCGGGCGCGTGCAGATGCTGTTCGACAGCTTGAGCCTGGACCGCCCGGGGCTTGCGGCGGTCAAGGAAGCGGTGGGTCGCAACGACTACCCCGCGGCGTGCAAGGCACTCCTCGAGTACTACCGCACCGCCCCCACGGCAAAGTGGCTGCGCATGGGCCCGGTGGAAATGACCGACAAGATCAGCCGCCACGCCGAACCCATCCTCGCCGACTCCTTTACCGCCTACGGCGTGCGCGCCAAACTCCAGCGCAGCGGCGACGGACACATCAACTGGAACTACAACGGCCCGAAGAACGACCCCGAGTGGGGCTTTGCGCTGAACGACATGTTCCATCTCAATACGCTGCGGGAGGGTTTTAAGAACACGGGCCGGCGCGCGTACGTGGAACGTATCGACGCCGACGTGCGCGACTGGGTGCTCTCCAACCCGTTTCCGCGCCGGCTCACCAACGCGGGACCGTGGCGCGGCATCGACACCGCGGCGCGCTCGCGCGCCTGGATGCACACGTTCTACGGGCTGCAGGACTACGAGGAGTTTTCTCCGGCCGCGCGCATCCTCATGCTCTCGTCACTCGTCGAGCACGCCGCGTACCTGCAGCTTTTCCACAAGCGCAAGGCGGGCAACATCGCCGTCACGGAGATGGACGGGCTGGCCGTTATTGGCGCCGCCTGGCCGGAGTTCACCGATGCGCCGGGGTGGCGTCGGTATGCGTTGGAGATGATGGGGCCGCAGATGCGCGACCAGGTGTACCCCGACGGCGCGCAGACCGAGCTCACCAGTCTTTACCAGCGCGTGACGGTGGAGCACTTTGACCGCTTCATCGAATTGTTCCGGCGCTTTGGTTATCCGGTGCCGGATTCGCTGGTGGGTGGAACGGAGTCGATGTGGAATTACCTGGCGTGGACGGTGCGACCCGACCGCACCACACCCGAGAACAACGACGCCGATCGCCGCGACGTTCGCGCCAAACTGGCCGCGGCGGCGGGCACCTACCAGCGTGCCGATTGGGCGTGGATCGCGGGCGACACGGTTGCCGGCAAGGCGCCGGACGCGACACCCTCGGTGGTGTTTCCGTGGGCCGGTCACGTCATCATGCGCAACGGCTGGGACGCAGACGCGCACTGGTCATTCTTCGACATCGGGCCCTATGGCACCGCGCACCAGCACAAGGACAAGCTGCACCTGTCGGTGGACGCGTACGGACGCGCGCTCCTGGTGGATGCGGGTCGCCATACCTATGAGCGCGGGCCGTGGCGCGATTACTTCACGGGCTCCGCGTCGCACAACGTAATCCTCGTGGATGGCCACGGGCAGAAAGCCGACGCCGAACGCGCCACCGCCCCCATCGCGAAGACCGAGTATGGAAGCGGCGACGGCTACGACTTTGCGCGCGGGAGTTTTAGCGCCGGGTTCGACGGCGTACGCGGTCGCGCCGTGCACACGCGGGTTGTAATTTACGTACACGACGCCTTCTGGGTGGTGGCGGATCGCATCGAGACCGACCAGCCGCGCACGGTGCAGGCGCTGTGGCACTTTGCACCCGAGTGTCACGTGCGCATCGACGACCGCACGGTGCTTACCGACGACGCGGGCGTTGGCAACCTGCGCATTACGCCCGCGGGCGGTGTGTACTGGACGCCCGCGATTCAGCGCGGCGTCGAGATTCCCACCATACAGGGTTGGTACAGCGGCACGCGCAGCGACCGCGTGCCGGCGCCGGCCGTGACGTTTGAGGGACAGATTGGCGGGACCACGAGCTTTGCGTGGGTGCTCACACCGGCACGCGGTGACGTGCCGCGCGTGGACGTGCGCACCATCTCCAACCGCGCCGAGCGGCTCGAGCTTCGCATTCAGAGCAGCCCCGGGGCATGGTATGTGGTGACGATTCCGATGAACGCGTGGAAGCCCACGGTTCGCAGGGAAGGTTAGCCGTGTGCGCCCGCATGCAGGTACGTAGCGAGCTGCGACGCCTGTGCGCGCAACTCCGGTACCGCCGTTGACTCCCACAGATCCGACTTGCGGGGATTTCCCAGGGTGAAGAGCACGCGCGACGGCTTTCCGTTCGCGTCAAGCAGAGCACCGTACGCGTCGCCGGGCAGACCCATGCGCAGCGGATCCGACGCGTACAGCCCGCGCGCACGCAACGCCGCAAACAGCGGTTCGTCGCTCTTTGCATAGTCGCAATCCGGGCCGGTGCAGTTCACGATGAAGCCCACGCGCCGCGTCTCCGCGCTGCTCTTGCCGCGCGGGCGGATGTGCGCGTCGATGGCCTCATCGCGCACGGTACACGACGCAATCTCTCCCGCCAGTACCGCCAGTTCTCCGCGAAACAACAGCGCGTTCACATCGGTTGCCACACGCGTCGACATGCGATGCCGGTGGGTTTCCCAGTAGGGACGCACGTGGCGCAGGAAGCGCTCGCGCTCGCGGTGCGGCATGCGAGCCCACAGCGCGGGTGTGCGCGAACGCAGGCCGTTGATCACGTCGCGCCAGTCCAGGCCCGCGAGGTCGGCGTGGTGGGAGGCGTCGCGAAGGAGTGAGAGCAACGCGGATGCGGTGCCGTCCCAGCCTGCGAGTTTCTCCGAGAGATCAATGGGAGGCGGGGGCTTGGGCCAGTCGCGGTGCGACTGCGGCAGGATGCCGCGGCGCGACACCGCTACAAAACCGCCGCGGTGGCCGGACTCGCGCAGCGCCAGCACCACGTCCACCATCGTGAGTCCGGTGCCGATCACCAGAATCGGGAGCTCGGTGCGCAGACCATCCAGCGCGCCGGGTGCCCACGGGTCGGCGATGAAACGATTGTCGTTCCCGAGCACGCGCGCCACCGACTGCGGACCGCGCGGCGCGGGTGTGCCGGTAGCGAGTACGGCGGCGTCGGCATCCAGCGTTGCACCGGAAGCGAACGAAACGCGCACGCCATCCGCGCGCGGCTCGATGTCGGTGGCTTCGTCGCTCCGGATCTCCACGCTGAAACCAGGCGGGGGCGAAGCGATCAGTGCATCCAGAATGGACGTGAGGTAGTCGCCGTAAATACCGCGCGGAACGAATTCATCCCCGGCAACGGCGGGGTCCACGCGCCGAAGCCAGGCCAGGAAGTCGCCTTCGTTGTCGGCCAGCGCGCCCATGCGCCCGGCGGGGACGTTCAGGAGATGAATGGCGCGCGGCGTGGAATACGCGACGCCACGCGCCGGGGCGGGTCCGCGTTCAATGAGAACCACGCGCAGGCCGTTGGGCCAATCCAGCCTGGCCAGGTGGGCAGCGAGGCTGACGCCGGAGAAACCGGCGCCGATGACGGCCAGGGTGCGCGGTGGTGTGGTCACATGAAATCCTTCTCAGCAAAAGGCTCGTATGGGAGTGTAATAACACTCCAATTAGAGTGCAATCCAATTCTCGATTCCGGCGGGCCGGACCCCGCCTGCCGGGTGTAACTGCTTGATCTGTAGCGGACTAGTGCGTGTATACTGGGTGCATGGCGGAACCACGCAAGCTTCACACGGGTATCATCAACGTCACCTTCGGCGAGGGCGTCACTATTATAGAGCCCTGCAACCTGTACGGCTGTTCCATCGGGGACGGGTCCTTCGTAGGCCCGTTCGTCGAGGTCCAGAAGCAGGTGACCATTGGCAAACGCGCCCGCATTCAGTCGCACGCTTTCATCTGCGAACTCGTCACCATCGGGGATGATTGCTTCATCTCGCACGGTGCGATGTTCATCAACGACCTGTTCCAGATTGGCGGTCCCGCATGGGGACGCAACGATCTCTGGAAGCCAACCGTATTGGGCAACAAGGTCTCCATCGGGACCAACGCCACCGTCCTCCCCGTGACAATCTGCGACAATGTGGTCGTGGGCGCGGGTTCGGTGGTGACAAAAGACATCACGGTGCCCGGCGTTTACGCCGGTAACCCGGCAAGGCTGATACGCAAGTTGTGAAGCGCGGTACATTCACCGATACCGAAGTCATCGACTTGCGCGCGCGACCGAACCCGCGAGCCAGGTCATCCATGAACATTCTCGTTTTCAACAGTTCACTCCGCGTCGGTGGGGCGGAGTCGATGTCGGTGGCTCTGGCCAACGCGCTTGCCAACCAGGGTGTATCCGTGTCTTTCGCCGCGGCCAACGGCCCGTTGCGCGACAACCTGGACCGGCGCGTGGAGTACTTTCCGGTCGAGAACACCAACGCCTCCTTTACGCACGGCGCGCACGATCTTGCGCGCGTGATCCGCGAGAAGCAACCCGACATCGTGCATTCGCACGGGGGCACGTGTGCCCTCGCCGCCGCGGTTGCCGTGAAGTCGGGCAAAACGCCCTGCATGCGCGTACTGACGCATCACTCGCGCATGTTCCGGCGCGCACCGCGCTTCATCTCGGGCCCGGTTCTCAAGCGCTGCGCCGATCACTTCATCGCGATCAGCCGCTTCAAGGCAGCCGACCTGGAGAAACTCCACATTCCGGCCGAGAAGATTTCGCTCATTCCAAATTTCATTGATGTCGACAGCGTTGCCACACGGGTGGCGTCGGCCGACCGCGCGGCCACGCGCCGCGAGCTGGGAATTCCCGACGGCGCGCGCGTGCTCATGATGGCGGGGCGCGTGCTGCCGGCCAAGCGCTTCGACCAGTTTGTACGCATCGCCGCCGAAACCGCGCGCCGTTACCGGCAGGCGCCCGTGCACGCGCTCATCGTCGGCGACGGCCCCGAGCTGGACAGCGTGCGCGAGGTGGCGAAGAAAGAAGGACGGCCGGCGGTCGTCCACGCGCCCGGCTTCCAGCGCGACGTGGTGCGCTACTTTGCCATCGCGGACTGCGTGGTGTTTCCCTCCGAGCACCCCGAGGTGCTGCCGATGTTTCTGATCGAGGCCAGTGCGGCGGGTGTGCCGGTTGTGTGTTCGGACATCCCGGGTAACCGCGAGATCATCACCGACGGCGAAACCGGTCGCGTGGTGCGGGGCGACATTGCTACCTGGGGTGACACCGTAAACGACATCCTGTCCGATTCCAAACGCGCGGAGAAGCTGGCCGCCAACGCCCAGCGCAACGCCGTGGATCGCTTTGACTCGCGCCAGGCCGCGCGCGAGATGATCCAGACCTACCAGTCACTCCTCGCCACGCGCGCAAAATAGCTCTTCGAGTGGCGCGGGTTTGCGCCCGCTGTGTATAATTCGCACGACGCCTGGTACCCCCGGCCGCGCGTCCTGTGCATTCACAATTACACCCACCTGATTTGGGAGGAAACCCCATGGCAGACAAGAAGATCATCGCCGTCATCGGAGCCACCGGAGCGCAGGGAGGCGGGCTCGTCCGCGCCATCCTGGCCGACCCGGCCGGCGGTTTTGCGGTGCGCGCCATCACGCGCGACGTCAATTCGGACAAGGCCCGGGCGCTGGCACAGCAGGGGGTCGAGGTCGTCGCGGCAGACATGGACGACGCGGCCAGCCTGACCAAGGCGTTCACGGGCGCCTACGGCGCCTTTTGCGTCACCTCGTTCTGGGAGCACTTTTCGGCCGAGAAAGAGGTGGCCCAGGCTGGCAACATGGCGCAGGCGGCCAAGGCGGCCGGCGTCAAGCACCTCGTGTGGTCCACGCTGGAGGACACGCGCAAGTGGGTTCCGCTTTCGGACAACCGCATGCCCACCCTGCACGGCAAGTACAAGGTCCCGCACTTTGACGGCAAGGGCGAAGCCGACGCGTTGTTCATCAAGGCCGGTGTTCCCACCACCCTGCTCCTGACGTCGTTCTACTGGGACAACTTTGTTTACTTTGGAATGAATCCCAAGAAGGGGCCGGACGGCAAACTTGCCATCACGATGCCGATGGGCACCAAGAAGTTGCCAGGCATTGCGGCCGCCGACATTGGCGCGTGCGCGTACGGCATCTTCAAGAAGCCGGAGCTCATTGGCAAGACGGTTGGTATCGCGGGCGAATCGTTGTCGGGCGAGCAGATGGCCGCCGCCATGAGCAAGGCGATTGGCCAGGAAGTTCGCTACAACGAAGTTGCACCCGATGTGTTTCGTTCGTTTGGTTTCCCCGGTGCCGATGACCTTGGCAACATGTTCCAGTTCAAGCGCGACTTTGAGTCGTACTTTGTCGGTGCTCGCAACCCGGACACGGCGCGTGCGCTGTACCCGGGTCTGCAGAACTTTGACACGTGGCTTGCACGCAACAAGGACCGCATTCCGCTGGAGTAACGCAACGGCGGGGCGTCGTGCCAGACACGGCGCCCCGCGTTGCTTTGAAGCATGGCGTACCTTCGCAACAAACAACAGATGTCGCGCTACCTCGACCCCGCGGTCGTGGGCAAGCTCCAGAACTTGGAGCTCAAGGCGCGTTTGATTGTGGAGGGCTACATTGCGGGGCTGCACCGCAGTCCGTACCACGGATTTTCGGTTGAGTTTGCCGAGTACCGTCCGTACATGCAGGGCGACAACATCAAGACCATCGACTGGAAGGTCTACGCCAAGACCGACCGCAGCTACGTAAAGGTCTTCGAGGAAGAAACCAATCTCATCGCAAACCTGCTGCTGGACAAGAGCGGGTCGATGGGTTTTCCGGTGGGCGAACGCACCAAGCTGGATTACGGCTGCATGCTGGCGGCGAGCCTCACCTACCTCATGGTGCGACAGCAGGACGCGGTGGGCATGTGCATCTTCGACGACGCCGTGCGTTCACTCATCCCGCACCGTTCCGTGCGCAAGCAACTGTTTCAGATTCTGCACGCGCTGGAGGGAACCACCCCCGGCGCACCCACGTCCATCAGTCCCGCACTGCACGAGATGGCCGAGCGCATGAGCCGGCGCGGCCTCGTGGTGCTCATCTCGGATCTCATGGACGATCCGGACAAAGTGCTCATGGGTCTCAAGCATTTCCGTCACCGGCAGCACGAGGTGCTGGTGTTCCATGTGCTCGACCCGCGCGAGCTGGACATCGATTACCGCGAAGCCGTGGAGTTCGAAGACATGGAGACGGGGCGCAAGCTCCGCATCGAGCCTGCGTTTCTGCGCGACCAGTTCAAGCGCGACGTGCGCGCGTGGACGGAGAAACTGGAGCGCGGGTGCCGCAACCATCAGATTGATTATCACCTGCTCACCACCGACACGCCGTTCGATGTGGCTCTCACGGCGTACCTGGGCAAGCGCGCTCGCATGGGGTAACCGATGGGGTTTCTGAACATCGCGTTTCTGTTCGGCATCGTCGCTGCCGCCGTTCCCATCATCATCCATCTCTTGAACCGCCGGCGCGTGCGCCGCGTCAAGTTCAGCTCGCTCGAGTTCCTGGAAGAAGTGAACCGCCAGCGCATGCGGAACGTGAACCTGCGCCGCATCCTGATTCTCATTCTGCGCACGCTCGCGGTGCTGATGCTGGTGTTTGCGTTTGCACGCCCCACCCTGCGCTCCGGCCTTTTGTTCTCCGGTTCCGCACCCAAGAACGTGGTGGTCTGCGTCGACGCCAGCTACAGCATGGGTGTGAATCAGGAAACCGGTTCCGCCTTTGACGCCGCGCGCACCATGGCCAAGACCATCGTGGACGAAGCCGGCGGCAACGACGTGATCAACGTCATTCGCTTCTCGCGCCAGGCCGAGGTGCTGCTGGACAAGGGCACGCGCAACAAGGGGGTCGTGAAGGGCACCATCGATCGCATCGCCCTCTCGCACGAGGCCACGTCGCTCCGCGCCGCGGTGGATCGCGCGCTGGGCGTGATCGAAGCCAGCGACGTTGAAGGCGGCGAGATCTACGTGGTGTCCGACTTTCGCTTCAGCGAAGACTCTACCGTCGTTGACGACGACACACTCCCCGAAGACGTCCGCGTCTACTTCATCCCCGTGTACGAGGAAGAAGCCGACAACGTGAGCATCGACCGCGTCGCCGTGCCGCGCAAACTTCTGCGCCCCGGCGAAGTGGTGAAGGTCACCGTCACCGCCACCAACCATTCCGCGCGTACACCCGCGAGTGCGTCGCTGGAAGTCGTGGTGGACGGCGACCGCAAGGCCGAGCAGGTGCTGGAACTCGCGCCCAACGCGTCGCAGACCGTGTCGTTTCCGCTCTCAATGAGTGCGCCCGGCCGCTATCACGGACGCGTGCGCAAGAACCAGGACCGTCTTGCGGTGGACGACAGCCGCTATTTTCTGATCGACGTTTCCAACAGCATTCCCGTTGCCATCGTGAGTGGAAAGCGAGGACCCGCCGCGAGCGCAGTGCCGGCCACGTTCTATGTGGAGAAAGCCCTCAACCCGCGCGGGGGAAACGAGGGCGAGTTTACGACCAGCATTGTGGATGAAAAGGATGTCACCGCATCCGCGTTGCCCCCGGGTGGTGTGGTGGTGTGGGTGGATCCGCAGCGCGCCGACCCGCGGCGCCTCGCGTTGATTGAGCGTCACGTGCGACGCGGCGGCGGTTTGCTGGTGTTCCTCGGCGAAGCGCCGCGCGAAGTAATCGAAGATGCGGGGTTCCGCGCGCTCATCGGAATGCGCGGCGCAACCACCAAGAGCGATGACACGCGTGCCGCCTTCACATCGTTCGAAGGCGAGCACCCCATTTTCAGTTTGTTCACCAAAGACGAGCTGGAGTTGCTTTCCCGCTCCAAGGTGCGCGGCTACACCGCCGCGCGCGGTGTCGCCACCGACTCTGTGCTGGCGCACGTGGGTGGCGGCGACCCCGCGGTGTGGGAGTGCGTGCGCGGCCGCGGTCGCGTCCTCGTGTTCGCGGCGTCACCCGACCTCTCGGCCGGCGACATTCCGCTCTCACCCATGTTCCTTCCGCTGGTTCACACGTCGGTCACCTACGTTGCGAGTCCCGGCGAGGCGCCCGGTGCCGAAGAACACCTCGCCGGTTCACCGGTGTTCTTCAATCTCCCGCACGCCGTAGTGGATGAGTCCCAACTGGAAGTGCGCGATCCCGAGGGTGCCACCTCCAAGCCTGCAATCGGTTCGCGCGCAACCGGCGACCCGCAGGTGGGTGTTGAGCACCCCGACCACGTGGGCTTCTATCGACTCTATCGCGACACCACACGCGTCGCCGAAGTGGCCGTGAACGTGGACGCGCGCGAGTCCAACCTCACCGTCTCCAGCCTCCCCGACAAACGCCCCGACGGCGTGAGTGTCGTGAAAGCCGGCGACTCATTCCGCACCGACCTCCGCCAGGCCAAGGAAGGCCGCGAAATCTACGCCATGTTCCTGGTCCTCGCAATCGCCGCACTCGCCGCCGAATCGGTTCTGGGACGGAAGGGCTAGCGCCTCCGCGACCTCTGGTCCGGGCTCGCTCCTAGCGGGCTGACCCGCCGGGTGGTATCTTCATCGCTCGGGTTCCTTTGATTGACCGCGTCCGAAAACTCCCCCTCACCCAATCCCTGCGGGCTGCCGTAGAGGACGGACTTCGTGCTGCCCGTGAGATCGCCGAGAACGAGGCGGGGCGGGTCATCGACCGTCCAAAAGGCACGTATGCCGACAAACTGGAGGCCCGCTGGCGCGTCAACATCGCGGGGCTGAAGGGGACGTCGCAGGTTTTTCTGGCCGAAGCCATCCGGCAATCCCTCAATAAGAGCATTCTGCTGGTCTATCCCGACGACGAGGCGGCCGAGGACGCGGCGTCGGACTTTCGCACGATTTCCAATGGACGCGTGGTCCGCTTTCCAGAGCGGCCGCTCGCACCGCACCGCTTTGAGGTGCGCGAGAACCTGGCCGCGGGTGGCGACCGGAATGAAAGTCTGCTGACGATTCTGAATGGCGGCGCGGACGTGGTTGTCACGAGTGTCCTGGGACTGCTGGAAAAGACGATCACGCGCGCGTCACTGGCCAGTCACCAGCGCACGCTCGAGGTGGGCGAGACGGTCGACCTGGAGGCACTCCGCGAGCATCTGGTGGAGATGGGCTACAACGGCGTTCCGGTGGTGGAGGAGGCGGGGCAGTTTGCGGTGCGCGGTGCCATTATCGATCTCTTCGACCCGGCCTGGGACAACCCGTCGCGCGTCGAGCTGGAAGACGATGAAGTGGTCTCCATCCGTTCCTTTGACCTCGACACGCAGCGCTCGATCGAAGCGTTGCAGAAGTGCACGCTGTTGCCCGCGTCGTCGGTTCCGCTGGATTCCGAAGCACTCGCGCACCTGCGCGCGTACCTCGCCGAGCGCGGCATCGCACGCGACCTGATCGACAGCATTGCGGACGAAGCCGAGCACTCCAAGTCGTCGTACGTGTGGCGGCGTTACGCGCCGGCACTGGGGATGACGGGGTCGTTGTTGGATTTCTTTCCGGAGCCGCCGGTGGTGTGGTTTGCGGACGGCGACGGTACCAACCGCGCGCTGGCGCTGCTGGAAAAGACGTTCGACCGCGCGGCGTCGCGCCCCGAAGACGAGTTTCCAGCACTCGCGCTCAACGACTACCTGCATTCCATCGACCACACGCGCGCGCATGGCGCGCCGGTTGTCATTCATCGCGGCATCGCAGACGTTCCCGACGTACCGGATGAACCGTCGCGCACGCTGTCGGGCCTTGCGTCGGCGCGCGAAGGCGAGGCACTCATTCGTTTCTTCACCTCGGAGCACCCGAGTGTCGCGGGCAAGCTGGACCCGCTCATCGGGCAGATCCGCGGGCTTCGCAAGCGCAACACGGACGTGATGATCTACGCCGAGACGCCCACGCAGCGCGACCGCCTTGCAGACATGCTGGGCGAGGACGAGGCACTCGTGCATCTCCCGGTGGGATGGATTGCATCCGGGTTCATCTGGGAGCAGGCCGGCTTCGCGGTACTCACCGATCATCAGATCTTCAACCGCATGCTGGCGCGGCCGCGCAAGCGCAAGGCCAAGCGCCGCACGTCGGCGCTCCGCACCGACGCGCTCAAGCAGGGCGACTACGTGGTGCACGTGGACTACGGCATCGGGCGCTTTGCGGGCCTCGAGAAGATCTCGGCGGACGGCAGCAACGCCGAGTGTCTGGTGCTTCGCTTCGACGGCGGCGACAGCATCTTTGTGCCCGTGGACCAGATGCATCTGGTGGAGAAGTACCTGGGTCGCGAGGGTGTCGTGCCCAAGCTGGACAAGCTGAGTGGCTCGCGCTGGCAGCAAACCAAGGAGCGCGCGCGCAAGGCCATCGAGGACATTGCGCACGACCTCTTGCGTGTTTACGCGGAGCGCGAGCTGGCGCGCGCGCCGGCCTTCGGGCCCGACACGCCGTGGCAGAAGGAACTGGAGGCGTCGTTCCCGTTCGAAGAAACGCCGCACCAGATCAGTGTTACGCGCGACATCAAGGAAGACCTGGAGAAAGAGAAACCGATGGATCGCCTGGTGTGCGGCGATGTCGGCTTTGGCAAAACCGAGGTGGCCATTCGCGCGGCGTTCAAAGTGGCCACCGGTGGCAAGCAGGTGGCGGTGCTGGTTCCCACCACGTTGCTTGCCTTCCAGCACGCGCGCACGTTCCAGGAGCGCATGGCCGCGTTTCCGGTGAAGATTGCGAGCTTGAGCCGCTTTGTTACCGCGGCGGAACAAAAGAAAATTCTGGAGGGTCTGCGCGACGGATCCATAGATTTGGTTGTTGGAACACACCGGCTGCTTTCCAAGGATATCGTGTTCAAGGATCTCGGTCTGCTTATCGTGGACGAAGAACACCGCTTTGGCGTGAAGCACAAGGAACGCCTGAAGCAGATGGCCAAGTCGGTGCACGTGTTGACGCTGACAGCCACTCCCATTCCGCGCACGCTGTACTTTGCACTCTCGGGTCTGCGGCAAATCTCGTTGATAGAAACGCCGCCGCGCAACCGTCACCCGGTTAAAACCGAGGTAACGTCATTCGACGAGGAAACCATCGCGCGCGCCATCTCGGAAGAAGTGGGCCGCGACGGCCAGGTTTTCTTTGTGCACAACCGCGTGCAGTCGATCTTCTCGATGAAGGCATTTCTGGAGCGATTGCTCCCGGGCGTGCGATTTGGCGTTGCGCACGGTCAAATGAATGAAGAGCAACTGGAGTCCGCGGTGATGGATTTCATGCAGCGCAAGACCGACGTGCTGATCTCCACGATGATCATAGAGAGTGGTCTCGACTTTCCCAATGCCAACACGCTGGTGGTGAACCGTGCCGATCGGCTGGGGCTCGCACAGTTGTACCAGCTGCGCGGGCGCGTGGGGCGTCGCGAGCGGCAGGCGTACGCGTGGTTCATGGTGCCGCGCCAGATTTCGCTGACACCGCAGGCCATCAAGCGCCTCGAAGCCATGGAAGAGTTTGAAGAACTGGGAAGCGGTTATCGCCTTGCGATGCGCGACCTGGAGATCCGCGGTGCTGGCAACGTGCTGGGTGTCGAGCAGCACGGTCACGTGGCAGCCATCGGCTTTGAGCTGTACACAAAGATGCTAAAGGAAACCGTGGATGCGCTGCGCGGGGAAGGCCACGCCGAGGCACCCCCGTGCCGCGTGGAGTCGCCGTACAGTGTGTTCATCCCGGACCGCTACCTGCCCGACGCCGACGAGCGCATGATGGTCTACAAGCGCATCGCGCGCATGTCGAACTCCGACGAGGCGACTACCCTGGAAGAAGAGCTGCGCGATCGCTTTGGCGAACTGCCGCCCACGGCCCAGACGCTGATCGACCTCTCGCGGGTGAAGCTGGACGCCGAGTCGCTGGGTGTCGTCATGGTCCAGATTCGGGATCCGGGGCACCGCCTGCAGGCCAAAGGCGGGACGGGAGCCGCCCCCCGCGGGGAGGCGACACTGGAGTTTGCGCCCGGTAAATCACTTACGCCCCAGGCCTGCGCCACGTTATCGGAAACTTTTGGACGCCGAATCTTGTTCAAGTCGGGTAAGGCGTTCGCGGTCAGCCTCCTTGGCCAGCCCCCGGCGGGCATCGTCGAAGAGGTCAAGAAGCTGTTGCAAACAGCCCGCTTCGCTAGTAAAATCAACGCTTTACCGAAATAGCACGTCTCTTCCACAGGGTTCTGTTTCATGCTCCCGCTGCCGCGGGTCGCGCCTCGATCCCGAGTGATCTCGTGTTCGGAAAGGAGTCTCGTTCGATGAGGTTTGGACGTTTCTGGCTTGGAGCGTTGGCGCTCTGTCTTCTGACAGGGTCGCTTACCGGTTGCTCCAAGCGTGAAGATATGAAGCTGGCCGAGTTCAAGGGCAAGAGCATCAGCGTGGGCGAGTTTGAGGAAGCCTACGTGAAGGTGCAGCCCGAGTACCTGCCAAAGAAGACCGGCGAAGAAGGGTTGCGAGAGTTCCTCGACACCATGCTCAACAAGGAGATCATGGTGGCGAAGGCGGACGAGCTGGGTTACGACAAGGACCCGGCCGTCGCGCAGGGTGTCGAGATGTTTTCGCGCCAGACCATGCAGGTTGCCTATCTGAAGAAGGCGGTGGCCGACAAGGTGGTCGTGAGCGAAGAGGAAGTCCGCGCCCACTACAACAATCAGGGCGTGGTGCTGACCATCAAGCAGATCCTCACCGACACGGCGGAGGACGCGGCTACCGCGCACTCCGCTCTGGACGGCGGGCTGGATTTTGATTCCGCTTGCCGCCAGTACTCAAAGAGCGAGGATGCGGCCGAAGGCGGGCTGGTGCTCACCGTCACGTACGGTGCCCTCATCCCGGACATCCAGACGCCGCTGTTTGCAACCCCGGTCGGCAAGTACACCGAGCCCATTCTCACGGCGCACGGCTGGGTCATCATGAAGGTCCTCAAGCGCGACGAGCCGCAGAAGTTGCGGCCGTTCGAGGATGTTGAGGAGCAGATGACCACCGACTACAAGCGCCTCAAGGAGTCGGTGCTGGTCAACGAGTTCACCGAGAAGGTGCGTTCGGACTACGGGGTCACGTGGCACTACGACGCCATGGCCATCGCGTTCGCGGCACTGCCGCCGGATCGCCCGTTTGAAGAGGCTCCGAGCCGTTCGCAGGAGGTTTATCCGCTCCTGTACTTTGATCCGGCCGACCTCAACCGCCCGCTGGTGGAGTACCAGGGCAAGTCGATCACCATCAAGGATTTCTCGGACATGTACGACCAGGCGTCGTTCTACACTCGCCCGCGCAAGAACTTCCGTCTGGGCGGTATTCGCGGCTTCCTCACCATGCCGATCATGAACGAGATCGTTCCCGACATGGTGCGCAAGTCCGGCATCGAGAACGACCCGGAAGTGGCCGCGGTGCTGAAGTCCAAGCGCGAGGAGATCATGCTGGGTCTCATGTACGAGGAACAGGTCAGCCGCCAGACGGTGGTTACCTCCGAGATGATGCAGAACTACTACAACGACAACATCGAGGCCTTCCGGGTTGCGGAGAAGCGCAAGTTTGGTCTGGTGCTGGCGGGTGACGTCGATGCGGCCCAGGCGGCGCATCGCGAGCTCAAGGCCGGGACGTCGCTTGCAACCGTTGCCACGGCGTATTCCACCGACGAGGAGTCGCGCAACAACGGCGGTCTCACCAAGGATCTCGCTCGCGGCGAGAACCAGGAGATTGACGCGGTTGGTTTTGCGATGAAGTATGTGGGCGACGTGTGCGAGCCCTTCCAGACCTCGCGAGGCTGGATGGTGCTCAAGCTGGTGGAGCGCACCAACGAGCGCATATTCACCTACGAAGAGGCACAGCCGCGCATCGAAGCGACACTCAAGGAGAAGCTCAACGAGGACCGCCTCAACGAGCTGCTCGTGAAGTGGAAGGAGGAGATGGGTCTGGTCATCAACGACAAGAACATCTCCAAGATTCAGGTCACCGAGCGGTCGGCCGCCGACGCACCCAAGGGGCACGCGGGCCACAGCCACGGCAGCTAATCGGGGTCTCACCCATGCAGCGGGTGCGAACGAGACTCAACCGGGTAGGGGGCGCGGCAGCGCCCCCTATCGCATTGTTGGCGCTGACCCTGGCCCTCGCGGCCTGCGAACGGCGCGAGGTGGGCCGGGGTGGCGGCGACCCGGGCCCGGTGGTGGCGCGCGTCAACGGCGAACCCCTGTACCGCCGCGACCTGGATGCTTATCTTCCCGAAGACGCCTACGCCGGGGTTACCTCCGACGAGACCAAGGCCTACTTCGACCGCTGGGTAACCACCCAGCTCCTGTTCGAAGCGGCGCAGAGTGCCGGCCTGGACGCGTCGCGCGACATCGACTGGAAGATCGCGCAGTACCGCAAGGACCTCATCGCGGACCGCATGGTGCAGGAGGTTCTGCGCGAAAAGGCGATCGTGTCACGTGACGAAGTGATGGCGTACTATCGCGCGCACAAGGACGAGTTCAACCTGGAAGTGCGCGTGAGCCACATACTCACCAACACGCGCGAGGATGCGGAAGAAGTGCGCGACATGCTGGAGAAGCGGCCCTTCTCGTGGGTGGCTCGCCAGATGTCGGTGGACAAACACACGGGAGCGGGCGGCGACCTGGGCTATCTGTCCAAGGGCAACATGCTGCCGGAGTTTGAGAGTGTTGTGTTCAACATGCGCGTGGGCCAGGTGAGCGACATCATCGAGTCGGAGTTTGGATACCACATTCTCAAACTCACCGACGTACGCGCGTCGCTGAACGAGCTGCCGTTTGAGTCGGTGGCGCCGGAGATTTCGCGCCAGTTGCTTTTGCGCAAGCGCGAAGCGGTGTACGACAGCCTGCTGACGGCACTGCGCACGAACGCAAAGATTGAGATCGTGGACGCCGGAATGCGCTACGCGGTGGAGATGGCGGAGTCGCTCAAGACGGTCGAACGCGCGGAGCGAGACCGGCCGCGCCCGTACCAGGAGGCCGTACCGGAGCCGCGCGAAGAACGCGCCCCGAGTGTCAGGCCCGATTCGGCTGCGGCCGATACAACGGAGTAATCATGCGACGCATTTGTTTTGCACTGCTGCTGCTTCTGTCCGCCGTACCCGTGTGGGCGGAACGCGCCACCATCGACCGCATCGTGGCCGTCATCGAAGACGAGGCCATTTTTGAGAGCGACGTCGACCAGGCCGTGCGCCAGTACCTGTTTCAGAAGGGGCGCACCAGCGTGACGCCGGAAGAGCGCCAGGAATTGTTCCGTGACGCGCTGGACAACCTGATCAACGACAAGCTGGTCATCGCGCAGGCGGGCAAGCTGGGCATCGACGTTCCCTTCGCCGAAGTGGAGACCGCGGTCAACAAGGCGCTGGACGAGAACCGCAAGGTGATTGGGAGCGACGAAGCGTTTCAGGCCCAGCTCGCGCAAGAAGGCCTTTCGGTGGACGAACTGAAGAAGTTGTACCGCACGCAGATTCGCAACCGCATGCTGGTTGAGCGCGTGCTGCAGAAGGACATGGCGCGCAACCGCAACGCCGCCACCGACGAAGAACTGATGGCGTTCTACGAGCAGAACAAGGCGCGCATGCCGCAGCGACCCGAGGTCGTGCATCTGCAGACCATCTTCATTGGCTTTGAGACCGCGTCGAGCACCGCGTCGGAAGCGCGCAAGAAAGTGGACGCGCTGCGCTCGCGCATCATCACCGGCGAAGACTTTGCTGAAGTGGCCAAGGCGGAGTCGGACGACCCCAGCGCACCGCTGGGGGGCGACCTGGGCTTCCTGCGCCCGCAGGATCTGCGCGAGCCCACGTTTGCGGCCGCCGCGGCCGCACTCAAGGTGGGCGAGTTGAGCGAGCCGGTGCTGACCGTGTACGGCTACCATCTGATCGAAGTGATGGAACAGCGACCGGAGACGGGCGAGGTGCACCTGCGCCACATTCTGGTGCGCGCCGACCCATCCGACGACGACATCCAGCAGGTGTTTGCGAGCAGCAACAAGATCTACGAGGAGATTCGTGCGGGGGCGTCGTTTGATTCCCTGGCCGCGCGCTTCAACACCGATCCGGCGGCTGACAAGCAGGGAGATCTGGGCTGGCTGCGCGTGGGTGAGCTACCGCAGTTCTTTCAGGACGTGCTGGCCAACATGAACCCCGGCGACGTGAGCCAGGTCCTGCGCGAGGCCACGGGCTTTCGTATCGTGAAGCTTCTGGGGCGCGAGGGCGAGCGCCCCTACCAGTTTACCGAGATCAAGGAAGACCTGCGCCGTCTCTACGATCAGGACCGCTTTGCGCGCACCTACGACGACTACATCAAGGACCTGCGCACGCGTTTCCCGGTCGAAATGCGCATCTAGCTATTTCTTCTGCACCAGCGTGTAGGTGCCAAACAAGTCCTTCTCGAGATCCATCTGATCCGCCCATCCCAGCGCGCGACCCATCGAGCGCGCCTCGGCGTTGTCGTCCTCGTCGTAGAACACCACGTCGAAGCCAACCTTCTCAAAGACATCACGCGCAAACGGACAGCGGCCATCCGCCCACGGCTTGTACTTCTCGCCTTCCTTGGCAGGCGCGGGTGAGAGGTTGTAGATAAGCATGAAGCCGCCGGGTTTGAGCAGGTCGTACACCGCGCGCACGTACGCTTCGTCGGTTACGTTGAGATGCACCAGCATGCGCGGATCCACTTCCTGTTCGGGGTGGATGTAACCGCGCTTGAGCGTGTTCTTGGAGATAAACACGTCGTAGCCTTCGCCCACCTCGGACACGATCGCTTCGTCGGAGGGGAACATGCCGTAAACGGTTCTTACGCTTCCACCGTCTCCTGCACCCGCCGCCGCGCAGCGCGCGATCGCACCGGTGTCGCCGGGTTGCGAGTACAGCGCCTTCAGCAGATTGTCCACTTCGATGCCCACCGCATCCGCGCCCAATCCACCCAGCACCTTCAACTGTCCGATGGAACCAAAACCAAAGTCAGCAAGCTTGAGGTTGTCGGCACTCGCAACACCGGCGCGCCCCAGAATCTCCAGCGGGCGCACAAACGCGATCGGTGTGCCGTAGCGCGTGAACCAGTAGAACTGGTCGGTGAGCTCGCGCTTCTCGTAACCGGCCAGCGCCTCCGCGGTCATGGGCGCGGCCGCCGACTCCGTGACGGCGTCGCGCGTCTCCTTGTTGTACATGACCGCGCGGGGCGCGGGCAGGGATTCGAGGCAGGCAACGCCCTCGAGGAACGACTTGGCGAGCGGCGACTTCACCAGGGGTGCCATGGCCGACGCGTGCTGGCGCATGGACTCGACGGGAGTCGGCGCGGGTGTCTCCGCCGGAGCCGGTGTGGTCTGGGTGGCAATGGCGAGGACAAGGGTTGCAAACAGATGGGTCATGGGACGTAGCTCCCCGGGTTGAAGGGCCGATGCCTGACGGGAAGAATACGGCATTTCCACCCCCGGGGGTTGCGATGCCGGGGCTCCAGGCGGCAAACAGGGCGTCGCCGCGCGCGAAATTACGATTGCACAAACTCCGCGGCCCGGCCACGATCCCGGTGTATGCCGGTGCGTCAGAAGACTTTCATCGCCGTCACGTCGGGAGAACCCGGCGGCATCGGGCCGGAACTGGTGGCCCGCCTGTTTGGCCGCCGCGGTGCCCGCTACCGGCCCGCGCACTCGGTGGCGCTGGTGATCGGCGCCCCGGTCCTGTTTGCGCGCTGGCGGCGCCGGTTTGGCTTTGACCCGCCCGTGGTGAACTCAATCGAGGAGGCCCGTACGCTGGCGGCCGCCCGCACGCGCGCACCGCGCGTGATCCTGATGGATACGGGTGTTGTAGCCCGCTATCCGGTGGGTCGCGACAGCGTGGGTGGCGGCATGCACGCGGGAACTTCCATTCGCTGGGCGTGTGAACTGGCCAGGATTCAGGCGGTGGGTGCCATCGTGACACCGCCCGCTTCCAAGAAGTCGTTGAACCTGGCGCACTTCGACTTCCCGGGGCACACGGAAATGTTGGCCCACTACTTGAAAGCACCCGACTGCCAGATGATGATGGCGCGCCGCGACTTGCGCGTGATTCCGTTCACGCGCCACGTGCCGCTCTCGCGGGTGGCGGGTGCGGTGACGCCGGGTGCTCTGGCCGTCTGCATCCGGGTGACGCACGCGTCGCTCAAGCAGACGTTCGGGATCCAGAAGCCGCGCATCGCGGTGGCGGGGTTGAACCCCCACGCGGGCGAAGACGGTGTTATCGGCACCGAGGACCGCGACGTGATTGCACCGCTCATCAAGAAACTGCGCGCCACCGGGATCGACGTGAGTGGACCGCACCCGGCCGACGCGATGTTCCAGTCCGCACCGGAAGCGGCGGCGGCGCCCGCGCGGAGTCTGAAGCGGAGTAGCCAGAAGCGCGCGTCGTACTACGACGCCTACATCACGATGTACCACGACCAGGGACTGGTGCCGTTCAAGATGCTGGCGCAGCGCCGGGGCGTGAACGTCACCATCGGGCTGCCCACACCGCGCACGTCGGTGGACCACGGTACGGCGTACGATATCGCCGGCCGCGGGATCGCGAAGCCGGACTCACTGTGCGAGGCATACGACCTCGCGGAATCATTCACGCTGCAGACGCGCGTGCAACGCAAACGCCGCGCGCGTCGTCCATAAGAAAGACACACCATGCAGGACACGCCACGCGAAGACAGAACCGTCATCGGGGTTTACCACCTCACCAAGTCCTTTGGAGAAAAGGGCGCCAATGCGGCCGGGGAATCGGCGCTGGAGGACGTGAACTTCCAGATCGCCAACGGCGAGTTTGTGTTCCTGGTGGGCCCCAGTGGTGCCGGCAAGAGCACGCTCCTGCGCATGATCTACATGGACGAGTTCCCCACCAGCGGGCAGGTCGTGGTGGGGCAGTTTGTTTCAACGCGCATGAAGCGCAAGGACATCCCGTTTCTGCGGCGTCGCGTCGGCATTGTGTTTCAGGATTACAAGCTGCTCGATGACCGCACCGTGTTTGACAACATCGCCATCGGGATGCGCATCACAGGCGCCACACCGTACCAGATCAAGCGTCGCGTGGGGTCGCTCCTGAACGAGGTGGGTTTGTATCACAAGCGCGTGGCGATGCCGCAGACGCTTTCCGGCGGCGAGCAGCAGCGAGTTGCGATTGCGCGCGCACTCGTAAACCACCCGGCCATTCTGCTGGCGGACGAACCCACCGGCAATCTGGATCCGGATTCGGCAGAAGACATTCTGCGCCTTTTGTTCAAGATCAACTCGGGCGGCACCGCCGTCCTGATGGCCACGCACGACCAGCACTTTGTGCAGACCTTTGGCCAGCGCATCATTCACCTGCGCGACGGCCGTGTCCTGGAAGACCGCACCACCAATCTCGTGGGCAACATGAGCGACCGGCTGGAGTCGGTACGGCTCGATCGCGAGCGGCAAAAGCGCATCGATCGCGAGATCAAGCGCCAGAAGGCCAGTGTGCTCGCACCCACCAAGTCGGAGTAAGCCATGTTCATGCGCCGTATCTTCTACATCATCGACGAAGCGTTTCGTACCGTGAAGCGCCACAAGGGACTCACGTCCATTTCCATCGTGATCATGAGCCTATCGCTGCTCATGCTCGCGGTGTTTCTGCTGGCCACCGACAACGTGCTCAAGCTCGTGGGGCAGGCGGAGCAGGAGCTCAAGGTCAGCGTGTACCTCAAGGAGGGTCTGGGCAATCCGACCATCGAAGAGCTGTACCGCGACATTCTCACCCAGCCGGAAGTGTCGAGCGTCAACTTTGTCTCCAAGGACCAGGCGCTGGAGTCGTTTCGTGAGCAACTGGGTGACGACGCCGACGCGCTGGACGCGCTTCGCAACAACCCGCTGCCGCACTCCTTCCAGGTGACACCGGGCGCCGAGTTCAAGAACGAGGAAAGTTTGAAGGCGCTGGCCGCGCGCATTCAGGCCATGCCGGGTGTGGAAGAGGTTCGTTACGGGCGCGAGTTCGTGGAGAAGTTTGCCGCGGTGGTGCGCGGCGTCTACTTTGTGGACTTCGTGGTCGGCTTCATCGTGATTCTTTCCGCTGTATTCATTATCGCCAACGCGGTGCGTCTCACCGTGATCAGCCGCCGCCGCACCATCGAGATTCTCAAGCTGGTGGGCGCCACCAATCCTTATATCGTGGCACCGTTCATCATCGAGGGTGCGTTCCAGGGTGGCGTGGCCGCCGTGCTCTCGCTCCTTCTCCTGCGCATCGTGACCGAAGTCACCCGGCGCGCGATCCCGGACCTCACCTTCTTCTCGGTCGAGAAGTCGCTCATTTACTTTTTGACGTGCGTGCTCATCGGGGCACTGGGCAGCTTCATGGCGCTGCGTCGCATGCTGCGGATGTCGTAACCATGCGCCGCTTTCTGCTCATACTGTGTGCCGCCGCCACCCTGCTGGCCACGGTGTCCTCAGCACAGGACGACGCCGCCGAGCGCCAGAAGGAACTCGAGCGCATCCGCAAGGAGATCGAGTCGCACCGCACGCAAACCAAGAAGTTGTCCAGCCAGGAACAGCAGACCGTCAAAAAGCTCCAGAACCTGGACAAGGAGATCGACGCGCAGAAGCGCTACCTCAAGAAACTCAACGAGCAGGAGAGCACCATCGATCAGCAGATCGGCGGCCTGCGCATCGCCATTGCCAACCGCGAGAGCGCGCTGACCCGGCAGGAGACCGCACTGGGCAAGCGCCTGCGCGAGTTGTACAAGCAGGACCCGCGCTACAAGTGGGAGTTTCTCATGGGCGCCAACAGCATGAGCCAGATCGTGGATCGCTATGCGTTCATGAAACTCATTGCCGAGCAGGATGCGCAGCTCATTGGCGATGTGCGCGAGAGCAAGCGCTCACTGGAAACCGAGTCTTCACGGCTGGGCGAGTCGCTGGAGCAGATCTCCGCCGTTCGCTCCGACAAGGAACGCGAGACCACCGAGCTGGCCAACGCCAAGAAGCAGCGCCAGGTTGCTCTGACACAGATTCGCAGTGAGAAGAGCAAGCACACCACCGCCATCAAGGAACTGGAAGTTGCGCAGGCGCGTGTGCAGTCCATTCTGGACGACATCGCGCGGCGCGGTGTGAACGACAAGGACCTTCCGCCGAGCGGCGAGTTCGCGAGCCTCAAAGGCCGACTCCTGTGGCCCGTGAACGGCAAGGTGATTCGCGGCTTTGGCAAACACACCCATCCCAAGTACGGCACCGTGACCATGAACAACGGTCTCGACATTCAGGCGCCGGCCGGCGCTCCCATTGTCGCCGTGGCGGGTGGTGTCGTGGAGTTTGTGGATTGGATCGACGCCTTTGGCAAGTGCGTCATCCTGAACCACGGCGGCGGCTACTACACCCTGTACGCGCACGTGGCCGCCACCATGGTGACGCAGGGACAAAAAGTGGGACGCGGCCAGGCCATCGCCGAAGTGGGCGACACCGGGTCATTGGAAGGCTACGTCTGTCACTTTGAAGTCCGCCAGGCCCGCAAGGCGCTGAACCCCATGGACTGGCTGGGCAAGAAGGCAAGTTCGTAGGTCGCTACCAGACCGACTCAAAACGCAGGTAGTACACCGCGTCCGGCGTTCCCGGCTCCAACGGGAACGCCATATCGAAGCGCAGAATCGATCCCTCTCCAAACGGCCCCAGATAGCGCTGAATCCCCAGTCCTGCCGAACTGATCCAGTCTTCCTTCTCATACCTGGACCAGACGCGGCCCATATCCGCCCACGGGACAAACTGCAGGTGCAGCGATCGCAGCACCGGGATGTTTGTCTCCATCAAGATGTCGTACGGAACCAGGTACTCGCCACGCAGTGCCAGCGAGTGGTCACCCACGCGCGCGCGCCGGTCATAACCGCGAATCGTACTCAAGCCGCCGATGTCGCACTGTTGTTGAACGGCAGGATGGTCGTAAGTTGACGCACCCGCGATACCAAGCCGAAACTCCTGCCCGAGCGGAAATCCGCGCAGTCCGATGCGCGCGTCGGTTCGACCGTAGTCTACTGCTTGATAGAGTTGCTCATTTAAGAGATCCCAGCCCACGCTGTGCCGGTGGGCCAGCGCGAGTTGCAACCACGACCCAGCATCCCATGTGAACTCAACCATCAAGACGTTGTCCCCAACCATATTCGCGGCCAGGTTCGGCTGATACAGATCGCCAAAGAACGAGAAGTCGGCCTTGGGTTCCAGCGGCTTCTCATCCATTGACGAGTAACCGAGCGCGAGCTGCATCCCCTCTCGGAATCTCGTGATCAGGCGCGCAGAGTAGCCCTTGGATTCCAGGTAATCCTGATCGTCGGCACCGCCTACCAGTGCGCGCAGCGAGTTCAGAGCAGGACGGTTGGACCCAAACGGCTCGGCCCGTGTATGAGATTCCAGCGCAAGCCATGTGGGTGGACCGCCGAGCGGTAACCGCCACTTCAGCTCTATCGCGCTGCGGATGTCTTCGGATGCGGTTGCGTAGGCGACAAACACGCTGGCGCTACTGCCGTCATCGTCGGCTTGCGCAAACGTTACCTCTCCGCCCAGCACCATGCCTTCCACACGGTTGTAGTCCCACCTTGTGATTGCCGGCGACAATCCGAACTGCCAGTCGCTGCCGGTGAGAGCGATGTCGTCGGTGGGCAGGCCTTGAATACCCAGCGAGTCGTGCCACGCGAGAGTGGAACGCGTGAACGTGGTGTCGACGGGTTCGATGCCGAGGGTGAACTCGTCGTCGTCGTACGCGTGCAGGCGCGCGAGCAGGGATGAATAGCGGAGCGAATCAGGGGGCGGCACCTTATAGTTCGAGGGTGGCAACGGGTCGCGATCGCTTTCGCCAAACAGATGCGCGTCGTAGGGTTGGTCGAAGGTGTAGTCGCTGTAGCTGGCCACCGCCGAAACGGAGTTGGGTGCGAGTCCAAAGGAATCGCGGACGTCCAGCTCGAAGGCGATACGCAACGGCACCCACTCGCCGGTTGCAAGGTGCGTCCACTGGCGCGACGCGCGCCGGATGCCCTTGATGAACAGGGGTGCGGGGTTGGTGGGGAAGTTGTAGATCTCGTGCATGACCTTGAAGCCGTCGGAATCGATGTAGATCTCGCCCGACGGGAGCGCGCTGAACTGCGAGCGCGGGTGAAACTCGATGCGGAAGACCACGTGCGTTGCGTCCAGAATGCGGTCCAGAAGCTTGAAGTCAAACTCGCCGTCCTCGCGCAGGTACAGGGGCAGGCGCGTGAAGTCGCTGTTCTCAAACTCACCGATGCGGATGTCCGGCTGCTCGGGATTGGGATCCTTGTCCACAATCCATTCGCCATCCTGCTGCTTGAACTTGGACGCCTCTGCGCGCACAAACACGCGACGCCGGTAGCCGGTGGAGTCCTGGTACACGCGGTAGACCTGGTCGTAGATCTCCTTCTTGTCGGACCACAGGAGTGTATTGCGCACCGAAAGTACGTGCGTGGAGCTGACGTGCCCGGCCAGCTTGGTGCGCTCGCCGCGCATGGCGGCCTGAATCACCTCGCGGAGCGTGAAGACTTCGCCATCCACCACGATGGGGGCCATGGTGCCCACGGGCCGTGGTTCCTCCTGCGAGGCGGCCGGCGACGAGCCCGTTGCAATGAAGAGGGCCAGCGCGATGAGTCCTACCCGGAACGGCATGGCGGTCATCCTAGCACTTTCGCACCGCGGACTTGAACCGGTCCGCCGGGCCTGCACAAAGCCGCCCACATCGGCTACTATGCACGCATGCCCGCACGCGCACCCGGAGAAGCACGGCCCATACCGGCGCTCGATCTTGAGCAGCCGCAGGCGTCGGCGTACCTGACGTCGCTTTCGCGCGACCAGGTGCCGCCGCTCCTGTTTACGGGGCCGGAGGGGAGTGGCAAGGAGTTCGCGGCCATCGAGTTTGCGCGCGCGTTGTTGTGCGAGAAGGACAAGCCGTGCAAGCTGGACGGTGCCAAGTGTGCCTCGTGCCTGCGCGCGTCGGTGCTGGAGCACCCGGGCATTCACCTCATTTACCCGACACCCACGCAGGGCAGCGGAGAGGGTGAAGACGGCGACGTCGTTGACATTGCGAAGATTCTGGACGACAAGCGCGTCGACATTTTTTCGCAGCCGTCGTTTACCAAAAAGACTTCCATCCGCATTGCGCGTGCGCGCGCGGTAATCCAGCGCGCCAACACGCGTCCGTTTGACGCGCGCCTCAACGTGTTCATCTTCATCGATGCGCACGCGATGCGCGAGGAGGCGCAGAACGCGCTGCTCAAGCTGGTGGAGGAACCGCCGCCGCACGCGGCCATCGTGTTTGTGACGTCCAATCCGGACAGCATGCTGTACACGATTCGCTCGCGTTGTCAGCGCGTACGCTTCTTCCCGCTCAAGCGTTCGGTGGTTGAGGGCATCCTCACGCGCTACTACGACGCCGATGCACGGGCGGCACGACGCGCCTCCGCGATGGCACAGGGTTCCATCACGCGTGCGATAGCACTCCTGGGTTCGTCGGACCTGGGTGAGCGCAACGTGGCACTCGACATCGTGGCGGGGTTGCCGAAGGAGCCGCAGTCGTGGGCGCTGGGACAGGCGCTGACGGGTGCGCGCGGTTCCAACCGTGAAGCGGTTGCGCGCGTGCTGGATGAGATGTCGGTGATCTTTCGCGACGCCATGGCGGGCGACGCGGAGCTGATTGTGAACGGGGATATTGCCAGTGACATCGAGCGCGTGGCCGCACTCTACGGTCGCGAGAAACTGCCCGCCGCCATCGAACTGGTGCACGACATCCGCGGCCAGATCTTTGGCGCCAACGCCAACATCGACGGTGCCCTCGCCGACCTCTTCCTCAAGCTCCGACGGCTCTAGCTATTCGTACGTCTCGAAGGACCGGCCGGGAGCGGGCTTGCCCTGCTTCACCGCTCGTTTGCGCGCCCACACCGACGTGAGCACGCTGGTGGCCAGAACCGTCACCACGAACACGAGTGCCCAGCCGATCGGTATCTTGTACCACTCCGCAATAATCATCTTGATGCCAACGAATGCGAGGATCACCGCGAGTCCGTGGCTCAAGTGGTGGAACGACACGATCAGCTTGCCGAGGGCGGAATACCACGAACGCAGGCCGAGGATGGCCATGGCATTGGAGGTGTAGACGATGAACGGATCGGTGGTGATGCCGAGTACCGCGGGGATGGAGTCGAGGGCAAACATGAGGTCCGTCCATTCCACAACCGCCAGCACCACCAGAGAGGGTGTGATCAGGAGTTTTCCATTCCGGCGAATGAAGAACTTGCCCCCCTCGTACGACGTTCCCGACATGAACGGCTTCAGACGTTTGAAGATCGGGTTTCGCTCCGGGTGCACCTCGTGATCCTTGGAGAACGCGAGTTTGAACGCGGTATAGAGCAGGAACGCTCCCAGCAGGTAGATGAGCCAGTGCCAGCGCTCGAGCAAAGCAGCACCGGCCAGAATGAAGCCGAGGCGCATCACCAGCGCCGACACGATGCCCCAGAACAGAATGCGGTGCTCGAACCGCTTGGGCGTTTTGAAGTACTGGAAGATGACGTAGAAAACGAAGAGGTTGTCGACGCTGAGCGACTGTTCCACCAGGTAGCCGGTGAGAAACAGGGCGGCCTGGTGGCGCCCGTCGTAGTACCAGATGCCGGCGCAGAACAGGAGCGCCATCGACACCCAGATAGCGCTCCAGATGAGCGCTTTCTTTGTTGTGACCTTTTCAGGGTGCTTGTGGACGATCCCGAGATCGATCCACAACGCAATTGCGATCACGACATGAAAGAGGATCCACTGCCACATGATGGACATAGGACAAAGACCTTATCACTTCCCGCTGGATTCTGGTAGAGTTGACGAACGATGGGAACGAGTAGGACTCCCACGCTCACGCGCGGCGTGAGCAACCTCGTCGGCCATATCCGCAAGTTCATCATACGCGGAACCCTGGCTTTGATTCCCATCGCCATCCCCGCTTTTGCCCTCTACTTGTTATATGGATTCATCGACCGGCGCCTGATCGGGCTGGTCGACAAGACCTTTGGCATCCGCTTTCCGGGCCTGGGGCTGGTGCTGCTCCTGGTTACGCTGTACCTGTTCGGATTGATTGCCAGCAATCTGCTGGGGCGCCGCCTGCTGGGGCTGGTGGAGCAGCTCACGGAGCGCATTCCCATCATCGGGGCCGCCTACCGGCTGGGCAAGCAGCTCTCGGGCACCTTCTCCACCGAGAACAACCAGATGTTCCGGCGACCCATTCTGGTGCCGTACGCGGCACCGGGGACATGGCAGGTGGGGTTTGTGACGGGCGAAATTTACTCCCGGCGCGAGGACCGCATGTTGCTCAAGGTGTACGTGCCAACGCCACCCAATCCTACTACGGGTTTTGTGTACCTGCTGCGGGAAGAGGACGCCAGGGATCCAGGCTGGACGGTGGAAGAGGCGCTGCAGTGCATCCTGTCCGGCGGCTTGATAGGACCGGATTCAATCCGTTAGCATTTTTCGGGAGGCCCTATGCGAACAGCCAGAACCGTCGTGCTCGTGCTCATGCTGATGCTGCTCGTCATCTTGATGGTGCAGAACGCGCAGCCGGTGAAGTTTCGCTTCTTGAGCTGGGAGTACGACGTCTCGCAGCTTCTGCTCGTCGTCATCGTTCTCACGGTTGGTTTTGCAGCCGGGTATATGATGGCCAAGATGGACTCGCGCAGAAAGAAGGCCAATGAGCCGCCGCTCACGCAAGTCCGGCGTTAGGCTTCGCGCGCCGCGACTGTTCAAGCGCCACCAGGCCAGCGTTGGGCTGCCGCCGGGGTCGCTGGTCTACGACCGCGAGAAACGCGTCGACAAGGTGGCCATCAGCGTCATGGACTACGGTCCGGGCGCGTGCACGGTGCGCCGCCCCGCCACCGTGGAAGAGACATTCCCCCTTCGCGATTCGCCCACGGTTTCCTGGATCGACATCGAGGGTTTGCACGACACCGCTCTGCTCAACAAGTTCGGTGCGCACTTCGGTCTCCATCCCCTCGTCCTCGAAGACATTCTGAACACGCACCAGCGCGCCAAGCTGGAGGAGTACGACGAGTACCTGTTTCTGGTGGTGCGCATGCTGGCGTCGGGCGGAGAAGGAGGCCACCTCCACTCCGAGCAGGTGAGTATCATCCTGGGCAAGCAGTTTGTGGCGACGCTACAGGAGATTCCGGGCGATGTGTTTGACCCGGTGCGCAAGCGCATCGAGCTGGGTGCGGGCCGCTCGCGGCGCATGGGGTCGGATTATCTGGTGTACGCGCTCATCGACTCCATTGTCGACGGGTACTTTGTTCTGCTCGAAAAACTTGCGGATCGCATCGAGGCGGTGGAGAACAACATCTCAAACTCGCCCAAGCCGGGTGACCTGGCCGAGGTGCATCAGCTCCGCCGCGAGATCGTGTATCTGCGACGCAACATCTGGCCGCTGCGCGACGTGGTGGCGGGGTTGGATCGCACCGAGTCGGAATTGGTGCATGAGGAGACGCGCGTCTACCTTCGCGACCTGCACGATCACGTGGTGCAGGTGGTGGAGTCGCTGGAAAACTTTCGCGACGTGGTGGCGAGCTTGCAGGACCTGTACGTATCGGCACTGGGACAGCGCACCAACGAAGTCATCCGCGTGCTGACGGTGATTTCCACCATCTTTGTCCCGCTCACGTTTCTAGCCGGCGTTTACGGCATGAACTTCCGCCATCTGCCCGAGCTGGAATGGCGCTGGGGCTACGCCGGCTTCTGGATTGTCAGCGTCGTGGTCGTGATCGGCCTTCTGGGCTTCCTGCGCCGCCGCGGCTGGATCTAGCCCTTCGCCGTCGCGTCTTCCGCGTCCCGCTTCATTTCCTCGATGGTGCCGTGCAGCTTCACCGGCTCCGACACCTTGCGCATGCGCAGGTTCAGCATCTCAACACCCACCGAGAACGCCATCGCAAAGTAGATGTAGCCCTTGGGGATGTGGAAGCCCAGTCCCTCGCCAATCAGTGTGACACCGATCAGGATGAGGAAGCTTAGCGCCAGCATGCGAATGGTGGGGTGGCGGTCCACAAAGTCGCTGATCGACCTGGAGAACGCCATCATGAAGATGACGGCGATGATCACCGCAGTAACCATGACGCCGATGTGCTCCGAGAGGCCGATGGCCGTGATCACGGAGTCGAGCGAGAAGACGATGTCGAGCAGAACAATTTGAACAAGCACCATACCGAACACGGCGCGCGCCTTGGCGCTGCTGTGCTCTTCGTGTGGTCCTTCCAGCTTTTCGTGAATCTCCAGCGTGCTCTTGGCGAGGAGGAACAGACCGCCACCTATCAAAATGAGGTCGCGTCCGGAGATGCCCTTGTCCATCACGTGGAACAGGGGGTTGGTGAGCTTCATCATCCAGGTCAGCGAGAGCAGGAGGAGCACGCGGGTGGCCATGGCGATGCCCAGGCCCAGCACGCGCGCGCGACCCTGCTGCTGGGCCGGGAGCTTGGCCGACAGGATGGCGATGAAGATGATGTTGTCGATGCCAAGAACGATCTCGAGTGCCGTGAGCGTGGCCAGCGAGATCCATACCTGGGGGTCAGAGAGCCATTCCATTCACGTTCCTCCGCTTGCGAGCTTTGGTCAAAGGGTGATACATTCTACGGGCTTTTTGCCGGAGTTGCCAGTTGAACCCAACATTCTACGTTAGCACCGCCATCGACTACGTAAACGCGCGCCCGCACCTGGGCACGGCGTACGAAAAAATCGGAGCCGACTGCCTGGCGCGCTACAAGCGCCTCGCTGGTTTCGACACCTGGTTCTTGATGGGTACCGACGAGCACTCCACCAACGTGGAGCGCGAGGCGCGCGCGCAGGGCAAGGATCCGCAGACCTATACCGACGAGATGGCTCCCATCTTCGAGGAAACCTGGCGGGCACTCCACCTTTCTTACGACCAGTTCATCCGCACCACCGATCCGCAGCACAAGCGCGTCGTGGCCCGGCTGTTTCAGGAGATCCACAATCGCGGCTACATCTTTGAAGGCAAGTACCGCGGTTTGTACTGCGAAGGCTGCGAAGAGTTCAAGGTGGAGAAGGACCTGGTGGATGGAAAGTGTCCGCGCCACCACACGGTTCCCAAACAGATCGAGGAATCCAATTACTTCTTTGCCCTGTCCAAGTTTGCGGAGCCGCTCAAGGCCCACATCCTGGCCAACCCGGACTTTGTCCGCCCCGAGATCCGCAAGAACGAGATTCTCAATGTGATCGAGTCGGGGCTGGAAGATATCAGTGTTTCCCGCTCCGGCAAGACGTGGGGGGTTCCGCTTCCCATCGCCCCGGACCACGTGGTGTACGTCTGGTTCGACGCGCTCATCAATTATATATCGGCGCTTGGATACGGCGAGGAAGGCGAGGGCGGCAAACTCTTCCGCCGTTACTGGCCATGCGACGTCCACGTGATCGGCAAGGACATCACCCGCTTCCACTGTCTCATCTGGCCCGCCATGCTGATGGCGGCCGGGGTGGAACTCCCCAAGAGCATCTTTGGACACGGCTTTGTGTACAGCCGCGGCGAGAAGATGAGCAAGTCCATTGGCAACATCGTGGACCCCAACGCGCTGGCCCGGTTCTTTGGCGCCGACGGGCTGCGCTACCTCTTGCTGCGCGAGATCGCGTTTGACCGCGACGGCGATTTTACCGTGGAACTGTTCGTAACGCGGTACAATGCCGAACTCGCCAACGAGCTGGGCAACCTGTTCTCGCGCGCCATCTCCATGACCAACCGCTACTTTGGCGGCGAAGTCCCGGCCTGGAGCGACGCGGCGGCGCGCGACACGGAGCATCTCCTCAAGGGCGCGGTCGCCGACTACCGCCGGCACATGGACCGCCTTGCCTTTGACCAGGGCCTTGCGGCCATGTGGCGCGCCGTGTCGGAAGCCAACCGGTTTGTAGAGGAGCGCAAGCCGTGGGCGCTGGCAAAGGCCGGCGACACCGCAACCCTGGGAGCCACTCTGCGAGCGCTCCTGGAAGTGCTGCGCGTGTGCTCCATTCTGTGCCAGCCGTTCATGCCCGAAAAGGCGGGCGAGATGCGCGCGCAGCTCGCGCTGGAGGGTGACTTTTCAAAACTCTCGCTCGATGAAGCGAGCCGCCCCGGTGACCCCGCGTGGAAACGCGTCGGCGAACCCGTGGTGCTGTTCCCCCGACTGGAAATGCCGGTGTCTTAATGATCGACTCTCATTGTCATCTTAATCTTCATCACTTCGAGGACGACCGCGAGTCCGCGATGGCCAACGCCATCACCGACGGCGTCAGCGCCTTCATGAACATCGGCTACGACCGCGAGTCGTTGCACGACACGCTGGAGCTGATCGAACGCTACCCCTTCATGTACGGTGCCGCGGGCGTGCACCCGCACGACGCCGCCACCCTGGACGACGACCTGGAAGCCATGGTGCGCCAGGCGCTGGATCGTTCGCGCGTGGTGGCGGTAGGTGAGATTGGTTTGGACTTCTACCGCGACCTCGCACCGCGCGAAGTTCAGGTGGACGTGTTTCGGCGCATGATCAAGATTGCGCGCGAGAAGCACAAACCCATCGTCATTCACTGCCGCGACGCCTTCAACGAAGTGATCGACGTGCTGGAGAGCGAGGGCGGACCCTACAAGGGAATCTTCCACGCCTTCTCCGCCGGGGAAGCGGAAGCACGCCGCATCTTTGAACTCGGATTCCACGTGGGCATTGGCGGCGTGGTCACGTACCGCAACGCCCGCCTGCACGAGACGGTGGCGGCGATCCCGCTGGACCGCATCGTGCTGGAGACGGATTCGCCGTATCTGACACCGCACCCGTGGCGCGGCAAGCGCAACGAGCCGGCCTTTGTGGCCCACGTGCTGCGCGCGGTGGCGCAGGCGCGCGAGATGACCCCGGCCGAGGTGGACCGGATTACCACCGATAACTACTTCTCCGCCATGGGTATGGCCGACGCCCCCCACCCCCGGCCTGTTTACAGGATCGGTGACTCTCTCTATATTCATGCCGCGCCAGCCCACGTCTCGGACCTGGACCACGTCCCGGCGGTCAGCGCCGGGGAGGAACAGGACGCCCCGGAAGCCGTATTGACCGGTGTGGTGGACCCGCTGGAGCGGGTGGAGCACACGCTGGCGCTGGCCACGCGGTGTCGCGAGCTGGGTTACCGGGTTCGCGTGCACACGCCGGGCCTCGCCAATCAGGTGGCCGGGCGCGACGTAACCCGCGAGCTTTCCGGCGTGGTGGACGAGATTGTGGTGCAGTTCTTTGGCGTCAATGTCGCCGAGCACGACCGTCTCGCGTACCCGCGCCTGGGCAACGAGGGCTGGGAGTTGGTCCGTGACTTCGTGCGTTGCTCGGTGGCGTCCGGCATCCACACCGTGTGCGAATTTGTTGCGCAGCCTGGATTCGAAGCGGAACCGTGTCGCGTGCTGGCTCGTGAGCTGGGCGCAACCTACGACATCCGCATGTACCGTTCCTAGGAGACACAATGAAGTGTGATCATTCAGACGGCACCATGGCGGGGATGTGCGCCATCTGCGGCGACCCCGTTTGCAGCGAGTGCTACCAGTCCCTGTTCAATGTCGTGATCTGCGCCAACCACGAAGCCCTCGAGGACGAGGGCGAGTGGGAGGTCATCATCGTGTATGCCGAAGCGGGTGCTCCCGCCGACAGCGTGCGCTTCTTCCTGGATGACCAGGGTGTCATGTCGGTGGCGGTTGAAACCGACGACAACACCGTGCAGATCTTCGTCCCCATCGAAGAAAAGGACGAGGCGTGGGCGCTGCTCGAAGGCGGCGAAGCCGGCGACGACATGGCGCGCTGCGACGAATGCAAAGTTCACTACGCACGCGTGCTCGCCGAGTGTCCGGTGTGCGGAAAAGGAATCGAATAGCCATGAAAGTTCTGCTGACAGGTGCCACCGGATTTGTGGGAACCGCCTTGCGCCGCGAACTGCGCGAGCAGGGTCACGAGGTGCGCGCACTGGTGCGTACGCAGAGTGTGGGGAGCATCGACCGTCGCGAAGGCATCGAGGTCATGACCGGCGACGTTCTGGACTCACACGCGTGCCTGCGTGCCGTCACCGGCTGCGACGCCGTGGTGCACCTGGTCGGCATTCGTCGCGAACTGCCCAACGATGGCATCACCTACGAAGCCATGCACACCGAGGCCACCTATACCATCATGGACGCCGCCACCCGCAGCGGTCTGGAACGCGTGGTGTTCATGAGCGGGCTGGGTGCGCGTCCCGACGCGCCGTCGCGTTACCACCGCACCAAGTTTGAGGCCGAGGAGATCGTGCGCAAGTCGGGACTGCGCTGGACCATCTTCCGCCCCTCCGTGATTTTTGGCGAGGGCGATGAGTTCCACCCGCTGGTGGCAGACCTCGTGCACCGTCCCATCGTTCCTGTCATCGATGGAGCGCGTTCGCTCCTGCAGCCGGTGTCGCTGCGCAACGTAGCCGGCCCCATGGCGCGCACATTGAGCATGCCGGAGACGCAGGGCAAAGTGTTCGAGATTGCCGGCAAGGACCGCCTTGCCTTCATCGACATCATGTATGCCGTGGCGCGCAACTACGGCGTGTGGCCCAACACGCTCTCGGTGTCGTCCATGTTTGCCAAACCGGTGGTCAAGTTTGCGCAGCGCTTCCGCGGCTTCCCGCTGACACTGGAAGAGTTGTACATGCTGCTGGAAGACAACGTGTGTGACCCGGAAGTCTTTGTAAAGACGTTCGGTGTCACACTCGATCCGTACGAGGAACGCATCCCCTCTCTCTGCCCGCGCATCTACGAACTCGCGGCGTAGTACCGTGGCGAAGCTTCGCTTTCGCATCTCCATGTCGCTCGACGGCTTTGTGGCCGGTCCCGACCAGAGTGTGAAGAACCCGCTGGGTGTGGGCGGCATGCGCCTGCACGAGTGGGTGTTTCCGCTGGCCGCCTGGCGCGTGACGCACAACCTGCCCGGCGGCGAAACCAACGCCAGCACGGCCGTCATCGAAGAATCGCTGGTCAACATCGGCGCCACCATCATGGGTCGCAACATGTTTGGCGGTCACCCGGGTCCCTGGGACGCCGACAAACCCTGGACCGGCTGGTGGGGAAAGAACCCGCCGTACCATCATCCCGTCTTTGTGCTCACCCACCACAAACGCGAGCCGCTCGTCATGGAAGGCGGCAACGTCTTTCACTTTGTCACCGATGGAATTGAGTCGGCACTCGAGCAGGCGCACAAGGCCGCGGCCGGTCGGGACATTTCACTCGCCGGCGGAGCGGCCGCCGCGCGTCAGTACCTGGCGGCCGGACTGGTGGACGAGATGGAGATCCACCTCGCACCGGTGCTGCTCGGCAGCGGAGAACGCCTGTTCGAAGGTCTGGGCGACGACCTGCGCGGGTTGGAACACACGCGCACGGTGGTTGCGCCGAAAGTGACGCACCTGAAGTTCGAGAGACGCTAGTCTCTACTCCTCGCCCTGTTCCTCGCGCTTGCGGCGAACGCGCCGCATCACCTTGTAGAGCACCCACACAACGACCACCGGCGGCAGGACCATGATGATGAACGCCATGGCGGCGCTCGCGGTGCTCACGACACCGTCCATTCCACGCTCAAAGCCGCTGCCCAGCGCGTGCGTCAGGCGCGACCAGAACTTGTTGGGGTGGGTGGTCAGGACGGGTGCCGGTTCCACCATCGACACGGAGATGGTGGAGAGGTCGGTCTGATCGGTGAGGAAGCGCTTGCGGCCCTCCATGCGCTCAATCTCTTCGCGGATCTCCATCAAGCCGCGCTCCACTTCCAGAATTTCCTTGGCGTTCTTGGCGGAGCGCAGGATTTCAAGGAAGCGCGTCTCCGCGCGCTTCTTGTTCTCCAGACGCGCGGTCAGGTCGTAGAACTCCTCGGTGATGTCGTTGCCGCTGATGCTCTCGCTCTGGACGGTCTTGGCGATGGCCTTGATGGCGGCGATGGTTTCGTCAAATTTGGCGGTCGGAATACGGATCACCACGTTGCCCGACTTGCGATTGGCCTCCATCTCGTAAACATTGGATGACGCCATGTAGCCGCCCGCGGCAGTCGCAATGCGCTGCACGTCAGCCTGCGCGGCCGCGTAGTCGGGCACCTCAAGGTTGAGGTTCGCAGTCTTGATGATCATGCGCTGTTGCGGAGCGGAGGTGGGTGCGGCCTGGCCGCGCACCATGTCGCTGGAGGCCATGAGAGCGGCGGGCTCGGACATCGGGGCGACGACCCTGGCGTCGGCACCCGAAGCCATGTCCTTGTCGTACGACTGCGCGGACTCTTCCGGATTGGAGCCGCAGCCGGCTACGAACAGCAGGACAAGAAGCGAAAGCGCGCAAAGGGTTCGGAGAAGCATAACGTTTACCTCACAGGCGTTCGGGCACTCTGGTTATAAACCGGCGGGTGTCGGGAGTATCCCAAAAGAAGGCCCGGCGGTTTCCCGCCGGGCCTTTTCAGTTCTGGGTGCAAGAGCAGGTACTAGCGTCTGGCCTGCTCCGCTTCCACCTTGGCCTTCTTGTACTTCTCAACCTGGTCCTTCAGGTAGGAGTCGTTGGGATCGCGCGCGGCGGCTTCCTCGCCAATCTTGATGGCGTTGCCGTAGTCACCCATCGCGAGGTACACCTCGGCCAGGGTGTCCAGGATGCCGGGGTCGCGGTTGGAGAGTTTGGCGGCCTTGTCGGCTGCGGGGAGCGCGCGATCCAGTCCGATCTTGCGCTGCGCGCAGAACCAGGCAAAGCCGTTCAGTGCCGACGGGTCCTCTTCCTTGCCCTCGAGCGATTTCCAGTACGTGTCCACCGCGGCGAATTTTTCGCCCAGCTTGTACTGGGTTGTCGCGAGGCGCTTGTACGACGCGCTCTTGAGGTCGGAGTTGGGATACTCGGTCACGAGTTTTTCGTAGCACGGCTTTGCTTCGGCAAAGCGGTTGTCGGTGTAGTTGGCTTCACCCAGCGCGTACAGCATCTCGGCGTTGCGGCCTTTGGTGTCCTTGGGGTCCAGCTCCATGGCTTTCCCCAGCACGGTCGCGGCGTCGACTGAACGACCCGCATCCGCGTGCTTCATGCCCAGCTTGTACAGAAGATCCAGATCATCGGGAGTTTCCTTGATCTGGGCGGTGAGCGCGGCCGTCGTCGCGATGCCGTTGCGATAGCCTTCGATGGTGGCCACAAACGGTTCGGGATCCAGGTAGCCAATGTGGCGGTCCACTTCCTGGCCGTTGGGATCGAGGACCAGCAGTGTCGGGTACTTGTTCACCTTGTACTTTTTGGCGATCGGCAACCACGGTTCCTTCTCGGCGTCATACTTGACGGAGACCATGGAGTTCAGCAAGCCGCTGACGGTGGCGTCGGGATACACCTTTTCGTCCAGCCGTTTACACGGGCCACACCAGGTGGCGTAGAAATCGATGAAGACGTACTTGTTTTCCTGCTTTGCGCGAGCGAGCACCTGGTCAAAGGGCTCGTCGTTCCATTTTACGTCGGCCTGGACGGAGCCGGCGGCGAGCACGAGGGCTGCGCTGAACGCGAGCAGGCCGGATTTCAGGGCGGGCATGTTGGCCACTTGAGCCTCCTTTTCGGGGGATGCTCATTATACTCCATCCGGCCCCCGGGGCGCCGCCCCTTGACGCCCCTTCGAGATTAGGGCTATACTAGGCCACAAAGCCGCACCCAGCCTCCAAAACAGGGCGCGGCCAGGAGGTTCCTCTCTCTTTCCTACTGTTACCGATCGTTCGTCATCCCCCTGACGCGCGAAACTGCGCGATCGTTTCGACAACGAGCATTCAATTTGGAACAGGGCCGTAATCGCCCCCGTTTCCGTCCGAAGAAGCGCTTCGGCCAGAACTTTCTTCACGACCGCGGTATCGCGGCGAAGATTGTTGATGCCGCTTCCGTGCGCGAAAGCGACACGGTGGTGGAGCTGGGTCCCGGACACGGTGTGTTGACGCGGCTCATCGCGGAGCGCAACCCGCGCCTCGTCGCGCTGGAACTGGATCGTGACCTTGCCGCCGAACTGGCAGCGGGGTTCGACCTGGAGCGTGGCGCGGACAGCGAAGCGCGCAAGCGAATCGAGATCCTCGAGGTGGACTTCACAACAGTCACGCTCGCGGGTCTGCTCGACGAACGAGGACACGAACGATGCGTGCTGATCGGGAACATTCCGTACTACCTGACGCGCAACGTGCTTTTCGACTTTCTGGTAGAGGAGCGCGAGCGCGTGGCGCGTGCGGTGATCATGATGCAGCGCGAAGTGGGCGACCGGATCACGTCGCCGCCCGGGAGCCGGGTGTACGGTATCCCGAGCGTTGTCTTGCAGAGCCTGTACGACATCCGGGTTGTCACAAAGGTTGCAGCGGGAGCCTTTCATCCCAGGCCACAGGTGGCGTCTATCGTGTTGAGTTTCACACCGCTGTCAGAACCGCTCGTCTCACCGGACGAGCTGCGTCCGTTCGTCCAGCTGGTCAAAAACCTGTTCCAGCAGCGGCGGAAAACCATCCACAACACGCTGCGCGCGTTCTACCCGCCGGCGGAAGGGGACCTGGCGCGGATCGCCGCCACGGCCGAGGTGGACTTGCAGGCGCGCCCCGAGGCGCTCACGAAGGAACAATTTCTGGCGCTGTCGCGCGCTCTCGCGACGGTGTCTTCCTGACGGCCGGACATATCGTCAAGTATGCGCGTCCGGTTGTGTTGTTTGTTGCTGGTGATTGCAGCGCTGCTGCAGTCAACCGCACCCCGCGTTGCGCGCACGCAGGGCAATATCCAGGATCTGGTCAAGAACCCGGACTCGTTGCGAGCGCTCGCGAACAAGCAGGCAACCGACTCGCTGTCGGTGGTCATACCGCGCTGGCTTTTCGATCCGGTCTACAACAACTATACCGAGGCGACGCTCTCGTACTACGGCATGCGTAACGAAATGAACATGAAGCTGGTCATGCCATGGCGCTCGCTCGTCAACTTTCAGTTGAAGGATGACGAGAAGAACTACCGCCTGCAGAACCGCCTCGAGAAGAACAAGCTCATGCTGATGGGTGTTGTGCAGCCGCTGCGATCCGACGTCAACGCATCGTTCACGTATTCGGACAGCCGTGTGTTCAACCGCTCCATTTCACTCGGTGGCGGTATTCAGGATCTGGTGGTCAACGACCTGTCGGTGGCGGGCGGGCTCAACTACAACCGCACCTTCAAGGATATGGATGTGGGAAGCGTGCGCCTGGACGCCGGCGTGTCCGCCAGCGCAAACAACGGGGAGCGCGCCTACAAGACCGACAAGACGCTGGCGGGCGGCGTGTTTGGCGGCATCGAGTACAAGTTCAGCCGCGTTACGCTGACCGGTCGCGGCAGTTACCGCGAAACCGACGAACGCTCCATCACCGCCCTCACCACGCTGGAGGGTCTGGGGGCCACCGAGGACTCGCTGGTGGCGGGGGCGAGAGTCCAGGTTACGGACAGCTCGGTGATCAGCGTCCACCACATGGACTACGAAGGCGAGCGCCTGTATGCGGACCAGCGCCGCGGGTCACAGGGGGGGCAGATTGCGGGTGCCGAAGAGGTCTATCCGGAGCGCGAGGTGCACCCGGCGCGCCGCACCACAGTGTCCATGTCTTCCCGCCTGTTCGGGCGGTTCGGATTCAGCGTTTCGGCGTACCACGAGTTCAATCAGTTTGCGTACGACACCACGCTGTCGCGCAACTCTGCTGTTACCACCGATGCGTTTGCCGGGTCCGCGGACTACCGCGCGCCGTGGCGCTCGACGACTGCAACGGTGACTTTTGAAGGCGGCACCACGTACAACAACCTGCTTCCGCTCTCGACCGCCAGCGTGTACGACTACCGCAAACTCGTGCGAGTGGCGATCTCACACCGATTCAAGCCCACGCTCACGCTGGACCTGAACGGATCAACACAGCTCTTGCAGTCGGACTACCTCAACAAGGCGGAGAACCCCCGCGACCGTGATCAGCTGGACAGCAGTGTGAGCGCGCGTTTGAGCTCGGTGCCGTTTTCCAATTTTCTGGCGTTCGTTTCGGCGTCGTATACAAACTCTCTGTTTCAGAACATTTCTTCGACGCAGTCCCAGAACAACCGCACGCGCGAGCTGTATGAGTTGCGACCGGGCTTTTCCTACTTTGTGAACCAGTACCTCACGATTGCGCAAACCTACGGCATATCGATTGACTACACGCAGTACAAGTATCTGGCCGCCAGTTCGCAGGACGACTACCTGGATCGAAACTTCACCTTCAACAACGAGTTCAAGGTGAAGCCAATGCAGAAGGTGGACCTCCGGTTTCTATACACGCTGCTGGTCCACGACAAGGGGTCGTACTTCAGCGACGTCCTTGAGATCGATCAGAGGGACAACCGGCAGGAAACAATTCTGGCTGTCGACTACAGACCCAAGGACGAGTTCAGATTCTTTGGCGAGAACACGTACAGCCGCCGCGTTGAAGAGGGAATCGAGGAAGGCGAGGACGACGCCATTACCACAACCGGTTCGATTCGCGTTGGCGTGGAATGCAATTATGCCTGGGGCGACAAGGGCCGCAAGTTGAACGTGTACTGTGCCCGTGTCAAACGCTTCAATCCCTCGAGCACCGAGCTTGAAAAGAACTTCTGGGACGCGCGTTCGGAGTTTTCGTTTCCATTCTGATGAAACAATCATTGTTGATACTGATGGTGCTGGTTCTGGGGCTCGCGGTTGGCGGGCCGGCGTGTTTGTTTGAGACGCGCGAGGACCAACCACCGGATGACAGCTCCTGTCCGGTAACGATTCTCAATACGCCGGATGCTGTCTTCGAGGCCATGGAGGAAGCACTGGAGCGTTGCCAGCAGGACGCCAACTACGAACGTGCGTTGAGCGCAAATTTTGTGTTTTCGCCCACGCTGACCGACTCCCTGGATCAGGATTTCATTGGGACGGGAGCATTCGACAACTGGACCAAAGAGGTGGAACTCGACGTGACCAACTCGCTTCTCGCCGAGGCGCGAAGTTTGAACATGTCATTCAGCCCGAGCCGCCTGATCAACCAGAACACGTTTGTCCGCTTCCGCGTACCGTACACGCTGGACGTGGTTACCAAGGCCGCCCCGGGGGATACGGCCTATTACGCGGGCGTGGCGGAGTTTGACGTACGCAACGAGGGGGGCAACTGGCGGATCACCTTCTGGAACGAAGTTGAGACTGTGCAGGGGAAGTCCACATGGGGCTATTTGAGGGGGGTACTTAGACTGCGCGGATAGCTATTGCCAGACCGGCCGGGGGTTGAAAGTCAGAAGCTGGTACAGCAAGCAACCCCATGAGTACCTTGACGTTAGATAAAAAAGGTAGTACCATGAAATCGCTTTTCAGCGACGAGTTCGCGGAAAGGAATCACAGCGATGCTGAAACGAAATCTTATCCTTCTGTGTCTCGCCGTGCTTGTTGCGGCAACTGCGTCATGCATCTTTGACCCTAAGAAAGACGAGGGGGATGATGACGACAAGCCCAAGCAGTCCTATCAAGACCTGACCCAGAAGTGGCACGTACTCAACAATCTTGAGCTTGCCTACAGAGATCGGTTGGTTAACCGGTATCAGGACGTGCTCGACCCCCAGTTTACATTCTTCTTCAGCGAGGGAGACGTGGGCGGCGAAGTGCCGGAGCAGTGGGGCCGCGACGAAGAAATCGAAGCAACCACGCGTCTCTTTGACAAGACCCTGAACGATCCCAATTTCCCCCGCTGCAAGTCCATCGCCATGGACCTGGTGAACGAGCAGACGGTCAACTGGGTGAGTGTGGTTCCGGAGGCGTTTCCGGACGAGACGTGGTACACCGCAAACGTCTTCTACGATTTTCAGTTCGAACTTGAGCCGGATCTGACCCTGATCCCGTTCCTCGGATCCAAGGGACAGTTCACGGTTCGAGACGTCGGAACACCCGAGAAAGCCAAGTGGCAACTCGTGGAGTTCCGCGATCTCGGCGGCGCGAACTAAGACTCATACGAGAGGCACCGGCGAACAGCCGGTGCCTCTTTTCTTTTTCCGGACGTTGAGATGAAGCGCTGGGTACTCGTCCTCATGGTTGTGCTCCTCGCGGGTTTTGCCTGCGAGGACGACGACCCGGTCAAGCCGGACCCGGTGCCACAGCAAACGTACCAGAACCTGACGCAGCGCTGGCATGTCCTGAACAACCTGGAGCTTGCGTACAGTCAGCGCAACTTCAGCCGATTTGGTGAGCTGCTCGATAACGATTTTGAGTTCATCCTGGATGAAGGTGATGTGGGGGGCGGCGTACCGGCACAGTGGGATCTGGCAACGGAGTTGGAGATTGCGCTCTTGATGTTCGACGAGGACCTGAACGACCCGAATTACCCGAGGGTAACGCGCATCGACTTTGACCTGTATGAGGAAACGGCCGTAACGTGGGCGGATACGGTGGTGAGTGGGGAGACGTGGTCGATTGCGTCGGTCTTCTACGACTTTCAGTTTGATATAGAGCCGGACCTGACGCTGATCCCGTTCCTGGGGTCCAAGGCGCACTTCCTGGTGCGCAATATCGGCACCGAGGATGCGCCGGAGTGGCGGCTGGCAACGTGCCGGGATCTGGGAGCGGCCAACCGGGTTGCGGCGTCGGCGAGTGCCACGTCCCAGTCCACATGGGGCGCCGTCAAGTCGCTGTACCTTCCGGCGGATCCCGTGGCGATTCCTTGACACCCTCGCGAACCGACCGCTAGCCTGCGCGCGGCCACTTCACACCATGCCGCGCAAGAAGACTACCGACGATACCGACCCGAAAACCGCGCGCACGCCGCGCGGGGTACGCTTCATCATTGGTCTCCTGGTGGTGCTTGCGATTGGCGGCACGGTGGGGGTCAAGTACTTGCGCAGCACGCAGGGTGCTGTGTTCCTTGTGGACCGCGGCTTCGCGAGTGCCACTCCGCGCGTCGAGCGTGCCATGGGTGCTGCTCTCAAGCGCGGGCTTGAGGAGCACGACCTGCGCCGGCGTCTGCGCGTGGCTCCGGTGCAACCCAACAGCGCGCGCCCGCAGGAGTGGAATGTGGTGTGCGACGACGCCACGGATCTCTTGCGCGTCAACGTGTCGCTCACGCGCGAAGTGGAAGCCGCGGGTGGCGTGGTGCGCGAGAGCGAGCAGTTTGACCGCGGGCGGACACTGGTGTTCTCGGTGGGCACGCGCACGCGTGACACGCACACGCTGACGCTGCGACGCGCAGAACCCAACGTGGCGGTCCCCGACGTTCCGGTTGAACGACGCCCGCGCGTGGCCATCGTGATAGACGACTTTGGCTACGCCAAAGGTGGCATCGCGCGCGAGGTGCTGGACCTGGACCTCCCACTCACCATCGCCATCCTCCCGGAACTCCGCCACTCCGCCGACGTGCTGCGCATCGCGAAGGCCACGGGGCGCTGTGTGCTCCTGCACCTGCCGATGCAGAGTGCCAGGCCGCACCGGGCGGACACGGAGACGATCACGCCGGCGATGGGCGACGAGGAGATCGAGACCCTCGTGCGCCGCTACCTGACCGGCCTTCCGGGCGTGGACGGGGTCAACAACCACATGGGGTCGCTGGCCACCGGCGACGAACGCGTGATGCGCGCGGTGGTGGGGGCCATTACCAAAGAAAGCGGAACGTCGCTCTTCTTCCTCGATTCTTTGACTTCGCCAAAATCGGTCGCCTATACTACGGCGGTCGCCGCGGGGCTCCGTGCCGCCAGCAACACGCTGTTTCTGGACGACGCCACCGACCGCCGCGACGACGTGGTAGCGCGCCTGCACGATCTGGTGGAGGCGGCGCGCACGCACGGGCAGGCGATCGGCATCGGCCATCCGCACCCGTGGACGTACGAGGCACTTCGCGACAATCTGGATTATCTGGAGACGGCGGGTATTGACCTGGTGACCGTGTGTGAGCTGGTTGGCGACACACAACCCGATACGTCGCGCTGATTGGAGAAGAGAATGGAACGCACCAATATCAGGCTCGGAGTGAACATCGACCACGTGGCCACGCTGCGCGAGGCGCGCAAGACCGTGGAGCCGGATCCGGTTGCGGCGGCCATCTTGGCCGAGACCGCGGGCGCCGACCAGATCACGGTACACCTGCGCGAAGACCGTCGGCACATTCAGAACCGCGACGTGCGCATGATCCGCGAGGTGGTGCGTTCCTCGCTCAACCTGGAGATGGCGGCCAGCGCCGACATGCAGGAGATTGCACTGGCACTGCGCCCCGATGCCGTGTGCCTGGTGCCCGAGCGTCGCGAGGAAGTGACCACCGAGGGCGGCCTCAATCTGTCCGACGCCCCTCCCAGCCTGGGCGACCTGGTGGCGACACTGAAGGACGCCGACATCCACGTCACTGCTTTCCTGGGACCCGACCTGCGTCAGATTCAGGAGGCCGCGCGCTTCCGCTTTGACGCGGTGGAGATCCACACCGGTGCCTTTGCCAACGCCCCGCGCCACAAGGTGGAGGCGGAGGTAAAGCGTATCAAGGAGGCGGCAGCCGCCATCCGCCACCTGGGCATGCGCGTCCACGCCGGTCACGGCCTCAACTACCACAACATCGAGCACCTGCTGGACGTCCCGCACCTGGAAGAGGTGAACATCGGCCACGCCATCATCGCGCGCTCGGTGTTTGTGGGCCTCGACCGCGCGGTGCGCGACATGCTTCACCGCCTGGGCCGGGTCTAGCCCTCCAGAGACCCCCTCCGCGCCCGTAAACCCCGGTCCTCGTTGGCGGTTGACTGCGCCGGGGGGTCGTGTATAATCGGCCCTTATTTCCGGCCAATCCGCTCTCTAGAGGAACCCCGGCGAGCACATCCTTACGCTGCGACCGATCCGGAACCACCCTGGGGGGCGGGCGTCTGCCCGAAACGTTCTTACCTTGAGGTACCGATGAAGACCCGTTGGAAACTGGTCATCATTTTCTCGACCATCGTGTTGAGCGTGTGGGCTCTGTGGCCCACCTACCGCTACTACTCGATGTCGGCTGATGACCGCGCCCGCCTGACCACCGAGCAGCGCGACAAGTACGTCGAGTCTGCCATGAAACTGGGACTCGACCTGCAGGGCGGCGTACACATCGCCCTGGAAGTGGACGACTCCAAGCTCTCCGAAGACGCCCGCAAGGACGTCATGGATCGCGCGATCAAGATCTACCGCAACCGCATCGACCAGTTCGGTGTCGCGGAGCCGTCGATCCATCAGGAGGGCAGCAAGCGCATCATCGTGGAGTTGCCGGGCCTCGAGGACGTGGAGCGCGCGCACAGAATTCTGGGACAGACGGCCCAGCTCCAGTTCCGCCTCGTGCGCGAACAGGATGAAGTGGCGCGTGCAGTTACTGCACTCGACCGCAACCTGCGCGGCGTAAAGGTGGAAGGTACCGTGGTCGACACCACGGCTGCCGGAACCAGCGCCACCGCCACCGCCACCGAAACGCCGGCCACCCCGGCGCCAACGGCCGTGGATTCGCTGCTTCCCACGCTGGGTACCACGACCCCAACCGAGGGCGACATGCCCCTTCCGGAGGCCAGCGCCGACCGGCCCTTCACGTCGTATCTGATTTCCAGCTTCGACGGCGGTGTGGTGGTTGACGAGCGTCGCTATGCAACCGTGGACGCGCTCCTCAAGACCGACCAGGCCCGCCGCGCGATCCCCGCAAACTCCACCTTCCTGTGGGGTCACGAAGCCCTCCCGGTGGAAGACGGCGGACAGGGTCGCGTGCTCTATCTGGTGGAAGCAAAGCCGACGCTGGATGGTTCGTCGCTCGTCAATGCGCAGACCGCGCCCGATCCCGACAACCCGACGCTCCTGAACGTGGGCTTCCAGCTCAACCGCCAGGGTGCCATCGTGTTCTCGCGCTTCACCGGTGAAAACATCGGTCGCCGCATCGCCATTGTTCTGGACGACAAGGTGCGTTCCGCGCCGGTTGTGCAGGGCAAGATTCCGGGCGGCGAAGGCCGTATCACCGGTATCGGCACCGACGAAGAAGCCGGCGACCTGGCCATCGTGCTCCGCGCCGGTGCGTTGCCGGCGCCCGTCAACATCGTGGAACAGCGCACGGTGGGACCGTCGCTGGGCCGCGACTCGGTGGAAGCAGGCACGCGCGCCGCGGGCATCGGCTTTGTGCTGACGCTGGCCTTCATGATCATGTACTACCGCTGGTCCGGTGCGCTGGCGTGTGCCGCGATGCTGCTCAACCTGCTCATCGAACTCGCCATCCTTGCCAAGCTGCGCGCCACGCTGACCTTGCCCGGTGTCGCCGGTCTTATTTTGACCATCGGCATGTCGGTGGACGCCAACGTGCTTATCTTTGAGCGCATTCGCGAGGAACTGCTGCGCGGCAAGACCGTGCGCGCGGCCATCGAGGCCGGTTACCACCGCGCCTTCAACACCATTCTTGACTCCAACGTCACCACGCTGATTACCGCGGTGGTGTTGTGGCAATACGGCACCGGCCCCGTGAAGGGCTTTGCCACCACGCTCACGTTCGGCATTCTCGTGAGCATGTTCACAGCATTGTTCTGCACCCGCGTCGTGTTCGACATCATTACGTCGCGCCGCCACCTGCAGACGCTGAGCGTGTAGGAGCAATCACCATGATGACATTCTTCAAGACTCCCAACATCAACTTCGTCGGCTTCCGCCGGAAGATGTTGATCTCGTCCGCCATCATCATTCTGGCGGGTGCCGTGTCCATTCTGGTGCAGCGCGGGCTGATTCTCTCCATCGACTTTGCCGGCGGTGCGCTGGTGGAAGTTCGCAGCGAGACGCCGGTGCCCATCAACGACGTGCGTGAGATGGTGACCCAGGCCGGTTACCAGGGTGCGGAGATCAAGAGCTTCGGGGCCGACAACGAATACCTGATCAAGGTAAAGAGTGTCGCCGACGCCGAGAGCACCGCCAGGACGATCGTGGCCGCACTCCAGAAGGGCATCTCCGGGCAGAACATGGAGCTGCGTCGCTGGGAGACGGTAAGTCCCAGCATCGGCTCCGAGCTACGCCGCAACGCGCTGTGGGCGATCCTGTACTCGTTCATCGGCATTCTCATTTACGTGGGCTGGCGCTTTGACTTCCGCTTTGCGGTGGCGTCGATTGTCGCGACGGCGCACGACGTACTCCTCACGATTGCGTTCTTCTCGTTCGTGCGCATGGAACTGTCGCTCGGTGTGCTGGCGGCGCTCCTCACGATCGTGGGCTACTCGCTGAACGACACCGTGGTGGTGTTCGACCGTATTCGCGAGAACCTGGGACTGCGCGGCAAGCGCGAGGACTTTGAGAAGCTGGTCAACACGTCCATCAACGAGACGCTGTCGCGCACGGTCGTCACCGGTGCGACCACCCTCCTGGTGCTGTTGAGCCTTCTGTTCCTGGGTGGCGAGGTCATCAAGGACTTCGCACTCACCCTGTTTGTCGGCATCATCATCGGCACGTACTCCTCCGTCTTCATTGCCGCCCCGGTGGTCGTGGAGTGGAACAACCGTCGCCCGATGAAGCGCAAGTAACCCGCCTCGCACGCGAAATGCACAGGGCCCGGGGGCAACCCCGGGCCCTTTTTTTGTCCTCATTCCGGGACGCGGGTGTCCCCGCCCGGCTACAAACTTGCCCGCGCCTTGTTCTTAACCTGTTGCCACATAACAAGTAAGCCGGGGCACGCTCATTGCACCTTCCCGATGATTCAGTCGTACCCCGAAGGGCAGCCCCGGTCACATGCGTAACTTGCTCTCATTCTTCACGTTGATGGTTCTAGCCGCGATGCTGGCGGCGGGGCCGGCCTTTGCCGCCAAGAGCGTCAAGGCCAAGCCACCGCGCTCGGACGAGCCCCAGAGCGGGGCGCCGGGGCAGGAGAAAAAGGCAGAGCCGCGCCCTGCGGACCCGGCCGACGCCGACGCACCCATGCTGGTGTTTGGTGAAATCGAGCGGGCGTGGAATGCCAGCAATGTCGACCAGATGCTCCGCCATTTCGGCACGGGCAAGGTGTCCATTTCCATCACCGGCGCCGGATCCGGGGGCGGAACCTTCTCACGCAACCAGAGTCACTACCTCTTCAAGGACCTCTTCAGCCATACTGCCACCCGCAAGTTTGAGTTCGTTCAGTTTCGCCAGCCTGGTGATGCGGGCGGCGAGTCGTTTGCCATCGCGGAGCGCCACTACCAGAAGTCCGATGACGGACGTCTCTTCAAGGACAAGGTGTACGTATCGCTCCGACGCGAACACGAATCCAACCGCGAGCGCTGGGTTGTCGACGAGATCAAATCGATTCGATGATGATCCCGGCTTGTTCGCCGCGCGCACGCGTGGCGGGTGAGCAGTCATGAGTGCCCTCCAACGCATTCATCCCCGTCGCATGCCGGGCGCGTGGCTTGCCCTCGCGCTGGCCGTCGTTTCGTTTGCCCTGTTCCGGATGCCACCGCCGGACGAAGCGTCGCTGCACACGCGCTGGCACCGCGAAGCGTCGCTGCAGATTGCGGGCACGCTCGCAGCCGTTGGCAACGAGGTTGCGCGCCTCGAGACCGTGTCGGCCACTCTCGCGGAGCGCGTGGAAGCGCGCGTTGCCACCGGTACGCTGGACGTGCCCACCGCGTTTGCGCTTCTTGATTCACTGGCACAGGTGGCGGAGCGGTCGCGCTCCCTCACGCCCGGCACCGCCATCGGTCTGCAGCTGTTTGACGCCAGGGGTGAACGCGTCGCGTGGGCGGGCTGGCCGCAGTCGGTTTCTCCGCTGGATCGCCTGTTTATCGACTCCGGTGTGTCGCTGGTCTACACGCGCGAGGTTTCTCTCTACCAGATTCTCTCGCACGTAGCTCCGTGTTCCACCCAGGCCGGTGAGCGCGTCGCAACCCTGTTGGTTGACATGCCGCTGGAAGTCGACTACCGCGTCAACAACCGATTCCTCAAGAGTGCGAGCCTGGCCGACGTCATCCCGCGCGACGTTGCGTCGCGCGTACGCTTTGATTACTACCCGCCCACCGGCAACCTGCCCGAGCGCATGCCGCGTTTCCGCGAGCAGCAGGCAGAGGCGCGCGAACGCATGGCCGCCATGCGCGCACGGCCCGCGCCCGAGGAGGCGCCGCGCGCGGATGCGGACTCACTGCGCACGCCCTCGCGTCGCGACTCCGTGTTGAGCTACTACGCCTTCCCCGACAATGTGGAGCCGGCGGGCGAAGCGGTTGGGAACGAGGCCACCGGCCTGCAGGGCATTGTGTTGATCCGAAGCCGCGGCGGCAATCCGTTGCTCAACGTGGGTGCCGCCAGCGAACCCATTTCACACCGCGTGGCCTTGAGCGTGCAGCGCCGCGCCCTGTGGGCACGCGTGACCGCTCTCCTGGGCCTGCTCGCTCTCTTTGCCCAGAGCATGCTGTGGATCGGAAGGCGGGAAGGCCCGCGCCGCGTTGCCGCGCGCGCGCTGTCGTTTGTGCTGTTCATGGTGGCGCTGCGCGTGGGGCTGATCGCCGTTTCACCCGTGGGTCGCGCGCCGCACAACCCCTTGTTCGACCCCTCCGTGTTTGCAACTCCCGCGATGTTCGGCATGCTGCAGAGCACGTTTGATCTCTTGCTGACCGCCGCCTTCCTGGTCATGACGCTCTATGGCCTTGTGCGCATCGTGCGCGGCCGTAATCCCGAGGCCGTGCGTGTGCACATCCCGGCCGGGCCGTGGAAGCTTGCGGGACCGGTGCTGGTTGCGATTGTGACGTTTGGGGTGCTGGAGATTGCGCGCCGCTTCGTATCAATGGTGGTGGTGAACGCAAACCCGCGCCTGCTCGGTGACGCGATGGACCTGACCGACACCAGTGTCCTGGCACTGCACGTGGGCGTGTTCCTCATGGTCACCGGGCTCCTGCTCACGGGCATGTTTGCGCTGTGGGGTGCGTTTCGCATCGCGGGTGAGACGCGGCCCCTGCGCACCTGTGTCGCGGGCTGGGTGCTGATCGTGATCGCGAGTCTCCTATTGCGGCGCGCGGAACCCGTGATGCTGTCGGCTCTGGTGTTGCTGTTCGTGGCGTTCGCGCCGCGCATCGCGCACCGCGAGAACCTGGTGTCCGTTGGTATCGCCGCCTTCTGGCTGGTGGTTGTCGCGTCTGGCTCCGCGTACCTGTTCCTCGCCCGCGACTACGACGAACTGCGACAGAGCTTTGTGCTGGAGAAGTCGCAGGAGGTTACCAACCCCGCCGACAACTGGAAGGTCGTGATTCTCGAGGATGTGCTGGGCGACTACGCGCAGCGTCCCGAGATCCACCAGGCCATTCGTTCACCGGAGACGCAGGACATTGACCGTCTCGCCTTTGACCTGTGGGCGGGAAGCCCGTTGAGCCTTCTTGGTTACAGCTGTGCGATCCACGTGGTGAGCTCCGACGACAGCCTGTTGAGCGAGTTCTCGGTGGACATGCCCTACCGCGTGCGCATCGAGGAAGGCGGCGAGCGCACCGATACGCCCGACGGCGAGCAGTGGGCCGTGCTGGATCTCACGCGCAGTACACCGCAGGGGGTCGTGCGCTTCTACCGCGGCGTTCTCAACATCGACGAGAGCGACGTGTTCGAGAGCGGACTCGGATCGCAACGGCTGCTGGGCAAGGTGATCGTGGACGTTCCCTTCTTCTTTGAGAGCCTGGAGCTGGCCGCACGCACGGGCCCGCGCACGCCCGAGGTGCTGCGCAACGTGCAGGAGGGCGGTGTCGCGCCGCGCATCGAAGAGCCGGAGGCACTCCTGCTTGCGCGCGTTGACGAAAGTTTTCGCGTGCGCGAGTCGTCGTCGGAACTCCTGGCGGTGGGCACGCGCGTTGCACCCGCCACCATGGAACGCGCGGTGGCGCAGTCGTGGCCGCTGTTGCGCGCGGGTGCCCGTGACTACCGCGTGGCAGCGATCCGCTCGGAAGGCAGTGCTGAAACCCTGCTCGCCGGCTACGCGGTGCCTTCGGCGGGCCGCCACCTGCTGCGCTGGTCCACGCTCCTGTCTCTGTATCTGTTTTTCACGGTGGTGGTGCTGATCGCGGTGGTGATGCTGGGAGCGATCCCCGCGCTCAGCCGCACGCTGCCCACGCTCACACCGGGCCGCCGCCTTGGCTTTCAGCAGAAGTTGCTGGCATCGTTTCTGGTGGTCGCACTCGCACCCGCGGTGATCCTCGGTCTCTTCTCCGTGGACTTCATCAAGAACCGCTTTCTGCAGGAGAATCGCAGCGAGGCGTCGTACAAGGCATTCAGCGCGCGCAAGGCGTTTGTGAATCTGTTGCACGGTGAGTTGCAGTTCTTCCTCAAGCGCTCCGATCTCCCGCAGTTGTTTCCGCCCGGTGCCGCCCCCGTGCGCGCGCTGGGGAGCGGACGCGTCGCCATGCTGTTTGACGACGCCACCACCGACGACGCGGCCACCGGTGTGCCGGTTGCGGGTTCCGTGGAAGGTGCGTCCACCGAAGACCTGGTGCTGACGGAAGTGGATGGCGTGCGCTTCATCGGCGTGTTCAGCGCACCCCTCAAGGTGAGCGGCGAAGCCGGTGCGGTGAGCTGCTACGTGTACTACGCGCGCGCCATCAACACCGAAGTACTGGGCGAAGTGGCGGAGCAGGTGGGCGCGGACGTGAACGTGTATGCCGACGGCGACCTCATTGCATCCAGCCGCGAGGGACTGCTGGCGGGCGGCTTCATCAGCGCCACCATGAACGCGGATGCGTACGTCGAAGTGTCCATGCTGGGCTCCGACCGCATGCTGGCCACCGAGCGCGCGGGGTCGTACGATTTTCAGGTGGCATACCTGCCGGTGGATCGCTGGGTGCCGACCGTACTGCCCGCCGACAGCACCGCCGGGGCCACCGTCACGTGGGGCCCCGCGTCGACGCGTGCGGCCATGGGTGTGCCGCTCCTGTTCCGTCCCGAGTCCTACTCGCTGGAAGTGCAGCGCGCAACGTCGGTGGTGCTGGGCGTGTTTGCCCTGCTGCTGGCCGCAACCATTGCGCTGGGTCTGGTGGTGGCGCGCGGTGTGTTTGAACCGCTGCGCGGCCTGGTGGCGGGAACGCGCCGCGTCAGCCGCGGCGACTTTGATGTGCGACTGCCCGAGCGTCGCTCGGACGAAATTGGCATCGTGGTGAGTGCGTTCAACGAAATGACGGAGAAGATCGCGGAGTCGCAGCGCGCACTGGAAGAGCGCCGCCGGTATCTGGAAGCAATTCTGGAGAACATCGGGGCGGGTGTCGTGAGCACCGACGCGGAGGGCCGCGTGCGCACACTCAACGCGGCAGCCGAACGCATCATCGCCGCTCCCGCGCAGGAGTTCACGGGCAAGCTGGCGTCGGAGCTGGCGCACGGCGAGCACGCCCCGCAGGTGTTTGCGCTCCTGGCGGAGAGTGCCCAGGCCGCGTTTGCCTCCGGCGAGCTCGCGTTTCGCGCCGATCGCCCCGCCACGGTGAAGTACTTGCGCACGCGGCTGGAAGCCGAAGGACGCGTGTTTGGAACCGTGCTCGTGTTCGAAGACGTGACCGAACTGATCGAGAGCAAGAAACTCTCGGCGTGGGTGGAGATGGCGCGCCAGATCGCGCACGAGATCAAGAACCCGCTTACACCCATCCGGCTTTCCACGCAGTTCATGCGCCGCGCGTACGAACAGAAGCCGGCCGAGTTTGAGCGCGTGTTCCACGAGGGCACCGAGACCATCCTGCACCAGGTGGACGTTCTCAAGAAAATCGCCAGCGAGTTCTCCAGCTACGGGCGCATGCAGCAGCTGGACGTGAAGCCGCACGCGGTGGACCCGCTGGTGCGCCACATCGTGACACCGTACCAGCAGAATGCGGCCGCGGTGCGCATCGTGTACGAAAACGGAGCGGCGGGTGCCGAGGTGCTGGCGGACGCGGAAGCGGTGCGCAAGATCTGCGCAAACCTGATTGAGAATGCAATGGAGGCGATGGGACCGGCGGGTGGAGAGTTGCGCGTGCGTTGCTCCGAAAACGGAGAAGACGATGCGCGCGTGATACGCATCGCCTTCCGCGATAACGGGCCCGGCCTCAAGGAAGAGGTTACGGGGCGTCTCTTTGAACCCTACTTCTCAACCAAGACCACGGGCACCGGACTCGGGCTCGCGATCTGCCGCACGCTTTCACGCGAGATGGGCGGCGACGTCACGGTGGAGAATGCCGCCCAGGGCACCGGTGTCGAAGCCGTGCTCACGCTGCGCCGCGCCTAACGCCCCTTCGACTTGGGCTTGCTCTCGCCCTTGCTGCGCTCCTCGCGATCCTTCTCCTTGTACGGCTTGGGCGCCTCTTTCTTGTCCGACTTCTCCGGCTCCGACTTGGGCGGCGTCTTGGTTTTGCTGCCGGTTGTCGGCGGATTGTTGTTGGACGGCGGCGGCTGCACCGACGGCGGTGGCGGAGTGCCCGTGTCAACCACGGGTGATGGCTTGTAGCGCGCAGGCGGCGGCGTCGTACCCGGGTTCTTGCGCGAGTCCACGATGCGCTGCTGATCCGCGGGCAACTCGATGAGTGCAAACTCGCGGTCGCCCACCACGCGGTGATCGATCCGCACCGGCATCACCTTGACGCCGCGACTCGTCCAGCGCTCCACGTCGCGTGGCTCCGGTGCGCCGCGACGCATCCTGGTTTCCGAGTAGCCCGACTTGTACTTCACCGGCCGGCGGTACGTCCCGACGTCCTCGCGCAGGAAGTCGTCGCACGGAACCGCTATCCACGGATTGTTGATCGGCTCGTACCAGAACCAGTCGATCGGTTCGTACCCGTACGCGGGCGGCGGAAGCGGGCACCAGGCGACGTTGTCGTCGATGAGGATCCACGTCACGCGATTGGCCGACCACTCGTAGTCCGGAATCCAGACCCACCCGAGTGCAAAGTCGCGAGTCCAGTAACCGTAGTGGTAGACCGCCCAGCCGAACGGCTCGTACGAAATCCACATCCATCCGTATTCGGTCCAGCTCCAGTGGCCGGCCACGTAGGGTCGCCAGTCGATGCCTACAATCGGGCGCCAGACCCAGCCGTACGGATCCAGCACGTGCCAGCTACCGTAGTAGTTGAGGTCGGAGAACAGACCGACGTCCAGTTCCTCGGGCACGTCCTGGGTGTAGTAGTAGTCGCCTTCGGCCGTTTCGACCGGGGCGGGCACCGACGGTGCCGGGTTCGCGGTCGCGGGTGGCGGCAGGGAAGAGGACGCTGGCTGGAGCTCGGGATCGCCCAGAAGCTCGCGGTCGTAGCCGCCGCATCCGGTCAGGACGACCAGCAGCAGAATTGCAGAAACTTGTTTCATTGGAATCCGTTTCCCCCGGGGAGGGCGGGAACCGACGGAGTGTCACCAGAATTCTAGGCAGAAGTACGGGGGCACGCAACGTGCAAGTACTTCCCGGGTTATATACGTTGGCGAGGCTGCAAATCGCGCGCCGCGACGGGCCGTTCCTTTGCGTTCCCGATCGCGGTCCACTATAATTGAGGCATCTTGAGTTATCTCGTGCGAATACAGCGGATTGCGTGCGTTGTGGGCCTCTCGGCCACCCTGCTGACGGGGGTCGGAGCGGTGCGCGTTTCGGCACAGGCTACCAAGGGAGATCCCGCCGAGGAGTTCCTGGTTCGGGTGGCGCGCCTGAAGTACGGCGGCGGGGGCGACTGGTACGCCGATCCCTCGTCCATTCCCAACTGGCTGCGCGAGTTTGAGCGCCGCACCGGGGTTCGCACGTACAAGGAAGAAAAAGTGGTCACGCTGCTGGACGAGAACCTGCGCGCGTACCCGTTCATCTATCTCACCGGCCACGGCGTCATCAAACTGTCGTCGGAAGAGCGCGACGCGCTGCGCGCCTATCTCGAAGACGGTGGCTTCCTGTACGCCAACGACAACTACGGGCTCGACGCCTCGTTCCGCGCCCTGGTGCGCGAGGTGTTTCCGGACCGTGCGCTGGAGGAGCTTCCGTCCAGCCACCCGATCTTTCACAGTTTCTATGACCTGCCCGGCCTGCCCAAGATTCACGAGCACGATGGCAAGCCACCGCAGGCGTTTGGCATTACACTCGACGACCGTCTCGTTCTGTTCTACTCGTACGAGTCGGACATCGGCGACGGACTGGAAGACCCCGACGTGCACAAAGACACGCCCGAGAAGCGCGAGCTTGCAATGAAGATGGCGGTCAACGTGCTCATGTACGCGATCACGCAGCACGTGTTGATGTAGACGCGGAATCTCCGCGGGAACGGACCTACCATGACAGACCAGACGCCACGCAACGACGCCCTTCGCGGTTACCTCCGCTCCATCTTGATGCGGACGGCGGCGCTGCACGTCGGATCGGGACTGGTGTCGTTCCTGGCCGCGGCGTCGTGGGTGCTGGTGGCTGTCATCATCTGGACCGCACTGGTGGAGGCTCCCTCCCTCACCGCCGCCACCGTGGTGGCGCGCGTGGTCCTCGTGCTCGCGGTGGGACTGTTTGCGTACTTCGTGGTGTGGCCGCTGGTCCGCATGCCGCGCCTGAACGACATGGCGTCCGAGATCGAGCGCCGTCAGGACCTGAAGGAAATGGTTCGCGCGGGGTTCGAGTTCGAGAACGACCCCGGTGCGACACAGCGCTACTCGCCGGAACTCGTGCGCGAAGTCATTCGCCAGGCGGTGGAGAAACTGGCGGGGCTGCGCGTGCGCTCCATCTTCCTCGACCGGCGCCGCATGCTGCTGGTACCGGTGGCGCTGGGCGGCCTCGTTGTCATTGCGGGCATCGCCCTCTTCAATCCGTCGGTGGTGTCGCGCGCGGGACAGCGCATGGTCGCACCCTCCGAGGTTGCGGCCCGGCCCAACCGTCCCAACCTGCTCGCACGCCCCGGCAACGTCACCGTACTGGCGGGGAGCAACCTCACCGTCAGTGCACTCGACATGGGCAACAGCAGCCTGCCGGTGCAGGTGTCTTTCAATCTCTCGGGTGACTTCTGGAAGACGGAAGCCACGACACCCGTGCACGGCGCCAAGGATGGCGAAGACACCTTCGATCACCACGACTACACGTTCCGCGATCTGCGCAACAACATGTCGTACCGCTTTACCGCGGGCGGACACACGAGTCCCACGTACACCATCACGGTGGTACACGAGCCCATTCTCTCGGACGTGCGCGTGACGCTCACGCCACCCGCGTACACGGGCGAAGCCCCCACCACGCTGGCGGACAACGCCGGCAACGTGCAGGCGCTGGAGGGAACGAAGGTCAAGGTGGAGGCGCGCACCAACAACGCGCTCCGCGCGGCGTGGGTTCAGTTTGACGAAAAGGCAAAGGTGGCCGTGAAGCACACCGGCCCCGACCTGTCGTTTGATTTCACCGCCCTCACCGACGGTCACTACAAGGTGCTGCTCGAGGACTCGCTGGGTTTCGCAACCCGCGACCCGCTGGCCTACACGATAGAGGTGTTTCAGGATCGCGCACCCACGGTGGACGTGTTGCAGCCCGGCGAAGACACCGCCATGCCGCGCAACCAGCAGATCGACATCGGATTTGTGGCGGCCGACGACTACGGCGTGTCGCGTGCGAGCCTCTACTACCGCAAGACCGGAGACGAAGGCGACTTTACGCGCGTTGCGGTTGCAATGGGCGACCAGAAGGGCAAGCGTGAGGCCGCGGTGGCGCACGCGTGGGACCTGAAGGCGCTGACTCTGTTTCCGGGCAACGCGGTTGAATACTTTGTGGAAGTTGCCGACAACAACATCGTGACGGGGCCGGGCACGGCGAAGAGCCGCGTGTTCCGCATCACCGTACCCACGGTGTCCGAGATCTACGACAACGCGCGCGAAGAAGAAACCGAGCGCGCCGAGAAACTGGCCACGGCCATCGAGGAGAGCAAGGAACTGGGCGAGCAACTGGACAAGATCTCGCGCGAGTACCTGAAGACCGAGAAGATGGAGTGGTCGCAGAAGAAGGAACTGGACCGCGCGCTGGAGAAGCAGCAGGCGGTGGAAGAGAAACTCTCCGAGGTGAAGGACTCGCTCGACAAGACGCTGCAGGACCTGTCCGACAACGAAATGACGAGCGAGCAGATTGGTGAAAAGCTGGAAGAAATCCGCGACCTGATGGAGCAGATCAACTCCGAGGAACTCACCAAGTACATGGAGAACCTCCGCCAGGCCATGGAGAAGATGAGTCCGGAGGAGATCCGGCAGGCGCTGGAGAACATGGAGATCAACACCGAGGAAATGATGCAGCGCCTGGAGCGCACCGCGTCACTCCTGAAGGAGCTCCAGAAGGAGCAGCGCATGGAGGAACTGGTGCGCAAGAGCCAGGACCTCATGGAGAAACAGGGCGAGATGAACGCCGAGACCGAGCAGGCTGACGCGAAAAACCAACAGGAGATGGATGAACTGGCCAAGCGCCAGGAGGAGCTGGCGAAGCAGGCGTCGGAGATGCAGAAGTCGGCGGAAGAGCTTTCCAAGGAAATGGACGACTCGAAACTGCAGCAGGACTTGCAGCAGATGTCGCAGAGCATGCAGCAGCAGGGGCCGCAGAAGAACATGCAGAAGGCGTCGCAGCACCTGTCGCAGCAGCAGAAGCAGCAGGCCCAGCAGGAGCAGCAGGAAGCGCTGGACCGCATGGTGAGCCTGTTCAAGAACACGCAGCAGATGCAAATGTCGATGCAGCAGAGCCAGGGCAAGAAGATGGCGTCCAACCTGCAGAAGTTCGCCAAGCAGACGCTGGAGCTGTCATTCCGCCAGGAGAGTCTGGCGGGGGAACTCAAGTCGTCGGCCAGCACGGTGGAGCCGCAGTCGTCGCAGCTGCAGTCGCTGGCGCAGGAGCAGCAGAGCTACCTGCAGGCGGCCGAGAAGGTTGGCAACGAGATCATGAAGATGGCGAGCCTCACCATGAACATCTCGCCCACGTTGATCGAAGCCGTCGGCGAAGCCATCACGCGCATGCAGAATTCCATGCTCTACCTCGAGCAGGACAAGCCGTACATGTCCACCGCCCCGGCGCACAATGCGGTGGAGTCGCTGAACCTCGCCACCATGGAGATGCTGCGCTCGGCGCAGAGCTGCATGTCGGGCGGGTCGGGAAGCGGACAGCAGTCGCAGGCCATGCAGATGCTGCAGAACATGATCTCGCAGCAGCAGAGCATCATGAAGGAAACCCAGTCCATGATGCAGATGCGCATGGTGGAGGAAGCACTCCGTCAGCAGCGGCAGGCGCAGATGGACCGGCTGGCCGGCGAGCAGCGCGCGCTGACAGACGTGGCGCGCCAGATTCAGGAATCCATGAAGGGCAACCGCGAGGCGCTGGGCAAGCTGGACCGCACCATCAAGGAAATGGAAGCCGTGGCCGACGCGCTCAATCGCGGTGCGGTGAACGACGACCTCGTGAACAAGGAACAGCGCATTCTGAGCCGGTTGCTGGACGCCGAGCGGTCGGTGAACACGCGCGACTACGAGAAGGAGCGCGAGAGCGTCACCGCCGACGAAGTGTTTTCCAGGAGCCTGGGCCGCAACGCCGACCCCGCGCAGGCGCAGACGCTGCGCGACGAGATCCAGCGCGCCATGCAGCTCAAGGCACCGGGCGAGTTTGAGGAACTGATTCGTCTCTACTTCCGCGCGCTGGCCGAGACACCGGCCACCGATACGCGCCCCCGGAGCAACTGACGTGCGCCTTCGCGCAGCACTTGCTCTCCTGATCGTGCTCGCACTTGCTCCCGCCGCCCGGGGGCAGCAGCGCGACACGCGCCAGTTCATGCAGGACCCGCTCACCGTGAGCGCGGACCTGGTGGACGCAATCCGCCTGCTCAACGTGAACCCCGAGGCAGCACTCGCCATGCTGCACAAGCTGAACACGCGCTTCCCCGGTCGCGACGACATTCTCACCCGGCTTGCGTACGCGCATCAGGTAACGGGCAGCGTGGACTCCGCCACGGTGTTCTACCGCCAGGCGTTGAGCGCCAACCCGCTCAACCTGGAAGCCGGCAAGTCTCTCGGTTCCATCTATTACGCGGACGGCAGGGAGAAGGAGGCGATGGCCATCTTCAACGGGCTCATCGCGTCCAACAACTACAGCGTCACGTCGTACAAGATGGTGGCGGGAGCGATGCGCGATCTGGGACGGCCCGACGAGGCCATCATTCTCCTGGAGCAGGGGCGGCAGCGAAGCACCAAGAACGGTGCGCTGACGCTGGAGATTGCCACCTACTACCGCCAGATGGGCGACAACCGGCGCGCGATGGACGAGTACTTCCGTTACACGGAGATTGAGCCGCGCAGCTACCGCTTTGTGCGCGACCGCATGCTGGAAACGGTGCGCGACGCCGAGAAGGATCGCGACGCGCTGCTCGCGTATCTCAAGAACCGCGTGGAGCGCGGCGAAGCGCAGGGTGTGATTGCGGCCGACGTGCTGGCAACGCACTACCTGGAACGCGGACTGCTGGAGCAGTCTCTGGAAATGGCGCTCCGCGCCGACAACAACAAACTGTCGGATGGTTCCGCGCTGTTGACGCTCGGTGAGGAAGCCGGCAAGCAGGCGGCACAGAAACCACGCGCGCAACGCGGTCGCTATTATGACCTCGCGCGCCGCGCGCTGGAGGGCTACACACAGGGACACGCCAAAGCGCCCCAGATGGACCGCGCGCGCTTCAATCTGGCCGGCGTCTACGCCGCGTGCGGGTCGGGAGAAAACTCACTGGTATTGCCGGCGGATCGCCCGGCGTATCTGCAGCGCGCGGCGGATGAGTACGCCACGGTGTCGCGGCAGTACCCGTCGTCGGAGTTTGCGGAGGACGCTTATATCGCGCGCGGCGACGTCTTGTTGCGCAAGCTCAAGCGCCCCGACGAGGCGCTGGCTGTTTACAAGTCGGGTGCCGTCAATTCGCACCAGCTCCCCGACGTGTTCGCGGGGCGCATCGCGGAAGTCTACATTGGTACCGGACGCTCGCAGGACACCGAGCCGTACCTGCGCGGGCTCATGCAGTCGCGCAACGCCGACCTCGCGGAGGCCGGCCAGTACTACGCGGGTCTCGACCTTGCCATCCACAAGAAGTACGACTTGGCGCGCGACACGCTCACCGCCCTCGCGGAAGCGGCACCGGCGTCGCGCTTCACCAACGACGCCATCGAAACCGCGTGGGCCATCGAAGAGGGGCTGCAGCTCCAGTCGCCCTCGCTGGACGACTTGTTTGCCGCGCGCAAGGCGGAGATGGTGGGCGACACCACCATCGCCACAACCCGCCTGCAGGCGATCGTGGGCCGCGAGGTGCACGACCCGCTGCGGCCGCGCGCGCTGGAAAAGCTGGGGCTCCTGCTCTTCGAGAGTGGCGACAGCGAAGCAGCACTGGTGGCCATGCGGCGCTTCGTCGACGAATATCCGGAACACGATCAGGCGCCCGCGGTGCGCCGCTCGCTGGGTCGTGTGTACGAAGTGGGGCTTGGCCAGTACGCACAGGCGCTCAAGGAATACGAGCAGGTCCTTATGACGTATCCGCAGTACGCGATGCTGGATGAAGTACGCCAGGACGTGCTGCGCTGCCGGCAGGCCAGCGAGGGGGCCGCGTATGCGCCGTAGTCTCTTCACGATTGCGAGCGCGCTGGTGCTGCTCGTGTGCGCCGGACTTGCGCGCGCGCAGCAGATTCTCGTCCCCATGGACCTCGCGCAGTCCAACCACCTCAAGGCGTACGGCCTCGCGTTCCACGCCCTGCAGAAGGGTCACACGGTGGACTGGCTGCTCAACTACCGCGGCGGGAGCTTCCTGATGCCGGCGGTGGATGAAGTCATCCTCGACGCGCGCTTGAAGAACGTGTCGTTCCAGGAAGTGTCGGGTGCCGAGGTGGCGCAGATCAACGCGGAGATCGCGCAGAGCAACATGGAACTCGTGCGCCTCGAAAAAGCGCCGCGTGTCGCCATCTATGTGCCGCCCATCAAGCAGCAGTGGGACGACGCCGTGATGATCGCACTCGAGTACGCCGAGGTTCCCTACACGCGCGTGTTCGACGAAGAGGTGCTGGGCGGCCAGCTGCAGCGCTACGACTGGATCCACCTTCACCACGAAGATTTCACCGGCCAGTACGGCAAGTTCTACGCCGCCTATCGTGCGACCGACTGGTACCAGGCCGAGCAGCGCGACGCCGAAGCACGCGCGCGCAAGCTTGGCTTCACCAAGGTATCCGACGCCAAGAAAGCGGTGGCCGACCGGATTCGCGAGTACGTGATGAACGGCGGCTTTTTGTTTGCGATGTGCTCGGCGTGTGATTCATACGACATCGCACTGGCCGCGGCCGGTGTGGACATTGTGGCGCAGGAGTTTGACTACGACGGGCTGACGCCCGGCTTCCAGGACAAGCTGGACTACAACCGCTGCTTTGCCTTCACCGACTTCAAGCTGGTCACGAGCCCGCTCATCTACGAGTTCTCCGACATCGACACCAGCGACTACGTGTCGGCGCGCGGCAGCGACGCGGACTTCTTTACCTTGTTCGAGTTCTCCGCCAAGTACGACCCCGTTCCCTCCATGCTCACCCAGAACCACGTGAGCTACGTGAAGGGCTTCCTGGGTCAGACCACGGGCTTTCGCAAGCAGGTTGTGAAGAAGAGTGTCGTCGTGATGGGTGAGGACGCGGTTCACGACGAAGTAAAGTACCTGCACGGCAACGCCGGGCGCGGCACGTTCACGTTTCTGGGCGGGCACGATCCCGAAGACTACCAGCACGCGGTGGGCGACCCGCCCACAGACCTGGCACTCCACGTCAACTCGCCGGGCTACCGGCTGATCCTCAACAACATCCTCTTCCCGGCCGCCAAGAAGAAGACCCTGAAGACGTAACCGTCAGGGATTTCCTCCGGCGCGCCCCGCCAGCACCGGTTCCAGCACACGCGCAGCGATATCCGCCACAACCCGGTTTCCCGCCGGCGTCAGATGGCCGTCCAGTCGGTAGAAGAGCGGTACGTCGCTGGCACGGTAGGTGTCCGCAAGCAACGGCAACGTTTCCACCCACGGGAAATCAAGGTTACGAATGCCGCTGACCAGGTTGGCATCCACCGCCGACGCGTCGAGATTCTTGAACTCCAGATCACGCGCGCGCGCGAGGACCGAGAACTGCTGCGGGATCGATACCACGAGGAAGGGAACGCCCTGCATGCGGCAGGACGCGTTCATCGCGGCCATGAGATCGCGCGTTACCCGATACTGGCGCTCGGCGTGTTCGCCGGGTGGAATTGCATAGTAGAGATTCCGTGACGACATCGCGAACAGGCGCGTGTACACGTGGTCGTTCTGCGCCATGATGCGCCGGGCCAGCGCAACCACATGCAAGCGCGACCGGCTGCCCCGATGTGTCAAAGCCGAAGACGGAGCCGGCGTTTCCTCCGGCGCATTGCTGTAGACATCGTTGGCCGTGAATCCCAGCACCACCACATCCGGGCGTAGCGCGGGCAGCAGCTCGCGCAGGTACCACAACTCCGCGCGGGTGTCGTAACCCTGAACACCGGCGTTGACGCATTCCACGGCGTACCCGCGCTGTCGCAACGTCGCTTCCGTGAGGCGCACCCAGGTGTCCGGCTCCGCATTGGCGTCGCCGAACGTAAAGGAGTCGCCCACAAAGACAACGCGCAGCGACGCCGTGTCCGCCGGGGCGGGCGTTGAACGGGCGCGCAGGCCGCGATCGTCGATGGCGTACTCAACGTCAAACTCGGGTGTCACGTGGCGTGCGCGCGCGAGCGGACGGTAGCGGTGACCCAGTCGTTCGTCGGTCAGGCCCAGGTTGGGACCGTCCAGGGTCTCGATGCGCGGGACCTGCGGTGCGGCGACACGCAGGACGATCTCGCACACAATGAGAAGCCCGAGTGCGACGGTAACACTGATAACGGCGTCGCGCAGTAACGTTGCTCCCCGGGAATGTGGCATGCAACCAGACTAGGACGGCGTGTGCCAGGCGTCCACCGTCATTCCACAGACCCTCGCCTCACGCGGCCGGATGGCGTATCCTTGCACGCCATGAGCGCCGACCTCTGGATGTGGATCCTCGCGACTGTTCTGGTGATCGCGGGCATCATCGGAACCGTGCTGCCGGTACTTCCCGGTGCGCCGCTCGTATTTGCGGGGCTGCTCGTTGCCGCGTGGGCAGACGACTTTGTGTTTGTCGGCGTTCGCACGCTGGTTCTGCTCGGCGTGTTGACCGCACTCACCTTTGTCATCGACTTCATTACAACCGCACTGGGTGTCAAACGCGTCGGCGCCAGCCGCTACGCGGTGTGGGGTGCCGTCATTGGTACCGCGGTGGGTGCCCTCTTTGGAATACCGGGGCTATTGCTGGGCCCGTTCGTGGGCGCCGTCGGGGGCGAACTGCTGGCCGGACGCACCGTGAAGCAGGCCGGACGCGCGGGTATCGCATCCTGGATTGGATTCATCGTGGGGACGCTGGGCAAACTCGCGCTGATCTTCGCGATGATCTGCATCTTTCTTGTCTCGAGGTTGCAGTGAGATCGCGCGTTCTCCTGGTCCTGCTGCCCCTCCTTGTGGTTTTTGCCGGCGCTGAACTCTATCTGCGCTGGCGCGCTGACGTGGCGCGCGAGGTGCTGCGTGCGACGATTGGGGAGCGCGAGTTGTGCACGGAGCGCTCGCCGGATCGCCGTCTCATTTATACGTATCGGCCGGGGACGTGCGGCGCCAACTCGCGCGGGTTCCGGGATCGCGAGCACACCACGGAGAAGCCGGCGCGTACGTACCGTATCGTGCTCATCGGGGACTCGGTTGCGGAGGGGCGTGATCTGGCCGCGGACTCCACGTTTGGGAGCATTCTGGAGCGCGAGATGAATGCCGACTCCACGGGCTGGAGTTACGAAGTCATTCTGCTCGCGCGCATCGGCTATTCCACGGAACAGGAACTGGTGCTGCTGGAGGAGGAAGCCTTCCGCTATCAGCCGGACTTGATCTTGTGGAGCTACTGCCTGAATGACCCCGCGGACCCGGTGTTTCACAACGCCAACGGGGCGCTGGGCGCGTACTACCACCGCCCGCGCTCGCAGGTGTGGGAGCTGTTTCGGGCCGGTTCCTTCCGCGTGCGCCAGGCGATGGCGGCGCGCAAGTGCCCGCGCGAGTTTCACGCGTTTCTGCACTGTGCGTTTGCGGACCAGGTGCGGAGCGACATCAAACGCATCGCGAAGGTCGCGGGAGAATACCGCACGCCGGTGATTCTGCTGGTTCACCCGGTCTTTGAAAACAAGCCGTCGTTTGAGGATTACTCATTGAGCGAGGTGCACACGTCGCTCGTCGAGACGGCGCGCGCAAACGGGATGCAGGCCATCGATGTGCTGGAAGCGTTCCGCTTCCACACCCCGGCCAGCCTCAAGTTGGACAACCCGGACTACTTTGATCCGTGGCACATGAACGCGTCCGGCCATCGCGTAACGGCCGACTTTGTCCATCAGCATCTGGCCGTCACGGGTGTCGGGCCGTAGATTCGCTTGACACCCCCGGTAACCCCCGGGATAATTTCCCAAGATCGTTCCGGGGAACGTAACGCTTTCCTTCTGGTTGAAGGGGTAGGGACGTGGCCGGATGCGGTGATGGAAAGGGAGGTGTGGAATATGGACAAGCATTCCACGGGGTGCCTGAAGTGTAACAAGGGGACGCTGCTTCCGCTGTCAGACTACGGTCGCGACGGCGCGCCGATCACCTACAAGGCGTGGGTGTGCAGCAATCCAGATTGCGGATTCAACATTCGCATCGACAACGGCGAAATCAGTCTCGGACGCGACATCAGCACGTCCGTGAAGTAACCGCCGCGATCAACTGATCGGACTCTCGGAGGGAGGCTCTGTCTCGGGGCCTCCCTCTCGTATTTTGGCGATGAGAAAGATGAAGATCACGAGGGCCACAATCGCGATCCACAGGTCCTGCAGGTAGATGGGAAGGTTGCCCGCCAACACGTCGTCCTGAAGCACGAGCTGCACGAGCGCGGTGACGTTGAACAGCGCATGCGCCACGATGGTGTACGTCAGGTTGCGCGTGGCGTTGAACACAAAGCTCAGGAACAGGCCAAACGCGGTGATGCTCAAGAGCAGATGCGCGTTCAGGTGGGCGGCGCCAAACACGCCGGCCGCCAGCGCAACACCGATCCACGGCCCCATGTTGCGCACAAAGATCTGCTGAATCATTCCGCGGAACACCACTTCTTCGGCGACGGGAACCAGCACGCATAGCCCGGCAAAGGTGATCGCGAGTTCCAGCGGTGAACCGGGTTTCAGGTCGCGAATGGCGTCGGCGTAGTCGGCCGGAACCGGGCTCAAGCGCTGGCTGAAGACGTAGATCTGGTCGATGAGGACCACCGCGGCCGCCGTGGCCACGATCACGAGAATGAGCCGGTGGGTGCGCGGGCGGGCCAGGCGGATCTGGTGCCGAACCCCGGTGGGGAACTTGCGCATGAGCAGGAAAACCGGCAGCAGAATGCCGAAAATGGCCGATACACCGATGCCGATGCGGTACTGTCCCAGGATGAAGAACAGTTGCTGGATGTACATGCTGGACAGCACACAGCTCCCGCAGAAGAACAGCAGGAAGTAGTTGTTTACCGCCGCAAAGATGTCGGCGGAAGCGGGGCTGTTGCGCTGTTGCGACTCATTCATTATGATTGGCCTCTCTCCAGGAGCCGCGAGTATACCATGATCAAAGCCGTCATCTTCGACCTCGACAACACCCTCACCGACTTCATGCGCATGAAGGAGAACGCGGTTGTGGCCGCCGTCGACGCCATGATCGACGCCGGGCTCCGCTTTCAGCCCGACGACATCCGCAAGAAGGTCTACGAGGTCTACGAGCGCGAGGGCATTGAGTTTCAGAAAGTCTTCGACCACGTGCTCACGGAGCTCCTCGGGCAGGTGGACTACAAGATTCACGCCGCCGGCATCGTGGGCTACCGCCGCGCCAAGGAGGCGTCACTCGTTCTCTACCCGCACGTGAAGATCACGCTGATCGAGCTCATGAAGCGCGGGATCAAGCTGGGTGTCGTTTCCGACGCACCCCGCCAGGAGGCGTGGCTCCGCCTGTGTTACCTGCAACTCCACCACATGTTCGATTTCGTCACCACCTTCGACGACTCGGGTGTGCGCAAGCCCAGCCCCAAGCCGTTCCTGCGCGCACTCGGTTACTTTGAGCTCAAGCCCGCGGAGGCCATCATGGTGGGCGACTGGCCGGAGCGCGACATCGCGGGTGCGGGTCAGGTGGGGATGACCACGGTGTTCGCGCGCTACGGCGACACCAAGGGTGCCACGCACAGCGGTGCCAACTACGACATCGACGACGTCTTCGATCTGGTGGACATTGTTGATCGCTTGAACAAGGGGTAGCGATGCGGGTCCTCACCGCGGCCCAGATGCAGGAAGTTGACGCCGAGACCATCGCGCGCATCTGCCCGGGTCTCGAGTTGATGGAGCGTGCGGGACGCGGCGTCGCAAAGGCCATTCTCGCGCGTCACGGCGGTGGTGCGGGAACCGGCAAGGCCGTTCTGTTCATCGGTCCCGGCAACAACGGCGGCGACGGTCTGGTTGTCGCAAGGCTTCTCACCGAGGCCGGCTGGCACTGCTCGGTTCATCTCCTCAAGCCCGCGCGCGAACTCTCGCCCGACGCCGCCAAGAACCACCAGCGCCTGCACGCCATCAAGACGCCCGCTTCGTTGCTCACCGAGTTTGACTCCACGCGCCCGGACTGGCCGGAGCGCGCGCGCGAGGATCTGGCGGACGGGACGCTGATTGTCGACGCCATCTTCGGCACGGGTGCCGCCGGTGCTCCGCGCGACCGCGCGGCGGAAATGATCGCGCTCGCAAACGCCAGCGGGCGGCCCGTGTTTGCCATCGATGTGCCGTCGGGCGTGGATGCAACCACGGGACAGGTTGCCGGCCAGGCCATTCGCGCGACGGAGACCTTCACGATCGGCGTTCCCAAGACCGGATTGTTGTTTCACCCGGGCCGTGCCCATGCAGGTCTGCTCACGGTTATCGATATCGCCTTCCCCGACGACATTATCTCCGCGCATTCCAGCCCTCTCTTTTATAACGACCAGAACGAGGCCGCGCGACGCCTCCCGCCGCGCGTACCCGACGCACACAAGTACGACGCCGGCACGCTGCTGGTGATCGCAGGCAGCGAGCGCTATCGCGGTGCCGCGCTGCTCGCCGCGGAAGCCGCGTTGCGCGGCGGGTGCGGCATGGTGTACCTCGCGGTGCCGGAAGGTGTTCATCGCGAGATCAGCGTGCGACTGCGCGAGGCCATCGTTGTGCCGCTTCCGCGCACGTCGGACGGAACCATTGCGCGCGACGCCGCCCGTGCGCTTGCCGAACCGCTGGCACGCGCCGATGCGGTTGCGATGGGGCCCGGGCTGGGTCGGCATGCGGAGACGGATTTGTTTGTGCGCGACTTTGTGCGCGCGTGCATCAGGCCCATGGTTCTCGACGCGGATGCGATCAATGCGTTCGCGGGTCACGCGGACGAGCTGCGCGGCGCAACCGCACCGGTTGTGATCACGCCGCACGACGGCGAACTCGCGCGACTCACCGGTCGCGAGACGCCGCGCGAGACGCTGGCCGCTCTTGCACACACCGTCGACAGTGCGGCGCGGCTTGGTGTAACCCTGGTACACAAGGGGGCGCCCACCCGGGTGGCAACGCCCGGTGGCTCGGCGTGGATCAATGCCACGGGGTCGTCGGCTCTGGCAACCGGGGGGACCGGCGACGTCCTGACCGGACTCCTGGGGAGCTTCCTCGCACAGGGGTCGGCTGGACGCCGGGACGGGGCGGAGGGTACCCCGGCCTTCCAAACCGTAGACGCCGCGTGCGTTGCCTGCTTCCTCCACGGCCGGGCCGGGGAGATTGCGGCCGAAACCCGGGGCCTGCGCGGGGTCATCGCGGGCGATATCATCGAGGCCCTCGGGCCCGCCCTCGTCGCCCTTGAACGCGTCGCCGCACGCTGACCCCGCGTCATCCACATCTATTTTGGCGCGCAACCCGGTTCGGCGTTGACACACGCGCCCAACCCCTTTAAAAACCCTGTTTTGGTACCGCAGCGACTGCTTCCAGCGTCCGCGCGATTCCCCGCGATCCGGTTACTAAGGAGGGTGGTGTGATGGAGAAGCGAACTCCCCAGGACGTCGTCAAATTTGCCAAAGAGAAAGGCGCTCGCGTCCTCGACCTGCGATTCACCGACATGCCTGGCACGTGGCAGCACGTGAGCATGCCGATTTCGGTGCTCAAGGAATCGGCCTTTGAAGAAGGCTTTGGCTTTGACGGCTCCAGCATCCGTGGCTGGAGAAATATCAACGAGAGCGACATGCTCATGATTCCGGATCCGAACACCGCGTTCATCGATCCGTTCATGAAGGAGCCAACACTCGTTCTCTCCTGCAACATCTTTGATCCCATCACCAAGGAACGCTACGCGCGTGACCCGCGCGGTATCGCCGCCAAGGCCGAGGCGTACGTAAAGTCCACCGGCCTTGCCACCGACATCTACTTTGGCCCCGAAGCCGAGTTCTTTGTGTTCGACGAGATTCGCTACGACTCCACACCGCAGGGTTCTTTCTACGCCATCGACTCCATCGAGGGGGCGTGGAACACCGGTCGCGAGGAAATGCCGAACCTGGGCTACAAGACGCCGCACAAGGGTGGCTACTACCCGGTTCCGCCCAACGACACGCTGATGGACATTCGCTCCGAGATGATGCTGGAGATGATCAACATCGGCATCGACGTGGAAGCACAGCACCACGAAGTGGCGAGTGCCGGGCAGTGCGAGATCGACATGCGCTTTGACACGCTGCTGCGCATGGCCGATCACCTGTGCGCGTACAAGTACATCGTGCGCAACGTGGCGCATCGTCACAACAAGACGGCGACCTTCATGCCCAAGCCCATCTACGGCGACAACGGGTCCGGCATGCACTGTCACCAGAGCCTGTGGAAGGCCGGGACGCCCCTGTTTGCCGGGAACGGCTACGCGGGCCTGAGCGAGATGGCGCTGCACTACATCGGCGGACTGTTGAAGCACGCCGCGGCACTGTGCGCGTTCACCAACCCGACCACCAACTCGTACAAGCGATTGGTGCCCGGCTACGAGGCGCCCGTTAACCTGGCGTACTCGCAGCGCAACCGCAGTGCGTCGGTGCGTATTCCCATGTACTCGCAGTCGCCCAAGGCCAAGCGCGTGGAGTTCCGCTGCCCGGATCCCTTGTGCAACCCGTACCTCGGGTTTGCCGCGATGGTGATGGCCGGCATCGACGGGATTCAGAACCGGATTCATCCCGGTGAGCCGCTCGACAAGAACATCTACGACCTGCCGGCGGAGGAACTGGCGCGCGTGCCCAAGGCACCCGGCTCGCTGGAGCAGGCGCTGGAAGCGCTGGAGAGCGACCACGACTTCCTGCTCAAGGGCGACGTGTTCACCGAGGACGTCATTCGCGCCTGGATCGACTTCAAGCGCGAGAAGGAAGTGGCACCCATGTCGCTGCGTCCTCATCCGTACGAGTTCATGCTCTACTACGACGCGTAGTTCAGCGTCTGGAGAACTCTTTCGCTTCTGGTGGGGGCGAAAGAACAAAAGACCCGGCTTGCGCAAGCGAGCCGGGTCTTCTTGTTGGTGGCGCGCGCCGTGGCGCGCGCTTTCAGAAACCCCTGGTCAGCGCAACTCGCACCTCGTTCTCGTGCTTGGTGATGCCAATACGAAACTACTCGGGTTCGATGGTCTCCAACGCTTCGGGATGAGTGTTGGCGCCAACCAGTGTGCCCACCCGCGCACCAATGAATACCCTCACGGCGACAACGGGTTGCTCCGACGCTCCGCGACCGTTCCGAGGAGGCGCACAGATTCCAGTCTATTATGATAGGCACACAGAAGGCGCAGATTGTCGTGCGTACTCGCTCCCCCTCGCGCAACCGGCGTGATGTGATCGACTTGCAGCGCGCGCGTTGAATTGCATCGCCTTCCTTCCGTTCCAACGTACGCGCAACGGTTTCCGTCGCGCACAAAGACGCGATCACGCAGCGGTGCAGGGACATAACGTGTGTTTGTGCGCGCGTTGGCATTGCGCGCAGGACGCGTGCGCTTCTCGTCACGAAGCTCTTGGCGCTCAACACGCCTGGCAGGCGCTTCTTTCTCGATCATGAGATCCAGTGCCAGCTCGAAGACTTGCTCCAACGTGGCGTTGGCAGGCAGCCGATGCCAGGCGAGCGATTTGATCTGCTCCAACTTGGCCATGAACTCGGGAGTCACCGAGAACTGCAACATCACGCGCTCCTGTAATTGCACGGCGGGTTCGGGAGTGGTCTTGCAAGTGTCCGCGGCATCTTCAGTTAGTGCTGCGCTACAACCGCTGCGGAGGTACGCATCTTTTTCACAAGCGGGCGTGGGCACTGACGCGGACGTTCCCTGGGGTGCCGACAGCGGCGCTGCGACCGGCACCGTCACAACAATCGCCCGAACACGTTCGGGCGGCATTGCGCACGGCTGATACGAAGCGGCGATCGCCTCTACTTCGCGCTGCGACCGGCCCTTGATGCGCGAGAGAACCTCGCCAGAGTTGTCACGCGTCAGGATGGTGGCAACGCGCGCGACCGTGCTGATGTTAACTTCATTCTTCTTCAGCGCATCCAGGAATCCAGGATACTTGGTCACGCAACGCGCCGATTTGATCCGCCGCACCGCTGCGGATGCCGAGTAGCCCAGGTGCGAGGTGCAGTAGTCAAACAGCGACGAGTAACCCAGCTTCAAGTGCAGACGTCGCCGCTCGATCTCGTTGAGATGCGCAAGAACCAGCAGCGTGAGCTCGCGTTCTTGCGAGGTAAGCTTCTGAATGCGAGAGAGGATTACAGAGTCGGAGAGTGAGCGCAAGGTCATGGCAATTCCTCCCAAGAGTGACAGCGGTTGTCATCGCAGCGTCCGTGTGGGAGGAGCCGCACGCGCATCAATTATAGTAATGTTCACATGAAGAGCAACGCACTAGATGTTGGGATGCGGACACGTAACAGCACAAGTGTTCGCCGCGCGCGCACCAAACTCTTGCGCAATTCACTGCAACGCTAGCGCGTAAACCAGACGATCGCGCCGACCATCGCGTCCGCGAACATCATCCAGCCTGCCATCCTGTGCAGGGGCATCCCTTGTGGATCCGTGAACCACTCGCGACGCATGCGTCAGTTCCTGGGATTGAACGACTGCACCGCCGGGGCGTGGGGCGACCGGTGGCATCGCGGGCACAGCCCGGACGCCACCTTGCCGCACCGAGGGTGCGCCGGCCAGGTGTCGATGAATTGACACCCCGGCTCCGTTTGTCCGTTCAACTTCGCGCCGTTCTTCCCGTACAATGCGGCGGTGACGCCCCGCGCCCCCAAGCCCAAACGCACGCAGCAGCGCCGAGCCGGATCGGCCAGTGCGCTTCCATCGCCCATCTCGCCCGACGCCGTCGCGTCGCGGGAGCAGTTCATCGCGGAGACGCGCGCCTATCTGACACTGCTGACCCGGCCGCTTTCGGACGCCCGCACTCCCGAGACCAGTGGTGCCGAGTTTGTCGCCACTTACACGCGCATGGTTGACACCATCGTCGGCCTTCTGTTCCAGCGCGCGGTGCAGGAGCACCACGTGGCGATGGACACGGTCGACATCGCGGTGGTGGCCCTCGGCGGCTACGGACGCGCAGAACTCGCCCCATACTCCGACATCGACATCCTGATCACATGCGGTCACAAGACGCCCGTGATCGAGGCCATCGCGGCGGCGTTCTTTCGCTACATGTGGGACCTCGGCTTTGAGCTGGGACACATGGTGGAATCCGTGGTGGAAGCGGACCAGGCGCTCACGCGCGACATGGACACCAAGACGGCGTTGATTGAGAGCCGGTGGGTGTGCGGATCGCGACGCGTGGCCCGCGCCCTGGAAAAGAAAGTCGCGCGCATCCGTCGCAGCGACCGCGAAGAATTTCTCCGGCGCAAGATTGACGACGCACTCACCCGCCACGCCAAGTCTGGCAACAGCTACCAGCTCATCGAGCCCGACGTCAAAATGAGCCCGGGCGGGCTGCGCGACTATCAGACGTTGGTATGGCTTGGGTCGGTTGGACGCGTCGCGGACGGCCTTCGATCGCTGCGGCAGAAGGGACTCCTGTTACGCGGCGAGCGTCGCGAGCTGGAAGAGGCGTACGACTTCCTGATGCGCGTGCGCGTTGAATTGCATCTCAATGCAAAGTCCAAGTCCAACTCGCTTTCGGTTGCAGTCCAGCAGGATGTCGCCAAGGCACTTGGTTTTGCCCCCAAAGGTGAGCACCTGGCGGTCGAGTTCTTCATGCGCGAGTACTACCGCCATTCGCGAGCGATCTATCGCATCACCGTGGATTGTCTGAACGCGCTGGAGAACGGCCGCAACGTGGGCATGATTCTCGGACAAAGCAAACTCCGGCGCGACGGCTCCACGCTGAACATTCCGCTGCGCGTGCCGTCCTTGCGCAAGAATCCGTTGCTGGTGTTTGCAAAGCAGAAGGAAACCGGACTGAAGCTGGACCGGTCGCTGCGTCGCCGGCTCGAACAGGTGCTCGCCGATGATCTATCCGGCGCGGACATCGTCAAGCGCATGCGGCGCGCGTTCCCGTCGCTGCTGGAAACCGACACCAACGCCGCGCTGGTAACGCGCTCGTTGCACGAGACCGGCTTTCTCATGCGCATCATCCCCGAGTACGACCAGCTCACGTGCCTCAAGCGCTACGACTTGTACCACCACTATACGGTCGACGAGCACAGCTTCAAAGTCCTGGAGTACGTGACGGCGTTGGGCCGCGCGGACGCGGACCCCAATGATCCACTGGTGCGGCTCTATTCGGAGCTTCCCGAGCGGCGAATCCTCCTGCTCGCGGCACTCCTGCACGACATCGGAAAGATAGAAGGCCGCGATCATGCCGTGAAGGGTGCGATCCTGTCGCGCGAGATTCTGGAGCGCATGGGTCTCTCGATGGAAGAGATCGAGTTTGTATGCTTCCTTGTGGAGCAGCACCTCATCATGTCGCACTTCAGCCAGCGCCGCGACCCGTCGGACCTGGGAACCATCGCGGCGTTCTGCGAGCGTGTACGCACGCGCACACGCCTCAAGTACCTGTGCCTCTTGACCTACGCGGACTACCGAGCAACCTCACCGGTGGTGTGGAACGAGTGGAAGCGCACGCTTCTGTGGGAACTGTACGCGCGCGCGTACGACTACATGGCGCGACGCGAGAAGGCGCCCGAGGACCTGTACCGCCAGCGCAAGGACACGCTGCTGGCGTCGTTCTCACAGGGCGCTGAGCGCGACACCGCACTCGCGCACCTGGACCTGTTGCCGGGCGGCTATCTGCTTACGATGACGCCCGAGATGGTCCGGGACCACATGCGGATGATAAGCAACCTGGACGGGCGGGCGTTTGTGGTGAACCACCGCATCACCAACGTTGGTCACGAGATCACGTTCTGCACCCACGACAAGCCGTACCGGCTGTCGCAGTTGTGCGGTGTGCTCGCGATCAACGACTTCACAATTCTGAACGCGTTTGCGTTCACGCGCCGCGATGATGTTGTGATCGACGTGTTCCTGGTGGAGCCCGTGGACCGGGGGATGGAGCTGGCTCCCGATGACATGCACCGCCGCATGGAACACCTGCGCGCGGACCTCGCCCACGTGTTCGACGGTTCGATGGATCTGGAAGCCGCCACGCGCAAGCACGCGCAGCGCTGGCGCCGCGTTGGCAAGACCAGCATTCCGGTGGCAACCCAGGTGAAGTTCGAGAATGACCTGTCCGAGGACTACACCATCATCGACGTGTTCGCGCACGACCGTCCCGGTCTCCTGTACGCGATCACGCACACGCTGTCGGAAAACGGCCTCTCGATCGCGCGTGCGCGCATCTCCACCGAGGCCACGCGCGCCATCGACTCGTTCTACGTGCGTCTCGACGACGCCAAGCTGACGATTCCGGAAAAACTGAAGGCTCTGCGAGAAGCGCTGGAAGCAAAACTGGAGTGACTTTAGACCCGGAGATGCGCGTGGTAGCACATGCGCACACGTTCCTTTGCAGCCGTTAGCTGCTGGGCGGCGGGGAGGCCGCCGGGGGAGAGGTGCTCCAGCGTGCGATCCAGGTAGCGTGAAAGCCAGCGCGCGCGTTCTTCTCCCGCCGGATGTGACACCTCCTGCAAGTCCAGGAAGTGCTCGGTGATGGTAAAGAGCTTGAGTGCGTCCTGCAGTACGGCGCCTTCATCCACGGTCAGAAATCCCGCGTCCGCCAGCGCCGCAACCCGTTCCCGCGTGCTAAGCGTAAAGTAATCCAGCCGGTCCGACGCCGTCGCCGCCATCCCGACCGCTGTCAGGTATTCAATGTCATAACGACCGCCCGGTCCGCGCTTGGTATCCCACTCCGGGTACTGGCGCGGTGCCAGTCCCTCCACGCGTCGGCGCACTTCCGTGAGTTTGACAACTTCTGCGTCCGTGAACGGACGGGCCGCAAAACCGCGAAGCTTGCGGATGAAGGCGCGTCGCACCTCTTCCGAACCCCACCACGGTGCGCACTTGGCAAACGCCACGCGCTCCCAGAGCGACGCGCGCGTGCCGAAGTACTCGTCATAGAAGGCGAGGTCCTGCACCAGCGGCGAGTTGCCACCCTCGGCACGCAGGCGGAAGTCGAGCTTCAACAGGTGCGCACCGGTGAACCAGCCGATGACAACCTGCAACCGTGCGGCGAGATCCGCGAGGTCCACGCCGTCGGCCACCACAATCAGATCCAGATCGCTGCTGATGCGGGGCTCACGAACGCCGTAGGACCCCATCGCAAACACGGCGACGTGTTCCTTCTCGCGCACCATCTCGTCCAGCGCCGCGCAGATCTGGAGCCGCGCCGCCGTGGCGCGCGCGTCTTCGCCCGTCATGCCGTACGCGGTGGGTGCAAAGCCGGCGCGGTGACACGCGGCAAACGTGTGCAGGCGCAGACGCTCAAACCATTGCCGCTGGCGCACGCGCCGTTCCTCCGCCACCGACGCCGTGGCACCGCGTGCCGCGTCGCGCGCGGAGAAGCGCTCCCACTCGGGAATATCGGTCAGCATGGCGTCCAGCATCTCGTCGCCCTCGAGCAAAACATCGAGCACTCCGATCTGCGCGCACAACTCGCGCGTCAGCAATGACGACATTCCGCCCACACCCACCACCAGCTTGCGCGCTGCGGGTGATTCTGCCAGCAGGTGATAGAACGCCGCCTCGCCACGCTCCGCGGCGGCAATGCGCGCCACGTGCACCAGCGCCAGGTCGGGGTCGCCCGTTCCGGCCAGGTCTTCCAGCAGCACGGGCAGCAGGTGCTCAAACGCCTCGCGCGAGCGCCGGTCCAACAGGCGGGGGAACGACCCGTACGCCATGGCGTGCAACGTGCGCATCGTGCGTCCGATGTCTGTGAAACCGTACGGCGAGAGAATCGCCACCGCGCGCGGACTTTCCTCGGGTAGCATGAGCAGCACCGAGTGCGGGTGCATCGCCTCGCCCTGGAAGAACGTGTCGGAGAACGCGCGCACATTATTGAGGTGCTTTGAGAGCGTCTCCACAAACGTGTCGGTGGTAAAAGCACCCAGCGGCCCGTTGGAGACGCGGCGCGCGAGCAATGCTATCGCCGCCTCGTTGTCCGGCAGCGTGTGCGTCTGCAACTGGTGCATCATCTGCAAGCGGTGCTCAACCAGCCTGAAGAAACGATAAGCCGCGGACAGGTTGTCGATCTCCCACGTCTGTAGCAGGTCGCGTTCACGCAACCGCGCCAGAGCCGTAAGCGTGTTGGGTGTGCGCAGGTCCGTGTGCGCGTGCGCGTGCATGAGCTGCTTGGCCTGCGCCACAAACTCGATGTCGCGAATCCCGCCCGCCATGAGCTTGACGTTGTAGCCGCGCTCGGCCGCGCGCAGGTTGTCCTTGATCTGGTCGCGCATGGCCCCCACCGCTTCCAGCGGTGAGTAGGGCAGGGCCGGGTTGTAGATCAGCTTGCCCAGGGACTCCAGCACGCGCTCGCCCACGATATCGTCGCCGGCAATCACGCGCGCCTTCAACAGCGCCTGAAACTCCCACGGGCGCCCGCGGTTCTCGTAGTAGATGCGCAGCGCATCCTCGGAGTTCACCAGCGGACCCGCCTTGCCGTCCGGGCGCAGGCGCAGGTCCACGCGGTACAGGTAGCCCTCGTCGGTAAGTGCCGACATAGCGTCGGTGAAACGCCGCGCCACGCGCGTGTAGAAATGCATCGTCTCGTCGTCCGTGTTGTCGGAGACGAACATGAGGTCGATGTCGCTGCTGTAATTGAGCTCGCGGCCACCCAGCTTGCCCATCGCAACCACGGCGAGTGCGCGCGGGAACGTTTCATCGACACCAATCTCGTCGAACACCAGATCCAGCACCGTGCGTGCGCACGCATCCGCAAGGTCCGAGAGGCGGCGCGTCACTTCTTCCACCGCGGCACCGCTCACCATGTCGAGAACACCAATCTTGAGCAGCGCCTGTCTCTGCGCGCGGCGGATCGCGTTGAGCTTGGCTTCGATGGTGCGAAAACGCTCTGTCTCCGCTTCCAGCCATGCTTCGTAGCTTGCCACCGTGTCGGGCGCGTCCCACGTGGACTGCTCCATGAGCCAGTACACGAGCCCCGGGTGGCGAATGAGAATGTCGGCCAGGTGCTGGCTGGTGGAAAACACCGTGGTGACGAGGTGCAATACCGGCCGCGCGGCCAGCATGGTGGTCAGAAAGATCGACGGGCTGCTGGTGTTCTCGAGGTAGCGTTCCAGATTGCGCACCGCGGCATCGGGTGCGGCACTGCGCAGGCACGCGTGCAGAATCTCTACCAGTGCGGCGTCGTCCAGGTCGGCGGCCAGCATGCGCCGGCATGCGGCACGAAAGCTTGCGGCGGTGGAAGGGTCGGCGCCGAAACCGCACGCGCCAAGGCGAACTTCCAGCGCGGGGGGCGGCGTGCGCGTCGACGCGGGGGCGTCGACGAGCGAGCGCATCATCTCCTCGTGGATGTCCTCGACGATCGCGCGCAATGCATGGTGGACGGCGTCGGTCAAAGCACTGTTTCCGGCACCGGAATGGGCGCCTGGCGGTTGGCCTCCGGTTAACATAGCACTTGCGTAAGCGCTTGTACCACCGTAAACTACCTCGCGTGAAGAAGATCGAAGCGTTCGTAAAACCATTCAAGCTCGACGACGTCAAGTCGGCGCTGATGGAGGCCGGAATCAAGGGCCTCACGGTCTCCGAGGTGAAGGGGTTTGGTCGCCAGAAAGGGCACACCGAGCTCTACCGCGGGAGCGAGTACCGCGTCGATTTTCTGCCCAAGAGCAAACTTGAGCTGTTCGTCGCCGACGAAGACGTCGACAAGGTGGTCGAGACCATCATCAAGGTCGCGCGCACCGGGTCCATCGGCGATGGCAAGATCTTCATTCTTCCCGTCGAGGACGCCATCCGCATTCGCACTGGCGAAAGCGGCGAAGGCGTCCTGTAACGCGCGCCGCGCCCGCGGCACCCACCATGATCGTGCTCGGAATTGAAACGTCGTGTGACGACACGTCGCTCGCACTCTATGCGCCCGACCGCGGCGTCATTGCCAATCTCACCGCGAGCCAGCTGGTGCACGAAGACTACGGCGGTGTTGTGCCCGAGATCGCGTCGCGTCAGCACATGCGGTCGCTGCTTCCCGTGTACGACGCGCTCCTCGCGCGTGCCGGCATCACGGGTGCGGACCTGGGCGGCATCGGCGTCAGCAACGGGCCGGGGCTCGTCGGCTCGCTGCTCGTCGGCGTTGGCTTCGCCAAGTCCCTTGCACTCGGGCTCGGCAAGCCGCTGGTTGGTGTGCACCACATCGAAGCGCACGTCCTCTCCAACGAACTAGGCGGCGAACCGCTCGCAACCCCGTGCGTCGTGCTCGTCGTGTCGGGCGGACACACCGCGCTCTACCACGTGACGCGTATCGGCCACTACCAGCTCGTCGGCACCACGCGCGACGATGCCGCCGGCGAAGCCTTCGACAAGATTGCCAAGCTGCTTGGACTCGGATTTCCAGGCGGACCCGTGGTACAGCGCGCGGCCGAATCCGGGAACCCGCGCGCCATCGACTTTCCCCGCGCCATGCTGGACCGCAGCGGCTTTGACTTTTCCTTCTCCGGCTTGAAGACCGCCGTGCGCCAGCACGTGGAAGCGCGCGGCGAACTGACACCGCAGGATGTTTCAGACATCTCCGCCTCCGCCCAGCAGGCCATCGTGGATGTGCTGGTTGATCGCACCGTGGCGTGCGCGCGCAAGCTTGACGTCAAGCACGTATACCTGTGCGGCGGTGTGGCCGCCAACGGACCCTTGCGCAAGGCCATGCAAGCGGCCTGCGAGCGCGTTGGCGTTTCCTACCACGCACCGCTTCTGCAATATTGCACCGACAACGGCGCCATGGTCGCGCTCACCGCAGACCTCCTGCTTTCGTCCGGCCGCGACGATGGACTCGATCTCGACGTCTTCACGCGTGGCGCGATTTCGTCGTGGTCCTGATGTAGCGCGCTCGCGCCGATGTGAATTCCCGGGAGTCGAATGGGTAATACCAGTTCGCAACGCGTATCGTCCAGGGGCTGGCTGCTTCGCGGAGCGCTGGTGCTGGTTGTCGCGTTCGCAGTCAAGTTTGCCTATCTCCATGAACGCGTGCAGTTGCCAGACATTTCCAACCCCACGCTCGATTCTCTCTATCACGATCAATGGGCGCGTGGCCTGGCCTTTGGAGACTGGGCGCCCGAGTTGCAGTCTCTGCGCGAACAACCATTCTTCCGCGCACCGCTCTACCCATACTTTATGAGCCTCGTCTATCGCGCATTCGGCACGGATGCATTTCCTCTTTTCGTCATTCAGCATCTCCTCGGCTCGTTGACAGTTGTTCTATTGTTCTATTGTTCTATTGTTCTTTTCAACGAGCGTATTGCATGGATTGCTGTCGCGCTTCAACTCGCATACTGGCCATTCACCTACCACGAGTCTGAACGCCTCATTCCCGCGCTGAGTTTGTTTCTGGACGCTGCGTTTCTCGTGTCGTTGGTCTGGGCTGGACGTGTCCCATCAGCGCGACGTAGCGCGCTCGCCGGCGCACTGGCAGGTCTCTCCGCGATCGCGCGTCCTTCCATTCTGATTGTCCTGCCGGTTGCTGTGATCTGGGTATGGAAGAAGTCCCGCCGCGCAAGTTGTGCGGCAGTGCTTCTTGGTGGCGCGGCTCTGGTGATTGTGCCCGTGACACTGCGCAACGCAATTGTGGGGCACGATGCGGTGCTGATTGCTTCACAGGGGGGCGTCAACTTCTTCATCGGGAACAATCCCGAGTCCAACGGCACGCGAGCAGTGGTGCCGGGGACCCGGGCCGATTGGTGGGGCGGCTTCAAGGACACCCAACGCATCGCGGAAGAGGACGCCGGCCACGCACTCAGGGCTTCAGAGGTTTCGGACTATTGGTATCGGCGCGGACTTGCGTTTCTTGTCAGCGAGCCAGCGCAAGCAGCGCGTCTCTACGCAAAGAAAGCCGCGCTCCTGCTTGGCAACGCGGAGCCAAGCAACGAGGGGCAGCTCTACTTCCGACGTGGGCACTCAAACGTCCTGTCCGCGATGCGGGCCAACTTCGCTTTCATTCTGGCGTTGTGTGCCGTGGGCTGTGTTGAGATGCTCAGGCGCCGTCCGAAAGTCGTAACCGATGATCGAATCCTTCCCCTTGTGCTGGCTGCAACCTACGCGGTCGGCATTCTGTTGTTCTTCGTCACGTCGCGCTATCGCCTGCCGGTTGCACTGTTTCTGATTCCGGTGAGTGCTGCTGGCTGCGCGGCACTCTACGACCTGTTTCGTGCCCGAGTCTGGCGACGCGCACTCGCGCCCTCTCTGGTGTTCGTTGGAGTGTTTGCGGCCTCCATGTGGAATCCGTTTCAGATCGGCAGCCTTGCCACGGCGCGCGGTGAATACGGGATGGGCGTCGACTACTTCGAGAAGGGTGATTACCGTTCCTCTCTGGATGCACTTGACCGGTCGCTGGCAGCGGACCCGGAGTATGCACCGGCGTGGATGATGCGCGGCAGGGCGCACGTCGGTATGAGGCAGACCATCGCGGGGATTCAGGATCTTCGTACCGCCTGCCGACTTGATTCAACGCTGGCCGAGCCGTTTCTGTGGCTGGGTGTGGCATACCAGAAGGCGGGAAGACACGGAACCGCGGAGCACGAGTACCTCAAGGCGATGGCGCTCGACCCTGACAATGTACTCACGTTGAACAATCTTGCTGACGTGTACCTGCGTCAGAACCGCGTTGCCGACGCCCGGACCCTTATCGAGCGCGCACTCGCCATTAATCCTTCCTACCCGAACGCGATCTTTGCCCGAGGGTACCTGCACGAACTCGAGGGGCGCTATCAGGAAGCAGCTGATGACTATCGGCGCGCGATGCCCTATCCTCCTGCGCGCGCGCGCTTGAACGACCTGGAAAAGAGACTCGAACCCCGTTAGCCGGGCAGGTACCTCGTGCAACTCTCCATCGACAACGTTGGCAAGACCTACCGCGGTAAAGTCCGTGGACTCGACAACTTCACACTGGACCTCGGGCCGGGTGTGCTGGGGCTGCTGGGGCCCAACGGTGCGGGCAAGTCCACGTTGATGCGCATTCTCGCGACACTGACGAAACCCACGCAGGGGCGCGTCACCTGGAACGGGACCGACATCGTGAAGTCGCCCGACGCGCTGCGCAACGTGCTGGGCTACCTGCCGCAGGACTTTGGCGTGTATCCCAACCTGTCGCCGCAGGAATTCCTGGAGTACATTGCGGCCGCGAAGGGCATTGCCGCGCGGGCGGCGCGCACGCGCATCGATGAATTGCTGCAGCTTGTAAATCTCTCCGACGTGCGCAAGCGCCCGCTGGGCGGCTTCTCGGGCGGAATGCGCCAGCGCGTCGGCATTGCAGAGGCGTTGTTGAACGACCCACGTCTCCTGATCGTCGACGAACCCACCGCCGGCCTCGATCCCGAGGAACGCGTGCGCTTCCGATCCCTGCTCTCCGACCTTTCCGGCGAACGCATCGTGATTCTCTCAACACACATTGTCTCCGATGTGGAAGCCACCGCGACGCGCATTGCCCTCATCAACCGTGGCAAGCTGGTTGCGTGCGACGCGCCCGAGGCCCTGTTGCGCGCGGTGGAAGGTCGCGTGTGGGAGTGGATGGTGACCAGCGACGAGCTGGCCGCCGTTCGCCAGCGCTATCGCGTGAGTGCCACCTGGCGCCGGAGCGACGGCGTGCGCGTACGCGCGGTGGGTGCGGAGCCGCCCACCAGCGCCGCGCAGGCCATGCCTCCGTCGCTTGAGGACGCCTACCTGATGCACATCGCCGCGGACGCCGCGGCATGACGGTCGCGCGTCGCATCGCCCACATTGCGCGCGCGGACTTCCTGGAGCGCGTGCGCCGTTACGGGTTCCTGGTCACACTGCTCGCCTGCGTGTACGCGGGCTACGCGTTCCTCCCTCCCAACCCGTCCCGCTACGTCACCCTCATGGTCGAGGGCCATCGCGGCATCTACAACTCCGCGTGGGTGGGTGCGGCAATGGCGATGCTCTCCGCGTGCTTTATCTCGATGGTTGGGTTCTTCGTCGTGAAGAACACCATCGAGCGCGATCGTCGCACCGGCGTGGGGCAGATTCTGGCCGCAACACCGGTTTCGCGCCTCGAGTACACGGTGGGGAAGACCTTCAGCAATTTTCTGGTGCTGTCGGCAATGGCGGGGGTCGTGGCCGTTCTGGCCGGTGCCATGCAATGGATCCGCGCCGAAGACACGCACATCAACCTGTACCACTTGCTGATGCCGTTCGTCGTCATCACGCTGCCCGCCCTGTTCGTGACCAGCGCCATCGCGGTGTTCTTCGAAGCCATCCCCGGCCTGCGCGGTGGCATCGGGAACGTTGTGTACTTCTTTGCGTGGGGCGGCCTTTTGGGCGGGAACTTCAGCCGCGGGTTCCTGAGCGCGCACAACGACCTGCTTGGCACCGGCATCGTGCTCCCCAGCATGCTGGACGTGGTGCGTACGCAAGTACCCGGCGTTGACGTGTCGGGCTCCGACTTCTCGATGGGCGTCAACATCCGTGAGTCGGGCGAGTGGTTGCTCACCTTGTTCCACTGGGACGGCGTGAACTGGACGGCGCAGCACCTGCTGTGGCGCCTCTCATGGGTTGGCCTCGGTCTCGTGATCGCCGCCGCCGCGGCCATTCCGTTTGATCGGTTTGATCCGGCCCGCGCGCGCGTGACGCGCGCGCGAGGACGCTTCCGGAGGAAGCGGGCGCATGCGCATTCGGAGGAACCGATCCTGCACGCGTCGACGCACGCGCATGCGCCCGCCCATCTGACGCCCCTTTCGGCTACCACGAATCGTGCTCGCCCATTCGCATTGCTGGTTGCCGAGTGGAAACTCCTCACGCGCGGGTTGCGATGGTGGTATGTGGGACCCATTGCGTGTTTGATTGCGGCGCTTACAGCGCCGCTATCCGGCGTTCGCGCCATCGTGCTGCCCCTTGCGTGGGCGTGGCCCGTGCTCCTGTGGTCGCGTCTCGGGACGCGTGAGACCACGCATGGCACCGAGCCCGTGTTCTTCTCGTCACCGCACCCCCTCTCGCGCCAGCTCTTTGCCACGTGGCTCGCGGGCGTCGGCTTGAGCGTGCTGGCGGGAGGGGCTGTCGCCGTTCGTCTGGCTGTGGCCGGCGAGATCCGCGCCCTGCTCGCGTGGTGCGTGGGCGCGCTCTTCATCCCCTCGCTCGCCCTCGCTCTGGGCGTGTGGACGCGGAGCACCCGTTTCTTTGAAGCCCTCTACCTGTGTCTCTGCTACGCCGTCATTCAGGCCGCCGTGCCGATCGACTTCATGGGTGCCACCGACGAGGCCGTGGCGGACGGTCGTTACGTTACCTGGCTTGTGATCACGATCATCCTCGTCGCACTCGCGTGGTTTGGTCGCAGCCGCCAGCTTCGCAACTAGCGCGCATCGTTTCTCATCCTTCCCGGTAGTTCCTTGCCGCGGTGCGTCGGCGCACCACGCGCCCAACCTTCCCGCACACGCGTGTTCACGGCGCGGTTCATGCACACGCGACCTCGTAACTGCATGAACCCACTCGAAATCCGAAGCCGGAGCTTGGCATGCTCCTTGCCCTTCGCGAGTGGGCTAAGTGTCTTTCTTTATTCGGGTTGGGCAAGAATGTACGCACCGGAAAATTCGAGCTACCGCATCCTCATCGCCGACGATGAGCCGCACATCCGGCAAATCCTGCGCTTCACTCTCGAGCGCGCGGGCTACACCGTGTTTGTGGCGGCAGATGGCGAAGAAGCGCTTGCCCGCGCCGTGGAGCTCAAGCCCAACCTGGTCCTGCTCGACGTGATGATGCCGAAGGTCGATGGTTACGAGGTGTGTCGCAAAATGCGACAGGATTTCTCGTTGAACCAGATCCCGGTGATCATGCTTTCCGCCCGCGGCGACCAGCGCGACCGCGTGGCCGGCCTGGAAGGCGGCGCCAACGACTACCTGGTCAAGCCCTACTCCAACGAAGAACTGCTCCTGCGCGTGCGCAACGTGCTGGAGTGGAACATCCGCCAGAAGGAAGCCAACCCGCTCACGGGGCTCCCCGGCAATACCGCCATCGAGCGCGAGATGATTGCGCGCATCGCGCACAAGCAGCAGTTCGCGTTCCTGTACATCGACATCGACAACTTCAAGGGCTTCAACGACTACTACGGCTACCAGAAGGGCGACGAGATCATCGGCTTTCTCGCCGACATTCTGCGCAAGACCATCGAGAAGCTGGGTGGCAAGGACGACTTTGTGGGCCACATCGGCGGCGACGACTTCGTGATGGTCGTCTCGCCCGTGCGCGCCGAAATCATGGCGCAGTACGTGGTGGATGAGTTTGATCGCGGCTCGATGCTCAAGCTAGACGCACGCGACGTGAATCGCGGCTACCTGGAGATTCGTGATCGTCAGGGTGAACTCAAGCGCATCCCGGTCATGGCGGTGACGATCGCGCTTGTGAAGAGCACTGACAACCCGATTGAACACTTCGCCGAGGTCAACGACATCGCGTCGAGCCTCAAGGAGTACGGCAAGCGAATCGAAGGCAGTGTGGTGGTCAAGGAGCGGCGCCAGGACGGCGTCAAACCCGCAGTCAAGCCCGCGCGGACGCGCGATGCCGGGTGACACCCATGGATATCCGCACCGCACACGACAAACAGGCCGTTCTGGAGGCTCTCCTGAACGACGCGCGCATCGAGGCCAACCATCTGCGCGCGAAGCTGGAAGCCTACCGCCGCCTGATTGCCTCCACGCGTCTGGTGATGGGCCACGAGATCAAGCGTCCCACCGCGGCCATCGCGGGTTACCTGGAAGTGGCGCGCGAGGACGTGGAGCAGGCGGGACTCGATCACGCACTCTCGTTTCTGGACAAGGCGCGCGCCGAGTGCGACCTGCTGAACGAACTCAACACGTTCTACCTCGAGCTTCTGCGCTCGGACCCCGCGGACGAGACGCCGCGTGCCAACGTGGTGGATGTGTACGACCTGATCGTGGAGGCCGCCGACCAACTGCCGGATTCGCTGAACGCGGGCACGCGCGTTCTGGTTGTGCGTTCCGAGGAACTGCCCGCGCTGCCGGTGAACCGCAACGCGCTCAAGATCATTCTGGTGAACCTGCTGGAGAACGCGCTTCGCTACTCGCCGCGCGAAAGCTCGGTGCGGGTGGAAGCCACGGTGGGACGTGACCAGCGCGGTGTTGACGGGCGCGACCTGCTCAAGCTGCGCGTCGTGGACACGGGTAGCGGCATGTCGGCCGACGACGTGAAACGAATCTTTCAGCCCTTCGTCCGACTGGACGGCGGCGCCGTTGACGGCGCGGGGCTCGGGCTGACGCTGGTGCGCAGCCTGGTTGACATGTGTGGAGGATCGGTGACGGTGCGCAGCGCGGAGGGTGCTGGCACAACCTTCTTTGTGACGCTTCCGTTGATCGCCCCTGGCGAGGACGGAGGCCTGTTGGGATGAGCCGGGGGTCCGAAAGGGAGCCCGGTTACCGTGGGCTGGAGTCGAGTCAGTTGAGCATTCTCTACTTGAGATTCATCGAACTGTTCGCGTTCTTCGGGATCGTGTTCCTCGCCCGTTTCATGGGCGATTTCACGTACCGCACGAACGTGCTGGTTGGGCTCTTCATGGCCGCCGCATTCCTCCAGTACAACGGCGAGTGGATCTGGGAGTCGGTGGGCAACAAGCTGGGCTGGCACAAACAGAAGAAAGGTGCCGCCCTCCTCTGGTACTCGAGCTACGTGGATCAGGCCGCGGTGCTGGCGCTCATCTACATCACCGGCAGCATCGAGAGCCCGTTCCTGTTCATGCTCACGATCCCGCTCTTCTTCGTGTGCAACATCTTTCCGTGGCGCACGACGGTCGCGTACTTCGTTTCGACATCGCTCCTCACCCTGGCAGTGCTGGGCTATCTCGAACTGAACGGCATCATCCCGCACCACACGGTGTACCGCACGGCACCCGGCGTCTTCCAGAACGCTCACTACCTTGCGGGGTCGCTGCTGGTGATGAGTGCGTTTGTGAGCCTTGTCATCTATCTCTCGCACGCGTTCCAGGACCGTCTCAACAGCTCGCTGGAGCGCATGCGCCGCAAGCGCGATGAGTCGGAGAATCGCGTCAACGAGCTGGCGCGCCTGTACGACATCAGCACCGGCATCAACGCCGCGATTTCGCTGGAGACGCTGCTCAAGATCGTGGGCAAGGAAGCCACCCTTCTGCTCGACCGTCCGTGGGCCAGCATCGTCCTCTTCAACCAGAAGCAGGAAGTCACGCACTCGGTGTTTGTGGGCCTGCAGCACGGTGCCGACTACAAGGTGGAGCGCCGCATGCGCCGTGGCGGGTTGAGCGAGTGGATCTGGACCCACAACTCTCCCATCATTATTGAAGACGCCACGCGCGACCGTCGCGCCAACTGCAGCGACGTGCTCCAGCACTTTGGCATTCGTTCGCTGGTGGGCTTTCCGCTCACCGCCGGCAAGCAGGTGGTGGGTGTGGTGTACGTGGGCGACGTGAAGCCCAAATCGGTTACCGACGCCCACATGCGCCTTCTGACGACCCTTTGCCAGCAGCTTTCCGTGGCCATCGAGAAGAGCCGTCTGTACGACTCGCTCGAGCGCAAGATCCGCGAGATGGAGCGTCAGATCGACGGCCTGCAGAAGTCCGGCATGCTGAAGTCCGACTTTGTGAACCACGTGTCGCACGAGTTGCGCACACCGCTAACGTCCATCAAGGCCTACGTCGAGACGCTGGTGGACAACGATGCCGATCCGCGCTTTGTGCATCGCCGCGAGTTCCTCGACATCGTTAACAAGGAGACCAACCGTCTCATTCGTATCGTGAACGATATCCTCGACGTGTCGCGCATCGAGTTTGGACAGCGTCCCATGGCCCGCACGCCGCTGGATCTGCGCGCCGTGGTGGATGACGTGATCTCCATGCTGGGACCGTCCTTGCGCGATCGCAACGTGGACGTCGAGCTTCACATTTCGTCCGAGCTCCCGCGCATCGAGGGCGACGCCGACCTGATCAAGCAGGTCATGATCAACCTGATCTCGAACGCCATCAAGTACTCGCCGCGCGGAACCACGGTCACCGTGCGCGCGCGCGAGGAAGCCGTGAACATTGCGGTGTCGGTGTCCGACCAGGGCGTGGGCATCCCGGCCGACGAACTGGGCAGCGTGTTCGACAAGTACTTCCGTGCCCGCTCGCAGAAGAACTCCAGCATGGAGGGCCTGGGACTGGGCCTCGCGATCGTGAAGAACATCGTGGAGCAGCACGGCGGCAACGTGCGGGCCGAGAGCGAAGAGGGAGTGGGCAGCACGTTCCACTTCACGCTCCCGCGCGAGCATTGCTTCAACGACCTCATTGGTTACATCGGCGAAGTGGTGGACGCTCGCGAGCAGCTGCACGAAATGCTGGAGCTGATCGTGCGCATGATCGCCGAACTCCTGAACGCGCGCCGCGTGTCGCTCATGCTGCTCGACAAGTCGCGCTCCGAACTCTTCATCAAGATGTCGTTCGGGCTCGAGGAATGGGTGGTTGAGAACACGCGCGTCAAGGTGGGCGAGGGCATTGCCGGAAAGGTGGCCGAGCGCGGCGAGCCGCTGCTCATCTCCAATATAGAGGAGAACGACATCTACCAGGCGCCCAACAGCCCGCAGTACGACACCGTCTCCCTCTTGAGCGTGCCCCTGCGCGTGAACGACGTGATTGTCGGCGTGATGAACGTGAACAACAAGTCCGACGGGCTTCCGTTCGACACCGACGACCTGAACCTGTTGATCTCGTTTGGCGAGCGCATCTCGCGCGCGCTCGAGCGCGTGCGCGTGGTGGAGGACTCCAGCGTGTTCCTGCAGGACACCATCGAGGCCTTCAAGCGCATGCTGGAGACGCAGACCAAGACCAAGGTCATCGAGCAGGCGGTGGATCACGCGCTCAAGATTGCGCGCAAGATGGGTCTGCCCGAAAAGGACGTCACCGTCCTGCAGTACGTGGCCAGCGTGCACGACATCGGCATGACCGAGATCAGCGACGACATTCTGAACAAGACGCTGAACCTCTCCAACGAGGAGATGCGCGCCATCCAGCGCCACCCCGAGCGGGGCGCGGAACTGATCCGGCCGCTGGAGTTCGTAGAGGCCGTCAGCAACATCATTCTGTACCACCACGAGCGCGTGGACGGCCGTGGTTACCCGATGGGGCTCAAGGGCGACGAGATTCCGGTGGGCGCGCGCATCCTGGCCGTTATCGACGCGTTCCAGTCCATGACGGTGGGACGCGTCTATCGCGAGCGTCGCACGGTGGAAGACGCCGTGCAGGAGCTGGTGGAGAACACCGGTTCGCAGTTTGACCGCGAGGTTGTGGAGGCGTTTGTGGCCGTGCTCAAGGAAGACGGCAAGCTGTCAACGCGCGACGAACGCGACTACAAGCGCCAACTTGGCGCCACTCCGGTGGGAGCACCCCACGCCTAGCATGCACACGCTGTTTGCGCATATTCCCGCCGGCACCGCACCCGCCACCTACATGGCGGTCTGCAGCGTTCTGGTTGTGGTCGTGTTTCTCACCCTGTGGCGCGAGTCATCAGCGACGTCATCGGCGCGCTTCTTCGAACGCACACTGGCGACACTCGCGTTTGTAACCAGCCGTATCGCCGTGGTGGTGTTCACCGGTGCCATGGTGGCCGGTACGTCGGAAACGCCGTTCCTGTACGTGATCATGAACCTCGCGTGCCTGTACCTGGCGGCACAGTGCCTGCCCACCGGCGTCGAGGATCTGGAAGCCAACAACGCGGCACCCGTTGATGCCGACGACCACGACTCGCCGCAGGCGAAGCAGCGCGAAGTGTGGCGCAGCACCAAGTATCAGACCATTGTGTTCGCATTGACGGGCGGGCTGGTGTACGCCGTGGTCCCGCAGGCCAGCGGCGCCACGTTCACCTGGGTTGGCTTCATGACGGCGATGGCGCTGGGCGCCACCGTGCGCGTGAGTGTGTCGCTGTTCTCCACCGCGCGCATCGCGGTTGGCGAAGTGAAGCCGCCGCTGCTCCTGCTCGCGGCCGGGCTCACGCTGTCGTGGCTGTTCGTGATTGCCGCGGGTGCCATGCCGGGGCCGACGGCCGCGGGATTGATCAAGGCCTCGCAGGTAACCGACATCCTGGCCCTCATCGCAGGGCTCCTGTCGCTGCAGACCAACTACATCGTGCTGGGCACGCGTCTGCGCGGCGAGGTCGAGGACACCAGCCGCGAAGCGCGGCAGGCACGCGCGGAACTGTCGCTCATGAACCGCGTGGCGTCCGACCTGTACGAAGATTCCAGCTCGATGATCCAGCGCCAGCACGCGCAGTCACGCGCACTCCAGCGCCGCACCGAAGACCTGGAGCGCATGCTGCAGATCGGCATCCGCATCCAGCAGCACAAAAACGTGAAGGAACTGCTGCAGATGGTGGCGGAGCTGGTGCGCGAGAGTCTTGGCTTTGACACCGTCATCATTCGCGTGCTGAACGAGCGCACGCTGAGCTTTGAACCCAAGGCCTATGTGGGGCTCAACCCCGACGCGCAGGACGCGGTCATGAGCCACCGCATCTCGCTGGCCGATTACGAAGTGAACGCCGACCCGCGCTCGCGCGTGGGCCGGAGCTACCTGTTGCGCGGCGCCGCCGCAGCGGTGCCCGGCACGGGCTCGGCCGCGGTTTCCGAAAGCAACCAGTGGGAAGGCATCGAGCGCCTGATCGTTCCGCTCGTGGACGACGACGCCGGCGAGCGCACCATCGGATACATCTCGGTGGAAGAGCCGGTACACGCCGAGCGCTCGGTGGTGGAAGTGATCGAGACGCTGGAGACCATCTCGACCCTGGCCACGATCGCCATCCGCAACCTGCATCGCTACCGCGAGGTGGGCGAGAAGAACGAGAAGCTCAAGCAGTACGCGGAGAAGCTCTCAGGTCTCAACAAGATGAAGTCCAACTTCGTGGCCACGATCTCCCACGAGTTCCGGACACCGCTGACGTCCATCAAGGCGTACTGCGAGACCCTGCTCAAGAACGCGGAGTCCATCGACCGCCAGATCATGAAGGAGTTCCTCATCGTCATCGAAGAGGAAAGCAACCGCCTCATGACGCTCATCGAGGACATCCTGGATTTCTCGCAGATGGAGTCGGGTGCGGTGCGCTTTGAACGCACGTCCTGCAATCTGAATGAGATTGTTACCGTGGCGGCCAACGAGCTGGAAAAGAACTTCGAGAGCAAGCGCATCACGCTGCACGCGCAACTGCCCGCCACGGAAGTCAAGGTGCGGGCCGAGCGCGACCTGATGAAGCAGCTCGTCATCAACCTGATGCACAACGCGTCCAAGTTCACGCCGGAAGGCGGCAAGGTGTGGGTGCGCCTGGAAGACGAGACCGTCAGCGCACGCATCATCGTGGAGGACAACGGCATCGGCATTCCGGAAGACCAGCTGGAGCGCATCTTCGACCACTTCCACCAGGCCGACGCCAGCAGCACGCGCCGCCATGGCGGCACAGGTATCGGGCTTGCCATCTGCAAGAACATCGTGGAGTGGCACGACGGACGCATCTGGGTGGAAAACGTTCCCGGCAAGGGCGCACGCTTTGTGGTGGTGGTGCCCAAGAAGCAGGCCATCGTGCGCAGCGAGCTTCTCAATGACTACGTGCCCACGCGCCGCTTCGAAGTGGAACGCTACATGGAACTGGTTGTGGAGCTGATCGCGGAGATGCTGAATGTAAAGCGTGCGTCGCTCATGATGATGGACAGCGAACACGGCGAGCTGCGTATCGACACCGCCATCGGCCTGGACGAGGATGTCGTGCAGCACGCGCGCGTCAAGCTGGGCGAATCGGTTTCGGGCATGGTCGCGCGCGACAACAGCGCCTACCTGGTGCGCGACGCCGCGGCCGACAGCCGCGTGCCCGACATGCCGGCCGGACGCCGTTACGAGTCCGCGTCGTTCCTGTCGGTACCGGTGCGCCGCGACAACCGCGTGGTGGGCGTTATCAACGTCACCGACCCGGTGGGACGCGACTCGCTGGACGACGCCGACCACGCGCTGCTGGAACTGTTTGGCGAGCGCGTGGTGCTGGCCCTGGACGCGCTCTCGCGTTTCAAGGAACGCTCGCGCGAGTTCGAAGACGTGCGCGCCACCTTCAAGTCGATTCTGGATTCCAAGCGCTACATCGACGGCCGCAACGCCGACGCCCTGGGGCTCACGCTGCGCGATACCGCCGAAGCCCTGGGCATGAGCCCGGAGGAAAGTGCCACGCTGCGCTATGCGTTCAACGTGTACGACCTGGGGCTGGCCAAGATTGGTCACAACATCATCAACCAGCCGCGCGAGCTGACGCACGAAGACCGTTTCAATGTGGAACAGCACACCATCGTGGGCACCGACATGCTCCGGCCCATCGAGATGATTCCGCGCGTGCGCGACGCCGTGCTCTACCACCACGAGAACTTCGACGGTACCGGTTATCCGGGCCGCCTGTCGGGCGAAGAGATCCCGCTGGACGCGCGCATCATCCGCGTCGCGGACACGTTCCGCGCGCTGATTTCGCACCGTCCGTATCAGAAGCAGTACAACCTCAACGAAGCAATCGAAGTGCTTCGCCACCGCGCGGGGACGCTGTTTGATCCGCGCGTGGTGGATGCGTTTGTTGTGGCGTTGCAACGCCACGCCAGTCAGTTCCGGACCGAGTATTCATCGGCAGAAGAGAGCGCGGAGCTCGCGCGCTCGGGCCGCTAGCAAGGCATCTCAAGGAGGAAGAATCCATGGCGCTGGGCAAGATTCTGGTGGTCGACGACGAGGTCTACATCCTGCACATCCTCGACTTCAGCCTGGGGGCGGAAGGCTTCGAGGTAATCACCGCCAACAACGGTGAGCTCGCGATCGAAAAGGCGCGACAGGAGAAGCCCAACCTCGTTGTGCTCGACGTGATGATGCCGGTGCTGGACGGCTACGAGACGTGCCGGCGCCTCAAGCGGGACCCGGAGACCAAGAACATCCCCGTGGTGCTCTTGACGGCAAAAGGCCGCGATCTCGACAAACGCCTCGGGTACGAAGTGGGCGCGGTGGATTACATCGTGAAGCCCTTCAGCCCCAGCCGTCTCATCGACCGCATTCAGGAAATTCTCGGCGTGCGCAAGTAGGCCGGGGGTGCCGCGCCGGGGAGCGTGTGCCGGAGTGCTATACTCCGCGCATGTCAACCGGGCTCGCCGCGGCACCTCCGGCGCGCTTTGCGCGCGTCGCTCTTCCCATTCCTGTCGACCAGGCCTTCACCTACGAAATCCCGGAAGCGCTGGCCGGGCGCGTCGCGGTGGGCAGCCGCGTCGACGTGCCCTTTGGCCGTCGCGCGTTGAGCGGGATCGTGGTGGGGCTCTCGGAGCGGGCCGACGTTCCGCGCACGCGGCCCATCTCCGGTGTGCAGGAAACCTTTCTCCCCCCCGAACTCCTGGAACTCTCCACCTGGATTGCCTCCTACTATGGATGCTCGCTGGGCGAAGCCGTGCAGGCGGTGCTTCCGCCCAGCCTCAAGCGCGCGCAGGTGGTGGCGCGACCCACCGGCATTGCGTGCCTGGTGGATGACGAACTGCGAAAGGGCGGCGAGAGCGGCCCCGCGTACGCGGCGGCGCAAAAGAAACTCGCGCGCGCCAAGCGCCAGCTCGCCCTCCTGACGGAACTCGTCAGCGCCGGTGGCGAAGCCCCCGTGCCCGCCATCCTCTCCGAGTGGGGTTACGCGCGCGATCTCCTCGACGGACTGGTCACGCGCGGCTTCGTGCGCATCGACCCGCTGGCGATCATCTCGCCGCTCGACGCGCTGGAGTCGCTGGTGGAGCGCCTGACCCCCGCGCAGGAAAAAGCACTCTCGTCGGTAACCGACTCCATCGGCACGCGCACATTCCGTCCCATCCTGATGCACGGTGTCACCGGCAGCGGCAAGACCGAGGTCTACCTGCGCGCGGCGCGTCACGTGCTGGAAGCAGGCGGCGGCTGCATCGTGCTGGTCCCGGAGATCGGGCTTCTCCCGCAGGCCACCGCGCGCTACCGGCGTGCGTTTGGCGAAACGGTTGCCATCATTCACAGCCGGCTCACCGGCCCCGAGCGTTTTGACATCTGGGAGCGTGTGGTGAACGGCGAGCACCGCGTGGTGGTGGGGCCGCGCTCCGCCATCTTCAGCCCCGTGCGCGACCTGCGCCTCGTGATCGTGGACGAAGAGCAGGATGAGTCGTACAAGCAGGACGACAAGCCGCGCTACCACGCGCGCTCGGTGGCGCTGGTGCGCGGGCGCAACGAGAAACTCACCGTGCTGCTGGGCTCCGCGACCCCGTCGGCGGAGTCGCTGCGTCATGCGCGCGAAAAGAAGTACGACCTGGTTCGACTACCCGAGCGCGTGGGCGGCGGTGCACTGCCCGAGATCGAAATGGTGGACATGCGCGAACCCGACACGCGCGGCGCACTCTTCTCGCCGCGCCTCATCGAACGCCTGGAGCAGATGATTCGCACGGGGCGCCAGAGCATCGTGTTTCTGAACAAGCGCGGTCACGCGCGCTACGTGCAGTGTGGTGCGTGCGGGTGGCTTGCGATGTGCAAGAACTGCGACGTGTCACTCACGTTCCACCGCGTGGGCGACAGCCTCAAGTGCCACCTGTGCGGCTTCGAGCGCGGAACGCCCTCCACGTGCGACGCGTGCAAGAGCCGGCAGTTGCGCTACGCCGGTGTGGGGACGCAGCGCGTCGAGCTGGAACTCAAGGGTCTCTTCCCGGGCGTGGGTGTCCTGCGCATGGATGCCGACACCACCTCCGGCAAGGAAGGTCATCGCCGCATTCTGGAAGAGTTCAGCACTGGTCAGTACCCGATCCTTTTGGGAACGCAGATGGTGACAAAAGGGCACCACTTTCCCGGCGTGGGACTGGTGGGTGTGGTGAGTGCGGAAGAAGGGCTCAACTTCCCGGACTTCCGATCCGCCGAGCGCACGTTTCAGCAACTGACACAGGTGGCCGGCCGCGCGGGGCGCGTGGACGGCGGCGGCGGTGTCATCATTCAGGCGTGCGCACCCGACCATCCCGTGTTCCGGCACCTGCGCGCGCACGACTACGACGCCTTCATGTCGGAAGAACTGGAGATTCGCCGCCAGTTGAACTATCCGCCCTACGCGCGCATCGTGCTGGCGTCGTGCTCGTCACCCAGCGCCGAGTTGCTGGCGTCGTTCATGCAGGAGTGGGCGTCGTCGCTGCGAAGCCTCCTCGCGCACCGCAATGTGGTGGTGCTCGGCCCCAGCGCCCCCCTCATCCCGCGCGTGAAGAACCGGTTTCGCGAGCAGATGCTGCTCAAGGGACCCATCACCCAGGCCGACCGCGACACCACGCTGGCCGCGTTTGCGCGCCTGGTGGAGAAGCGCAAGGGGGCGAAGGGGATCGACATGCGCTGGGACGTGGACCCGGAGTCATTCCTGTAGCCGGTGCCGGGGTTGGAGATCGTTGCCGGTCAACGGCTTGCAGGCCCGTACCACAAAATACGCCTTGACACCCGGGGGCCCATTCCTTTTAATGATGGGGTCCGACAGGTCCATCTCCAGGCATGGATCCTCCAGACCCACCCTCGGCGACCCCCAAAAAACAAGCTAAGCAAGGCGCCCGGGATCATCATCAGTACACGACCATTTCCGACGGCATCCCGAAAAGGGTTGCCCGGAGTTCAATCAAAGCAGTAATGCTTTCGCCGGGTCCACAGGGCCGCGGCCCAACCTGCGCATTTTGGAGGGCAGGGCAGATGAAGATTGCAAGACTCGTCACCATCGTTTGCTTGATCGGCGCGCTGTTCGCGCTGAGCTGCAAGTCGGTTGATACGACGTCGGCAATTCTTCGCAATCAGGAAGGCAACTACGACCAGGCGCTGACACTCTGCCGCAAAGCGCTGGCCTCCAATCCCAACGACGCCGAGGCCCACTTTCAGATGGGGTTTGCGTACAGCAACCTCGACAGCGTGGGCCTTGCCTACAAGCACTTCATGAAGGCCAAGGAACTGGACCCCAAGAAGTCCGAGATGGTTGCGGACAACATTCAGAGCAACTACGCCAAGCATTACAAACTGGGTCAGAGTGCGTTCAACCGCGATGACTTCGCGGTTGCGTCCACGGAATTCGGCATGGCCACCGAGTCCGACCCCATGCAGGCGACGGCGCATTTCAACCTCGCGGTGTCGTACGCGCGCCTCGCGGCCAAGGATCCCGCGTACCGCGAAAAGGCGCTGGCCTCGGCGGATCGCGTGCTGGAACTGTCCAACCCCAGCGAAGCCAACTACAGCAAGGCACTCCAGCTCGCCGGCCGTCAGCTCGTTGAGCTGGGTCGCGAGGAAGAAGCGGTCAATCGCTTCAAGCGTCTGGTGGAAGAAGACCCCAGCAACTACCAGGTCATCCAGGATATCGGGATGGACCTTCTGAATACCGAGAAGTGGAAGGGTGCCGCGATCTTTCTGGAAATGACCGCGGACGCGCGTCAGAAAGTTGGCGCGGAAGACTTTGACGTCTACTACAACGTTGGACTCGCGCACTACAAGATGCGCGCGCAGGATCCGGCCGAGATCGACGAGGCAATTGCCTGGTACGAGAGGGCCCTCACGGTGAGACCGGACGAGCCCACCGCCGTGTTCAATATTGAAGTGGCCTATGTGGCCAAGCAGGACTGGACCAATGCAGGCACGTGGGGCGAGAAGTACATCACGCTCCAGCCGTCGGACCCCCAGGGATGGCAGCTGCTCGCCCGCATCTACAGCGAACTGGGCGAAAAGGAAAAAGCCAACGAGGCGCTACAGCGCTACCAGCAATTGCAGGGGTGAGGACCACCTGTCGGGCCTCCCGGAGTGGAACGCTGCTTGCAGTGTCCATGTACCCGGGGGCGCGAACTGGCCGGGTCCGGAACGCCGCACCGCCTCATAGACTCTGACTCTCAAATCACTTAGCAAGTTAATCCCGTTCAGTATCAGCTTTCGTCGACTGGCGACGATGTTCTCAATCCGGTACGGGCTCTGACACCGTACTTAACACACTCACTCTCACCCTATCGGGCGGTTCTCAAGCCCGACCCACCTATCGTGTCTACTGCAGGAGCCAAGCGAATGGATATCTCGGAACTCAAGGGGAAGACCATCTCCGAGTTGCTGGAAATTGCCAACTCCCTCGAACTCGAGGGGACCAGCAGCCTGCGCAAGCAGGAGTTGATCTTCAAAATTCTGGAAGCACAGACCCAGCAGAACGGCCTCATCTTTGCCGAAGGTGTTCTGCAGGTGCTTCCGGAGGGATACGGCTTCCTTCGATCGCCGGACTACAACTACCTCCCCGGGCCGGATGACATCTACGTCTCGCCGTCGCAGATCAAAAAGTTCGATCTGCGCACGGGCGACACGGTGTCGGGACAGATCCGCAGCCCCAAGGATTCGGAGCGCTACTTTGCGCTCCTGCGCGTCGAAGCGGTGAACCATGAGCACCCCGACGTTGCCAAGACCAAGCCGTTCTACGACAACCTGACGCCGCTGTACCCGCAGGAAGCGTTCAACCTCGAGTACGATCCGGAAGATTACTCGACGCGTTTGATGAACCTGCTGTGTCCGGTGGGCAAGGGACAGCGCAGCCTCATCGTGGCGCCGCCGCGTACCGGCAAGACGATCCTGTTGCAGAAAATTGCCAACGGGATCACCGCCAATCACCCCGAGGTGTACCTCATCGTTCTGCTCATCGACGAGCGTCCGGAAGAAGTGACGGACATGGAGCGGTCGGTGAAGGGTGAAGTCATCAGCTCCACCTTCGACGAGCCGGCGGAGCGTCACGTGCAGGTATCCGACATGGTGATCGAAAAGGCCAAGCGCCTGGTCGAGCACGGCAAGGATGTCGTGATTCTGCTCGACTCCATCACGCGACTCGCGCGCGCCCACAACTCGGTGGTGCCGCACTCGGGCAAGATTCTCTCCGGTGGTGTGGATTCCAACGCGCTCCAGCGCCCCAAGCGCTTCTTCGGCGCCGCCCGCAATATCGAGGGCAACGGGAGCCTCACCATCATCGGCACCGCCCTGATTGAAACCGGCAGCCGCATGGACGAGGTTATCTTTGAAGAGTTCAAGGGCACCGGCAACATGGAGCTCGTCCTGGACCGCCGCCTGTCCGACAAGCGCACCTTCCCCGCGTTCGACATCTTCAAGTCGGGCACGCGCAAGGAGGAGCTGCTGATCGACAAGGGCGACCTGAACAAGATCTGGATTCTGCGCAAGTTCTTGAATGACAAGCCTCTTCCGGAGGCCATGGAGTTCCTGCTCGAGAAATTGAGCAAGACCAAGACGAACGCCCAGTTCCTGAAGTCGATGAATACGTAGTCAGATTTCTACGGTGGCCAACGCCGTAGTGCAGGGAAGAGGCCCCCACCCTCCCGGGAGGGGCCTCTTTCGCTTATATTGTTCTCCGGAGGTACTCAACCCATGAAAGCAAAGCTCTCTCTCGTCGCCCTCGTCGTCCTGGCCGCAACCGCCCTGCAGGCCGGAACCGAAACCACGAGTGGCACCATCTACAACCAGAACGGCCAGTACGCCAAGGCCGTGGAGATCCTGAAGGTCGCGGTCCAGAAGGACCCCAAGGATGCCAAGGCTCACTACCAGATTGGCTTTGCGTACAGCAATCTGGACAGCGTCGGGCTCGCGTACGTGCATTTTGTGAAGGCCGCCGAGCTGGAGCCCAAGATGACGCGTGACGCCGCCAACAACATCCAGAGCAACTACGCAAAGCATTACAAGCTGGGCCAGACGCACTTTGCGCGCGCATCCGGCGTAACGGCGCAAGCCGCGTATGCCGACGCAGCGCGTGAGTTTGGTCTCGCAACCCAGGCGGATCCCAAGCAGGCGGGCGCCCACTACAACCTCGCCGTTGCCTACTCGCGCATGGCGGAGACGGATTCGACGTACGACGACGACGTGCTCGCCGCGGCCAGCAAGGTGCTCGAGGTTGCGGATCCCAAGGATCCCAACTACATGCGCGCCCTGCAGCTCACGGCGCGTGCGCTGGCGGCGCAGGGTCGCGAGGCGGAAGCCGCGGCCAAGTTCCAGCCGTTGATCGACGCCGACCCGTCCAAGTACGAAGTCGTGGAGGAAATCGGCAACGATCTCCTGAAGCGCGAGAAGTGGAAGGGCGCGTCGACGTTCCTCAAGATGGCGGCCGAAGCGCGGAGCGAGCTGGGGGCTTCGGACTTCAACACCTACTTCAATGTTGGACTCGCGGAGTTCAAGCAGCGCGAAGCCAACCCCGCGTGTGTCGACTCGTCCATCGTGTATTACGAGAAGGCGCTCACGATTAACTCGGAAGACCCGAATGCGGTTTACAACCTGATGGCGGCGTACACCGTCAAGCAGGACTGGTCCAACGCATCGCTGGTGGGCGAGAAGTACGTGAGCCTGAGCCCCGCCGACCCCAACGGCTGGCGCCTGCTTGCACGTTGCTACGGTGAACTGGGCGACGACGCCAAGGCGTCGGAAGCGCTGCAGCGGTTCCAGCAGCTGCAGAGTCAGTAGCACCCGCAGCGGCTCAAGAGTTCCTTGCACAACGAGGCCCCTCCCGTCGGGAGGGGCCTCTTGCGTTTGGTTGTGGCCGGAAGATTGTGCATGGCACGGGGTGTGCGGATACCATGACATGGGAATGGGAACGACGGGATGGGTTCCTCCGCACTGTCCCAATCCAAACTGCAGATACTTCAACGCGTTGTCGCCCGGCTGGCCGTGCGTGCGCAAGGGTTTCTACGGGCGCAGGGCCCGCCCGCACCGTATCCAGCGGTTTGCATGTCGCGCATGCAAGCGACACTTCAGCACCCAGACCTTCTCTACTTCCTACTGGCAGAAGCGTCCCGAACTCGCGTTCCGCATCGTTTCCATGGTGGTCGGCTGCATGGGAAACCGACAAATGGCGCGGGCTCTTAGCTGCAGCAAGTCAACCGTTGGCCATCAGGTTGCCCGTCTCGGACGGCACTGTTTGCTGGTGCAGGCACGTGAGCTCTCGAAGATATCCAGCCTTAATGAGATCGCCATCGACGGCTTCGAGACGTTTGAATGGAGTCAGTACTTTCCGTTTCACCACAACGTCGCGGTGGACGTCGACTCGGGCTATTTCCTTTACCACACCGACAGCCCGCTCCGGCGCAAGGGACGCATGACAGCAACGCAGAAAGCACGGAGAGCGGACCTCGAGACTCAGTTGGGCAAGGCGCATCCGAGGGCGATCGAGGCTGGGGTGAGGACGCTGCTGGCCCCGTTGGTCCCCCGAGCGGCCACTGTCCGAAGCGATGACCACCAGGCCTACCCGCGAGCGATTGCGGCACTAGGGAGCAAGATCGCGCACCACATCACGCCATCAAAGCAGCGTCGTGACGATCGCAACCCGCTCTGGGAAATCAATGTCTTGGACTTGATGATCCGACACAGTACAGCGGCTCACAAGCGGGAGACGATTGCGTGGGCGAAACGTCGCCAGGCGTCGATCGAGAAGCTTGCCGTCTTCCAGGTGTGGCGGAACTACATCAAGAAGCGGAGGGAGAAGGGAGGCCGGGTGACGTCAGCGATGTTGCTGGGGCTTTCGGGTCGGCCTTGGCGGGTGCAGGACCTTCTGGTACGACGGCTGTTCTACGAGAAGACGACCCTCTCCGAGCCGTGGCGTGACTACTACAGGCGTCGCGTGAGAACGACGGCGCTCGCGGTCAATCGAGCCCACAACCTGAAGTACGCGTTCTAACCACCGTTCAACCTGGGAAAGCCGATGTGCCTGTCGGCAGGCGCAATCTTCCGGCCACAACCATCTGTTTGCGGCGTCGTGACGCGACTTGATAGCGACAGACGGCACGCGCTACTATCGTGGTCAGCGCATATCCCGAACCCGCCAGGAGGCCTGCATGCGCGCCCGAACCACGCTCGCTCTTTTCTCCGTTCTGGTTGTTGCTCTCTTCGCCCGAACCGCCGTTGCCGGCGGCGCCATTACCTCCGGAGCCACGGTGGCGGGCGCCATTGCCGGTCCCTCGTACCTGGAGACGTGGACGTTCAATGGCGTCCTGGGCCAGCGCGTCTTCATCAGTGCCGTGTCGCTGGCGGGGCCGCTCGATGTCGACGTGACGTTGAAGCGGCCGGGTGGTGTGGTGGAGGCGTCAACCATCGGCAATGTGCTCGACGCGTCACTCGGCGTTACAGGCGTCTATACCATCGAAGTGCGCGACACGGGACTGAACGACGCGGGTTCCTACAACATCACATTCATCAATGTCACGGGCGGGCCGCTGACGAGCGCCGGCGACGCCGACGGCGGGGCCATTGCATCGGCGGAACAGCGGAACGGCTCGCTGGTCGTGTCGGATATCGACCCGTTCACGTTCTCCGGAGTCAGCGGCCAGCGCGTGCTCTTTGTCGCCAAGCCGACGGCCGGCGTGGCACCGTTCGTCTACATCTACGGACCGAGTGGCGCGGGTTATCTGACGTACGCCAGCAACGGCAGGCTCGATGCATATCTCAACGCCACCGGCACCTGGACCGTGCTGGTCATGGACTCCGACAACAACACGGCGGGCAGCTACACGTGCACGTTCATGAACGTAACGGGCGGGCCGCATTCGTTTGGAGCGGACACGGATGCGGGCGCGGTGGCATCGGACCAGATCAAGTCCGGCACGTTTGGTGACGTCAGTGACATCGACGCCTTCACGTTTTCGGGGACGACGGGGCAACGCGTGTTCTTCTCCAACCTCCCAACCGGGGCTGGCTCGCACGACGTGCTTATCACGCTGTATCAGCCCAACGGTTTCTCGTACGACGCGTCCTCAACGGCCGACGTGTTCGACGTTCAGCTCTCGCAGACCGGGACGTACGTCGTTGTGGTCGAGGAATACGGAAACGACGCCACCGGCGCCTACCTGTTCTCGTTTGTCAATCTGACGACCGGCGGGTACACGTTCGGCGGCGACACCGGAGGCCCCATCACCTCGGGAACACAGGTGTCGGGAACCATGAGCGGTGCAGGTGACCTCGACGCGTACACGTTCTCCGGGACGGCTAATCAGCGCGTTCTCATGAGTGCAAAGGCCACCGCCGGTGCGGGGTTCGATACTTTCTTCTACGTGTACGGGCCCAGTGGCGCCGGTTACCTGACCTACAGCAGCGAGCGTATCGACGTTCAGCTCAACGCGACCGGCACGTGGACCATCATCGTGATGGACACCGGGGCCAACACACCGGGGAGCTACACCCTGTCGTTCATGAACGTGACAGCGGGGCCGTACACCACGGGCGGCGACACGGACGGCGGGGTTGCGATTGCGTCGGATGAGATCAAGACGGGCACGTTGCAATCGGCGCAGGACATCGACGTGTTCACGTTCACGGGAACGGCGGGGCACCGCCTCGCGTTTACCAATCTGATCACGAGCGGATCGCCGGAGACGTACATCTCGTTGTACCCGCCCAACGGCGGAACTGCGGAGACTGCCAGCACCGGGGGCTATTTCGATTTTCCGCTCTCCCAGACCGGCACGTACTACATCGTGATCGAGGACCTCAACAACGATGAGACCGGGAGTTACCTATTCTCGGTGGTCGACATGACGAGCGGCCCGTACACGTTTGGCGCCGACACCGACGGCGGTGCCATCACGTCGGGTGCGCACAAGTCGGGAACAACAAGTGGCCCCGGCGACATCGACGTGTTTACCTTTTCGGCTACCAGCGGACAGCGCGTTCTGATGACGCTCAAGACGCTGTCGGGGGCAGGGCACGACGGGTTCTTCTATCTGTTCGGACCCAACGGCGTCGGCTACCTCACCTACTCCAGCGAGCGCATCGACGCGCAACTGAACGCGACCGGCACCTGGTCCGTGCTCGTGATCGACAGCAATTACGACTCCGCCGGAAGCTACAAACTTTCTTTCATGAACTTGAGTGTGGGGCCCTACACCACGGGCGGCGACACGGACGGCGGTGTTGCGATCGTGTCCGACGAAATCAAGAGCGGGACGTTCCAGGTGAACGAGGACATGGACGTGTTCACGTTTGCGGGGACTGCGGGACGACGCTTGTTCCTCAACGTGCTTCCGACCGGAGGGGGCGCGCACGATCCGCTCTTTTCCATTTACCCTCCCGACGGCACGCCCGCGCTGACGGCCGGGACCACCACCGCGTTTGATCTGTCGCTCCCGCAGACTGGTACGTACAGGATCGTGATGGAAGAGTACGCGGGAGACAACACCGGCACCTACACGTTTTCGCTCGTCGATATGACGAACGGACCGTACACGCTCGCGCCCGACACCGACGGCGGCGCCATTTCATCGGCCGAGATGCGCACGGGCAACACCAGCGGCATCGCGGACATCGACGTCTTCACGTTCTCCGGAAGCACCGGGCAACGCGTGTTGATCAACTCCAAGTCGTTGTCCGGCGGCGGGTACGATTCCTTCATCTATCTGTACGCGCCCAACGGAGGCGGGTATCTCACGTACGCATCCGATCGCATCGATGCGCAGCTGAACGCGACCGGCACCTGGTCCGTCGTCGTCATTGACACCGGGTCCGACACACCCGGCGACTACACGCTTTCGTTCCTGAATATCAGCACCGGGCCGTACACCTTTGGCGCCGACACCGACGGCGGCGTGGCCCTGCTTTCCAATGAAGCGCGCACCGGGAGTTTCCAGGTTGCGCAGGATATGGATGCATTCACATTCTCAACCGGCACCAACACCCGACACGTGTTCGTCGCCCGCGCCACCGGTGCGGGGACGCACGATCCCTATGTCAGCGTGTATCCGCCGGGCGGTGGGCCCGCGGAAGTCGTTTCGCTCACGGACCGCTTTGACCACAAGACGGCGACGTCGGGTACCTACGTGGTGGTGGTGGAGGACTACGCCAACGACAACGCGGGCACGTATTCGCTCATGCGCCTCAACATCACGTCGGGCGCCTTTACGTCAGCGGGCGACCTGAACGGCGGGCCGATTGCGAGCAACCAGATCATCGCGGGCAACATTGCACTCGGCGACGTGGACGGGTTTCAGTTCAACGCGTACAAGAACAGCCGCGTCCTGTTGAGTGCCATTGCCACCGCAGGGGTGGGCTTTGACACGTTCATTTACCTGTACCCGCCGGATGGCGACGGCTACCTCACGTACTCGGGCGAGCGCATCGACGCGCAGATTACCAAGAGTGGGCTGTGGACCATCACGGTGGAGGACAACGGCGTCAATACAACGGGCGACTACGTGCTGTCGCTGCTCAACCTGCAGTACGGTCCGTTCACCAGCGCACCGGAAACCGACGGCGGGCCGGTCAGCGACAACGTGACCAAAAACGGGTCCGCGATCGGGTTTGGCGACTTTGACGGTTACACCATCTACTGCCTTGGCGGGCAGTCGGCCAACGTGACGTGCACCACCACGTCGGGTGCCATGAACACCGCCACCACGGTGTACCCGGAAGACGGATCCGGCGCACTCGCGTCCACCATCAGCGACGTGTTCTCCGTGGTGATCCCGGTGGGCGGGTACTACACGTTTGTGGTGGAAGACCAGGGGCAGGATCAGACGGGCACCTACTCTTTCAAAGTAGACCTGACGGGAACGCCAACGCCGGTTGGCAACTTGCCGCCCGCCGAGCTTGCGTTGTTGCCGGCAACCCCCAGCCCGTTCTCGCACTCAACGGAGATCGGCTTTGAGGTTCCCAAAGAGTCGCGCATTCGCATGCGCGTGTACGATGTGCGCGGCGCACTCGTGCGCGATCTGGTCAACGGGCGTCGCGGCATTGGCCGCTACAGCGAGCGCTGGGATGGTCGCGACGAGCGCGGTGCCCAGGTGGCCAGTGGTGTGTACTATCTGCACCTGGACGCCGACGGTGTCGTGAAGCGCCAGAAACTGGTGCTCGTGCGCTGAACCGACTGTGGTTCCGGCACTTGACTCGACGGGGTGCTTCGCGCTAACGTTCATTCTGTCAGCCGGCCCCCTGAAGACCACCCCGTCGAGGTACGCCTCCATTGATTCCCAACTGCTTCCGATTCGACCCGTTTCGGGCCGCTGTTCTGCTATCGCTGGTCGCCGGGCTGGTCGCCGGTGCCCGCTCCACGGTTGCGGCACCCGCCGCCAGGGCCCCGGCAACCCTGGTTTCCGCGGACAATCGCAGCGTTCGCTTTCGCGTTGATATCGCCTCGCCCACGTTTGCTCCCTCCCGGGCACTCTCTGGGTTTGAGACCATCCGCATCGACGGCTTTGGGCTGACCGGCGAAGCCGGGCAGCCGCCGGTGGCGTCGCGGCAGTTCCTGGTGGCCATCCCCACCGACGCGTCTTTCACGGTCACCGCCCGCGCGCTGACCTCGCAGTCATTTGGTGCGCACCGGCTGGAGCCGATGCCGCACGTGGTGCCCATCGAAGATGATGAGATGGGCAAGTTGCCCGGCGAAAAGGTCACATTTGACGAGTCGGTGTACCGGGGTGCCGCGGTAACGCCGCTGGTTCGCGCCGGCGAAGCGGCATACATCCGTCGCCAGCGCGTGGTGCCGGTTCACGTCAATCCGCTGGTTTACGATCCCGGCACCGGCGAGGTGTCGGTGGCGACGTCGATTGAAGTCGAGGTGCGGCTGTCGGGTGGCGCACGTCGCAGCGATGCCACCGGTGTTCCCGCGGGCGCCGAGACCCAGGCGTGGGAGAATCTCTTTGGACGCATGGTCGTCAACCCGGAGCAGGGACGTTCATGGCGGGCACCACGCACCACGCTCTCGCCCGCGACGTCCATGCAGACCTTTGGTACCGCCCAGGTGGCGCCGGGTGCGGTCAAGCTTCCGGTGCGACGCACGGGCATTCACCGCGTAACCGCGTCGGCGCTGGTGACGGCCGGTTTTCCGGCCGGGCAGTTGGTCACCAATCTGCGCCTGTTCCAGCGCACGTACAACGAGACCACGTTCACGCCCAACGCCACCAACATTCCGTTCCATGTGCGCGAAGCCGCCGGCGGAACCGCGGGTGTGTTCGAGGGCAACGACCAGCTCATCTTCTACGGCCTGCGTCTGTCCGACGATTCGGACAGCGGCGACCTGCAGGAGCAGTACGCGGCGTACAACGTCTACTGGCTGGACACGGGGACGGGTGTGGAGATGGCGTCGCGCACGCCGGGCGTTGGCTTTGTTACCGCGGACACCACCAATGCGTCGTTCCCGGTCACCGAGCACTTTGAAGAGGACCGCACGTTCTGGGATTTTGTGCCGCCCGCCGGCGTGGACGTTTACTGGTTCAACCAGGGCTACGAGCCCGGACCGGTTGATTACCCGTTCACGTTGAACGCGATCAAGCCGGGAACGTCGCTGGGCCTCACCGTGCAGCTTCTGGGTCAGGAATACACCGGGCTGCGTCTCGCCCGGATCTCGCTTGCCAATTCTCTGGGTGAGTCGCTCTTGAACGCAGGGTTTGCGGTCAACAACAAGACGCTCCGCAACTTCACCGCCACCATTCCGGCCGCCAGCTTTGCGGTGGGCACCAACAACGTTCGCCTGGCCCGTCCCGACAACAGCCGCAACATTGTCGGCGTGCTGATGAACCACGTGGACGTCACCTACCAGTCTCTGTACCGCGCGCGCGGTGACGGGCTGCGTTTCAATTCCGGTTCTCTGGCGGGCGATACCACGATCACCGTCACCGGGCTTGGTACGTCGAACAATCTGGAACTGTTCGACATCACATCGCCCAACGGTCCGGAGCGCGTGCTGATTTCACCCGCGCACTTCCAGGCCGGAGACGGCAGCACCGTGCTCGCGTTTCGCGAGAACTTCCCGGCGCGCCGCGAGTACCTGCTGGTGCCGTCGTCGCGCATGATCGACATCCCGGCCTCCGACATCATGCAGGACACGCCGTCGTCCATTATTGGCAGCCCTGCGCAGAACGGCACCGACGTGCTCGTCGTGTCGCACGCCACTTTCGTGTCGCAAATGCAGTCGTGGGCGTCGTACCGGCGCGCGCAGGGTTACCGCGTCTATATGGTGGACGTCGAAGATGTGTACGACGAGTTCAGCAACGGCGTACCCATGCCCCTCGCGGTGTTTCGCTTCACGCGTCATTTCTACGAGCTTGGCAACGCGGGTGCGCTGGTTCTGGTGGGCGACGGCAGCGAGGACGGCAAGCACGTCCACGCCGACTCGGGACCCAACTTTATTCCCGTGTACTTCCGCCTCGACGCGGTTCCGCAGGTCCTCACCGACGAAGTGACGCCCATCGACAAACCGTACGTGAAGATGCGCGCGCCCAACGGCTCGGTGGATCCGTTCCCCGATCTCATCTTCGGGCGCATCCCCGTGGGTTCCACCGGCGAACTGCAGATCTATCTCGACAAGGTCATCGCGTACGAGAAACCAACCGCGTCCGACTTCTGGCGCAAGCGCATGATCTTTGTGGCCGACGACACGTATTCCGCCGCCACCGGTGGCAATTGCGAGAACCTCGGCGAAATCGGATTCAAGCAGGGCCAGGAGAACGACGCGCAGCGCGTCGAACAATCGCTCCCGGCCGGCTACGACGTGGTGCGCTTCTACCTGGACGATTACACAGCGGCCATCCACACCACCAATTGCATTGGCACGTTTGCATCCATTCGCTACACACGCCAGAACGCGACCGAACTCCTGATGAGCGAACTCAATCAGGGGGCGACAATGGTCTCGATACAGGCCCACATCAACCGGTCGTCTGTGTGTCACGAGCGCTTGCTCGCCACGCTGGATGCTTCGCTGCTCGACAGCCCCGGTCGCGACCACCTGCGTGCGGACAACCGCGACAAGCCCTGGATCATGTTTGGCATGGGGTGCCACTTCAGCGACTTTGCAATTACGCAGGAGTTGTCTTCCAACTGGCTCTCGAGCAACGCGCCCAACGGGGATGTCTTTGGCGAGCAGTACCTGTTCCAGCGCGAGCGCGGTGCCGTGGCCACGTACGGCAGCACCGGCTTTGAGTACCTGCAGCCCAACGTCTTCTATATGGAGTACGTAACCAAGGTCTGGTTCTACGAAGCACCGTACGACACCATGATCAACCAGACCCAGGGCGAGTGGAAGCTGGGCGAGCTCATGTTCCTGTCCGAGGCCCAGCTTGCCGGCGGACAGCCGGGCCCGGTGGAGCGCTACGAGATTCTCGGTGATCCGCTCCTGCGCATCGACGCCGGTCCGCCAAGCTTCAACGTCACCGTGGACGGCAATCCCGTCACCACCAACGAGATTGTGGAATCCGGTGGCGAGGGCGACACGCTGCAAGTGGTCGCTATTGTGACGGACGAAAACGTGATTCGAAACTTCGAGCTCGAGATAGACGGAATCGATCTCTCCGATTCACTCACGGTAACGCCGCTGGTGGATCAAGCGCTGCCGCGCTCGCGCCAGTACCGCGTGTCGTTCCGGCACAAGCTCAAGTCCGACAACTACGACATCATCCTGCGCGCCTACCAGGCCCCCGATACCATTGCGGGGCAGTACCACATCGCGGCCGAGTTCAAGCTGCGCGTGGAGTCCAGCATCTCCGTGTCCGTGAACGGACGCGCCGTCACCAGTGGTTCGTCCGTGCCGGCCGACGGCAAGTACCGCGTGGAGCTGACACTCCCCGTGTATGTCGAGTCCGATCAAATCAGCGTTCGCATTGACGACCAACCCGTGCTCGTCAACTACTCGCATCCGTCGCCCGAAGATTCGCTCACGTGGATTCTCAACTTCCGCGAGCAACTGGGCCCGGGGCAGCACGAGATGGTGGTTACAGCGGGAGCAAACTCGTTTATCTACGTGCTGCTCGTGAGCGACACGCCCGGGCTTCGCAATGTGGTGAACTACCCCAATCCCTTCAAGGAAGCGGGCACCAGCATCGTCTACTCCAACGAGTCCGAGATCCTGAAGGGCACCATCGACATCTTTACCGTGTCGGGCAAGCGCGTGCGCCGGCTGGACATCCCAAGCAGCGCCAGGTTCCCGGGCGAGAACTCCGTCTTCTGGGACGGCCGCGACTCCGGCGGCAACGCCATCGCCAACGGCGTCTACCTGTATGTGGTGAAGGTGGAGCAACGCGGCGGCGAAGCACTGGTCCGCGGAAAGATGGCCCGGATCCAGTAGAGCCGAAAAACCGTGTCAGCTGCCGCGCTTGTTTTCGCATTAGCGGGTCAACTGACCGGAGTCACCACGTATACGGACAGCCTGGGTGCTTTCAGCGTCGACATTCCACAGGGATGGCGCGTTGAATCGGTAAACTATTCAGTCTCGCACTACCGCTGTGTGTTTCTCTGCATCAACAGTAGTGGCGAAGCTGTCCGCGTTGAAGATGAGACCGTGGGCAACGTCACCACAAACTCGCCGGAATCCATGGCGCGGCAACTGAAGCCGGGCGTTGTTTACCTGGACTTCGCTACGTTTGAAGGTCCGGGCCGTAGTCGCATGTTTGGACCGGGCCGCGAGGACTCCTTCCAGCCCAGTCTGAAAGCTTTCCTTTCCAACAAAGAGCCTGCATTCACTTCTCGCGAGATTGATGTTTTTCGCTTGTCGTTCTTCCAGTGTGGCAGTCGCTGGGATGTGATGGTTGCGTGTCGAAAGCCGTATAAAGCAGATGAGCTTCGCCGTGCCTTTGAGATTCTGAAGAGTCTTCGTTTCCATGATCTCCCGATCGTCAACGAAGCACAGGCGGTTGGTGCCGCGGTGCGATGTCTCCCTCCCGCGGAGCGCGGGGAAGTCGGCGAATGCCTGTCGTTCGGTTGGCTCGCGATGCCGGGACGATCCGGGGAATACCAGACGGAGGTCTTTCGAGCCGGGGAGAACTTCGTGGTGACGCTGGTTCGCCTCGACGGGTCTACCGACGACGTGGTTCGGACCTGGTCGTTCCTGGTACGCCGCAACGGGGTTGTCGAGCCGGTCTCGGGACGCCACTAAGGTGGGGTCGGGCGCATAATCGGTTGTCCGGACCCGAGTTGCGTGCCACGGCCCGCTGCAAATACGCCAGCCGGACCCTGCCCTTGCGCCGGGGGAGCCCTTTCGGCTATTATCTTCCGTCCAAGATTTTTTTCAGGAGCTTCTAATGAAGAAAGAAATACATCCTCAGTATCATCCGGTTGTCTTCGTGGACCCCAGTGTGGGCGCGGAGTTCATCACCCGCTCTACCATGAAGAGCAGCGAGACCCGCGACATCGATGGGGTTAAGCACTTCGTGGTGCGCATGGAAATTTCGTCGGCTTCGCACCCGTTCTATACGGGCAAGCGCAAGTTCCTCGATACGGCGGGCCGGGTCGAACGCTTCCGCACGAAGTACAAGTACAAAGACACCGGTACTCCCGAGTAGTCCGGTCCCATGCCGGAAAAGGGTTTCAGCGTCGGTGGCCAGGCGGTCATCGAAGGCGTCATGATGCGGTCACCGACCTGCTACGCGACCGCCGTACGCACTCCCGAAGGCAAGATCGTGGTTCAGAAGACGCGCTACCGCGCGTTGACGCATCGCTTTCGCGTGCTGGGGCTTCCCATCCTGCGGGGTGCGGTGGGTCTGGTCGAGATGATGTGGATCGGTATCACGTCGCTCACGTACTCGGCCGAACAGGCGTCGGAAGAGAAACCGGAAGACGGCAAGCCGGCCAAGCCTCAGTCATCCACCGCGTCCAACCTGGCCATCCTGGGCTCGGTTGTGTTTGCGCTGGGCGCGGGCTTTGGACTCTTCTTCTATCTCCCGCTCTGGCTCACGGAACTCACGGGCGTGGAAGGCAGCATCGCCTTCAACCTGATTGACGGCGCCATCCGCCTGATTGTGTTTCTGGCCTACCTGTTCCTGATCTCGCGCTGGAAGGAAATGCACCGCGTTTTCCAGTACCACGGCGCCGAGCACAAGACGATCTACGTGTTTGAGAACGGGCAGGACCTCACGGTGGCCAACGCGCGGCCGTACACTACTCTGCACCCGCGCTGCGGGACGAGCTTCCTTCTGGTCGTGATGCTGGTGAGCATCCTGGTCTTCTCGTTTCTGGGGAAACCCGACACGTGGGGCGAGCGCCTGATCCGCTTTGCCTTCATTCCGGTGATTGGCGGCATCTCGTTTGAGTTTATCCGCCTCTCCGCGCGCGAACCGTTTGCGCGCTGGCTTGCTCCCGCGGTGTGGCCGGGGCTCATGCTCCAAAAGGTCACGACAGCACAACCCACCGATGATATGCTCGAGGTCGCGATTGTGGCGCTGGAAGCCGCACTCGACCTTGAGAACGCCAAACTGGAGATCGCTTCCAGCTAGCGACGCTCTCCCGCGCGACAAGACGGTCGCGCCCAATACCATGAACTCCCGTTACGACGAAATACTCGCGCGCTTTGACAACCTGACCACACTTCTCTCGGATGAGAAGGTGATCCGGGATAATGCGCGCTGGCGCAAGCTGGCCAAGGAACGCTCCGACATGGAGGAGCTGGCCGAACTCACGCTTCGTCTGAAGAAGCTTACCGACACGCTGGCTGACAACGAAAAGATCATAGCGGCCAACGAAGACGCGGAACTGGTGGAGATGGCGCGCGCGGAGCTGGACGGACTCAAGTCGGAGCTGACCGAGCTTGAGGAGAAGTTCCGGATCATGATCATCCCCAAGGATCCCAACGACGACAAGAACACGATTCTTGAAATCCGCGCCGGTGCGGGCGGCGAGGAATCGGCGTTGTTTGCGGGCGACCTGTTCCGCATGTACTCGCGTTACATCGAGCGCAAGGGCTGGAAGGCCGAGGTCATGAGCCTCAACGAAACCGGCATGGGCGGCTTCAAGGAAGCCATTCTGCTGGTAACGGGCGCGGGTGCGTTTGGCATGCTCAAGTACGAGAGCGGTGTGCACCGCGTGCAGCGCGTTCCGGAGACGGAGGCCAGCGGTCGCATTCATACGTCCGCGGCGTCGGTGGCGGTGCTGCCGGAAGCCGAGGAAGTGGAAATTCACATCGCACCCAACGAACTGCGCATCGATGTGTACCGCTCCAGCGGTCCGGGCGGCCAGAGCGTCAACACCACGGATAGTGCCGTGCGCATCACGCACATTCCCACCGGTCTCGTGGTGACGTGTCAGGAAGAGCGCTCGCAGATCAAGAACAAGGCCAGCGCCATGAAGGTGCTGCAGGCGCGACTGCTGGACCAGGCGCGCCGCACGGTGGAAGAGAAGTACGCTGCGGAGCGCAAGAGCCAGGTGGGCTCGGGCGACCGCAGTGCGAAGATTCGTACCTACAACTTTCCGCAGCAGCGCGTCACCGATCACCGCATCAACTTCACCACCCACACGCTGGGTGCGGTGCTGGAAGGCGACCTCGACGAACTGATCGACGCCCTCCGCAAGGCCGACAACCTGGAGCGCGCCGCCCAGCGGTCGCTGCCGTCGTTGTGAGCCGCCATGTTCGCCGCGCGCGAGACCATCGCTGAACTTCTGCGTCGCGCCGAGACGCACCTTGTTTCCCACGACGTTCCCAACGCACGCCGCAACGCGGAGTGGATGCTGTGCCACTCCCTGGGCATGCGCATGCTGGACCTCTACGTGCAGTCGCGCGAGTCGCTGGACACCGCACGCGTTGAAGCCTACTGGGAACTGGTAGACCGGCGCGCGAGCCGCGAACCCCTTCAGTACATACTGGGCACCACGGAGTTCATGTCGCTCCCGTTTGAGGTGCGCCCCGGCGTCTTTGTGCCCCGACCCGAGACCGAACTCCTGGTGGAGCGCGCCGACCTGATGCTGCGCCCGTGGCCGCTGCACCAGCCGCTGGACGTGCTGGACCTGTGCTGCGGGAGCGGGATCATCGGTGTCGCGCTGGCGCATCGCATTCCCAACCTGTCGGTCACGTCGGTTGACCTGTCGCCCGAAGCCTGCGCACTCACGGCCCGCAACGCCGAGCTCAACGGCGCGCGCGAACGCGTGACGGTGGTGGAGGCAAACGCGATCGAGTACCTGGAGCGCACACCGCGCCGTTTTGCCGCCATCCTGTGCAACCCGCCCTACATCGAGAGCGGCGACCTGGCCGGGCTGCCGCGCGAGGTGCGCGAGCACGAACCCATGCTGGCCCTGGACGGTGGCCGCGACGGCCTGGATTTCTACCGGCGCATCATCCCCCTGTTTCCCGACCACCTGCTTGCGCGGGGTACCTGCGCGTTTGAAATTGGCGATACGCAAGGTGCGGCGGTATCGGCTATGCTGCGCGGCGCGGGATTTGCAACCACCGAGGTCGTGAAGGACTATTCCGGGCGCGATCGGGTTGTTATCGGCGGGTAAAGGAACATGGACAAATTCATCATCGACGGTCCCACACCCCTGAAGGGTGAAGTCAGCGTCAACGGTGCCAAGAACGCGGTGCTGCCGCTCATGGCCGCCGCGTTGCTTGCGCGCGGCAAGACCGAGATTCGCAATGTGCCGCTTCTGCGCGACGTGACCTCCATGATCAAGATGCTCGACGTCGTGGGGGCCGTTACCACGCACGAGAACGATGTCCTCACCATTGATACCAGCAACGCCAACGGCATCGAAGCCCCGTACGACCTGGTGCGCACCATGCGCGCGTCCATCTATGTGCTCGCTCCCACGCTGGCCGTGCACGGTCGCGCGCGCGTGAGCATGCCGGGCGGCTGCGCGTGGGGACCGCGCCCCATCGACCTCCATCTCATGGCGATGGAAAAGCTGGGCGCCAAGATTGAACTCAATCACGGATACATCGAAGCCAGCGGACGCCTCAAGGGCGGCACGGTGGTGTTTCCGATTTCCAGTGTGGGCGCCACCGCGCAAACGGTCATGGCTGCCGCCCTCGCCGACGGGACGTCGGTGATTGAGAACGCCGCCCTCGAGCCCGAGATCACCGATCTCGTGCACGCGCTGCAGGAGTGCGGTGTGGAGATCGAGGGCGAGGGAACGCCGCGGCTTGTGATTCACGGTGTGAAGTCCATCAAGCCGCTCTCGCACGAAACCATCCCGGATCGCATTGAAGCGGAGACCTTCGCGGGTGCCGCCGCCATCACCGGCGGAGACGTCACCATCACGCACTGCAATCCCGCGCACATGGGGTCGGTGTTGTCCGCGCTGCAGGCCACCGGCTGCCAGGTTGAGATTGGCGACCGGCGCGTACGCGTGATTGGTCCCAAGCGCCTGAAGGCCACCGACATTGTCACGCGCGAGTACCCGGGCTTCCCAACCGACATGCAGGCCCAGATCATGGCCGTGTTGTGTTGCGCAGACGGCGTCAGCACCGTGAAGGACACCATCTATCCCGACCGCTTCACGCACATTCCGGAGCTGCGTCGTTTTGGCGCCGACATCCGGCTGGACGGAAACCTGGCCGTCATCAAGGGCATGCCGACACTGCAGGGTGCGCCCGTGATGGCCACCGACATCCGCGCCAGTTCCGGCCTCATCCTGGCCGCGATGGCCGCGGAAGGGCGTTCCGAGATTCTGCGTGTTTACCACATCGACCGCGGCTACCAGCGCATCGAAGAGAAACTGCGCGCGCTGGGTGCGCGCATCGAACGCGCCACCCAGTGATGTGAGCTCCGCTCCCGGCACCTCTACGCCCCGCCACATCATCCTTGGCACTGCCGGCCACGTCGACCACGGCAAGACCGAGCTGGTACGCGCCCTCACCGGTCACGACACCGACCGACTCAAAGAAGAAAAGGAACGCGGCATCTCCATCGAGCTGGGCTTTGCACCCCTGCCGCTTTCCGACGATGTGTTCGTCGGCGTCATCGACGTTCCCGGGCACGAGCGTTTTGTGCGCCAGATGGTGGCGGGCGCGGGCGGAATCGACCTTGCGATGCTCCTGGTCGCGGCCGACGAGGGCGTCATGCCGCAGACTGTGGAACACATGGAAGTGCTGCGTTCGCTCAACATCCAGAGCGGGCTGGTTGTCATCTCCAAGTCCGACCTCGCGACCGCCGATACGCTTTCTCTGCTGCACGACGAGATCGCGGAGCTTACGCGCGGGACATTCCTCGAGAACGCCCCGGTAGTACCCGTGTCCGCACGCAGCGGCGCCGGGTTGGACACACTGCGCACCACGTTGCTCTCGCTCGCCCGTGCACTTGCGCCGCGCGACACAACCGGCGTGTTTCGCCTTCCCATCGACCGTGTCTTTCATCAAAAGGGAATCGGGGTTGTCATCACGGGAAGTGCCCAGTCCGGGCGCGTGAAGGTGGGCGACGAGCTGGATCTGCTCCCCGCCGGAACCCGCGTGCGTGTACGCGAAATACAAAGCTTTGGCGCAAAGCGCGCGGAGGGTGTCGCGGGTGAACGCCTGGCACTGGCACTGCACGGTGTGAAGCTGGACGAGATTCATCGCGGCGACACGCTGGCTACACCCGGGCGCTTTGCCGCCACGCTGACCCTCGATGCGCGCCTCACGCTGGCCAGCGCCGCCGACATCGAACTCGCAAACCGCGATCGTGTTCGCATCCACCACGGTGCCCGCGAAGTGCTGGGGCGCGTGATCCTTCTGGAAGGCGACACGCTGCACGCGGGCGAGACGCAGCTCGCGCAACTGCGCCTGGAATTGCCACTCGTTGCGGACAACGGTGACCGCCTCGTGATTCGCACCTACTCGCCCGTGCGCGTGATCGGCGGCGGCATCGTGATCGAGGCGCGCGCGCAGGTGCACCGTCGCTCCGACGTGGAGTCGCTGGAACGACTGCGTCTGCGCGAGCACGGCGACCCCGAAGACGTCATGGAGAAGGCGATCGAGCGCGCGGGACTGGCCGGTCTGGAAACCGGCGACGCCGACGAAGACGTGCTTTCGTCGCTGACGATGCGCGGCGCTGTCACGGTGATTGGCCCCCGGGCCTTTCACACCACCGTGCTCTCCGAACTCGCAACGCGCATCACCGACATTGCCACCGCCCACACCACGCGCAACCCGCTGCAGTGGGGTGTCGACAAGGAAGAGCTGCGACGCCGCCTCGCGTTCCCGCACCCGGCCGCCCTCTTTAACCGCGTGCTGGAAATCGCGGTCGCCGGGGCGCCTGTTTTTGTGCGCGGCAACCGGGTGCGTGCGGGGAGCCCCGACGTGGCATTGCCGCCCGCACTGGCCCGCGCAATTGAGGGCGTGCAGCGGCAGGTTCGCGCCGCCGGGGCCGCCTTCCTGACCCGCGACGAACTGGCGCGCGACTGGACCCTGGCCGAGCGTTTTGCGGACGCAGCCCAGCTCCTGGTGGACCGCGGCGATGTGGTGGAAGTTGGGGATGGGCTTGCAGATCCGGCCGCGGTGGCGCGCGTGGCCGAGGCCATCGGCCGGGTCCTGGACGAGCGCGGCGAGGTGGCGGTGGGGGACCTCAAGGAGGCGGTCGGGGTTACCCGCAAGCACGCCATCCCGCTTCTCGAGTATTTTGACAGGGTCGGGCTTACCCTGCGGCGGGGAAACGTGAGAGTCGGCGGCCCCACGCGAAAAAACTCTGCTTAGCGGCAACCCAATTCACAGGTTGTGCCTACACGGAAAGCAGAAATTCTGTTATATTCACAGGCATGAAAACGCGCCTCTGGAGATGGATTGCCGCGTTCGCGCTGGTCGCCATGTTGGCCCCGGCTGCGCACGCGCAGTACAGTGACCAAATGCCCGTCGAGAAGCGTGTCCCTGTCGGGATCACGTTTATCAACCACAACGGGCAGGTCTTCCGCATCGGGACTCCGATCGCGCTGAACGTCACGTTCGTCACGACCGCCGACAACCTCCTCAAGCTCATTGTGCAGGCGGTGCCCGGCACCACGCCTTTACCCGGTTATGGCACCAAGGTTTACGTCTACTGGGTCACCTTCGAGACTGGCCTCTATGAAGGCGGCGTCCCGATGGCAGAGCCCTGGGAGACCACGGTCAACACCGAGGGTGGCTTCGTAGACCGCTAGTAGTTAAAAATTTTTCCTGCCCGTTAATCCGCTTAACGCCTCTTCAAAATCGAGCCTTGCACACAGGCGTCGATTAGTCCCTAACTAATTATTAAGTAACGAGTTGATCAACTCGTACCCAACCCGGCACGGCTACGACTGGCACGACCGTTGCACAATGCATGGTCAGACCACGACACCGTTTCTTAGGAAGGGTGCTCCAGCAGGGGTGCCGGGATACAGGGAGAGACGGCGCGTGGTCACTGGAGCGTGTCGCCAAAGGAGGCTGCGTGCTCACCTGGGCAGGTCCCTCACCGGATCGGTTCAAAGGATGAGTACTCTTACCCCTGAGTGGCTCGCCAAGCCTGTGAATCATAGCCCTTGCCCTTAGCGTGATTCCGAGCGGCGACAAACTCCAGGAACGCGAAAAGAGGGAAGCACTCCCAGTGCTTCCCTCTTTTTTTTGTGCCCACCGGCAAGTCTAATCGGACTCGCGTACCGGACCCGGCAGCACCGGCGGGACCATCAGCGTGGTCTCGCGTTCACATCGAACCTGACCCGGATCGGCGCCGCGAAATTTGCGCACGTACTTGCGCAGCGTGTAGATCACCGGCACCAGGCCACTGTGACGTCCCTTTGAGAAATGCGCGGCGATCGATGCCGCGCGCTCAAGCACCGCACGCGGGGGCGCGTCCTTGCCGCCGCGCGAGCGCAACACCACGTGCGATCCCGGCATGCCCTGGGCGTGGAACCAGTAGTCGCCCGGCGACGCCACCTCAAACGTGATCTCGTCATTCTCGCGGTTGTTGCGCCCCACCAGCGCAAACCATCGCGCGTCGAGGTCAAACTGGCGGTACGTCCTGGTGGGCACTTCCTTCTTCTTGCGCGCGGCTTCCGCCGACTTGACGCGCGGCCCTTCCGGCTCGATGCCGAACTTGGCGCGCATGGCTTCGAACACGCGCAGTGATTCTTCAAAGGTCTCCGCGCGATCGAGCAACGCGAGCGCCGCATCCAGCTCGGCACTTTCACGCCGCACCAGCGCCAGCCTGCGCTCCGCGTGCGCGACACTCTTTTCCAGCTTGGTTGCACGCCGGAAGCGCTTCTCGATCTGCACGTGAATCGCTTCCGCGGGATCCAGCTCGATGGTGAGCATCTGATCCGGGTTGTAGAGGTCGGGGAGCTTCACCAGATCCGCGCCGCCGGGAATGCGCGTCTGGTATGCCGCCAGCGTCTCCGCCACGCGGCGCTCCATCTCGTGTTCACCCGCTTTTGCGATGTCGGCTTCCAGATTGGTGGTGAGCTTGCGCCAGCCCTCCAGCTTGCGACGCGCAGGCCGGCTGACGCGGTGCAGCATGGACGCATGTGCGGCTTCCAGCGCCAGCGTGCCGGCATCGCGACAGGCGGCGATGGCACTTGTGTACGGACCCAGCACACGCGTGGCTTCGGGTGCTCTTCTGTCCGCGTGCACCGTGGCGGCTCCCGCGCGGGTGGGTACGTGAAGAAAGAAGGGCGTGATGTTCGCGCCGGTCTTGAAGTCGGGCGCGTGTTCGCCACCTGCCGGCGCGGGCTCAATGGGCCCCTCCGCGCCCACGGTCTCCACAACCTCCTCCCCATCCAGCAGTGTCGCCCCGCCCACCGCACCGTACAGCCGAATCAAGAGACGCACCGGCTCGCGCTCGTCGCGCGTCGTGGCGTCGATGCGGAGAACGCGGTCATCACCGTGCAGCGCCACGTCACGAATGAGGCATCCGTTCAATTTTCGCAGCCGCTCTGGGGCTTTCGCCGCTCCAAAGGGAGAGGTCTCGGACAGAAAGCAGAAGGGCCCCGGCGACTCCAGGAGCACCACCAGGTGCATGCCCCCCGCGCCGACGGGCAGCGCCAGCACGGGCGGAAACCACGAGGGTGTGGTGAACGAGCGCGTGACGATTTCACGTCGCAGTTCACCGGTCAGTCGTTGCAGGAGGGCGGCATTCATGGATTGTGGGTGCGCGTATTGACACGCCGCGCAAGCCATCTATAGTATAGCCTTCGTTTCACTTCAACCCATTCGAGAGGCGACCATGCTTGTCAGCATGACAGGATTCGGGCAGGGAACGGCCACCGACGGTTCATCCACGGTGGGTGTCGAGGTCCGGTCCGTCAACCACCGCTTCCTCGACATCGCATTCAAACTCCCGCGCGCGTTGCAGAACCGCGAGGCCGACATCAAGGAAGTGGTGCGCGGCAAGCTTGCGCGCGGACGCGTGACGCTCACCATTTCGCTCGAGTCCACGGTGGCGGGGCGCTCGGTGTCCATCAACCAGGCCGCAATGACGCAGTATCTCACACAGCTGCGCGAGTTCGCCAAGGCCAACGGGCTGGATGAACGCGTGAGCCTGGACGCGCTGGTTCAGCTCCCCGACGTCGTGATCGCGCGCGAGTCGGAGCCGGAGGACGACGAGCTGTGGGCGCTGGTTGAGAAAAGCCTCAAGCAGGCGCTGGACGCGTGCACGCGCATGCGCGTGGAAGAGGGCAAGGCGCTGGAGAAGGATCTTTCCGAACGCATGCGAACCATCGCGCGCACGGTTGAACTCATCGACAAGATGGCGCCGGTCGTGGCCAGGAAGCAGGTGGAGGCGCTGCGCAAGCGCGTGGCACAACTGGCCGGTGAAGTCTCCATCAGCGAGGAACGCCTGGCCACCGAGATCGTGTTGCTGGCCGACCGTACCGACATCACGGAAGAACTGACGCGACTCAACAGCCACATCGCACAGTTCAACGGTGCCATGAAGGAAGGCGGCGAAGTGTCCAAGCGTCTCACGTATCTCCTGCAGGAGATGCACCGCGAAGCGTCGACCATCGGCTCCAAGGCGTCCGACACCGAGGTTATCCAGCACGTCGTGCTCCTCAAAGAGGAGACGGAGAAGCTCCGCGAACAGGTGCAGAACCTGGAGTAGCGCTTGCCTCGTTCCTCCCAGAGTTCACTTTTTGTAGTTTCCGGGCCGTCCGGCGTTGGCAAGACCACGCTGGTGGGTCACCTTTTGACCGCCGACACGAGCCTGGTCCGGTCCATCTCCACCACCACCCGGGCCCCGCGCGCGGGTGAAATCAACGGCCGCGAGTATTTTTTTGTGAGCCGGGAAGCCTTCGAAGCCATGCCCTCCAACGAGCTGCTGGAATGGGCGGAAGTCCATGGGGAGCTTTACGGTACGCCCCGCCGCTTCGTCGAGGAACAGCTGGCCGCGGGGCGCGACGTTGTCCTTAATATTGACATACAGGGTGGAGATAGGGTAAAAAGGTCCTTTCCCGCTGCCGTCATGGTCTTTATCTTGCCGCCAGCGCTATCGGTTCTGGAGAACCGGTTGCGTGCCCGCGGCGACGTATCGCCTTCCGACCTCGGGGTTCGGCTCGCCAACGCGCGGGTCGAGATCGGCGCCAGCTCCCGTTACGACTACCTGGTGGTGAACGAAGACCTCGCCACCGCCTCCGCCGAGCTGGTTGCCATCGTCACCGCCGAACGCTGTCGGCGCGACCGCAAGCTTTCAGAATTCATGGACCGCCTGGGAACGTAGTACCGCAGGAGACAAACATGTCGATTCCGCTCGAGAAGCTCGTCATCATTGAGAAGATTAATGCGCGAGTAAAGAACCGCTACGAAGCGGTGCGCGTCATGGCGCGCGAAGCGCGTCGGTTGAACTCGCTGGTTGTCCGCGGTGCCGAGCCGGAACCGGACTTCAAGCCCACGTCCACCGCGGTCAAGCGCATGATCAACGGTAAAATCACCTTCCAGTACGTCGAAGAGACCACGGGTAGCGGCGACTTCTTCCAGGAGTCGTAGGCCCGGTCACGTTTACACGTGAGCCTCTCCGGTAAACAGATTCTGCTGGGTGTGACGGGCGGCATCGCCGCCTACAAGGCTGTATTTCTCCTGCGCCTGTTCAAGAAGGCCGGGGCCGACGTGAAGGTCGTCATGACCGAAGCGGCCGCGGAGTTTGTCACCCCGCTCACCTTCGAGTCTCTCTCCGAACACCCCGTGCACGTGCGCCTCTTCGAAGGCGACGGCAAGTCATCGGGGACTGTTTCTCCCATCGAGCACATCGACCTCGCGAAGTGGCCGGACCTTGTGGTCATCGCACCCTGCACGGCCAACACGCTTGCCAACCTGGCGCACGGGCGCGCGGATGATCTGCTCTCCACGATTGTGAGCGCGTACCGCGGCATCGTGATGCTGGCACCCGCGATGAACGACGTGATGTGGGAGAACGAGGGCACGCAGGAGAACCTGCGCGTTCTGGACGCGCGCGGCTATCGCGTGGCGCCGCCGGAGAAGGGCGACCTTGCCTGCGGCTACGAAGCCACCGGCCGCATGGCGGAACCGGAAACCATTTTCAACGCGGTCAAGACACTGTTTGAGTCGCCGCTGCGCGGCAAGCGCGTGCTGGTCAGTGTTGGCGGCACCGAAGAAGATATCGACCCTGTGCGCGTCATCTCCAACCGCTCCAGCGGCAAGATGGGCTTTGCGGTGGCCGAAGCGGCGCGCGATCTGGGCGCCGAGGTCACGGTGGTGGCGGCGCGGACGTCGGTCCTGCCGCCGCACGGGGTTCGCATCCAGCGCGTGCGGACCAGTGCCGAGATGTCGCAAGCCTTGAAGGCCGCCTTCGAGAAGAGCGATGTGCTGATCATGACCGCGGCCGTGAGCGACTTCAAACCGTCGGCGCCGCTGGCGCAGAAGCAGAAGTCGAAGGACGCGTGGTCGCTGGACCTCGTGAAGACCGACGACATTCTGGCGTCGCTGGGTGCCGCAAAAGACAAGCGCGTCATCGTTGGATTTGCGCTCGAGACCGAGGACGAGGAAGCCAACGCGCGCGCGAAGCTTGCAAAGAAGCAGTGCGACCTCATCGTGCTGAACCGCCCCGACGCGTTTGCCAGCGACACCAACCGCGTCTCCATCTATGACGCGAAGGGCAGCGTGTACGCCAGTGCCGCCGCCGAGAGCAAGCGCGAAGTAGCACGGCGCCTGCTGGATCTCGTCGCCTCCCGTCTTTCCCGGTAACCCGTCCGCCCGCCTTTGCGTATTCAGGGGACGCCGCCCCACGGCGAACCTGGAGGTATACGCATGTCCCGGTTCACCTGGAGCGCTGCCGCCCTGCTCTTCGCACTCGCCGCGTCGCCGCTGGTTGCCGCAGAACTCAAACCCAAGCCGTTCGATGTCGAGAAACTTGCCGACGGGGTCTATGGCTTTGTCTGGCGCGACCCGCTTGCCGACCCCATCGAGGGCAACTCGCTCGTCGTCATCAATGATGAAGACGTGCTGGTTGTCGACGCGGCGATGTTTCCCACCACCACCAAACGCTTTGTCGCCGGGATCAAGAAACTGACGAAGAAGCCCGTGCGCTTTCTCGTCAACACGCACTGGCACGACGACCACCAGAGCGGCAACCAGGTGTTTCGCGCCGAGTGGCCGGGTGTGACCATCATCTCGCAGAAAGACACGCGCACCGACATGATCGAGCAATCCATTAACGTGCGCCCGCAGAGTCTGGAGACCATTCGCGAACAAATCCCGATGTACGAGACCTGGCTCAAGGAAAACAAGGATCACACCGGCAAGGAACTCACGCCCGACCGCCGTGTGCGGGTTGAGCAGCGCATCGCGTACTATCAGGCCGCGATCCCCGAGCTGCAGTCGCTGGTGCCCACACCGCCCGACCTGACGTTCGAGCGCGAACTCATCCTGAATCGCGGCGGGCGCGTGATCGAGATCCGCTGGCTGGGGCTTGGCAACACGCGCGGTGATATCGTGGTCTTTCTTCCCAAAGAACGCATCGCCGCCACCGGCGACCTCACCGTGGCACCGGTGCCTTTTGCCTTCGGGTCGTACTACGCGGAATGGATCAAGACACTCGCGCGTGTGGACTCACTGGAAGCCGACATCCTGTTACCCGGCCACGGCCCCGTGATGCGCGACCGCGCCTACCTGCACGACCTGCAGGGACTGCTGGGCGCGCTGGTCCAGGAAGTGGGAGCGGCCGTGCGCGACAGCACGTCGCTGGAAGACACGCAGAAGACGGTAACGCTACCGGAGTGGAGGAAGAAGTTTGCCAACGGCGACGGCGCCCGGGAGCGCGCGTTTGACAGCTTCTTCCTGGCACCCGCGGTGGAGCGCGCGTGGCGCCAGGCGCGCGGCGAGCCCGACCGCGTGGCGCGGTGAACGCGGTTACTTGAGCAGGACCATCTTGCGAGTTGCGCTGAAGGTCCCCGAGCGCATGCGGTAGAAGTACACACCCGACGCGACGTGCGCGCCATTGCCGTCCACACCGTTCCATTGCACGCGGTAGCTGCCCGCGTCGCGACGGCCGTCGACCAGCCTGCGCACCAGCCGGCCCGCGACATCATAAATTGAGATCTCCACATCCGCGCCCGCGGTCGGGACTTCGTACGCAATGATGGTGAGGGGGTTGAACGGGTTGGGCACGTTGGCGTGCAAGGCAAACGAGGCCGGCGTTTTGTTGTCGACACCCGTCGGTGCGGGTGCCACCACCACAAAGTACGAAAGCGATGAGACGTGGCCGCACACCTGGTTGGTTGCGGGGTTGCGCGACGTGGTCACATCCACCCACGACCCTCCCGTGTAGTGCAGGAGCGTTGCGTAGTCTTCGTCACCGGGGAACGTGGTTTCGTCATACACGAGGCACACGTCGAGGCCGAGGCCGGACGAGTACGTCGCCGTGGTGGTGATGTTGGTGTAGACCGCCGGCGTGCTCACAACCCATGCGCCGGGAACTGGAGCGGGTGGTGTGGGAGTGGGGGTTGCAAACGAGTTGCCGGAGACCGAAACGGAACCAAAGCGAAGATTGGCCGCGAGGTTGCGGTTGGCGTCCGGAATGCCCACCCACACATTGCTGCCGAGGGTGGTGTTCACCGACGTACGGCACACCGAGAACTCCGATGTGTCACCGTTTGGATTGGTGGCGGTGGCCGTCACGGCAACGTTGGGTGGAATCAGCCCGCACGTCATGAAGTCGCCGGCGCTTCCCGCGCCATTGGTGGTCACGAACATCTCGCTCAAGTAGTGCTGGCCTTCGCCATTGCCCGACGCGTCGCACGCGTTGCTGTAGAAGAACTGGACGCGGTACGTCGTATTGGCGTGCGACGACAGCGTGAACTTGATGGTGCTGTCCTCGGCGGAGGAAACACCCGGGTAGTTCTGCCGCGTGTTGGCGCCGGTGTCGACGTCGCCCGCGTCGTTCAGCGTAACACCGTCCGGCATGAGATCGATCCCGAGGCCGCCGTTTCCGTAAATGGAATTGGAGAGAATGCTGTTCTCTTCCGCCGGCACCGCGACATCGCTGCGCGCCAGAATGCCGTCGCCGCCGTTGAACGCGATCAGGTTGGCGGACTGGGGTTGAGCGGCGCAGTCGGTTCCGGGTGCTGCGCCGATGATACTGGTAAACGCTTCGTCGGCCAGCTCGATGCCGTTCCCGCCATTTGGAATCCCGCTCAGGTCCGCGGCCACTCCGATGTAGTTGCCCTGCACCAGGGTGCCACTGCTCTTGTTGATGACAATGCCGTCACTCATGTTCCCCGAGATGATGTTTCGCTTGTCGGGTGTGGCGCCGCCGATGCGTGAGTTCGATGACTCATCCAGGTAGATCCCGGAGAAAGCGTTGGGCTCCGACGACACGCCATACTGGTCCATGCCGATGTAGCACCCTTCGACCACATACGTGCCCTGCGAGAGAAACAGACCGTAGCCCTTCGAGTTGTTGATGCACAGCCCCCGGAAGGTGGCCGTGGTCCCACTGGTGTGGAAAATGGGCGGAGTCCCCGGCATCAGGAATCCCGTGAGCAGGACTCGGAGTTCCGTATCGGGTTCCTCGCCGAGCAACGTGGTGTTGGGCGCGGCACCCGGCTGTGTGAAGCCGTCGATAGTGACGGGTTGCGAGATGACCGGGAGTGCCGTCAAGAGGTCAATGACGTGCAGCCCGGTTCCGGCGATGTTGAAATGAATCTCGCTGATATCGGCGTTGGCGTTCGCATTCAGGATGGCCTGGCGAAGCGACCCGGCCCCGCTGTCGTTGGTGTTGGTGACCAAAATGGGCACGGCGCGCGCGGTCGTGGCGGTGGTGACCAGGAGCAGGGCGCCGAGCAGGCCGATGGGACGTTTCATGCGGGATCCTCCGGCAGCCGGTTGAAGGGAAGGGCGTCGAGAGCCCGGGGTGCCTCGACGGAAAGACACAGTTGGAAGGCTGCCGTCACGCCACGCGCGGAAGAAATGGGACGCAAGGTTTGGAACCGGCTATAATGCCGCGCTATGAGCAACCGAACCGAGCTGACACGGGCCACGGCCAAGAGACTCAAGCAATTGGAAAAAAAGGGAGTTCGCGCGGTCTACCTGGAGGGGGCAGCGGCACCGGCCCCCGCACCCGCGCGCGCCGCGGCCAGGCCGGCCGCTGCAAAGCCGGCACCCACCGTGGCACCGGCACGGCCAGCCGCGTCCGCATCCACCGGCAACCCCGCGCTTGATTCGATTCGAAGCGAGGTCAGCGTGTGCACGCGCTGCGCCTTGCACCAGACGCGCACCCAGACGGTGTTTGGCGTGGGCAACATCAACGCAAAACTCATGTTCATTGGCGAAGCACCGGGTGCGGATGAAGACGCAAAGGGCGAGCCGTTTGTGGGACGCGCGGGACAGTTGCTGAACAAGATCATTGTTGCGATGGGCATGACGCGCGAAGAAGTCTACATTGCCAACATTCTCAAGTGCCGTCCGCCGCAGAATCGCGACCCGCAACCGGCGGAAGTGGAGTGCTGCGAGCACTACCTGCGCGCGCAGATCGCGCAGATCAAACCCAAATACATCTGTGCCCTGGGCCGCATTGCCGCGCACTGGCTCTTGAAGACCGACGCGCCGCTGGGTGCCATGCGCACAGGCCAGCACATCTACGAGGGCATTCCCGTGATCGTGACGTACCACCCGGCCGCACTCCTGCGTAATCCCGCGTTCAAGCAGCCGTGCTGGGACGACATGAAGAAGCTGATGGCGCTTCTGAAGGACGCATAGAGTCGTGCCCCTCACCCCCGGCACCAAACTGGGTCCCTATGAAATTGTGTCCCCGCTGGGCGCGGGCGGCATGGGCGAGGTGTACCGCGCCCGCGACGCGCGGCTGGGCCGCGACGTGGCCATCAAGGTGCTGCCGCCACACCTCTCGCAGCACCCAGAGGTGCGCGCGCGCTTTGAGCGCGAAGCCAAATCGGTTTCGGCGCTGAATCATCCCAACATCTGCGTGCTCTACGACGTCGGCCGCGAAGGCGACGTTGATTATCTCGTCATGGAGTTGATCGAGGGCGACACGCTGGCCACGCGCCTCGCGCGCGGTCCGCTTCCGGCCACGGAGGTTGTGCGCATCGGGGCACAGATCGCCGACGCGCTGGATCGCGCGCACCGCGCGGGCGTCGTTCATCGCGATTTGAAGCCCGGCAACGTGATGCTCACGCGGAGCGGTGCCAAGCTCATGGACTTTGGTCTTGCGCGTGCGGTGACGACACCGCGCAGCACGAGCGGTGCCTTCACGCAATCGCCCACCATCGCGCAGCCGCTGACCGCCGAAGGAACCATCGTCGGTACGTTTCAGTACATGGCGCCCGAGCAGCTGGAAGGCAAGGACGCCGACGCGCGCGCCGACCTGTGGTCGCTGGGGTGCGTGCTGTATGAAATGACGACGGGCAAACGCGCATTCGAGGGATCCAACCAGGCCAGTCTCATCAGTGCCATCATGCGCGACCAGCCGCGCCCGATGACCGAACTGGTGCCGATGAGTCCGCCCGCGCTGGAACGACTGGTCAGTGCGCTGCTCGAAAAAGATCCGGCGGATCGCATTCAAACCGCGCACGACGTGAAGCTGCAACTGCAGTGGACGTCGGACGCCGGGACGTCGCTCTCGGGCGTGGCACCGCGCATGGCGACGCGCGGCGCGCGCAAACCGTCGTGGTTGTTGGTGGGTGCCGCGGTGCTGGTTGCCGCAGCGGGAACAGCACTCGTGATGTCGTTGGTTTCGCGCGGCGAGGTGCTTCGTGGTGAGGGCGGTATCCGTCGTTTCGCCCTGGCATCGGCGGACCTCGTGAGTAATTCGGCGCCGGCTCTGTCGCCGGATGGACGCACTGTGGTGCTCAGCGCGCGTGTGAATGGTGAGCGCGTTCTGCTGCGCCGCGACCTGGCCCGCTTCGACTTGGAACCGATCAAGGGTGCGGAGGATGCGAGTTCACCGTTTTTCTCACCCGACGGCGCATGGGTGGGTTACGTGACGCCGACCGCCATCAAGAAGATCCCGCTGGGGGGAGGGGCACCCCAGAACGTCCTTGTCGTGGACCGCGTCTCGTCGGCGGACTGGAGCCCAAGCGGGTACATCTATTTTTCTCAGCGCAGCGGCGGAATCGACGGGCGTACCGGCCTGATGCGCGTTGCCGCAGCGGGTGGAACCGCAGATATCGTGGCAACGCTGGACAGCACGGCCGGCGAGTCGGAGGGCTGGCTCCCGGAGGTCCTGCCGGACGGAGAGACGGTGCTCTACTCGGTAACGGGCAAGGCGTGGCGCGTGGTGGCGGTGAAGCCAGACGGCACTCGTGTGAACGTGGTCGACAACGCCTTGCTGGCGCGTTATGTCGCGCCGTACCTGCTCTACTGCGACCAGGCATCGGGTACGGTACTCGTGGCTCCGTTCGACACCGGGGAGCTTCGCCTCACGGGCCCCGCGATTTCGCTGACGGAGCCGGTGGAGTTGTCGTACTGCTACGACGCCGTCGGGGAGTCCATCGTGTATGTCCCGGTGGAGGGCGGCGGGGCACAGGAAGTTGTGTGGATGGACCGCTCCGGAAAGTCGACTCGCGCCCTGGAGATGCGGACGAATTGGGCCGAACCGCGTGTGTCACCCGACGGCAAGCGCGTCATCCTGCGCAAGGCGGGCGCGGAGTGCGAGTTGTGGCTACTCGACGTTGCGACCGGATCGGTGTCGCGCGTGGTTCAGGGCGGCGACAACCACGGGCCGGTATGGGCGCCGGATGGATCGCGCATCGTCTATAACCGTCTGGATGGAACGCTTATTTCGCTGTCGATGGGGGGCGCGCGCGAATCGAGTACGCTGGCAAAAGGGCGCTTCCCAACGCCCGTCGCATGGGCACAGGGGGGCAACCTGTTGGTGAGTACGCTTGACGGCGCCGGTCGCGGCGACCTTTGGGTGCAGCGGATGGATGGCAACTCAAAGGCGGAACCGTTCCTCGCAACCCCCGCGTCCGAGGCGAGTCCCGCCATCACGCGCGATGGCAAGTGGATCGCCTATGTGTCCGACGAAACCGGCACGCACGAGGTATACGTGCGAGCGTACCCGGATGCGGGCTCGGTGTGGCAGATTTCGGTTGGTGGCGGTGACGCACCGCTGTGGTCGCGCGACGGGCGTGAACTTTACTACGTGACAGGCACGCGCATGATGGCGGTCCGCATTTCGACATCCCCCGGCCTCACCGCCAGCGACCCGGTGCAACTGTTTGACGGCGGCTTCAGCCTGTCGCGTACGCGCGAGTTTGACGTGGCGCCCGACGGGCGCTTCATCGTCATCCGCGACGTCGGTGCCGACGGCGGTCAGCGTGTACACATCGTCCAGAACTGGCAGGACGAGTTGACGAAAACGCCGCAGTAAAGGGTGTGCTGCCATGAACACGACCATCATCCACACGCAGTCTCCCGAATTTCACGCCCTTCCTGTTTTTTTCATCTCGCTCATTGCCGTCTCCACCGGACTGGTGTGGGCGCTCATCTTCGGGCGCGGCGACCGGCGTCGGACGGTGACGCTGGTCCTGGGTGTGGCGGCCGTGCTGATTGTCAGCGCCGCGCTGGCGCGCTCCGGCAAGCTTGCAACCTTTGGTCGCGTTCCACCGCCCATGGCCATCATGATGGTGACCGTACTCCTCGGCTCGCTGGCGCTTGGATTATCGCGCTTCGGAAGCGACGCGGCGTGGCGTGTGTCGCTGGTTGAGCTGATTGGCCTGCAGGCGTTCCGGCTCCCACTCGAACAGGTGATGCACCTTGGCGGCGAGCGCGGCATCGTGCCGGTGGAGATGACGTACGCGGGGTACAACTTTGACATCGTTACCGGCTTTGGTGCAGTGCTCCTCCTGATCGCGTTCAAGCGCAAGCGCAACGTTCCGCGCCTCGCGGTGTGGATCTGGAATGTGTGGGGTATGGCCGCCCTTGCGGTGATCGCGGTGGTTGCGGTGATGTCGTCCCCGATGTTTCGTGCCTTTGGCGAAGATCCCGCGCACGTGAACACCTGGGTCCTGTTCCCGCCCTACGTCTGGGTCCCGACCGTCCTGGTGCCGATCGCGATCTCCAGCCACATCATCATCACGCGCAAGTTGCTGCGCGAAGGCCGTCGCTAAGTCTCTGTCGTCGGCATGGGTCTGTTGCTCAATCTCATTTTTCCGCTGGTACCGGCGGTTGTGATTGTCGTGATCGTGCTGTACGGTCCGATTCGCAACCGTTGGTGGCGTCGCGAGACGCCGATTGGTTTTGCACTCTTCATCGGGACGATCTCATTCATGATCGGATTTGCCGGCCCGATGGTTGTGGCGCCCGGTGCCAACCAGGGACCCCTGCTCGGCGTCTTCTACACCGGGCCGATTGGCCTTGTGGTTGGGTTGGTGTGGGGCATCGTGCGAGCGGTGGGCAGGAAGAACCGGGATAAGTAGCGGCCTGGTGCCATTATCCCCACGCCATCCACAGGGTTTCCACGAGTATTCGGGCCACCGCGCCTGACAAGCAGCGCCGGCTGCTGTAGAATCGGCGCGGAGGCATTTCACCGTGGCCGAGATCGTACGCAGCAATCAGTCTTCCCCCGCGCCCCCCGGGCGCGTTCCGCCCCAGTCGCTCGAGGCCGAGATGGCCGTGCTGGGCGCGGTCCTTCTCGATAACAACGCCTTCTCCATTGCAACCGAGAGTATTTCGTCGAGTGCCTTTTACAAGCGGGCGCACGCCGACATCTTTGCTGCCATGGAGTCGCTGTCGGCGCGCAATGAGGCGATTGACGTTGTCACACTCTCCGAAGAACTGAAGACAAAGGGAACGTACCAGTCGGTGGGTGGCGCGGGTTACCTGACGCAGATCATGGACAGCGTGCACACCGCGGCCAACGTGGAGTACTACGCCAACATTGTGCTCGAGAAGCACATCATGCGCCGCGTCATTACCATTTGCAACGACATGACCACGCAGTGCTTCGCCGGCGAGCGCGACGCGTCGGACATTCTCGACGAAGCCGAGAAGCATATCTTCGAGATATCGCAGCAGGGAATGTTCAAGGGCTTCGAGTCCATCGGAGCCATCCTGCGCGAGCGCTTCAAGAACATGGAAGCGATGTTCCAGAGCGGAAGCCACATCTCGGGACTCGCGACTCCGTATGAAGACCTGGACTCGCTGACGTCGGGCTTCCAGAAGTCGGACTTGATCATCATTGCCGGACGCCCGGGCATGGGCAAGACGTCGTTTGCAATGAACGTGTGCCAGCACTTGGCCATCAAGGAAAAGACGCCGGTTGGCATCTTCAGCCTGGAAATGTCGTCGGAGCAATTGGTGACGCGTCTCTTGTGCAGCGAAGCGCGCATCGACTCCAACAAACTCCGCCGCGGTTACCTGAAGAGCAACGAGTACGCGGAACTCGCAATCGTGGCCGGGTACCTGGCCGAAGCGCCCATTTATATAGACGACTCGCCGGGTCTCTCGACACTGGAGCTTCGCGCCAAGGCGAGGCGCCTCAAGGCGGAGGCCAACATCGGCCTCATCATGGTGGACTACCTGCAGCTCGTGAACGTGAAGGAGCGCACGGAGAACCGCCAGCAGCAGATCTCGCTGATTTCGCGCGGACTGAAGGCACTGGCCAAGGAACTCGACATTCCGGTGCTTGCGCTCTCGCAGCTCTCGCGTGCGGTGGAGTCGCGCGGTGGCGACAAGCGGCCGATGCTGTCGGATCTTCGTGAATCGGGGTCCATCGAGCAGGACGCGGACGTCGTGCTGTTCCTCTTCCGTCCGGAAGTCTACGAAGGACCCGAGAGCGAGAACCGCGGTAAAGCCGAACTCATCATTGGCAAGCAGCGCAACGGTCCCACCGGCACCGTCAATTTGACGTTCATCGATTCCTGCACGCGCTTCGAGCCGGCAACGTACGGCGAGTAGCCAACGCATGAGAATACCGACGCACGCGCTCCGCACCGTAGGTCAGGTTGTTCTCGGATATCTGCGCGCCGTCGGCGGATCCTTTCTCATGCTGATGGGTGTCGCCGCCGCCCTGCGCGGACTCCCGCGCACCTCGCGACAAACGCTTCTGCAGATGGAGCAGATCGGGCTTGGGTCCATACCGCTCGTCATCGTCACGTCGGTCTTCGTCGGCGCGGTCGCTGCGGTGCAAGCCGCGTATCAGTTTCAGGATTACGTGCCGATGGTGTTTCTCGGCACCGTGGTCGGCAAGTCGGTCATCCTCGAACTGGGTCCGGTGCTCACGGCGCTCGTGGTGGGCGGGCGCGTGAGTGCGTCCATCGCCGCGGAGCTGGGTACCATGAAGGTGACCGAGCAGGTGGACGCGATGGAGATTCTCGCCATCGACCCGATGCGCTACCTGGTGATGCCGCGCGTCGTCGCGTGCGTGATCATGCTGCCGGTGCTCACCATCATCGCCGATCTGCTCGCCATCCTGGGCGGCATGTTTGTGGCCACGACCTCGGTGGGAGTCAACACGGCCACGTTCATCGAGGGCCTGCGCATGTTCTTCTACGTCGATGACGTGATCAGCGGCGTGCTCAAGGCCGCAACGTTTGGCGGCATCATCGGGCTCATGGGGTGCTACAACGGTTTTCGCACCCACGGCGGCGCGCAGGGGGTGGGCAAGGCCACCATGCAGGCGGTGGTCTCGAGCTGCACCTGCATCCTCATCACCAACTACTTTCTGGCCTCGGTGCTCTTCAGGATCATTTTCTACAAAGGCACCTGACGCGTGGTAGAATGCGCTCGCGGCCAGGGCCGCGCACGCAATGATCTCCATCTCCTGTCGCAACGTCTGGAAGAGCTTTGGCCGCAAGGCAGTGCTGCGGGGCGTCAACCTAGACGTCAAGGCCGGCGAAACGCTCGTCGTCATGGGGCAGAGCGGTACCGGAAAGAGCGTCCTCCTCAAACATTTCGTGGGGCTCCTGGTTGCCGACCAGGGTCAGGTTCTGGTCGACGGCGCGGACGTGGCGCGATTGAGCCGGAGAAAGCTGTTCGAGCTGCGGATGCGCTTTGGTATGGTTTTCCAGGGTGCGGCGCTCTTTGACTCGCTCTCGGTGGAAGACAACGTGGGACTCGCTCTCAGCGAACACACGGAGATGAGCGACGAGGAGATTCTCGGCATCGTCGACGGCAAACTCTCGATGGTGGGGCTGGCGGGAGTTGGAGACAAGTTTCCGGCGCAACTGTCGGGCGGGATGAAGAAGCGCGTGGGTTTCGCGCGCGCGATCGCCATGAATCCGGAGTGTGTCCTGTATGACGAACCCACCACCGGGCTCGACCCCATCATGGCCGACGTCATCAACAATCTCATTATCAAACTGGCGCGCGAGCTCAAGATCACGAGTGTGGTCGTGACGCACGACCTTGCCAGCGCTTACAAGGTGGCCGATCGCATCGCGATGCTGCACGAAGGCTCCGTCATCTTCACCGGAACTCCCGATGAAATCCGGCAGACCACCGTACCCATCGTGCGCCAGTTCATCGAGGGAAGTGCGGAAGGCCCGATCATGGTGGGGAGTACGGAGTGACGAGTCGCGGCCTTGAGATTCGTGTTGGCGCGCTGGTCGTGCTGGCCGCCATCATTCTGGTGGTGGGCACGATGTGGTTCCAGCGCTTCCAGCTCGTGGACAAGCGCTACCACCTCTTTGCGCGCTTCAATGATGTGGGCGGCCTGGTGGCGGGCGACGTGATCTTCATCAACGGTGTGGAGCGCGGGCGCGTGGAAACGATCGACCTTTTGCCGGGGCATGTGGTGGTCGACCTGGGAATCCGCGAGGGAGTTCTGGTCCCGGTTGACTCGCGCGTGACACTCAAGAGCATTGGGATCATGGGCGAGCGGCTGGTTGCCGTGACGCTGGGCAGCGACGCGCGCGCGTTTGCGCCCGGGGATTCGCTGGATGGCGAGTTGCTGATGGGCTTGAGCGAAGTGATGGGTGCGGCGGGCGGTGTCGTGGATGATGTCGAGGTCATGACCAAGCGTCTGCGCGAAGTCGCGGAAATGCTGGCTGCCGACGGAGCGCTGCGCGAAGGCGTCGACGACTTTGCCGCCACCAGCAAGAATCTGCGCGGCATGACCGAGGGCAGCAAGAACCGCATCGATCGCACGCTGGCGCGCTTCGAGCGCGCGTCCACGCTGTTTGACAGCCTGATGACCACGCACTATCCCGCGGTGGACTCATCCCTCGCGGCCATTGGCCGCGTGGGCGGTCGCGCGGAAGTGGCGGTCGACAACCTGGCCAACGTGTCGGGCGATCTTAGGGAAATCACGGCCAAACTGCGCTCCGGCGAAGGCTCCGCGGGTCGTCTCTTGAACGACGACACGTTCATCCTCCGGCTCGAGAAAACCGCAGCCAGCCTGGATTCGCTGATCCTGGACATGCAGCGCAACCCGGGCCGCTACGTGAAATTCAGCCTCTTCTAGGAAATGATATGGTCATGACCGTCGCGGCGCTCATCATGGCCGGCGGGTCCGGCGAGCGTTTCCGCTCCACCGCCCCCAAACAACTCGTCCCCATTGCCGGGCGGCCGATGATTGCGTGGTCGGCGTCGGTGCTGGCGTCTGTGCCGCAGGTGGCGTCCATTATTCTGGTGACGCCGTCGGGTGTGGAAATGTCGCTCACGGAAGCGATGCCACCGGAGGCGTCGCGCAAGGTGCGTGCGGTGGTGGCGGGCGGTGCGACGCGGCAGGAGTCGGTTTACAATGGGCTCAAGAGTCTGCCGGGCGGCACGACGCACGTGTTGATCCACGACGCCGCGCGTCCGTGCATGAGTCACACCCTGGTGACGCGCATCCTGGACTCGCTGGAGACGCACGACGCGGTGATTCCGTCGGTGCCGATCACGGACACACTGGTGCGCGAAGTAGACGGCTCGGTGGATGCGATTGTTGATCGCGCGTACGTGGCGGGTGTGCAGACACCGCAGGGATTTCGCGCCGAGTTGATCTTGCGCGCACACCGCGAAGCGGCCGCGCGCGGGTTTCAGACCAGCGACGACGGGTCGCTGGTGCTGGCGCTGGGGCTTCCGGTGCACACCGTGGCCGGTGAGCGCAGCAATCTCAAGGTAACGTTTGCGGAGGACGTGCGCACGGCGGAGGCGCATCTCGCGGGGAGGACATTATGATGAGAGTGGGAACCGGATACGACATTCACGCCACCACCACGGGCCGGCCGCTCATGCTGGGGTGCGTGCACTTCACGGATGCCAAGGTGGGGCTCGCTGGCCACTCCGACGCCGACGTGGTGAGTCACGCCATCTGCGATGCGCTGCTGGGTGCGGCCGCGATGGGTGACATCGGCATTGTGTTTCCCGATACCGACGCCGAATGGAAGGACGCGGCAGGCAGTCTGTTTCTCCAGCATGTCGCGGCTCAGTTGCGGGGTGCGGGTTACGCGATCGTCAATGTGGACTGTACGGTGCTGTGCGATGTCGTGCGCCTTGGGGATCGCATGCGTGCGATGAAGGATGCGATCGCGGTTGCTCTCGGCATTGAAACCACCCAGGTCAACGTGAAGGCGACGACGTGCGAAGGCACGGGCTCCATCGGCCGCGGCGAAGCCATCGCCTGCGAAGCCATCGCGATGATTGAACGCGACGCCCCGGGCAAGCTGGGCGCGTGGCAGGAATCGGCCCTTTAAGACGGAAGTTACATGCCCAAGATCAAAAACGTTCGCGTGCGCTTTGCACCCAGTCCCACCGGCTACCTGCACGTGGGGGGTGCGCGCACGGCCATTTTCAATTTTCTGTTCGCGCGTCACAACGAAGGCACGTTTGTCATTCGTATCGAGGACACGGATGTGGAGCGCAGCACGCTGGAGAGCGAGCGATCGCTGCTCGAGGATCTGCGCTGGCTCGATCTGCACTGGGACGAAGGCCCCGACGCCGGGGGCAAGTTTGGTCCCTACCGTCAGTCCGAGCGCATGGACATCTACCGGGACGTCGCCAACCGGCTGGTTGCTTCGGGTCATGCGTATCCGTGTTTCTGCACGGACGAAGAGCTGACGCGCAAGCGCGAGGCTGCGGTGGCGGAAAGTCGCGCGCCGCAGTACGACGGCACCTGCCGCCACCTCTCGCCGGAACAGCGCGACGCCAAACGCGCGGCCGGATTTCCGGAGGCGATTCGGTTTCATGTGGGTGAGGGCATGGTGCGCTTCCGGGATGAAGTGCGCGGCGACATGGAGCTCTCGCACGACATGGTGGGCGACTGGGTGACGCTCCGTTCCAACGGGCTCCCGACCTACAACTTTGCGGCGGCGGTCGACGACAACCTCATGCAGATCTCGCACGTGATTCGCGGCGAGGAACACCTGCCCAACACGCTGCGGCAGATCATGATCTACGACGCGCTCAAGGCCCCGCATCCCATCTTTGCGCACGTGCCGCTCATTCTGGCCGAGGATCGTTCCAAACTTTCCAAGCGGCATGGTGCAAGCTCGGTGGGCGACCTGCGTGCCAGCGGCTACCTGCCCGACGCGGCGTACAACTACCTGCTTCTCCTCGGCTGGTCGCACCCGGCGGGCAAGGAGATCCTGACCAAGGACGAGATGATTCAGGCCTTTGGCATCGAGCGCATCGGCAAGGCCGCGGCCATCTATGACAAGAAGAAGCTCCTGTGGATGAACGGGCAGTACATCCGCAAGCTTCCGCTCGACACGCTGTGCGCGCTGGTGGAGCCGCAGATGCCGGATACGCTGCGCAAGCGCTACGACGCCGCCACACAGCGCGAGATCGTGGCCATCCTGCAGGACAGCCTTGATACCTTGAACGACTTCCCGGCGCGTGCGCGCATCTTCGAGCCCGACATCGTGTGGGACGATGAGACGCGCGCGCTGCTGGCGAACGACACGGCACAGCGCGTTCTCGCTGGCATGGTGACGCGCCTGCGCGCTTACAGCGGCACACTCACACCCGATGCGTTCAAGGAAATGATCCTGGCCACCGGTCAGGAGACGGCACTCAAGGGCAAGGATCTCTACTTCCCGATTCGCGGCGCCATGACCGGCTCCGTGCACGGTCCCGACCTCACGCGCGTCGCCGCGGTCAAGGGTCGTGACGCCGTTCTGGCCCTGCTGGAGGGGGCACCGAAATGAAGCGTATTGCAACCCTCGCACTCGCATGCCTGTTCGTCGCGGCCACCGTGCACGCGCACGACACGTGGCTTATTGCGCGCACACCGCACGTTCAGCCCGGGCAGGAGATTGCACTCCACCTCACCAGCGGGATGTCGTTTCCCGCGATCGAGTACGGACCGCGCGCGGATCGCATTGCACGCGCGGGCTGGCGTTGCGATGGCCAGCGCGGCCGCATCAACGCGTTCACGGAGGGCGACTCCGCGCTCACGATCACCTGCCCGCCGCTGGACGAAGGGCTTGGGGTTGTGTGGCTGACGACGCGGGAGAAGGGCATCGATCTCTCGCCCGATGAAGTAGAGCATTACCTGATGGAGATTGGTGCACCCGCCACGGTGCGCGCGGTGTGGGAAGCGGATAAGTCGCGCCCGTTCCACGAGACGTACACCAAGCACGCCAAGGCGTATGTGCGCGTGGGCGATGCTGCCGCAGCACCCGATGTACTGGACCCTGTCGGGCTGCCGCTCGAGCTGGTGCCCCTGTCGGACCCGACGCGTCTCAAGCCCGGATCCACGCTGGACGTGCGCGTCTTGAAGAAAGGGCGCGCCATTTCACACCTGGTGGTGGGAGCCGCGTGCGCGGACGGACAGGCAAGCCTACTGAACAGCGACTCTGAAGGATTGATACGAGTTCCAATTCACGCGCCCGGCTGGTGGCTTCTGCGCAGTACGGAGATCCGTGCCCGCGCGGATGGAACCTGGGAGAGCGATTTCACGACAGTCACGTTCTACGTTGGAGGCGATTCATGAAGCGCATCGTGTTGTTGCTGGTGGGAGCCCTCTTGATGACCGCAAGTGTTGCGGGCGCGCAGGCGCCGCCCGACAACGGGCCGGAAGCACGCGCGGCGATGAAGAAGCTGGCCTTCCTGGTCGGCAACTGGCAGGGCGATGCGTTGCTCACCATGGGCCCGCAGCCCAGCGAAGCCAACCAGGTGGAGACGGTGGAGTCACGCCTGGATGGTGCTGTTCTGCTGGTGGAGGGCAGGGGAACCAGCAAGGTTGATCCCAACATGGTGGTGCACCACGCGCTCGCGGTCATCTCCTACGACGTTGCGAAGAAGACGTACGACGTCAACGCGTACCTGAGCACCGGTCATCACGTGATTGCAACCGGCAAGGTCCACGCCGACGGTTCCTTCGAGTGGGGCTTCTCGTCGGGCGGGCGCACCATGCGCTACATCATTCGCCTCGCCAACGACATGTGGGTCGAGACGGGCGAGTACAGCATGGACGGTTCCACCTGGAACAAGTTCATCGAGATGCAGCTGAAGAAGAAGGCATAGCGGCGCGCGCGTGGGCCCCGACGTCCGCATTCTTTTTTGCACGCGGGCGCTGCGCCTCTTCGCGTTCGGTTTCTTCTCCGTCATACTCGCGTTGTTCCTTGCAGCACTCGGGCTCTCCGAGCGCCGCATTGGTTTGCTGCTGACCCTCGCACTGGCCGGCGACGCCGTCGTCTCGCTCATTCTCACCACGCGCGCGGACCGAATGGGTCGCAAGCGCGTGCTGATCGCGAGTGCTCTGCTCATGGTGCTGGCCGGCGTTGTGTTTGCCACCGGCGCCAACCCGTGGCTCCTGATGCTCGCCGCCGTCGTGGGAATCTTGAGTCCGAGCGGGCACGAGGTGGGGGCCTTTCTCTCGGTTGAACAGGCGTCGCTCGCGCAACTCGTGACCCCCGCGCGCCGCACGCGCACGTTTGCGCGCTACATCCTGGCGGGGTCTTTGTCCACTGCGGTGGGCGCACTCGCCGGCGGTGCCGTGGCGCACGCGCTGCAGGCGCGCGGCTTCACGGAGCTTTCGTCGTACCGTGTGCTGGCCGCCGCCTACGCCGCATGCGGCATCGCCCTCCTGTTTCTCTTCCAACGCCTCTCGCGCGGCATCGAAGCCCCGGTGTCGACGGTACGCCGCAACCGGTTTGGTCTGCACCGTTCGCGCAAGCCCGTGGCGGCGTTGAGTGCCCTGTTTGCGCTGGATTCATTTGCGGGCGGATTCATCGTGCAGAGCATTCTCGCGTACTGGTTTCACGTGCGCTTCCAGCTCGACATCGCCCAGCTCGGGATGCTCTTCTTCGCCGCCAACGTCATTGCGGGCTTCTCCGCACTGGTGGCGGCGCGCATCGCGGAGCGCGTTGGACTCATCAACACCATGGTGCTGACCCACCTGCCGTCCAACGTGATGCTGTGCCTCGTGCCGCTCATGCCCAACGCAACGCTTGCGATTGCGGTGCTCCTCGCGCGCTACACCATTTCACAGATGGACGTGCCCACGCGCCAGTCGTACACCATGGCGGTGGTGGACCCCGACGAACGTGCAGCGGCGGCCGGCATCACCGGCCTTGCGCGTTCGGCGGGTGCGGCGTTCTCACCCGCGATCTCGGGCTGGATGCTGGGGCAGGCGGCGCTCGCCTCGATCCCGTTCTTCGTCGCGGGCGGGCTCAAGATCGTCTACGATCTGTGGGTGTTCGTGGCATTCCGCAAGTTGAAGCCCCCCGAAGAGAAACCCTGAGCATGCCCGTCTCCTACACCGTGTTCATACTCGCGTCGCTCGCGATGCTTGCAATCCCCGGCCCGGCGGTCGCCTACATCGTGGCGCGCAGTGTCGAACAGGGCAGGACCGCGGGGATTGTCTCCGCACTGGGGCTCGCGGCGGGGAGTGTGGTGCTGGTGATGGCGGCCGCGTTTGGACTCTCGGCCCTGCTCGCGTCCTCTCCGCGTGCCTACTCGGTCATTCGCTACGCGGGTGCCGCGTACCTGGTGTGGCTGGGTGTGCGCATCTTGCTGGCAAAGCCCGCCAACCCGGACCTGCCGCCCGCACGGGTGCCCCTCCGGCGCATCTTCGCGGAGGGAATCGTAGTCAACTTGCTGAACCCCAAGACCGCCCTCTTCTTCTTTGCCTTCCTGCCCCAGTTCGTGGACCCCCGGGGAAACGTGCGCGCGCAGCTGGTCCTCCTGGGCCTCACGTTTACCTTTCTGGGCGTTGTTACGGACTCCATTTACGCCACCCTGGCGGGCTGGCTGGGGCGTCGGGCCACCCCCGCCGGAAGGGCCGGGAGGGTGCGGCAAGTGGCTGTCGCAACGGTGTATCTGGTGCTGGGAATTGCTGCCGCGGTTGTACCAACAAAACAGTAGACGCCGGGCTCCGTTATGAGCAATATAGGCGCCGTTAAATGGTACCCGGCCCGCCGGAGCCCTGGCCACAAGCACATCGCGAAAGGCCGACGGCGTTTTTAGATAGAGGCACGGGTGCGAAAGTAAACTGCCGGCAGCGAGCGTGGTGACGGGGGCTCGAACAAGGACGCGCGCGCGCAGGCCAGAAAACAAACGCACGGCACCCTGAGTCGTGTCGAAGGAGCAAGCTAATGAACAAGAAGTCACTGGTGCTGTGTACCCTGACCGCCTTCGCTTTGATGGCGTTCGTCTACGGTTGCAGCAAGAAGACGGCCGAGCAGGCCGAGTCCACGGAGACGACCTCCGAAGCGACTGACGTTGCCACCATGGGGTCTCCGCTGGCCGGCACGTACGCAGCCGACCTGATGGGTGGCACCGCCAAGGTTGCCCTCTCGCTCAATGCGGACAACACCGCCATGATGAGCATGGAGATGACGGGCCAGCCGGCGAAGGTGCAGAACGGCACCTGGGCAATGGGCGCGGCTGCCAACATGGTTGACGTGACGTTCACCGGCCAGGTGGGCGACTCGACCATGGCGATGACGATGAACTTCGCGGCGTCGTCCGCCGGCGACACCCTGGCGCTCCAGAACGGCGCTGCCATGGGCATGCCGGAGATGGCACTGGTCAAGCAGCCCGCTGCGGAAGCCGGCCACGAGGGTCACAGCCACTAAATCGGTTCGAACACTCGAACTGAATGAGCCACAACGGGCCCGCCGCAGCGAGACATCGCACAACGGCGGGCCCGTTCGCTTTTGGGTCCGGAGCAAACAGGGAGGTCGTCATGCGCGCGTTTTGTCTGGCGATTGCGTCGCTGTGGGTGCTGGCCTCGCTCGGTTGTTCGAGCGGCGGCGGTGGCACGTCTTCGTCCCACGAAGCCTGGACCCTCACGCTCACGCGTGACGGCGTCGAACACACACTCGATACGGAAATCATGAACATCTTCCTGACGGAAGACGAGAGCTACCCCGAAATCTTCGACATGCGCGGCACTGCGTTCCGCCTCGTGGGCGAGCTGCCCGCGTCCGTTGGCTACGAAGAAAACTTCGAGGCGCTGTTTGCAAAGGCCGTCAAGATCGACGCCGAGGGCGGCGATCCGCGCGAAGCGGGGATGTCGTTCCTGCAGCTCCCCGGAGAATCCAAATGGCGCGTTGTGGGCGGCACGTGGGTGCCCGAGAAGCGCAGCGGCAAAATGGAGGGCCTGGATGGCGACATCACGCTCACCGGCCGCATCATGCTGCAGGTGGAAACCGGAGCCGGCGTGGAGACGCTCACCGGCATTCTTTCCATCCACGTGGTGACGTGGGGGTAGACGTGGCGCCGGTTCTAGACATTCTTCTGTTGGCCGGCGGTGACTCGCCCGAGCGCGACGTATCGCTCACGAGCTGTCGCGGTATCGCCGCCGCATTGCGCGAAGCGGGACACCGCGTACGCATCGCCGATCCCGCGCGTCCCGAGATTGCACCCACCGATCACGACGACACCGTGCTGGGCACAACCGCCATCGGTGTCGAGCCACCCACGTTTCCCGCCGATCGTCGCCCCGCGCGGGCCGCGTTTACACAAACCCTCACGCGCCTGCGCTCGCAGTCCATTGACATCGTGTTCAACGGGTTGCACGGGGGCGCCGGCGAGGACGGCACCATCCAGGCCATTCTCCATTACCTCGGGATGCCGTACACCGGCAGCGGACCGGCGGCGAGTGCACTCGCAATGGACAAGCAGCGCTCCAAGATCATCGCCGCCGCAGAAGGTGTCCCGGTGCCAAAGGGTCTGCACTTCAATCGCTCGGCGCTGGCCGTGGGCACGCTGGAAGTTCAAGTGCGCGAAACCCTCGGCCTCCCGATCGTGGTGAAGCCCAACGCGCAGGGGTCGAGTGTCGGCCTCACCGTGGCCAACGACTTTGCCGAACTGGATGCCGCCGCCGCACGCGCGTTCGAGGTGGACGACTCCATCCTGATCGAGAGCTTCATCGCCGGCCGCGAACTCACGCACGCCATCATCGAAGACGGCCCGGATCTCCCGGTGCTCGAGATTCGTCCCAAGTCCGGACTCTACGACTACTTCCACAAGTACCAGTCGGGCAACACCGAGTACCTGGTACCCGCTCCCATCGAAGACGCCGTCGCGCGCCGCGTGCGCGAATCGTCGCAGCGCGCGTTCGACGCCCTCGGGCTCTCCGTCTACACACGCTTTGACTACCGCCTCGACGCATCGGGCAAGCACTTCATGCTGGAAGCAAACACGCTTCCCGGCATGACGCCCATGAGCCTCGTGCCCAAGTCCGCAGCGGCCGTGGGCATCTCCTACGTGGAACTCTGCGACCGCATCGTACGCCGCTCGCTCGCCCGCTTCCGTTAACTCAAGACGTGTCCTTTTTTTACTCCCAGTCTGGGAGTAAGAGCTTCACGAGGCCCGCACGAGGACTCCGGCTAAGCCCGCACGACATGTCGGACGGAGTGCGAAATCACGAGGCGCGCTATAGACTACGCGCGCGAAGTGCGTGAGCACGGAGTCCGAGCATGTCGTGCGGAGCGAACCGGGGGCCTGTCGCGCGGGTCGCAATGCCTGTGATATAGTTCCCGGCCATGGCGCTGCGCGTTTACGACACCCTGAAGCAGAAGAAGACCGAGTTTGTGCCCATCCAGCCGGGCAAAGTCGGGATGTACGTGTGCGGTATGACGGTCCAGGACAAGCCGCACATGGGGCACATGCTGGCCTTCGTTTCGGGCGACATGATCCGCCGCTACCTGGAGTTCAAGGGCTTCGAGGTCAACTTCGTCCAGAACTTCACGGACATCGACGACAAGATCATCGACCGCGCCAACAAGGAAGGTGTGGACTACCGGGTGGTCGTGGACCGGAACATCGAGGCCTACCACCGCATCTCCAAGGCCGTGAACATCAAGCCGGCCACCCTCTACCCGTATGCCACCCACCACATGGCCGAGATCATCGCCATGGTGGAGAAGCTGATTGCCAGCGGTCACGCCTACCCGGCCGACGGTGACGTCTACTTCCGGGTCCGGTCCAAGGCCGACTACGGCAAGCTGTCCAAGCGCGACATTGATGACCTCATCTCCGGCGCGCGTGTGGAAGTTGGCGAAAACAAACAGGATCCGCTGGACTTTGCGCTCTGGAAGGCGTCCAAGCCAGGTGAGCCCGCGTGGGAAAGCCCGTGGGGACTGGGGCGGCCGGGGTGGCACATCGAGTGCTCGGCCATGGCCACCAAGTACCTGGGCAACACGCTCGACTTTCACGGTGGCGGTGAGGACCTGATCTTCCCGCACCACGAGAACGAGCTCGCGCAGAGCGAGTGCGCGACCGGCCGCGAGTTCGTCCAGCATTGGATGCACAACGGACTCCTGAACCTGCGCGGCCAGAAGATGTCCAAGTCCACCGGGCATTTCTTCGGGATGGAGGACGTGCTCAAGGAGTTTGACGGCCAGGTCGTCCGCTTCTACCTGCTCTCCACCCACTTCCGTTCCCAGATGGAGTACTCGCGCGAGCGACTGGAGACATCACAGAAGGCGTTTGAGCGCCTGGTCAACGCCTGTCGGTCCATCGACGAGCACCGGTCCCGGCTGGGGAACGGCCCCGCGGTGTCATCCGCGGCCGGCCGGGAGCTGGCGGCGGCGGCAACCGCGGCCCGGGACAACTTCCTGGAGGCCATGGACGACGACTTCAACAGCGCCGGCGCAGTTGGCTATCTATTTGATTTGATAAAGACTTACAACATCATGCTGGACCAGCACGGGGACGCGCTGACGGGCTCGCGCGAGGGACTTGACGCGGCCTGGGCCGCGCTGGAAACCTTTGATCGCGTGCTCGGTTTGTTCCGCGAGGGCCTGCCCCGGGCGGAGTCCGACGTCCCGGCCGAGATCCAGCAGTTGCTGACCGACCGAATTAACGCCAAGAAAAACAAGGACTTCCGCCTCGCGGACAGCCTTCGCGATCAGATAGTTGCAGCCGGCTTCCTTATAGAGGATACTGCCGGCGGCGTACGGGTCCGCCGCAAGTAGGACCTGTTTTCAGCACCGGGTTCCGGCACTCCGGGACCCATCGAATCCGCCTCCCGCGGGGCTTGACCTGGACGGGTGTCGTGGTATTTTGTGCCTTGACACTACCGCTCAGCGTCACTTATTGTGGCCCCTCTATACCCTGAAATTTTTAGAGGGTTACTGTGTTCGGGCTGGCGTAGCTCAAAGGTAGAGCACCTCATTTGTAATGAGGCGGTTGGGGGTTCAATTCCCTTCGCCAGCTCCAGGATTGAGCGCGTCGCGACCACGCGAATTATCGGCGAGTCTCCACACAGTCTTAAGTACGTACTTAACACCAGCGAACGAGGAGCAGCGGGACGCTTTCTCGTGATTTTCACGAGGACCTCTCGCGCCGGCTGGTGTGATCAATCATCTTCGCGGGGCGACTGTCCCCACTGCAGACATCGTCCAGCGCGGGGAGGTTCCCGAGTGGCCAAAGGGAACAGACTGTAAATCTGTCGGCGTACGCCTTCGGAGGTTCGAATCCTCCCCTCCCCACCATTTGGTGTTGAGACGCGGGCGGGAATAGCTCAGTTGGCTAGAGCATCAGCCTTCCAAGCTGAGGGTCGCGGGTTCGAATCCCGTTTCCCGCTCCAGTAAAGAGCCGTGCACGCGCACCGCTCATGATCGGTCAGCCGGCCTGCCCTCGTAGCTCAGTCGGCAGAGCATTTGCATGGTAAGCAAAAGGTCACCGGTTCAAATCCGGTCGAGGGCTCCAGTTCGCTAGTTAGTTAACAACGTTCTGAGGAGGAACGGATCGATGGCCAGGGAGAAGTTCAACAGAACCAAGCCGCATGTGAACGTGGGGACGATCGGTCACGTGGATCACGGGAAGACGACCCTGACGGCGGCGATCACGAAGGTCCTCGCGAAGACGGGGAAGGCGAAGTTCGTGG